>VFQU01001232.1_pt1 | contig 15979 bp, 11 predicted proteins | sample 3512311 | NCBI WGS metagenome assembly VFQU01 (sample SAMN10412377, study PRJNA504923) | tailings metagenome | isolation source: Relicate 3 Philex TSF3 active mining site | place: Philippines: Tuba, Benguet | collected 2017-08-29
TGCGCCTGAGAGAGGGCGCCGAGCAGCGACTGGTAGCGTTGGTCGGCGGGATCGTCGGCCAGCGCCGCGGCGTCCACCGTGTTGCGGAAGCGCCGGCTCCGTGACATGGCAAGCAGGTAGGCCAGCTCCGCGCCGGCCCCCAGCACCAGGAAGCCCGGGCTGACGAAGGCGCCGAGCAGCGCGAAGGCGGCCAGCCCGAACCAGTTCGGCGGAATCGGCATGCCCAGCGGCCGGGCATTGAACGCCGCCCACAGGTAGGAAGGCTTGCGCGCGCTCATCCCGATCGCCGTGGGCCGCGCACGCTCAGCCGCCGCCGAGGTGGCGCAGCGACTCGGGCACGAAGGCCATGTCGGTGGCCTCGCGGATGGCGATGCGCATCTGGAACTCGAGCACGTCCGGCGGCACCGGCGGCTGGTAGCCGGCCAGGCAGGCCGCCAGCGCGGCGACCGGCTGCAGGTCGGCGGTGCGCGACTGCCGATAGACCTTCACGGCAAGCGCCTCGGCAGCGCCGGGCGTCAGCAGGGTCGGCAGCGGCAGCGCGGCCAGCGCATCGGCACCCGGTGCGATGTCGAAGCGCTTCAGCAGCGCGTTCAGCAGCGCCGCGCTCTCGCCGACGCTGGTGGTCGGCAGCAGCGGGATCTTGACGTCGACGCGACCCGGGCGCTTGAGATCGACCTCGATCAGGTCGGGCCGCGACGAGGCCAGGATCCACATCACCCGGCCGCGGTTGTCGGCCTGGCTCATCTCCTGCGCGATCATCGAGTAGATGCGGCCGGACAGGCCGGAGTCGCCGCTCCCGCTGTCGCGCTTGCCCAGCGACTGGTCGGCTTCGTCGATGAACACGATGCAGCGGCCGAGCGCGCGGATCAGCCGGAAGATCTTCTCCAGGTTGCCTTCCGACGAGCCGACCCAGCGATCGCGGAAATTCTTCAGCTTGACCACCGGCACGCCGGCCTCGCCGGCCAGGCACTCGACCAGGTAGGTCTTTCCGGTGCCCACCGGACCGCAGAAGATGTAGCCCATGGGCAGCGCGCGCAGGTCCGACGCGCGCCACAGCGCGATGTCCTGGCGCAGCCAGGCCTTGAGCGCTTCCTGCGCGTGATAGTCGGCGAGGCTGCGCCGGGAGTCGATGAACTCGATCAGCCCGCTCGACTCGGCCTCGACCAGCTGCTTCTTCACCTTGACCCAGTCGGCCGGACCCAGCACCTGCTTCTGGTGCGCGCGGATCCGCACCAGGCTGGCCAGCGCGCTGATGCTGACGCCGGTCAGGGCCTGCGCGGCGGCCTCGTCGCCGCTGGCGGGGTCGAAGGCGTCGGGATGATCCAGGCGCATTTGCGCCAGCGCGCGGCCGAGCACCGGCGCCTCCGGCAGCGGCACCCTCACCCGGGCGACCCGCGGGTTGTAGGCCACCTGCGGATGCAGGTCGTTGAGGTTGTCGGCGACCAGGAAACTCGCGAACGGCAGGTCGATGTAGGGCGGCTCCCCGGCCCAGTCGCAGACCAGGCTGGCGAGGCTGGCGACCTCGAAGTCGCCGGCCCTGCCGCCCGGCAGCAGCTGGTCGGCACCGCGCAGGATGAAGGCGACGTGCTCGGGCTCGCCGCGGCCCAGCGCCGCGAGATTGGCGCGGTAGCGCAGGTAGCGGCTGACCAGCTCGACCGCCTGCCGCGGATCGCGCGGCAGCGGGCCGAGGTCCTTGGCCGCAGGCCACTGCGCGAAGCGCTCGGCGCCGCGCACCAGCACCAGGCCGTTGCCGGCGTCGTAGGCGAACAGAAGATCGAAGCCGGCCAGCAGCTGGGCGTCGAGGTAGCGCACCAGGCCGACCAGCCGCCCGTCGAGCGGAAAGCGGTCGGCGACGTTGCCGTACAGGACGAACTGCCCGTGCGCGCCGCTCTCGTAGGCGAGCGCGAGTTCACGCACCCAGTCCGGCGCGTCGATGGCCAGCGGCACGGCGGAGGCCTCAGGTCGACTGGCTGTCGGCCTGGCGCTCGCCGCCCATGCTGCGCGCGGCGGGCGCCGGCGCGGCCTCGGGCTCGCCCAGGCTGATGCCCTCGGCGGCGGCGAAATCGGCCAGGGCCTGGTCGGCGAGGGCGGTCATCTCGGCCTCCTTCAGGTTGACCTCGGTCATGTCCATCGAGTCGCGCGCCACGCGGGCGCGGCCGGCCGCCTTGTTGCGCTCTTCCTCGACCATCTCGTGCAGGCGGTTCAGGGTGTCGCCCGACCCGCCGATCGAGCCGATCATCCCGGTGGCCATCTCGGTCATCTCGGCCACGGCGGTCTTCATCCGCATGTCGTTGATCGCGCCCTTCAGGCTGTCGATCTTCTGCCGTGCCGCGGCCACCGCGACGTCGCGCGACTTGACCAGGTTCTTGTAGGTCTCGTCGGCCTGCTCCATCTGCTGGCGGTTCTCCTGCAGGTCCTTGACGATCTGCTGCAGGCGCAGCGCGTTCTGCGCCGCGGCCGACTTGTTGCCGGCGCGCAGGTGCGCGGTGGTGCGCGCGCGCAGCTCCTTTTCCTCGGCCTCGAGCTTGCGGACCTGGCCGATCAGCCGCTCGGCCAGGCCGGCGTGCGCAGCCAGGCTCTGGTTGAAGCTGGCGATCTGCTTGCGCAGGTTCTCCTGCTCGAGCTCCAGCAGCGCTTCGGGGTTGCGCTTCTCGATGCCCTTGACGAACAGCGAGAGCATGCCTTTGAAGATGTTGACGATGCGCTGGAACATGACGGCTCCTCGAACGGATGATGGCGTCCCGGCGGGTTGCGACCGGGCTTCCGACGGACGCCACTGTACGCAGCCCGGCCGGCTGAATCCACGCCGACCCTGCACCCCTGCCTCCGACGGGCTGCCTGACCGGCTGTGACAGCGCATGCGACCATTCCGCCATGGGCGCGCTCCCCGATCCACTGCAGGCCGTCGTCATCGGCGGCGGACCCGCCGGCCTGATGGCCGCCGAGCGCCTGCGCGCGGCCGGCTGCGCGGTCGACCTGTTCGACGCGAAGGGCTCGGTGGGACGCAAGTTCCTGATCGCCGGCAAGGGCGGGCTCAACCTCAGCCACTCCGAGCCGCGGCCGGCGTTCGACCGGCGCTACGGCGAGCGCGCGGCGGACGTCGGCCGCTGGCTCGATCGTTTCGACGGCGACGCGCTGCGCGCGTGGGCGCGGGGCCTCGGCGTCGAGACCATCGTGGGCAGCTCCGGCCGCGTGTTCCCGAGCGACCTGAGGGCCGCGCCGCTGCTGCGCGGCTGGGTTCGCCGGCTGCGCGAAGCCGGCGTGCGCATGCACATGCACCACCGCTGCCTGGGCTGGGACGACGCCGGAGCGTTGCGCATCGCCTCGCCGACGGGCGAGCTCCGCCTCCGGCCGGACGCCACCATCCTCGCACTGGGCGGCGGAAGCTGGGCGAAGCTCGGCTCCGACGGCGCCTGGGTCGAGTGGCTGCGCGACCGCGGTGTCCAGGTGGCTCCGCTCACGCCCGCGAACTGCGGGTTCGACGCGGGCTGGAGCCCCGGCTTCGTCGAGCGCCACGCCGGCGCGCCGATCAAGCCCGTCGCCCTCAGCCTGCGGCTGACGGATGGCCTGGTCCTGCATCGGCAGGGCGAGCTGGTCGCCACCCGCCACGGCATCGAGGGCGGACTGGCCTACGCGCTGTCGGCGCCGATCCGCGAAGCGATCGCGCGTGACGGCGCGGCCGAGGTTCGCCTCGACCTGCTGCCGGGTCGAACCCCGGATGACGTGCTCGCCGCGCTGGCCGTGGCTGCCCGCGGCCGCTCGCTGAGCGAGCGCCTGCGCCGCCGGCTGGGCCTGTCGGGCGTGCGCGCCGCACTGCTCCGCGAGTGCCTCGGGCCGGCCGAGCTCGCCGATGCGGCGCGCCTGGCAGCCGCCATCAAGGCGCTGCCGCTTCGCCTGACCGCGACGCGGCCGCTGGACGAGGCGATCTCCAGCGCCGGAGGGGTGCGCCTGGAAGCGCTCGACCCGGACCTCATGATCCGCGACCTTCCCGGCGTGTACTGCTGCGGCGAGATGCTCGACTGGGAGGCGCCGACCGGCGGCTATCTGCTCACCGCCTGCTTCGCCAGCGGCGTGGTGGCGGGGGACGCTGCCGCCCTTCGCCTGCGTGGACGGCGGGCGGCATGAGCCTGCACTGCGGGTACTTCGAGTCGGGGCGCTGCGCGTCCTGCCCGCAGATCCGGATCGACTATCCGACCCAGCTCGCGAATCGGCAGGCCGATGCCGAGCGCCGGCTGCCGATGATCGCCGCCGATCGCTGGCTGCCGCCGCAGCCGAGCGCGCCGACCGGCTTCCGCAACAAGGCGAAGATGGCGGTCGGCGGCAGCATCGATGCGCCGACGCTGGGCCTGGCCGAGCTGGGACGCGCGCCCGTCGACCTTGCCGACTGCCTGCTCTACCCGCCCGGGCTGCGGGCGGCCTTCGCGCCGCTGAAGGACTTCATCCGCACCGCCCGCATCCGGCCCTACGACGTCACCACGCGCAGCGGCGAGCTGAAGTTCGTGCTGGCGACGCTCGACCCCGCCAGCGGCGCGCTGATGCTTCGTTTCGTGCTGCGCTCGCGGGAGCCGCTGGAGCGGATCCGCCGGGCACTGCCCGCGCTGCGTTCGGCGCTGCCCGACCTGGCAGTGGTCTCGGCGAACCTGCAGCCGCTGCCGGCGGCGATCGTCGAAGGACAGGTGGAGATCCACCTGGACGGCGCCGAGGCACTGCCGATGACGCTGGGTGGCATCACCCTCGAGCTGCGACCGCGCAGCTTCTTCCAGACCAACAGCGGCGTGGCCACGGCGCTGTACCGGCAGGTGGCCCGTTGGTCGGCGGGCTGCGGCGCGCGCCGCATCCGGGATCTCTACTGCGGCGTCGGTGGCTTCGCGCTGCACTGTGCCGGCGAAGGCCGCGACGTGCTCGGCATCGAGTCGTCCGCAGAAGCCGTCGCGGCGGCGCGGGCCGCGGCGACCCGTCTCGGCCTGCCCGCGCGATTCGAAGTCGGCGACGCCGACGCCGACGTCTTCGAGGCGACCGAGGCACCCGACCTGCTCATCGTCAACCCGCCGCGCCGCGGCCTCGGCGCCGCACTGTGCGGGCGCATCGAGTCGGCCGACATCCCCTGGCTGATCTACTCGAGCTGCAGCCCGGACAGCCTGGCCCGCGATCTCGTCCGCATGCCTTCGCTGCGGCCAGTCGAGGCACGGATGTTCGACATGTTTCCGCACACCGGCCATGCGGAGGTGGCGGTGTGGCTGGCGCGATCCGGCTCGGGCTGGCCGAGGGGCGCCCGCTCGTCGTAGCATCGGCGGCAGGCAGCACCCACTCCACCGTCACGGCCTTCCGGGGGGAATCCAGCCATGACCATCGAACGCCGCCACGGGCACGAGTCGCTCGCCGCGCTCAAGCGTCAGCTCAGCGAAGACCAGCGGCTCACCCTGGGCGAACTCGAGCGCTTCGGCTGGGAGCTGAAGTTCATCCGCCACCCGCCCTTCCAGCCGGCGATTCCGGTGGTGTTCGACGGTGACCGCAGGCGCTTCGCGGTCATCGAGCCCGACGGCAGACTCAACACCGATCCGCCGATCAAGGTTCGCCCCTGAGCGACGATGGCCGCCACGCGGCGGCCATCGTCCGATTCACCGGCGCGTCGGTCCTCAGACCACGCCCTGGGCGATCATCGCGTCGGCCACCTTGACGAAGCCGCCGATGTTGGCGCCCTTGACGTAGTCGATGTACTTGTCACCGGCGCCCGCCACGCCGCCGTAGCGCACGCAGCGGCTGTGGATGTCGGCCATGATGCCGCGCAGGAGCTTCTGCAGTTCCTCCTCCTTCCAGGTGATGCGCGCCGAGTTCTGGCTCATCTCGAGACCGGACACGCCCACGCCGCCGGCGTTGGCGGCCTTACCCGGCGCGAACATGATCCGCGCCGCCTGGAACAGGTGCACCGCCTCGAGCTCGGTGGGCATGTTGGCCCCCTCGGATACGGCGATGACGCCGTTGTCGAGCATCTTCTTGGCATCGTCGGCGTTGATCTCGTTCTGCGTCGCGCAAGGCACCGCCAGCGTCCCGGGCACTACCCAAGGCCGCGCGCCGTTGCCGTGGTACTCGGCGCCGAACTTCGTGGCGTACTCCTCGATCCGGCCGCGACGCTTGTTCTTCAGCTCCTTGACGAACTCGAGCTTCTCTTGGGTGATGCCGTTCTTGTCGTAGATGAAGCCGTCGGAGTCGGACAGCGTCACCGGCTTGGCGCCGAGGTGCAGCAGCTTCTCGACCGCGTGCTGGGCGACGTTGCCCGAGCCGGAGACGATGGCGACGTGCCCTTCGGGCGACTTGCCGACATGGGCCAGCATGTCCTGCAGGAAGTACACGCAGCCGTAGCCGGTCGCCTCGGTGCGGATCGGGCTGCCGCCGTACTCCATGCCCTTGCCGGTCAGCACGCCGACGTAGCGGTTGGTGATGCGCTTGTACTGGCCGAACATGTAGCCGATCTCGCGGCCGCCGACGCCGATGTCGCCGGCCGGGACGTCGACGTCCTCGCCGACGTGCCGGTACAGCTCGGTCATGAAGGACTGGCAGAAGCGCATGATCTCGCTGTCCGACTTGCCCTTCGGATTGAAGTTGGAGCCGCCCTTGCCGCCGCCCATGGGCAGGCCGGTGAGCGCGTTCTTGAAGGTCTGCTCGAACGCCAGGAACTTGAGGATTCCCTGGTTGACCGAGGGATGGAAGCGGATGCCGCCCTTGTAGGGACCGATCGCGTTGTTGTTCTGGATGCGATAGCCGCGGTTGACCCGGATGTTGCCGGCGTCGTCCTGCCAGCACACGCGGAACGAAACCACCCGATCCGGCTCGGCCATGCGCTCCAGGACCTGGTGCTCGTGGTACCGGGGATGATCACGGATGTAGTCGAGCACGCTGGCCGCGACTTCCTTCACCGCCTGGATGAACTCCGGTTGCCCGGGATTGCGCTTCTCGACGCCGTCGACGAACTCTTCCAGCGTCGGTACCTGTTCACGCCCCATGAGAACTCTCCCCTTCGACCATGGATGGACCTCGCGAGCTGCGAGGTGCATCACGATACGCCGGTCGGAAGCAGAATTGTTCGCGCCCGCGGCGCCAGGATCACGCGGCCGGAGCGACCGACAGGGTCACCTTGTTGCGGCCGGTACGCTTGGACTCGTAGAGCGCGGCATCGGCGCGCGAGTACAGGACGTCGGCACTGGTGTCGGTGCCCGCACTGGCGACGGCGACGCCGACGCTGGCGGTCACCGGGATGCGCTGGCCATCCTCCTCGATCTGCATCGCTTCGAGCGCGGCCCGGAGGTTCTCGGCGACCTTGATCGCATCGGCCTCGTTGGTGTCGGGCAGCAGCACCGCGAACTCCTCGCCACCGATGCGGCCCGGAAGGTCGGACGAACGCAGCCTGTCCACCATGGTGCGGGCCACGGCCACGAGGACGCGGTCGCCGACCGGGTGGCCCCACTTGTCGTTGATCTGCTTGAAGTGGTCGACGTCCACGACGAGCAGCGCCACGTGCCGGCCGCGCTGGGTGCCGGCGAACTCACGCTCCATCGCCGCCCGGAAGAAGCGGCGGTTGGCCAGGCCGGTCATGTTGTCGCGCGTGGCCTGGTCGTGCAGCGCGGCGACCAGGGCATTCTCCGGGCTGCGCGGACCGAGCATCTTCAGCATGATGTCGCCGACCGTGAGGATGTCGCCCTCGAGCAGCGGCATCGATTCGACCTTCATCCCGTTGACGCGGGTCGGGTTGGTGGCGCCGAGATCGGTCACCCAGTAGCCGCCGCGCTTGCGCCAGACCCGACAGTGCATGCGCGACACGCTGGGCTCGGGCAGGCGGATGTCGACACCCGCCTCGCGACCGATGGTGGCGAACTCGCCCAGGTCGAAACGCGATCCGATACCCGTTCCCGAGACCACCACCAGGCACCACGGACGCGCCTCCGACTGCAGCGAAGGCGGCGCCACCCGGACGGTGCGGTCAACGGGAATATTGTTGCTCACGGAAATCCTTGATTCGACCGGCGGACCCGGGGCGACCCGGCCGACCGGGTGCTTCGCCTGCCGCGATTATTGCAAACGCAGGGCGGTCGCAACAGCCTCGGAACGCCGACGCCTCGCCGTCACCGCATCACCCGGTGGCCGGGGCGGTCCGCTACCATTCGCCGGATCGCCGCCGAGCGGCGGGCGCCACCACGGACCGACCCATGCTCTCGCCGCCACCGCGCTACCTGCAGCTCGACGTGTTCGCGGACCGGGCCGGACAGGGCAATCCGCTCGGCGTGGTGATCGGCGCTGGCGAGTGGTCGACCGGGCGGATGCAGGCGTTCGCGGCATGGACCGATCTGGTCGAGACCTGCTTCGTCGACCCGTGCGACGACGGCACGCACGCCTACCGCGTCCGCATCTTCACGCCGCGTCGGGAGATCGCGTTCGCGGGCCATCCCAGCATCGGCAGCGCCCACGCCGCACTCGGGGCGGGCATCGTCCGGCCGCTCGACGGGCAGCTCACGCAGCGCTGCCCGGCGGGCGAGATCCCGATCCGGGTGGACGACGGCCCTGCCGGGCGGACGCTGTTCGTCCGCTCCCCGGACGCGCGCATCGTGCTTTCCGGGGATGTCGCCCGCGAGCGTCTGGACCCGCTGCTCTCCGGTCGCCGCCTGGGGGCACTGCCAGCGGCGCTGGTCGCCGGCGGACGCCGCTGGTGGGTCGCCGAACTGGCGGACGAGGCCACCGTCCGCGCCTTCGTCCCCGATCCCGCGGCGATCGCCCGGCTGGCAGCCGAGAGCGACAGCCTGGGGCTTTGCCTGCTGGCGCGCAGCGCATCGACCGTGCCCGGGCTGGTGGTCCGTGCCTTCCCCTGCGGCGTCGGCATCACCGAAGACCCGGCCTCCGGCGCCGCCAACGGCCTGATCGCGAGTTACCTGCGCAGCGTCGAGCCGGACTCGCCGCACGCTGCGGGGTATTCGGTGAGTCAGGGAAGGGAGATCGGCCGCGATGCGCGGATCGAGGTCCGCTACGACGCCGACGGCAGCAACTGGATCGGCGGTCGCGTGCAGACGGTCATCGACGGACGCGTCGATTTCCCCGACCCCGCGAGTGGTGCCGCATGACCCTCTCCGGCGGCGATCCGTCCGCGACCGAGCCCGCCGCGGGCTGCGCGGGCGCTTGCCTGTGCGGGTCCGTGCGCTTCCTCGTCCCGGAAGACAGCCTGTGGGTGGCGCACTGCCACTGTTCGCTGTGCCGACGCGCCCACGGCGCCGGATTCGTCACCTGGGCGGGCTACCCGGCAGCGGCGTGCCGCATCGATGATCCGGACCGACGGCTGCGCTGGTACGCATCCACGCCGGGCGCCGAGCGCGGCTTCTGCGTGCACTGCGGCAGCAGCCTGTTCTTCCGCTCCGAACGCTGGCCCGGCGAACTGCACGTCGCCGTCGCCGCGCTCGCCGCCGCCCCGGCCCGCGCACCGCAGGCGCACGTGTTCTGGTCCTCGCACGTCGACTGGTCGGGCGTGGATCCGGCCGACGGATTGCCGCGCAAGGGCTGAGCGCGTGCCGCGCATCCTCGTCTTCCAGCACGTCGCAGCCGAGCCGCTGGGCACCCTGGACCGCCTCATCCGCGCGCGCGGCCACCGCATCCGCTTCGTCAACTTCGAGCGCGATCCCGACGCCCAGCCGGAGGTCGACCGCTACCGCGGACTGATCGTGCTCGGCGGTCCGATGAACGTCGAGGACCAGCACGCGCGTCCCCATCTGCGCACCGAGCTGCGCGCGATCGAGCGCGCGCTGGCGCTGGGCAAGCCGGTGCTGGGGATCTGCCTCGGCGCCCAGCTGCTGGCGCACGCGTTGGGCGCGCCGGTGCGCCGCCACGATCGGCAGGAGATCGGCTGGTATCCGCTCGAGGTGACTGCGTCGGGCAGCGCCGATCTGGTGCTCTCGCCGCTGGCGCCGCACAGCGCGGTCTTCCAGTGGCACGGTTGCACCTATGCGCTTCCCAGTGGCGCCGTGCAGCTGGCCCGCACCGCGACCTGCGAGCAGCAGGCGTTCCGCTACGGCGACAGCGCCTACGGCCTGCAGTTCCACCTGGAGATGGACCAGCCGCTGATCGAACGCTGGCTCGACCACCCTGGCTACGCTTCCGAACTGGCGGCGGCGGGGCTGCCGCACGACGCCGATGCGATCCGCGCGCAGACGCCTGCGCACCTCGCCGACATGCAGGCGCGCGCCGATCAGGTCTTCAACCGCTTCCTCGACCTGGTCGGCCGACCGGCGCGCCGCATCGCCCTGCCCTCGCGCTGATCCGGCGTCAGCGCGAGCACGGTCGCAGGATCATTCGAAGCCGTCGGCGAACGGTGGCTGCCTCGGCAGCACCTCGAGCTGCGCCGTCGCGTCCCGGCTGCCGCCGCCGTCGGCGGCCGCACAGGACAGGGCGAAGGTCCGACTGCTGGCCGGCGAGACGCTGCGCTGCCCGCTGGCCAGCTCGCCGACCGCCAGTGCGGTCGGGCCGCTGCCGTCCGCCATGTCCAGCGTGCAGCCCGACGCGCCGGTCGTCTGCCACTGCAGCAGCGCCGACTGCCCGGCGAAGATGCTCGCCGGCGTCGCCGCGAACTGGCCGATCGAGAGCGGCGGCACGCCCTGCCCGGCGCGACAGGTCGCCCCACCGGCGAGCAGCACGATGTCGTCCACCGCCCAGCCGCTGGCCACCAGCGAGCTGCGCTGGTGAAGCGGAATCGCACGCGCGCCTGGGCGATGCCGGCGAGCTGGGGCAGCGGCAGCTCGACCCGGCGCCACTGCGTCTCGCCGTCGCAGCGGAACACCTCCGACCAGCTCGCGCCGTTGTTCACGCTGACCTCGACGCGGCCGAAGTCGTAGGTGGCCTCGGTGTCGCAGCGCTGGTCGAACGACAGCACGGGGTCGGTGTAGCCGCTGAGGTCCAGCGTCGGACTGGTCAGGCTGGCATTGAGGTTGTTCGCGTAGTTCCCGCTGGCGCTCTGCAGCCAGACGCCGTCGCCGTTGCTGCCGCCGCTGGCGCGCCGCGTCCACGGCGTCGCCGCGGTGAACGGCGTGGGCGCGCCGACCTCGACCGGATCCTCGAGGCGCGGGCAGAGGCGGTAAAGGACGAAGTCGCGCACCAGGCTGGCGCCGCCCGGCGCCGACTGCGCCGACAGGATCATGCCTTCGTGGCCGGGCGCGCTGACCGCAATATCGTAGCTGCCGGCCAGCAGCCGGCGCGCATAGGCGCCGCTGGCCGGATCGGTGACCGTCGAGTAGGCGCCGGCGCGAACGGTCGCCGCCAGCGGCGCCAGCGTGCCGACCTGGCGCACGCGGCCGCTGAGCTGCGCGACCTGTTCGGGCGCGACGACGTCGACGAAGGCCGCCGCCGGCGGCCCGGCGTGACCCGCCGCGTCCACCGCCTGCAGCCACACCAGATGGCGGCCGACCGCGAGGCCGTTCGAGTCCAGCGAAGCCGACACCGATTCGACCGGCGCGTCGAACGCCCCGTCGTCGGCGACCAGGGCGACGCCGTCGGCCCCTTCCGTCCAGGGCGGGACGAATCCGGCGATGCCGCCGAGGATCGCCTGCACGGCCGGCACCGGACCCGACTCGGAGAAGCTGCCGAGCTTCTGGCGGGCGTCGTCGGCCGTCGCCGAGACGGTGAAGCCCTCGCCCGGCAGAACCAGGTCGGGCGAGACCGACAGGCCGTGGACATCCGGCCCGAACGGCCAGCGGTACGGCGCGCGCGCCGCGCGCAGCGCGTAGCGCAGCGCATTGCGGTTGTGCGGCAGGATGGTGTTCTGGAAGCTGGCGCAATCCTGGAAGAAGGCCGTGCCGAGCTCGAACGTGTAGGCCGGCAGCCCGAGTTCACCGTAGGCGAAATCGTCGGTCGTGCCGTCGGTGGGATACAGGCCTACCGCGGCCTGCGGCGTGTAGTCGTTGAACCAGGCCAGGCGCCGGCCCAATGCCTGGAACGCCGCGGCATTCGGCGCCGGCGTGGCGGTGAAGCCCCAGGGCCACAGCACCAGTCGCGAATAGCTGTGGATGTCGAAGAACAGGCCCTGCGTATCGACGTCGGCCGGCGCGGAGAGCGGCTCGCCACGGGTGTCGTCGAACTGGCTGCGGACGTACTGGGTGACCGCCTGGGTCTCCGGTTCGGATGCCGGCGAGGGCCCACGGAAGGTGTCGCTGCAGGCGCTGCCGCTGCTGCCGTTCCAGTTGCCCCACTCGAAGGGATAGTTGCGATTGAGGTCGACGCCGGCCGAGTTGCCGCCGCCGCAGTGGTTGCTGTTGGTGTTCTTGCGCCACGAAAGTCCGGTCTCGGCGCGCTTGCGGCCGTCGGGATTGGCCTGCAGCAGGGCGTGCACCTCGTGGTGGTCGAGCAGCCAGGTGGCCTCCGGATCGCTGCCGTAGCCCTGCACCAACTCCTCGACGAAGCGCGTGGCGAGCTCGGCGGGCGTGTACTCCCGCGCGTGCACGGAGCTCATCACGAACAGCTTCGGCTTGCTGCCGGCAGCGTTGCGGTTGGTCGCACGGACGACCTTAAGCCGATAGCCGCCGCTGCCGGCCTGGCGCTGCCAGCTGTCACCGATCTCGACGACCTCGACCAGGTCCGGATGCGCCGCCGCCAGTGACTGCATCGAGGCGTCGGTCTCCTCGACCGTGCGGTAGCAGGCGTAGTTGGGGATGCTCTTCATGCCGCGCCGCTCGGCAGCGGCCAGCTGGAACAGCCCTGCGGTCGCGTCCGCGTCGATCTCCACGCGCAGGCCGGCATCGACCAGCGCCTTGCGCAGCTGCGCATCCGCATCGACCCGCAGCAGACCCTTTTCGCGACTGACCTGCGCATGGCCGAGCAGCGGCAGGATCCGGGCGAGCTGCGTTTCGTCCGCGTAGTGCGCGCGGACGACGACGCGGTCGGTCGGCGCCTGCGCGGTCGCGGCGCAGGCAAGCAGGGCGAACGTGCAGCCCGCGGCGACCGCCCGCCGGCGACGCGACGCGACGCACGTGCGAGATGATGATGATGTCAGCAGCATGCGCGACGACCTCGCCTGTCGAATCCGGCACGACCGGGAAGCCGCGGCCGGCGCCCCGGACGGGCCCCGGGCCGCCGCACCCTAGCAGGTTCGTCCGGGGCGGGCACGCATCGGGTCGACGGTTTCCCGGTCGGCCGATGGCGGCGGATTCAGCGACGCGTGCCGTCGTGGCCTGGCATCCCGCGCGGCGGAATGGGCTGCGCGCGTGCCGGCGGCATCGGGCGCTCGGCCATCGTCCGCTGCAGCTCCGCGATCGCCGCCTCGAGCTGGGCATCGCCACCGCCGGCAGTGGCGAATGGCAGGTTGTCCACCTCGAGGTCGGGCGCCACGCCGCTGCCCTCGATCAGCCAGCGCCCCTCGGCGTCGAACTGGCCGAACTCGGCGATCCTCGCGATGCCGTTGTCGGCAAGCCGATTGCGATCGCTCAGCCAGATGCCGGCGCCGGCGGTGCGGGTGCCGATCACCTTGCCCAGGCCCAGCGCCTTGACGCCGGCGGCGAAGGTCTCGCCGTCGGAATAGGTCAGCGCGTCGACCAGCACCACCAGCTGGCCACGGAAGCTCTGCTGCATGTTCCAGTAGGGCTCGCCCAGCGGCGGCTGCCAGAACGCCCAGCCGCGCCGCAGCAGCTTCTCGATCACCCAGCTGTCGATGTTGCCGCCGCGGTTGCGGCGGACGTCGATGATCAGGCCCTCGCGGTCGTACTGGGCGTAGAACTCGCGGACGAAGCTGGCGATGTCGTTGCCGCCCATCGCGCGCAGGTGCAGGTAGCCGATCCGGCCGCCGCTGGCCGCTTCCACCCGGGCGCGACGCGCCTGCACCCAGTCGAGGTAGCGCAGCTCGGCGTCGCGCGCCAGCGCCACGGGCTGGGCGATCGTGCGGTGCTCCGCCTTGCCGTCGCGCTGCAGGGTCAGCAGCACCTGCTGGCCCGACTGCTGGCGCAGCGCGCGGGCCAGGTCGGCCTCGCTTCGGATCGGCTTGCCGTTGACCGCCGTGAGCAGGTCGCCCTCGCGCACGTCGACATCCGGGCGCGCCAGCGGCGCGCGCTCGGAGGGCAGTTCGGGATCGGTCCGGTAGATCCGCGCGATGCGCAGGCCCGCCGCGGTCTCCTCGAAGCGCGCGCCCAGCGCCGCCGGCTGCGGCGCGTCGGGATCGCCGCGCAGATCGCCGCCGCGCACCTGCGAATGCAGGATGCCCAGCTCGGCGATCATCTGGGCCAGCAGCTCGTCGAGCTCGGCGCGATCGCCGACCCGCTGCAGCAGCGGCGCGTAGCGCGCCCGCACGGCGTCCCAGTCCTGCCCGCGCATGCCGGCGTCGAAGGAGAACTGCCGGTGCATGCGCCAGGCATCGTCGAACATCTGCGCCCACTCGGCGGGCGGGTCGAGCGTCAGCGCCCAGTCGGCGACGCGCACGGTGGCGCGCGCGACATCGTCCGGCGCCTTGGCGCCGACATCGACGATCAGCAGGTCGCCGCTGCGCGCGGTCGCTCCGTCAGGCGGCGCCTTGAGCAGCAGCAGCTTCTTGCGGTCGCCGGAAAGCTGGAACCCGGCGAGGTCGGCGGCGAAGGTGTCGAGCTTGAGGTTGTCGCGCGCCACCGGCAGCACCTTGAGCGTGGCCTTGGCGTTGGGCGCCGCATCGCGCTCGAGCAGATAGAGGCGCTCGCCGTCGTGGGCCAGCTCACGGTAGTTGCCGGCGGGGATCGGCACTTCGAACAGCCTGTCGGCCAGTCCCTCCCGGACCGGCGCAGGCAACGCCGCGCCGGCCTCCGGCTTGGCATCGGCCGTGCCGGCGGTGAGCTCGTCGGGCGGCGCGAACGGAAAGCGCAGACCCGGCTGCAGGGCCAGCGCGTAGAGCTTGGCGCGGCGATCGAAGAACGGGCCGGTGTTGCGGTCGCCCCACGGGCTCGAAGGCGTCGCCACGAAGCTGCGGTTGGACAGGAAGTACAGCCAGCGGCCGTCCGGCGAGAAGGTCGGCGCGAAGGACTCGTAGCGATCGCTGGTCAGCACCTCGCGACGCCCGCCGCGGGTGTCGACCAGGATGATCTGGCTGATCAGCCGCGCCGTGTCGGCGCGCACGACCGCGAGGTGCTTCGCGTCGGGAGACCACACGACGGCGGCGTAGGCGTCGTCGCCGCCGATCCCGCCCTCGTCGATCACTTGGTTGCTGCCGCTCGCCGCATCGAGCAGCCACAGCCGGCCGCGCTTGTCGTCGTGGGCCAGCAGTTCACCCGCAGGCGCGGGGTACAGGCGCCAGCGGTGGAACTCGCCGTCTCGGGTCAGCGCGGCGCCGCCCGGACTGCCGTCCGCGGGCAGCCGCCAGATCTCGCTGCGTCCGTCGGCGTCGACGATCGCGTAGGCGTGCGTGCCCGCGGCGCCGAGCACGGCCTCGCGCAGGCGGGCGCGCGGCGGAGCGGCGAGATCGATCCGGCGCTGGGAACCGGTCGTCGCCAGCGCGACCTGGCCGCGCGCGCTGAGCGCGACGCGCCCGCCGTCGTGCGACAGCCGCGCGCCGGAGAGGAAGTCGAGCGGCTTGCGCACCAGGCGCTCGCGGCTGGGCAGGCGATCGCCGGACAGGCGGATCGGAATCGGCGCGTCGCTGCCGCTGGCGATGTCGAACAGGCGCAGGTCGGCGCCCAGCGCGTAGACGATGCGCCCCTGGTGCAGGCTGGCGCCGCGCACCTGGAAGTCGCGATGGCTGGTGAGCGGCCGGGGATCGCTGCCGTCCTCGGCCAGCGACCACAGATTGGCGCCGCCGGCGTCGCCGATCGCATAGACGCGGCCCTGCCAGGGCATCGGCCGGGTCAGCCCGCCCGGGTAGTCGGCGGCGATCCGCTGGGCCTCCGCGCCACCGCCCATCGACCAGCGCCACAGCTGCGCCGCGCTGCCGCCGCGATAGTCGCGCGCGTTGTCGCCGTTGACGTGCGCGCCGAAGCGCACGAACCACAGCGTCGAGGCATCGGCA
>VFQU01001233.1_pt1 | contig 15965 bp, 13 predicted proteins | sample 3512311 | NCBI WGS metagenome assembly VFQU01 (sample SAMN10412377, study PRJNA504923) | tailings metagenome | isolation source: Relicate 3 Philex TSF3 active mining site | place: Philippines: Tuba, Benguet | collected 2017-08-29
TTTCGGTCAGGCCGGGAATGCGCTCGAACGGATCGGCCGAACCGGCCGCAATCAGCAATTGATCAAAGCCGATGCGGCGCTCGCCTTCATCGGTCCTGACCGTTAGCGCCTGACCTTCGAGATCAGCCTCTGTCACTTCCCCCTGCACAAAGCTCTTGCCCAGGATTGGCTCGAGCGATGTGAGCGTCTGGTCAACGGGCAGGTCCCCCGCCAGCACCTCACCGGTCCAGCCGTGATAGGTGTGATAGCCGTCGCGCGAAATCAGTGTCAGAGCCACGTCCCCGCGCGCGATTTCGGCGCGAAGCCGCCAGCGGAGCTTGGAAAAGGCGTGCAGGCCGGCATAGCCGCCGCCCAGAATGACTATGCTGCGCATATGGCGTCCTCCTTGATCCCAGTCGCTTCCGGCGTGAACTGGCCGTCCTCTATCAGCCGGCCGAACGAGCGGAACGGCGCCAGATGGAACCCCAGATGCTGATATTGATTGGCAAGGTTCAGGATATGCTCGGCCTGGTCGACCTGCGCCTCTCCGATGGAAAAGTGACCCTGATGCCCCGACAGGGAGAGCAACATGGTTTCCGCCAGGCAGGCATAGGCCAGTTTCGGCGCCAGCGCGATCGAGCCACGCAGGTCAAAGCCGGGCACTTCCACCAATCCACCATCGACGATCAGCACGTCCGGTCGGGCCTTGAGCAGCCGCGGATCGGTATTGCGCGGCACCGTATCGTCAAGCACGACGGCGCCGGGTTTCAGATGTTCACTACGCAGCAGCGCATCCGGCGACGAGGTCAGCAGAACCACGAGGTCCGCCTTGGCCACGTCCATCATGTCGGTGCTGATGGCCGCTTCCACGCCGTCGTCGCGACGCACGTCGTCGGCCAGCAGTTGGAGCCGCCTTTCATTGCGCGCCACCAGCAATAGCCGCCCCGGATGCTTATGCGCATAGAGCCGGGTCAGGCACGACCCGACGCTGCCGGTTGCCCCGACAATAGCAATCAGCGGATCGTTGCCGAGCCGTGGGGTCAGTTTTTCGATGGCCTGCAATGTCATCGCGGCGGTAAAGGCATTGCCATTGGTCACGCCAATATCGTCGCGCTTGGCGAAGGCACGCCCACCGACCGATGCCGATGCCGTCAGGGCTCCCAGGCCAACGACGGAAGCCCCCAGATCGCGCGCCTTGTCTATCGCCGCCGAAATCCGCCCCTGCACCTGGCTTCTGGGCAATGTCAGCAATTGCTTGGGCGTCAGCGGCACCGTGATGATACGCCCCACCACCCGGCCCGGCACGTCGACGCGCGACATCTGCCCGGTCACCATGGGAGGGATCGGCAAATGCTTGAGCGCATTTCGCCAGACAAATTCAGGTATCAGTGAAAACGGCTTGCCAAACAGCACGCCCATATCCGCTCGCAGTGTATTTCGCGGATGGACCAAGAACGCGAAATCAGAATGCATCACAACCCCGCCTGGTTGCGCCGCTACTGGCGACGCCGCAGACAGGGTTTTAACACATTTTTAGGGAAAGATTAACGGCGCGTTAACCCATCTTTCGTTTTAGTTAACGGCGGCGCCGTGATACTGGCGCCGAGCGCCGCTTTTCGAATTGATCGTAGGCTGCCGATTATTGCAACAAACCCTTAAATCTTTGCTTGTATGGTACTATTTCGGAGTGCTGTAAGGGCGCGCCTTGTTTCATGTCGGCGGCGACCGACAGCGTCACCGTTACTCGCCGGTATGCCCGCACCTGGCAACAGGTTGGAATTAAGGGGTGAATATGAGCGCAGAAAACGACGTCTTTGACCTCAAGGGACTAACCGCCGCCCTGGACGATACGGCGGAATATTCCCTACATCGCGCTTTGGAAGCCGTGCGTGTCCATCTGGGCATGCAGGTCGCCTATGTTTCCGAATTCGTGGGCGACCGGACCTATTTCCGCGAAGTCGACGCACCCGGTCTCGAACACGTCATCAAGCCGGGCGATTCAATGCCGCTCGACTATGTCTATTGCCGCCACATTCTCGCTGGCCGCCTGCCCGAACTCATGCCCGACGTGCTCGACGTTCCCGCCGCGGTCGCCATGCCCTTCACCACGGACATGGGCATCCGCGCGCATATGAGCGTACCGATCAAGCTCAAGGATGGCAGCACCTACGGCATGTTCTGCGCCATCAGCACCGAGCCGCAACCCACACTCAATGCCCGCGACCTCAGGATGATGCGGGCCGTTGCCGAACTGACCGCCGTTGTGATCGGCCGCGAACTCGACGCTGCCGCAGAAGAACGCGTCAAACGCGAGCGTATCCAGCGCGTCCTCGACGGCGACGAACTCTCCATTGTTCTACAGCCCATTATTCGCATCGCTGACAATACTTTGCTCGGCTTCGAATGCCTGTCCCGCTTTTCCGGCCCGGAACAGTGGACGCCAGATGTTTGGTTCAACTTGGCCGCCTCTGTCGGCCTTGGCGTCGAGCTCGAGATGATGGCCGTCACCAAGGGTATGGAACTGCTGCAGCTCTTTCCCGACGATCTCTATCTCACCTTCAATGTGTCGCCCAACACCCTGACTTCAGGCGCCCTGAGCCGGGCCATTGCCGACAAGCAGGGTAAGCGCATCGTGGTGGAAATCACCGAACATGCCAGCGTCGACGACTATGCCGTTCTCGGCAAAGCCATAAGCGAAATTCGCGCGCGCGGCGTTCGTCTCGCCGTCGATGATGCCGGTGCCGGCTATTCGAGCCTGCGCCATATCCTGTTGCTCGAGCCCGATATCATCAAGCTCGACATAAGCCTCACCCGCAATATCCAGGACGACCAGGCTCGCCACGCCCTCGCTGCCGCCCTGGTGCATTTCGGCCGCGAGACCGATAGCGAAATCCTGGCCGAAGGCGTCGAAACCGCTGTTGAGCTGAACGTTCTGCGCAAGCTCGGCGTCGAAACGGCCCAGGGCTATTTCATCGGCCGCCCCATGCCTGTGGCCGACGCCTGCCTGATCGTCGCCAAAAAACAACTCGCCGCCCGCCCCCGCCCAAAATCGGTGCCACCGTCCAAATTGGCGGTTTGACTGCGACCATTGCGGCGGACTCGCTCCCGACGCTTCCACGACATTGAACGCGCGCTACTCGTTGGCGCTGCGGACCGCTCCCGCCCCAATTGACCGAAGTGTAGCCGCGCGACGCTCTCAGGGCCGGGCGCACAAGGGGCCATGGCGGCAGGACCTGTACGTTTCCACGACAACATGACCTTGATTTTGGCGCGAGCCTGTCGTCCCCTGCCCCTGCCAAACAACTAAAGGACTATACAAATGGGCTTTCTCGATGACATCAAGGCCAGGATTTTCGGCGCACCGGTTTCTGCCGCCGCACCGGCCGCGACGCCCACGCCCGCCCCCGCAGTAGCGGCGCAGCAGCAGGCCGCCGTCGATGCCGGCATGGCCGCCGCCAACAAGGTCATTGCCGATGCGCTGGCGCAAAAGGCCGCGCAGGCTCAGGTTGATGTCGCAGCGGTTCTCGACGCTGCCGTGGCCGCCTCCGGCCAGAAGCTCAACTGGAAGACCTCCATCGTCGACCTCATGAAGGCGCTCAATCTCGATTCCTCGCTGACCGCCCGCAAGACACTGGCCGACGAATTGGGCTATACCGGCGACAAGTCCGACAGCGCGACTATGAACATCTGGTTGCACAAGCAGGTGCTTGCCCAGCTCGCCGCCAATGGCGGCAAGGTCCCGGAAACGCTGCTGGCCTGATCTATCCCCAGTGGTCCGCCATTGAGCGGGCCACCATCTGCCGGCAGGCATGATGAAACTGCCATCCCTGCCTGCCCGATAAATACCGCATTCAGTGCCGGTTCAGGCGCAAAGGCGCCTAGTGGCCCCATACAAGGCGGGGGGCAAAACGCTTCGTCCCGCACATTCGAGGGACCACTGAAATGACCAAGACCACGCTTCTGACCGCGCTTTTCTCCACCGTCGCACTCTTTGCCGCTACCGGCGCTGCCCTGGCCCAGCCGGGCATAGCCACCAGCGGCGTCAATGTCCGATCCGGCCCGGGCACCAATTTCGCCAAGCTCGGCTCGCTCTCATCAGGCGAAGTCGTCGATGTGCAGGATTGCCAGGGCGGCTGGTGCTATGTTGATCGCCAGGGCAACAAGAAAGATGGTTGGGTCGCCGCCAATTATCTCAAGCCCGTCGCCATCCAGGACGACGCCGACGAGGAAGAAGAGGACGGCGACCTGCCCTTCAATTTCGGCGTCACCATCGGTGCCAATGGCCCGTCCATTTCCTTCGGCGTCGGCAACCAGCCGCAACAGCAGCAGCCCGCCCAGCCTCAGCCGCAGCAGCCCCCGCCGAGCGGCGATCAGGTCTGCTTCTACACCGGCATCCAGTTCACCGGCAAAAGCGCCTGCGTGAATGTCGGCGCCAGCAGCAGCTATCTCATCCCTGGTTGGGACGATGAAATCGAGTCGATCCGCATTGTCGGCAAGGGCTCGGTGCAGATCTGCCGCGACCAGAACTATGGCGGCGGTTGCATCGTCCACTCCTCCGACCGCTCCAGCCTGCACGAGAGCTATGCCAACAATGTCTCCAGCTATCAGACCTATTACTGATCCCTAGACATGACGGGCCGGACGCCGCCTTCGGGCGGCGTTTTGCTTTGGCGCCGTTCCCCCTCCGTTCACAACATGGTATGACTCGCGCACAAATCCCCTGCTGACATCCGGTGACGGAACACCCATCTATGGGTTGCTTCCGTCCCACCGTCTGATCCACGAGCGCGCCATGGCCCCCAAATCCACCCGTCCGGGCAAAGCCGAGTTTTCCATCGACGAGTTTTTCGCCGAAATCGAAAAGGCCGAGGACATCGCCGCCAGTAAGCCCCTTTATGCCGAGCGCATGAAGAATAAGCGCGCGCTCGACCGGGCCGATGCCGCGGAGAAAGAAGCAGCCGCGCCCAAAACCGAACTCGAAAAGCGCCGCACCACCAAGTCGAACAATGACACCGCCACCGGCATGTCGAAAAAGACCGGCAAGACCAAGATCAACTCGGTCGACCGCGTGGATTTCGACGGTTTCGGCGAAGCCCCGCAGGCCGGCTTCGGCCACGTCCCGGCCCAGAAAATCACCGCCCGCGACATTTCCCGCGCCGCCGCCGCCGATCCGGAAACCCAGGCCAAGCTGCGCGAAGCCCTCGACGCCTCGGTGAAGAAGAACAAGGCCAAAAAATCCGAGGACGTATCCAACGCCACCACGGTCGGCGTCACCGCCACGGTCAAGGCCCTCGAACAGATCATTCTCCATGGCCGCAAGGAAGTGGAAGGCTCCGCCCCCTGGGTGCCGCATCGCCCCGAGCGCCCCACCAAGGTCGGCGCGTCAAAACCCTTCCGCCTCGCCACCGATTATGTACCCGCCGGCGACCAGCCCACCGCCATTGCCGAACTGGTGGAAGGCGTCGAAAACGGCGAAACCGATCAGGTCCTGCTCGGCGTCACCGGCTCGGGCAAGACCTTCACCGCCGCCCAGGTCATCGCCCGCACCCAGCGCCCGGCTTTGATCCTTGCACCCAACAAGACGCTGGCCGCCCAGCTCTATTCCGAGTTCAAGGGCTTCTTCCCCGACAACGCGGTCGAATACTTCGTTTCCTACTACGACTATTACCAGCCCGAGGCCTATGTCCCTCGCACCGACACCTATATCGAGAAGGAATCCACCATCAACGAGCAGATTGACCGCATGCGCCACTCGGCCACGCGCGCGATCCTCGAACGCGACGACGTGATCATCGTCGCCTCTGTCTCCTGCATTTACGGTATCGGCTCGGTGGAAGACTACACCGCCATGACCATCGACGTACAGAAGGGCGAAAAGATCGACCAGCGCCAGCTTCTCGCCAAGCTCGTCGCCCTGCAATACAAGCGCGGCGATACCGGCTTCGTGCGCGGCACGTTTCGCGTGCGCGGCGATACCGTCGAAATCTTCCCCGCCCACTATGAAGCCGCCGCCTGGCGCGTCACCCTCTTCGGCAACGAAGTCGAGGCGATCACAGAATTCGACCCCCTCACCGGCAAAAAGTCTGCCGACCTCACCTTCATCCGCGTCTACGCCAACAGTCACCACGTGACGCCGCGCACCACGATGAACCAGGCGATCAAGCAGATCCGCAGCGAACTCGCCGCGCGCCTCCAGGAACTCAACGGCGCCGGCCGTTTCCTCGAAGCCCAACGCCTCGAACAGCGCAGCCTCTTCGATCTTGAAATGATGGAAGCCACAGGCTCCTGCGCCGGCATCGAGAACTATTCGCGCTACTTCTCGGGGAGAAAACCCGGCGAGCCGCCGCCGACCCTGTTCGAATATCTCCCCGACAATGCGCTGGTCTTCGTCGACGAAAGCCACGTCACCATCGGCCAGCTCGGCGCCATGTATCGCGGCGACCTCCGCCGCAAGGCGACCCTGGCCGAATACGGCTTCCGCCTGCCGAGCTGCATGGACAATCGCCCCCTCCGCTTCGAGGAGTGGAACGCCATGCGCCCGCAATCTGTCTATGTCTCGGCCACGCCCGGCTCCTGGGAAATGGAACAGACAGGGGGCGTCTTCGCCGAACAGGTCATCCGCCCCACCGGCCTCATCGACCCCCCGGTCGAAATCCGCCCGGCCACCCATCAGGTCGATGACGTCATCGACGAAATCCGCCAGACCATCAAGAAGGGCTACCGCACCCTCTGCACCGTCCTCACCAAGAAAATGGCCGAGGACCTCACTGAATATATGCACGAACAGGGCATTCGCGTGCGCTACATGCATTCGGACGTCGACACTATCGAGCGCATCGAGATCATCCGCGATCTTCGTCTAGGCGCCTTCGACGTGCTGGTGGGCATCAACCTCCTCCGCGAAGGCCTCGACATCCCCGAATGCGGCCTCGTCGCCATTCTCGACGCCGACAAGGAAGGCTTCCTCCGTTCCGAAACCTCCCTCATCCAGACCATCGGCCGCGCCGCGCGCAACGTCGACGGCAAGGTGATCCTCTATGCCGACAAGGAAACCGGCTCGATGGAACGCGCTCTGGCCGAAACCAACCGCCGCCGCGAAAAACAGATCGCCTACAACGAGGCCAACGGCATCACCCCCCAATCGGTGAAAGCCCGCATCAACGACATCATCGACAGCACTGCAGAGCGCGACCACGTCACGATCTCCATCGGCAAGGGCAAGGACGGCAAAGAGAAGGCGGTCACCGGCGACAACCTGGCGACGGTCATCAAGGACCTCGAACGCGAAATGCGTGAAGCCGCGACGAATTTGGAATTCGAGAAGGCTGCCCGCCTCAGAGACGAAGTCAAACGGCTGCGGGAGATGGAACTCGATACGCTGGAGGGGGAGGTCTCCTAGACCACCACCCTCCCGCAGCTCTCACGGTGAGGTGCGAAGCGAAGCCTCTAGTCACGAGGGCATGGCTCACAGCGCGCCCAACACACTCGATTGTCACCCCGGCGAAGGCCGGGGCCTATCTTGAGACATCGATAAGGACTTTGCTGTCACGGTCCAAAAGAATGCCGTCTCAATAAGTTCTCTTTACAGTGTTCGGTTCTTAGGCCACCGTGCACGAAATTCGTCTGGCGGCAAGAATACGCTCACTTACGAGATTAAATATGTTCGAAGTTGCGCTTAGGAATTTTCGCGGATTTCACTACGTTGGCTTCCAAAAAATCCGCCCCATTACCATCCTCGTAGGTGAAAACAGTGCTGGAAAAAGCTCGTTCCTTGCCGCGACTAAATATCTCTTAGACTTTCTTTCCGGGCAGCTCGAGCCTTCGTTCAATCAAGACCCGTATCAGTTAGGAACGTTCCAGCAGATATCGCACTTTAGGGGCGGCAGCGCCGGAAGGGCCCGACAATTCACACTATCGTTGCGAGCGGAAGTATCGCCTGTGAGGCGGGATGACAATTTAGAACCCGCAATCACCCAAATAGATATAATATTCAGCAACTCTGACTCCCAAGCAGCAATTTCGGAAATAACGGTAACGGTACGTCGAGAATCTCTCGTAGCTACCGTTGCACCGGACGGCCTAAATATAACTTATATTGCATCGAATAGGACTAGGCATGTACTCGAAGAGAAGTCTCGCCTGCCGAGGGTAGCTCGGTCAGAATTTGCGCGTTATTGGCCATTTTTTTTGCAAGATTTGGCATTCAGAGTGCGGCGCAGCAGAGACTCTTCTCAACAACAATTGTTTGAAAACGACCCCACCACTAGGGTGTCAGTACTAAGTCAATATGCAGAAGGCTTGTCTCGCCTAGTGCGTGGCCACGTAGAAGCCACGTCTGCTATACGAACAAAGCCACAGCGTACATACACACCCGGCCAGGAGATCAAGAACGGTGAAGGCACTCATGTTCCGTATGAGATGGCCAAATTGTACCGCTCCAAGAAGGAGGAATGGAGAAAACTTAAGGAAGTAATTGACCGCTTTGGAAAAGATTCCCAAATGTTCCAAGAAGTCCACATTAAATCTTTTGGTCAAACAGCAAGCGACCCCTTCCAAATTCAGTTTTCATCCGATGGACCAAAAACAAATCTTATGGATCTCGGATATGGCACGAGCCAGATTCTCCCAGTTCTATATGAAATAGCAAACTCACCTCGCTCCACACGTTTCCTGATTCAGCAGCCAGAGGTTCATCTTCATCCAAAAGCACAGGCCGCGCTAGGCACGTTATTTGTGGATTCCTATGTCGCCAATAGGAACGAATTCATCCTCGAAACCCATAGTGATTTCATCGTCGATCGAGTGCGTTCAGCCATAGGGCAAAAACGTTTGAACCCGGACGACGTATCACTATTGTTCTTCTCAAGGCGCCGACTAGAGAATGCTATCACAGAAATTTCGGTAGATTCCGAAGGAAATGCAGTATCTCCCCCGAAAGGTTACCGCGAGTTTTTCCTAGATGAGCAGATGAGAAGTCTAGGTATCCTGTGATGCCAATTATTATTGATGCTAATCGCGCTTCTGACTTTAAACCACCCGCCAAGTACCACGCCCCTGTAATCTATCAGGCGGTATCAAACGGCCGGGCACGTATAGTGGTAGGCGGTAAGTTGCTACGGGAGTTGGCAGCTGGCGGGCTTGGGGCAATGTTGGTTGAGTGGGGGCGAGCCGGCCGCCTAGTGAAAATAGCAGACGACAAGATACAGGCAGCGACACCGAATACTGTTGGTTGCAAATCCAACGACAGCCATGTGGTTGCACTCGCGATAGCAGCAAACACTAGCTTACTTTATACTAATGACGACGATCTAATTGAGGATTTTAAAAACAAAAAATATGTGAAGCCGAGAGGAAAAATCATAAAATCCGAAACAAAGGATAAGATCGTTAAGGCTCTAATACGAATTCACGGACCGTAGGTTGATCCCGGAGGGCAGAGTTTCGTCATATCGGAGCGCAAAACTCTAAGAATGTTTTGGTACTTCTCGCTTTAAGCGTCGACCAGTTTAGGATTCCGAGGTTAGCCATCCTTCTTAGCCGCAGCCGGTCTTCAGACACTCTCTCGCTCAAGGGGCGATGCAAACCTCTACATAACCCCACTCAATCCCCCCGATAAAAATCCTTCGTTGGACACCCCACCCGTCCGCCCCCACACTCCCCGCATGACCACCGCGCTCCTCTCCAACGGCGGCCCGCCGCTTGATGATGATCTCACCCACACGCCGCCCTGGGGCAGGAATGGCATTGGCCGCTATTTCGAATGGGCGCATGCGAAGAAGAAGGCCTTCGACGCGCCGTTCGACATCGCAAAGCTCCGCGCCCAGCGCGCCGCGCTGATCGGGTTGACCTATGAGGAATATGTCGCCGAAATCCTCGAACGCGGCCGCTATCTCAATGCCGGTGACACACAGCGGATTGCCGAGATCGTGGCCAAGCGCGGGGTAAGGTATTAGGAAAGATTACCCCACCCGACCTCCCCCTGAAACAGGGGGAGGAGTAGAGTAGACCACCAGCCGCCCCGAACGCGATCGATCCCTCCCCCTCCTTCAGGGGGAGGCTAGGTGGGGGTGTGCTGATCTCCGCCCTAGCGCGACGTCTTGATCTCGCCATGAGCGTGCATCATCTATTGCGAAATTCCTTCTGGAGGCCCCGATGCGCGCTCTCACCATTCTGGCTCTCGCCGCCCTCGCCGCCGCCAGCTTCGTCGCCACCGCCCAGGCAATGACGGCCACGGCCCGCGTCTCGGGCGGTACGGCTTCGGTTCATACCGGCCCCGATAACCGCTTCCCCATCATCGGCCGTCTGGCCGATGGCACGGAAATTCAGGTCGATTATTGCACTCAGACCGATAGCGACAGCAACAAAGGCTCGTGGATCGGCGATGCCGGGCACACGCTCTTTCCCGCCGGCGCCCAGACCTTCTGCCGCATTCCCGACTATGGCTGGGTGTCGCGCAACATGCTGGTGGGCAAGGGCCTCGTCAACGTCACCCCGCCCGACTTTGCCGGGAAGGGTTGGTAGCTACGCTGACAGTCCTCACAAACAGCGGCTGTCACCCCGGCGCAGGCCGGGGCCTATCTTGAAATTTGGGGTTGGACCCCGGGTCAAGCCCGGGGTGGCAATCGAGGGAGGTTTTGCCTCGAGCGCACCCTAAACCCAGCCCGCCAGCTCCCGCCGCACCATGGCTTCCACGAAATCCATCCCGCCCGGCGAGGCATTGAGGCAGGGAATATAGGCGAAGTGCTCGCCACCGGCTTCCATGAAACTCTCGCGCACGCCGATATTGATTTCTTCCAGCGTCTCGATGCAGTCGGCATGGAAGGCCGGCGCCAGAATGGCCACTTTCTTGATACCCTTGCCGGGCATGGCTTCCAGCGTCTGGTCGGTATAGGGCTGCAGCCATTCGGTCGGCCCGAACCGGCTCTGGAAGGTGACGATCAGCTTGTCCTTGTCCCAGCCCAGATACTCGCGCAGCAGCCGCGTGGTCTTCTGGCATTGGCAGTAATAGGGGTCGCCCTTCTGGTGATATTCGACCGGCATGCCGTGATAGGAGGTCACCACCACATCCGGCTCGAAATCCAGCGCCGCCACGCCATCGCGGATGGAGTCGCCCAGGGCCCTGATATAGGCCGGATCGTCGAAATAGGCCGGCGCCGTGCGCACGGCCGGCTGCCAGCGCATGGTGCGCAGCGCGTCGAACGCCTTGTCATTGGCCGTCGCAGTCGTCGTCGCCGAATATTGCGGATAAAGCGGCACCAGCAGGATGCGCTGGCATCCGGCAGCCTGCATCTTCTCGAGGACCGACTGCGTCGAAGGATTGCCATAGCGCATGGCATATTCGACCATAATGCCCTCGCCCGACAGGCGCTGTGCCAGATTTTCGGTCTGCTCGCGGGTGATGACGCGCAGGGGGCTTTCGTTCCTCTCCTTATCCCAGATCTGGGCATAGCCATGCCCGCTCTTCTGCGGTCGGAAGGACAGGATGACGAGATTGAGAATGGGCCACCACAGGAACTTATTGGTCTCGATCACGCGCGGATCGGACAGGAATTCCTTGAGATAGCGGCGCACGCTCCAATAGTCGGTGCCATCCGGCGTGCCCAGGTTGAGCAGCAGCACCCCGATCTTTTGCGCGGGTATTTTGGGGTGATTGGCAGGCAGGTTTTCAGACATCGGGGCCAGTTTGGAAACGTTCCAGTGAGCGGGCGCACCTTAACCACTTCCGCCCTCTTCGCAAGGCGGCGATGGGTCGCAAAGGCGTTTGATGTGGATCAGGGACTAAAGGCTGGCAATCAGCAGCAGAATGCCAAAAGCTAGCACCGCCACCGCACCCAGCAGTTCGGCCCACCAGACCACGATACCGGCCAGCGCGCTCTTGGCCCCGCCAATGCGCGCCGCCAGCCCCTTGGCCATCACGGCCACGGTCGCCAGGCTCGCCACGGTGATCGCCGTGCCCAGGCTCATCAACAGCACCGAGACGATGCCAGCCGCTAAAACCCCCTGAGACAGCGCAAAAACCAGCACCACCAGCGCCCCCGAACACGGCCGCAGGCCCACTGCCAGCACCACGCCCAGCTGTTCGCGCCAATTCCCCTTGATGTCTCGCGGCCCCACGGCGTGATGCATGGGGTGATCATCATGCTCATGGTGATGATCGTGATCATGATGGTGATCATGCTCACCGTGGTGATGGTCGGCATGATCATGATGGCCATGGCCATGCCCCCAGCCAAACACCTTGCGCAGGACCAGCCACAGACCCAGCAGCGCCACCAGCCCATAGGAAACAACGCCCACCCAATGCGCCGCTTCGCCCATCGCCGTGCTGGTCAGGTTCAGCAGCCCCGCCAGCACCAGCACGAAGCCAATGGCCACCAGCGCCTGCATCAGCGCCGAAAGCCCGCTCAGCACAATGCCCTGCCGCAATTGCCGTTCATTGGCCAGCACATAGGACGAGATGACCACCTTGCCATGCCCCGGCCCGGCGGCGTGGAACACGCCATAGGCAAAGCTCAGTCCGCCCAGCACCCAGAAGGCGGTCCAGTCGGTTCGCAGCGCATCGAGCGCAGCGGTCATGGCCGCGTAAAAATCGCGCTGCTGCTGTTGCAGCCAGCCGAAAAATCCGCTCTGCGGCAGGTTTAGGCCCACTTCGGGCGGCGGCCCGCCAAAGGGCAGCGCCGGACGGCTCTGCGCCATCTGCCCGGCCGCTTCCACCGCCGTTGCGGCCGGCGGCGCCTCGCCACAGGAAAGCACCACCAGCCCCTGCGTACCCCGCATGGCGGCGGCGAGGTCCGGCGGCAATTCGGTCACTTCAGGACCCAGCGCATAAAGCTGCGCCTCCACATCGGGCGCCATGGGTTTTGGCGGCTCCAGATGCACGGCGCAGTCGTCAGGCGCATTGGTCAACACCACGTCCGACACGTCATCGATACTGATCGCCACATAATATTCCGGGTCATAGACACCGAGTTCGAACCGCGGACCGGCCGGTTGTGGAGCCACCGCCGAAAGCGAAAAATCCAGCGTCACGCGATTATTCTCGTAGCGCATGGCCTGGTCGCCCACCGCCACGAAATCCATGTCGTCGCCGGCATAGGTGTAAAAATGGAAGTCGCCGAGCCCTTCCATGTTTTCGTCGGCCAGTTCCTGCATTTCCGGCGGGCTGACCACGCCGTCGCCGTCCGTATCCAGCCCCTGCACCATCCAGACCGAAAAGGCAGTGTCGAAGGTCCAGCTATGGTGCAGCTTGGCGACCCGGCCCTCGGCGTCAAAGCCGATATTGACCACTGCATCGATGAAAATATGGGGATGCGCCTGAACGGGCGCGACAAAAGCGAACAGGCCGAGGACAAGTGCAGTCAATCCCCGTCGCAAAGCCGAAATCGTCAACAACCGCCCCTAATGAATGGGATGGGTGGCGAACCACTCCACCAGATGGTCGATCAGCGCGCGCACCTTGCCCGCCAGATGCCGGCGATGCGGATAGACCGCCTGCAAGGTCTGCCCCGTGGGCAGGAAATCGGCCAGCACCGGCACGAGTTCGCCGCGCGCCACCGCAGGTTCGGCCAGATAGGATGGCAATACGACAAAACCGAGGCCCATCACTGCCGCAGTGCGCGCCGCCAAAGGCGAATTGACGCGCAGCGGTCCATTGACCGGCACGGAAATGGTCTTGCCCTCTTCGATGAAGCGCCAGTTCGACTGCCCTTGCAGGTTGACATCGATGATGCAGGGCAAATGCCGCAAATCCTCGGGATGCTTGGGCATGCCCACCTGCTTGAGCAGGTCGGGCGAGGCCCCGGTGATTACGTGCATATCGGCAATCTTGCGTGCGATCAGCGAGGAATCCGCCAGTGTCGAAATGCGCAGTGCCACGTCGATACCTTCATCGACCAGATCGACATAGCGATCCTCCAGCCTGAGATCGAGCGTCACCTTGGGATATTTCTTGAGATATTCGAATATGGCCGGGGCCAGCGTCGATTCCCCGAAATTGCGCGGCGCGGAAACCCGCAACATACCGCGCGGCTCGGTGGTCTGGTCGGCAATGGTGGAGTCGAGATCGTCGAGCTGCTGCAACAGGCCCGATGCTTCCCGATAATAGGCTTCCCCGGCCTCGGTCAGGCTCAGCTTGCGCGTCGTGCGGTTCATCAGCCGCACGCCCAGATAGTCTTCGAGGTCGGTGACATATTTGCTCAGCAGCGCCTTGGACCGCCCATGCTGGCGTGCTGCCGCCGAAAAGCCGCCCGCGTCGAACACCTGCACAAAGGCCCGGATACGGGCTAGATCCTGAGTCATATCGCTTCGTTCATGCAGGCCACGTCAATGGACGCATAACTCATCTGCATGCAGTGAACAATAACGAGGCTTGGTCCCCGCCAGATTAACGATAGGATAGAAGCCGCATCGACGTAACCACGGAGATCGGACTATTTTCCCGCCTATGTCCAGACCCTCATCCCGCTCCGCGCTTTACCGGCTGATCGAAGCCGGCCAACTCGCGCATAAGGCATTGCTGGTGCCGCTGCTCGAAAAGGGTCTCGAGCCGGGAGACGACGCCGTGCTCTTCGTTCTGGCCCGTTCGGGCACGACCGAAACCGATCTGGCCGCCGAATTGGGTCTTTCCGCCGAGGCGCTGTCGAGCCGCCTCACGCGCCTTGTCGAGCGCGATCTGGTCATCCGCCAGGCCGTCGGTCCGCAGCTCGAACCCGGAGTGGCCCTTACCGAACGCGGCACCCGCATTCGCAATGGCCTTGCCGACCATTGGGCCCAACTCGAAGAGGCCCTGATGGGCGAACTCAAGCCCAAGAACCGTAAGAAATTCTCCCGCGCCCTCAGCCGCTTCGTCGACCTGCTGCGCCTTTAGGGCAGTCATGTTCCAACAAACGCCGCGCCCCACTTCCCTTCGCCCCTGAGGGGAGAAGGTGGCCCGCAGGGCCGGATGAGGGGTTCAGCCGCGCGGCCAATGCGACGCAGCATTCAACCATCGCCCAAACCCCATCCAATGGGGCGTGATGTAACGGATCACTGCGCGACAAGCGAATACAGTCAGCGCGCCCTGTAGCCCACCCGACCCAACGTTAACTTTTGTTCAGCTTGGGTTCATCCGCGATGGGGTTAGCTGGTCTCCAAGGCAGCAATGCCGTTCTCATGGGAAAGGAGACCCGTCATGAAATTCACCAGGAAGCTCCTCGCATCCGGCCTGGCGACGCTGGCCGTTCTGGCCACCACCGCTGCCGTTTCGGCCGCTCCGGCCGTAGCCACCGGCAATGTCAATGTGCGCTCAGGCCCCGGCACCGGCTATCAGGTTGTCGATACGCTGCGGCGCGGCCAGCAGGTCGATGTCCAGTATTGTCGCGGCAGCTGGTGCTATGTCGAAAAACGCGGCCCCGATGGCTGGGTTTCGGCGAACTATCTGAGCAGTGGCAATCCCGGCTGGACGCCGCCGCCCCCGCCTCCCCCGGTCTGGAAGCCCAATCCGCGTCCGCCACAGTGGAACCCCTATCCGCCGCGCCCGCCCCATTGGGGCAACCCCACGCCACGCCCGCCGCACTGGAACCCCAATCCCAGACCGCCGGTCTATCCTGGCAATCCGGGCTCCAGCGTCTGCTTCAATAGTCCCCAGGGCTATTTCTGCATCGGCAACTGACCGATTGCCATAGCATCAGCAGCGCCGCCCTCAAGGGCGGCGCTGCCATTTCTGCCACCAGGGCCTGTTGCGCGTCTGGCCATGCATTTGCCGCGCAATATCGACCCATCGGCGCGTCTCTTCATGGCTCCCGGCCAAAGCCGCATCAACGGTTGATGCAAACTTCTCCTCAAGCCCCAAAAGCATACGCGCCAGTTTGAACTGGGCTTCGCCGATATCGTCGCTGGTGTCGCCGTCCCAATCAGGCAGCGCCGCCTTTTCCTTCACAAGCCGGTCCATCCAGCCGACAATATCGGCCACATCTTCCGCATGACATTGCGAAACGATCTGCTGCACC
>VFQU01001234.1_pt1 | contig 15964 bp, 11 predicted proteins | sample 3512311 | NCBI WGS metagenome assembly VFQU01 (sample SAMN10412377, study PRJNA504923) | tailings metagenome | isolation source: Relicate 3 Philex TSF3 active mining site | place: Philippines: Tuba, Benguet | collected 2017-08-29
CTATCGCAACGGTATCGGCAACTACCTCGACGTGCTGGTCGTGCAGCAGCAGCTGCTGAGCGCCGAGCAGCGCGTGGCCGACCTCGAGACGCAGCGCGTCGACGACGCGATCGGGCTGGTGCAGGCGCTCGGCGGCGGTTTCGAGGCCGACGCGCCGGCGCCGGCCGATCCGGCGACCCATTCCTGACGTTCCATCGCATCCCCGCAAGGACATTCTCCATGAGCAGTCCGAACACCGAACTCGCCGCCACGACGCAGCGCGGACGCCGCCGGCGCCTGCTGACGCTGCTGACGATCCTCGTCGTCGCCGCCGGCATCGCCTGGGCCGCGTGGTACTGGCTGCACGGCCGCTGGTTCGAGCACACCGAAGACGCCTACGTGCAGGGCAACGTCGTGCAGATCACGCCGCAGACCGCCGGCACCGTGATCGGCATCGGCGCCGACGACGGCGACTTCGTGCGCCAGGGCCAGCCGCTGGCGACGCTCGATCCGAGCGATGCGGACGTCGCGCTGGCCCAGGCCGAGGCCGGCCTCGCCGCCAGCGTGCGCCAGGTGCGCGGCCTCTACAGCAACGTCGACAGCGGCCGAGCCCAGGTCGCCGCGCAGAAGGTTGCGCTTGATCGTGCGCGCGCCGACTTCCGGCGCCGCCAGGGGCTGGCCGCGAGCGGCGCGATATCGGCCGAGGAGCTGGCCCACGCGCGCGACGCGCTGGCCGCCGCCGAGACGTCGCTGGCCGCGACGCAGGAACAGCTGGTCACGACGCGCGCCCTGGTCGACGACACCGTGATCGCCTCGCATCCGGACGTGCAGGCCGCCTCGGCGCGGCTGCGCGCGGCATTCCTGGATCGCGCGCGCGTCACCGTGCTGGCGCCGGTCAGCGGCTACGTCGCGCGGCGCAGCGTGCAGGTCGGCCAGCGCGTCCAGCCCGGCGCGCCGCTGATGGCGGTGATCCCGCTCGACCAGGTCTGGGTCGACGCCAACTTCAAGGAGACCCAGCTGCGCCACATGCGCATCGGCCAGGAGGTGGAGCTCAAGTCCGATCTCTACGGCGGCGAGGCGGTCTTCAAGGGCCGCGTGCTGAGTCTGGGCGCCGGTACCGGCAGCGCGTTCTCGCTGCTGCCGGCGCAGAACGCATCCGGCAACTGGATCAAGATCGTGCAGCGCCTGCCGGTGCGCATCGCGCTCGATCCGCAGCAGCTCAAGACGCATCCGCTGCGCATCGGCCTGTCGATGCAGGCGCAGGTCGACCTGCACGACCGCTCCGGTCCGGTGCTGGCCGAGCAGCCGCCGGCGCAGGCGCCGTTCGCGACCGACGTCTACGCCGGCCAGCTCGATGACGCCGACGCGCTGATCGCGCGCATCGTGCACGCCAACAGCGCCGGCGCCCGCGACGCGGTCGCGACCAAGACGCCCTGACACGGCGGAGCAGAGGATTCTCCGATGAATGCCGTCGCCGCACCGCGGCCCGACGCCTTCCGGCCCGCCAGCGTCGGCCTGACCACGCTGGGTCTGTCGCTGGCGACCTTCATGCAGGTGCTCGACACGACGATCGCCAACGTCTCGCTGCCGACGATCGCCGGCAATCTGGGTGTCAGCGCCGATCAGAGCACCTGGGTGATCACCTCGTTCGCGGTCTGCATGGCGATCTCGCTGCCGCTGACCGGCTGGCTGACGCGCCGCTTCGGCGAGGTGCCGTTGTTCATCGCCTCGACGCTGCTGTTCACGCTGGCCTCGTTCCTGTGCGGCATCGCGCAGAGCATGCCGATGCTGATCGCGTTCCGCGCGTTGCAGGGTGCCGTGGCCGGGCCGATGTATCCGGTCACGCAGAGCCTGCTGATCTCGATCTATCCGCCCGAGAAGCGCGGCCAGGCGCTGGCGCTGCTGGCGATGGTGACGATCGTCGCGCCGATCGCCGGGCCGATCCTCGGCGGCTGGATCACCGACAACTACTCCTGGCCGTGGATCTTCTTCATCAACGTGCCGATCGGCCTGTTCGCGTGCCTGGTCGTGCGCAGTCAGCTCGGCGCGCGCCCGAAGCGCCTGGAGCGGCCGAAGATGGACTACGTCGGCCTGATCACGCTGATCGTCGGCGTCGGCGCGCTGCAGATCGTGCTCGACAAGGGCAATGACGAGGACTGGTTCGAGTCGACGTTCATCATCGTCACCTCGTTGATCTCGGCGATCTCGCTGGCGGTGTTCCTGATCTGGGAGCTCACCGACAAGGAGCCGATCGTCAATCTGCGCCTGTTCCGCCACCGCAACTTCGCGGCCGGCACGACGGTGCTGGTGTTCGCGTACGCGGCGTTCTTCGCGATCAGTCTGCTGGTGCCGCAGTGGCTGCAGCGCCAGCTCGGCTACACCTCGACCTGGGCCGGCTTCGCGACCGCGCCGATCGGCATCCTGCCGGTGCTGCTGTCGCCGTTCATCGGCCGCCACGCGCACCGGTTCGATCTGCGCGTGCTCGCATCGCTGGCGTTCCTGACGATGGGCGCGACCAGCCTGATGCGCTCGGGCTTCAATCTCGACGTCGACTTCAACCACGTCGCGACGATCCAGTTGATCCAGGGCATCGGCGTGGCGCTGTTCTTCATGCCGGTCACGCAGATCCTGCTGTCGGATTTGGCACCCGGAGAGATCGCCGACGGCTCGGGTCTGGCGACGTTCCTGCGCACGCTCGGCGGCAGCTTCTCGGCCTCGTTGACGACGTTCCTGTGGCAGCGCCGCGCCGAGGTCCACCACGCGCATCTGACCGAGCACGTGACGGTCTACGATCCGGCCGCGCAGCAGGCGATCGCGACGCTCGGCAACGGCGATCTGCCGCGCGCGGCCGGCCTGCTCGATCGGATGATCACGTTGCAGAGCTATCAGATCTCGTTCAACGAGGTCTTCCATCTGCTCGGCTGGGTGTTCTTCAGCCTGGTGCTCGTGCTGTGGCTGGCCAAGCCGCCGTTCAGCGCCAAGACCGGCGCGCCGCCGGGCGGCGGGCACTGAGCGGCGTCAGCGCGCCGGCAGCAGGGCGGGGCGTTCGGCGTACCAGTCCTTGGCGCCGATCAGATGCAGATCGCGCTCCTCGTCGCGTACTTCGATGCCGAGCGCGAGCACGCCCCAGCGCAGCAGCAGGTCGCCGTAGGCGCGCGCGCCGGCGATGCGCATGCGCGCCTTGACGTCGAAGCGGTCGTTGGCGGCCTCGACGCGGTCGAAGATGATCGAATCGCCCTGGACCTGCATCTGCCCGGTCGCGCGCAGCCGGCCCTTGTCGGCGAGGCCGAGCACCCAGCGCGGATAGTCCTTGCGCTGCGCGAACAACGTCAGCAGCAGACCGATGTCCTGCATCTCGATCGCGGCCTCGCCGCGCAGCGACAGCGGCCGGCCGGCCACGACGTGACCGCGCGTGACGCCGATCCGCGCCCACCAGCGCTCGCCGGCACTGCGGCCGGCGTCGAGCACCTGCACGCGGTCCAGACGCAGCGTGCTGCCGTCCAGGTCGAAGCGGCCGGCGGCGAGGTCGGCACGCTTCAGACGACCGTCGAGGTCGAAGTCGCCGGCGAAGCCGAGCCGGCCGAGCCGGACGCGGCCGTCACGACCTTCGACGCGGACACGCCCGGTCGCGATCTCGCCGGCGGCGTCGAGCGCGAGATCGCCGCTGAGCCGGCTGCGGCCGCCGAGCAGGCGCAGGTCCGCGTCGGGCAGATACGCGTTGAATGCGCGCAGGTCCGGCACCTCGGCCTGCTCGAAGCGAAGCTGCGCCTGCGCCGCGCGCATGCCGTCCAGACCGTCGGGCGCGGTCAGGTCGATGCGCAGGTCGCGGCCCTGCACCAGCGGCCGGTCGAGCGCATCGGCCGCGGCGACGTCGAAGCGTTCGATCGCCAGGCCCACTTCCGCGATCGCCTCGCCGTCACGCTCGACGACGCGGCCGTCGGCATGGGCGCGCCCGGCGAAGCGGTGGCCGGCCACGGTCGCGGCAACCGCGACCGCTGGCACCGACACCGTGCTGCCGGGCCGCACGCGGCCTTCGCGGATCGCGAGCTGGGCCTGGATCGTGCCGGCGCCGTCGAGCTGCAGCCAGGGCACGCGCGTCAGCCACGGGCCGAGCCAGGCCAGCGATTCGAACGGCCAGTCGAGCGCGATCTCACCGTGCAGGCGGCGCGCCAGCGCGGCGCCGTCCGGCGGCAGCGCGAAGGCGGTGCCGTCGAGCGTCAGCTGCGCCCGCAGCGAGCGCGGGTCCTGCGCATCACGCGGCAGGTTCATGTCGAACGCGATCGACTCGTCGCCGACCGCGAGCCCGATCGTCAGCGTATTGGCGACGTGGCGGCCGGCGCGGCTCGCGCGCAACGGCAGCTGCGCGGCCAGCGTGCCGCCCGGCACCAGCGCGCCGCGGCGCCAGGCCAGCTGCGTCTTCAGCGTGCCCGAATCGCCGGCCGCATCGAAGCTGCCGGCAATGCGGCCGTCGGCGTCGAGGTCGACCGCCAGCGCCGGCAGCGCGGTGTCGAGATCGAGACTGGCCTCGGCCAGCGCGAGCTTGGCCAGGCCCCGCGCGTCCTCGGGCCGGTGCCTCGGCAGCGCGAACCTCGCCTCGGCGCGGCCGCCCTGCAGCAGCGCCTGCTCGCCCCAGGCCAGACGCAGCTCGCTCAAGCGCGCCTCGGACGGGAAGACCTCGAGCGGGCCGCCGCGCAGTTGCTTGTAGAAGCCGAAGCGCGCCTCGCCGTCGGCGCTCAGGCGCAGCGGGCCCAGGTCGACCTGGCGCAGGCCGTGCGCGACGATCCGGTCGAAGCGCAGCGCCCAGGCGTCCGGACGCGGAGGCGGCGGCTGCCTGTCATGATCGGCGCGCCGGATCTCGCCGGAGACGTCGACCGCGTCGATCGCGGTCAGCCGCAGCTCGCGCCGCAGCAGCGGCCACAGCGCGAGATGGCCGCGGCCGCGCTCGGTCCGCGCGGTCCAGGCCACGCGGCGAACGTGGCCGCGCAGCTCGACGTTCCAGAGCATCGCGCTGCCGGGCCACCAGGTGATCCCGTGCGACCACTGCATCGTGAAGCGGTCCGGCTTGCGATTGATCGCGGCCGGCCCGAGTGCCGTGTTGAGGAAGACGTTGCCGGCGATCCAGTACACACCGAGCAGGGCGAGCAGGGTCCAGCCGGCGCGCCGCAGCGCGACCGGCATCGCTGCGCTGCGCGGCCCGCCCGTGGTGCGCGCCGGGCCGGACCGCGCCGGTTCAGCCACGGCCGCCGGTACGGAACTCGGCCAGGTTGCGGTCGACCGCGTCGAGCATCGGATCGACCGCCTCGCGCGCCTTCTCGGCGGCGTTGAGCGTCGTGAAGTTGACCTGTTCGGCCGGGCTGCTCCACAGCATGCTGCCGTCGCGCGTGCGGTAGGCCTTGACGCCCACCTGTACCGTGTACAGCGTCGAGCTCTGGCCGTAGTAGTGGATCTGCTCGCTGCCGACCGGCCGCGCCTGCACGAACACCACCGCGTCGGCGCGGCCGGCCAGCGATTTCAGATTGGGCTGGCTGCCCGACACGCTGCCGGCCTCGATCACGCGGAAGCCGCGGCTCTGCAGCAGGTCGGTGATCGCGTCGCGCGCCGGTTCGGCGATGACCTCGTCGCCCCCGTAGACGACCGCCACGGTCGGCACGCCCGGCCGCGCCGGTGCGGCCGGCTTCGACGGCGGCGGCGCCTTGGCGATCTGCGGCGGCGTGCTGCTCTCGGCCTGGGCGGCCGGCAGATTGCGCAGCGCGTCGACGTCGGCCTGCGAGGCGCGAGGCGCCGGCGGCTCGCCGTCGCCACCCGGCACCGGTACCGGCGGGATCGGCGGCGCATCGGACGGCGCTGTCGACGGCGTATTCGCGTCGGCCGTGTTCGCAGCCAGTGCGACCGGCTCGGCGATGCTCGGCGTCGCGGCGGGTGCCGGTTCGGTCGAGGCGGTCCGCGCCTCGTCGACGCTGGCGGTGACGCCGGTGGTCGAGGTCGTCGCCGAGCCGTTCGGCGAGCTCGCCTGCAGGCCGGCGCTCAAGTCCGGCGCGGCCGGCTGCGTGGTCGTCACGCTGCCGGCGCCGAGGCCGGGGATGCGGTCGCGCAGCGTCCAGGCGCCGGCGCCGGCCGCCAGCAGCAGGATCGCCGCGATCGCCCACGGCAGCACGCTGCTGCGCCGCGGAGCCGACGCGTGCACGGTCGGCCGGTCGAGCACCGACGGACGAACCGGCGCCGCAGCGCCCGGCAACGGCGGCGGCGCGGCGTCGCCGGCGGTGATCCGCGTGGCCGCGCCGCCCGGCGTGCGCATCGGCGTCGGCGCGGTGATCGGCGTGGTCAGCGCGGCCGGCAGCGGCGTCTTCTGGCCGACCAGGGTCGCGGCGGCCGGCGACAGCTTGGGCTGCAGCGTGATCGGTCCGCCGCGTGCGACCAGCGGATGGCCGAGCAGATCGGCGGCCAGTTCGTGGCAGCTCTGATAGCGGTGGGTCGGATCCTTGGCGATCATCCGCGACAGGATGCGCGAGGTGGTCTCGTCGACGTTCGCATTGAGCTGGCGCACGTCGGGAATCTCGGCGCGCACGACCTCGAGCATCAGGCCGAGCGGCGATTCGTCGGTGAACGGCATCTTCCCGGTCAGCATCTCGAACAGCACGATGCCGAGCGAGAAGATGTCCGAGCGCTGGTCGACCGGCTTGCCGAGGCAGACCTCCGGCGACAGATAGCCCGGGGTACCGACGAACTCGCCGGTCGAGGTCAGCTTCTTCGACAGGTCGTGGTTCGACAGCGCGATACCGAAGTCGGCGATCTTGACCGAGCCGCGGCTGCTGATCATCAGGTTGCCGGGCTTGATGTCGCGGTGGACCACGCCGCGGTCGTGCGCGGTGGCCAGGCCCGAGGCGGTCTGGTGGATCACCTTCAGCGACTGCTCGAGCGTCAGGCGGCCTTCGCGCTTGAGCAGCGAGCCGAGCGATTCGCCCTCGACGAACTCCATGACGAAGTACGGATGGCCGTCGTCCTCGCCGATCGAGTGGATCTGGATGATGTGCGGGTCGTTCAGCGCGGCCATGCTGCGCGCCTCGCGCAGGAAGCGTTCGCGCACGCCCGGATCGTGGGCCAGCGAGTCGGCCAGCACCTTGATCGCGACGTAGCGACCCAGGGCCGATTCGAAACCCTTGTAGACCACACCCATGCCACCGCGGCCGAGTTCGGCGACGATGTCGTAGTGACCCACGCGCTGCTTCATGGACTTGCCACTCCCGGGGACCATCCCCTGTCGATGGCCGGCATCCTAGCACCGGCCTGCCGGGGCCATGCGCGGACCGGCTTGGCAGGCGCCGGCGTGCGCGGCGCACGCCGCGACTGCCAACCTCATCACATTTCGACCGGGGAGACCGGGCCGAGTCGGGCGCAGCCCGAGGCTGACCGCGGAGCCGACATCGAGTCGCCGCGCGGCAGGCCGGTGGCGAGGATCGGTCATCGCCGGAATGTACACTGGCCGCCGCGTACGCCGGCATCGGAGCGGCAATCCGGCACCGACCGTGCGGGCGCGACGGATGAAGGGATCGCGGCGCACCGGGGCTACCGCGCGGTTCGATCGCGGCGCACCGACGGGAAACTGCCGGCCGCGGCTCGCGTACGCTCGGCATGCCCCGCGTGGCGGCCGTGCATGGCGCGCGCACCGTGCCGCGGCCCGACTGGCGAGAACCGCGTCGTCGAACGGGACGCGTCAATCATGAGAGCCGAGCGATGAGCGCCATCGACTACCGCCGCGTTCCCGAATCCGCCGCCGCGCCGCAGGTCGCGCGCGGCTGGCGCATCGCGATCGCGCTGCTGCTGATCCTGGGCCTGATCCGCGCGCTGACGCTGTGGGCGCATCAGCCGCTGTACGCCTATGCCAACAGCTACGACCAGGTGCGCTACACGGCGTGCTTCGATCTGTATCCGGACCGGCCCGCCGACGTGCCGCCGACGCAGAACAGTCCGCAGGCGCCGTATGCGCAGTACCGCTTCATCGCGACCGACGATCCGATGTGCTACTGGTCGAGCGAGCTGGCGTTCCAGGGAGCGACGGTCGCCGTGTACGCGCTGGCCGAAGCGTTCGGCGGCGGACCGCTGCATTCGGTCCGCGTGATCGGCCTGCTGCGCCTGGCGGCCTGGGCGGCGCTCGCGATCGCGCTGACGATGGGCTGGCTGCGGCGCGGCCGGCCCGGTGCTGCGCTGATCCACGCGGTGATCGTCGCGGTCGTGCTGGCCGATCCCGGCAACACGCTCTACCTCAACACGTTCTACGCCGAATGGACCGCGCTGCTGGCGGCCTGGGCGCTGTTCGGGCTGCTGCTGCTGTGGCGGGACCAGGCACGCTCGCGCTGGCGCTTCGCCGTGCTGGCGCTGCTGGCGTTCGCGCTGGCCGCCAGCAAGATCCAGCACCTGCTGCTGCCGCTCGCGCTGGCGCTCGTGCTGGTGATCGCCGACCGCCTGCGGCTGCACCGCACCAGCTGGCGCAGCACGGCGATCCTGATCGGTGCACTGGCCGGCCTGTGGATGCAGTTCGTCCAGCTGCAGCGGCCCGGCCAGATGGTCGACAGCATCCGCCAGTACAACCAGGCGCACGTCGTGTTCACGGCGTTCCTGCCGATGGCGAGCGACCGCGTCGCGCTGCTCGACGAACTCGGCCTGGACCGCAGCTGCGAGGCGTTCAGCGGTCTGCGCGCCTGGCAGCTGCCGGACATGCCGGACCGGGCCTGCCCGGGGCTGTCCAGTTTCACGCGCGGCACCGAGCTGGTCACCCTGCTGCGTCATCCGGATCTCGCCGCGCGCGTGGTCTGGGGCGGGGTGCGCGCGCTCGATCCCTGGCTCGCGCGCAACATCGGCCACGTCGAGGGCACCGAGTTCGCGCTGATCCCGCCGACGATGCCGAGCCTCGGACAGGCGCTGCATGCGGTGCCGCCGCTGCAGGCCGCCGTACTCGCTTTGCCGCTGATCGCCCTGGTGGTGCTGGTCGCGCGCCACGGTCTGCGCCGCGATGCGCCGCTGCGCGACCATGCCGCGCTGACGGTCGTGCTGATGATCGTGACCCTGGTCATCACGGTACTCGGCGACGGCCTCGCCGACGTCGCCAAGCAGGGCCATCTGCTGGTCAATGCGGCGCTCGCGTTCGCGATCATCACGATCGGCGCGGCGATCGGTGCCTGGATCGAGCGGCGCCGCTCGCCGCCGCGCGCGGCACCGCCGTAACGCGCCGCGCTGCCCGGCACGGGCACGCCGGGCAGCGGCACTCTAGAATCGCCGACCTGCGTACCTGCCGAAGCCGATCCGTTGTCGAGTTCCGTCGCCCCACCCGCCGCGGCCGCGGCCGCGCTCGACGCGCTGTTCGTGCCGTTCGCCGACGGCACGCTGACGCTGCCGGCCGCCGCGCCGGTCCTGTTCCTCGGCGCGCGCGCCGGCGCCTGGACGTCCGTCCACGGCGGCACCGACTGGCACTGCGTACAGGGCTTCAAGCCGTTCGCCGACGCGCTCGGCCGCCGCGGCCTGGACGTGGTCGAAGCGGCCGAGTCCGATCGCTACGCCCAGGTGCTGATGCTGCCGCCGCGTCAGCGCGAGCAGGCGCGCGCCCTGTTCGCGACCGCGCTGCATCACGCCGCCGCCGATGCGGTCGTCGCGGTCGCGGTCGCCAATCTCGAGGGCGCGCGCTCGGCCGAGGCCGACTTCGCGCGGCTGGCCGGCCCGGTGCGCGTCCTCAGCAAGCACAAATGCCGCGTGTTCTGGTCGCTGCCGGGTGATCGCCGCGTCGACGTCGAGCTCGCGGCCGCCTGGCGCGCGCTCGACCGGCCGCGCCCGATCGGCGACGGCGGCATCGTCAGCCGGCCGGGCCTGTTCGCGTGGGACCGCGTCGATCCGGCGTCGCGTCTGCTCGCCGAGACGCTGCCGGCCGCGCTGGCCGGCCGCGTCGCCGATCTCGGCGCGGGTTACGGCTATCTGTCGATGCAGGTGCTCGCGCGCTGCCCGGCGGTGCGCGCGATCGACCTGTACGAGGCCGACGCCCGCGCACTGGCACCGGCGCGCGTCAACCTCGAGCGCGCCGCACGCGATCGCGTCGAGCCGGTCGAATGGTCCGTGCACTGGCACGACGTGACCGCCGGCCTGCCGCAGCTCTACGACGCGATCGTCAGCAATCCGCCGTTCCACCAGGGCCGCGCCGGCCAGCCGGAACTCGGCCAGGCGTTCATCGCGGCGGCCGCCGACGCACTGGCCCCGCAGGGCCGGCTGTGGCTGGTCGCCAATCGGCACCTGCCGTACGAGGCCGAACTCGCGCGGCGCTTCGGCATCGTCGACACGCCGGCCGAGCGCGACGGCTTCAAGGTCATCGCAGCGGGCGAGGTGCGCCGATGAAACTGGTCCGCCTGATCGCCAATCTCGGCTACGGCAGCCGCAAACAGGTCGCCGCGATGTTCCGCGAGGGACGCATCACGCAGCGCGACGGCGAGGTGCTCTACGCCGACGATCGCGTCGAGCCGGCCGAAGTCTGCGTCGACGGCGAGCCGCTCGACCCGCCGCCGGGCCTGACCGTGATGCTGCACAAGCCGGTCGGCTATACCTGCTCGACGCGCGATGCCGGTCGGCTCGTCTACGACCTGCTGCCCGAGCGCTACCGTCGCCGCGATCCGGTGCTGTCGACGGTCGGCCGGCTCGACCGCGACACCTCGGGCCTGCTGCTGCTGACCGACGACGGCGGCCTGTTGCACCGGATCATCTCGCCGCGCGCGCAGGTCGCCAAATGCTACGAGGCCGAACTCGCCGAGGATCTGCGCGGCGATGAGGCCGCGCTGTTCGCGAGCGGCACGCTGATGCTCGACGCGGAGACCACGCCGCTGGCGCCGGCCCGGCTCGACGTGGTCACGCAGCGGCGTGCGCGCCTGACCGTGACCGAGGGCCGCTACCACCAGGTACGGCGCATGTTCGCGGCGACCGGCAATCATGTGCAGGCGCTGCATCGCGTCTCGGTCGGCGGCTTGACGCTGGATGATCTCGAACTCGGTCAGTGGCGGGCGCTGGATGCCGTCGCCATCGCACGGATTTTCGACAGCGGCCGCACCCAGGACGCATGAGGCGCCGGACGCGGTCTGCGTGTCCGGCGCCGGGTTCGATCGCCTGCAGCGCCTCAGCGCTGCGCGGTCCAGCGCGCGTACTCGCGTTCGGAGACGCGTCCGTCGCGATTGCTGTCGGCATAGAGGAAGTCGGTCGCCAGCAGCGAGTAGGCGCGCGCCTCATCGGGCGAGATGCTGCGGTCGCCATTGGTGTCGAGCGCCGAGAACGCCGGCGCCGGACCGTCGGCCGGATAGGTCGCCATGCCCGAGCGCAGTTCGACTTCGGCGCCGGAGCGATCCTGGAAGCGATGGACGCGGTCCTGGGCCTGGGCCAGGCCGGCCGCGCCGAGCGCGAGCAGCACGGCGCCGATCGGAACGATTCGATGAGCCAACATGCGGAGCCTCCGGTGTGAGAACGTGTCGGCAGCCTAGCCCGCGCGCCTGAACCGCCGATGGACCGTCGACCCGGCAGCGCCGCGTGGCCAAACCGGGTGAGGCGATCGAATGGCCGGAAGGCCGCACCCGACGGCTTGTGCGTGACGGTACGTGCTCGGTCGCCGCGAGATGGACGATCCGCCCGTCACGCTGCCATCGATCGCCCCGCTCCAACGCCTCGATCCCGGTACGGTCATGCCGTTACGCGCGCGGCGTCGGCATGGCCGCTTGCTATGATCCGGCATCGATCGAACGGTGCGACGGACATGATCAAGGGCAGCTGTCATTGCGGTCGGATCACCTTCCAGGCCGAAGGCGAGATCGACCGCGCCATCGAGTGCAATTGTTCGCACTGCAGCCGCAAGGGCTATCTGCTGTGGTTCGTGCCGCGCGAGCGCTTCAACTACAGCGCCGATCTCAATGCGCTGTCGACCTACTGGTACTGAAGACGCCGGAAGGCGACCTGTCCACCTACACGTTCAACAAGCACGTGATCCACCATCATTTCTGCACGCATTGCGGCTGCGCGCCGTTCGGCCTCGGCACCGGACCCGACGGCGTCGCGATGGCGGCGGTCAATCTGCGTTGTGCCGAAGACCTCGACCTCGCCGCGATCGAACGCACGCCGTTCGACGGCCGGCGCTACTGAGTTCCGCATCGGGCGTTCGGCTGCCCGGGCCAACGGAACAATGTGCGCGCCGACGTGCAGTCGGGTGAAGACGAGCGAAGGGCCGGTCCGGGGCGACCGGCCGGGTGTGTCTTCACGGTGCGTCGGCCGTCGCGATCGGCAGCGGCCGCTCGCCGGCCAGCAGCCGCGCGCGATCGAGCGCGCTGCGGCCGGCCTGGGCCTGGCCGAGCGCGAGGAACAGCCGCGCCTGCAGCACGGCCGAATCGAAATCCTCCGCGGCGAAGCGGTCGAGCTGGCCGGCCACCGGCACTGCGCGGCGCAGTTCGTCGCGCGCGATCAGGCTGTCGGCATAGGCGATCGCGACCTCGGACAGATCGAGCGGTACGCTCTGCCGGTTCGCGTCGCTGAGCGCCTGCGCATAGAGCGCATCGGCCGCCGCGACGCGTCCTTCGGCGAAGGCCTGCTCGGCCTGCGCGAGCGCGAACCGGATGCGTACCGAGCTATTGGTCGAGGGCTCGGCCCAGGCGCCGAAGCGCTCGATGCCGGCGGCCGCATCGCCGCCGCGGCCGAGCCGGCGCTGCGCGCGCAGCGCGATCGTCCAGGCTTCGGCCTGCGCGTTCTCCAGTTCGGGACCGAGCGCCTCGTCGAGCACCGGTGCGACCAGCGCCAGCGCCTGCTCGGCCTGGTCGCGCGCCAGCGCCAGCCGCGCGCGCTCGACCGCGACCAGCGGCGCCGAGCCCGGCTCGCGCGCCGGATCGATCGCGCGTGAGAGCTCGCCGAGCAGGCCGTCGGCCTCGCGCCAGCGGCCGACGTCGAGCAGGGCCTGCGCGCGGCGCAGCTGGATCAGATGCGCCACGTCGATCGTCAGCGGTCCGGCCAGCAGCGCCATGCCGCGTTCGCTCGCGGCGAGCGCGGCGCGCGGCTGCAGCAGCGCGCGATGCGCGACGACCTGGTTGGTCAGCGCGGTCGCCAGCTCGTTCGGCACGCCGAAGCGCTCGAGCTGGTCGGCCGCGCGCTCGAAACTCGTCAGCGCGGCGTCCGGATGGTTGCGCATGCCGTTGAGCGCGCCCTCGTTGAGCTCGACCTGGGCCAGACCGAGCGAATCGCCGGCCAGCTGCATCGCGATGCGCGCCTGTGCGAAGTCGGCCAGCGCGTCGTCGTAGCGTTCGAGCAGGCTGCGCGCGACGCCGCGCCGCATATGCGTCTTGCCGATCAGGATCGGATCGCCGCGGCCTTCGAGCAGCGCCAGTGCGGCGCTGGTGTCCTGCTCGGCCCGCGCGATCTCGCCGAGCCGCACGTGCACGGCGCCGAGTCCGCTGACGACGCGCGCGCGCAGCAGCGGGTAGGTCTCGGCCGGCAGATCGTCGAGCAGGCGTGTCAGCACCTGGCCGGCTTCCTCGTTGCGTCCGGCGACGAAATCGATCTCGGCCTCGCGCAGGCGCAGTTCGGGCGTGGTGCGCATCGCGGCCGGCGCGGCGGTGATCAGGCGCTGCGCGTTCTCCAGATCGTCGATCAGCAGGGCGGCGTCGATCCGCGACAGCCGCTCTTCCTCGGCCGGTCCGGGGCCGGGCGCGGCGCCGGCCGGCGCCGCTGCGCCGAGTGCCGCGGCGAGCAGGTCGGCGGCGATCCGCGCCGCCGCCATCGGTTCGTCGGCGCGTGCCGGAAAGCGGCGCACGCTGCCGCCGCGCTCACGCAGATCGAGGTCGACGGTCCAGCCGGTGTCGGCGCGGCGCAGCCGCGCGGCGATCTGCCATCGTGGTGACAGCGCGCGCTCGACGCGCTCGGACAGCTCGCCGGCGGCGGCGTCGTTGCGCAGCATCGACACCACGTTCTCGCTCGGCGCGACGCGCTGGCCGGCCTGACGCAGGCGGCCGGCGACGAATTCCATGACGCCGAGCCGCAGCCAGGTCCACTCGACCGGTGCGTCGATCGTGGCCGGCAGCACCGCGATCAGATCGTCAGGCTGCGCCGGTCCGCCGGTCGTGCCGCTGCGCACGGCCGGCGTCGGCGGCGCCGCCGGGGCGCGGTGCCGCAGCCACAGCGCGGCGAGCGCGATGCCGACCAGCACGAGTACCGCCACCGCGAGCGCGCCACGGCCGCCCGGGGCGCGCGTCGGCGCGGACGTGGCCGGCATCGCCGGTTCGATCATCGCCACGGCCGGATCGGCGAGCGGCGCCGCGTCCGATGCCGCGGCCGGCACGGCGTCGGGCGTCGCCGGTTCGGCAGGCTCTTCGCACGGCACGACCTCGGCGACCCAGCGATAGCCGAAGCCGGCCACGGTGCGGATCGCCTGCTGCGTCTCGCCGGAATCGCCGACCGCGCGCCGCGCCTTCAGCATGACCTGGGCCAGCTGGGTGTCGGCGACGTCGGCCTTGCCCCAGACCGCGGCCATCAGCTCGTCGCGGCCGATCGCGCGATCGCGGTTCTCGATCAGATACGCCAGGCAGTCGAACACGCGCGGCGACAACGGACGCAGGCGGCCGTCCTCGGACAGCTCGCGCGTCGCAAGATCGATCAGATGGGAACCGAAACGCAGCCGTCTTGTCACCGGGGCGAGGGTAAACGCCGCGTGCGCGCGTGACCAGAGCGCCGCCGCGGACGGCGGCGCCCCGGTCGCGAATCCGCCCGGTGCCGGCAGGGCGGAGGAGGTCAATCGAAGCCGTCGGCGAAGATCGGGTCGGCGGCGCCGTCGCGCGGCGTCACGAAGCTGCCGCGCGTCGTCGACAGGTACAGCCGCGGCTCGCCGGCGCGCGACAGCGCCAGCTCAGTCGGCGAACCGGCCGCGTCGAGGCCGGACGCGAACGCCGCGAAGCTGGCGCCGCCGTCGGTCGAGCGGATCACCGCGGTGGCGCTCTGCTGGGCCGCGTACAGCACACCGGCCTCCTGCGGATGGCAGGCGATGTCCGACAGATTGCCGCCGGACCAGCCGGTCGAGGTCCACGAGGCGCCGTCGTCGCTGCTGCGGTACACCGCGCCGGTCCCCCAGCTGTCCCACATCGACATGTAGGTCAGGCCCGGTGCGGCGGGCGAGGAGCACAGGCGGCCGAACCGCGCGAAGCCGGGCAGGCCGGCCACGGCGCCCGACCAGTCGACGCCGCCGTCGGCCGAGCGCAGCGCGCCGCCCTCCGGGCCGTCGTAGGTCGCGACCAGGCGCTGGCCGCCGCTGCCGGCGACGATCTCGATGTCGACGACCTTGTCGCCGTCGGTGCCCTCGTGGGTCTTGGTCCAGGTCGTGCCGCCGTCGGTCGAGCGCCAGACCGTGCGCTCGGAGCCGGCCACGCCGAAGTCGGCGCCGCCGAGGTAGATCGTCGAAGCGGTGCTGCCGAAGCGGATCGCGACCAGATCCGACTCGAACAGCGCGCCCTGATCGGGGCCGAGGCTGGTCCAGCTACCGTCGCCGTTGCGGCGGTACAGACCTTCGGGCGCGACCGAACTCGGCCCGCTCGACAGCGCGAACAGCGTGCCGTCCGGCGCGTAGCGCACGTTGCTGTAGCGCGTCGGCGGTACCGGCTCGGCGGTCCAGGTCGCGCCGCCGTCGGTCGAGGTCAGGATGCCGCCGTTGTTGTTGCCCTGGAACGCGACCGCGACGTGGCCGGACTCGGCCGGACTGGTGTCCACGGCCATCAGCGGCAGCTCGGCGATGCCGACCGTCGAGGCCGCGAACGCGTCGCCGCCGTCGGCGGAACGATAGACGCCGAGCGAGGACGCGCCGACCAGGATCACGTCGGGGTTGCCGGGCGCGTAGCGCACCGACTGCGCCGACAGGATCGTGCTGCCGCCGATGCCGATTTACCAGGTCGCGCCGCCGTCGGTGGTGCGGTTGACGCAGCCGCCGTCGATCGCGGCCAGGATC
>VFQU01001235.1_pt1 | contig 15959 bp, 10 predicted proteins | sample 3512311 | NCBI WGS metagenome assembly VFQU01 (sample SAMN10412377, study PRJNA504923) | tailings metagenome | isolation source: Relicate 3 Philex TSF3 active mining site | place: Philippines: Tuba, Benguet | collected 2017-08-29
GGTCGCCGATCTGAGCAAGGCCATCGAGCTCGATCCGAGGGATTCGCTCGCCTTCTACAACCGCGGCCTGACGTTCCGCGCCAAGGGCGAGATGGATCGCGCGCTTGCGGACTTCGACCAGGCGATCAAGCTCGACCCGAAAAACCCGCTGCCGTTCTACAACCGCGGCCTGGCCGCCCGCGACAAGGGCGAGACCGAGCGCGCGATCGCCGACTTCTCGACCTCGATCCGGCTCGACGCGCGAAACGCGCTCGCGTTCTACAACCGCGGCCTCGCCTACTGGGACCGCCGCGAGCAGGAGAAGGCGGTCGCCGACTTCGAGCACGCGATCCGCATCAACCCCGGCTACGCGCCGTCCTATTACAGCCGCGGCCAGGCCTATTTCGAGCGCCGCGACTACGACCGCGCCATCGCCGATCTGAACCAGGCGATCAACGGCCGGCCGAACTATCCGCAGGCGTTCAACGTCCGCGGCCAGGCCTACAACGCCAAGGGCGAGACCGACCGCGCGATCCAGGACTTCGACCAGGCGATCCGGCTCGACGGCAAGTTCGCGACCGCATTCGCCAACCGCGGCGAGACCTATCTCGGCAAGCGCGACCTGGTGCGCGCCATCGCCGACTTCGACAACGCGATCAAGGCGGACCCCAACCTCGTCTCGGCCTATTACAGCCGCGGCCTCGCGCACCGCGACCGCCGCGAGTTCGAGAAGGCGGCGGCCGACTTCGGCCACGTCGTCAAGCTCGATCCGAAGAACGCCTCCGCGTTCAACAACCGTGGCTTCGCGCACTGGAACAGGGGCCAGGGCGACGAGGCGATCGCCGACTTCGACCAGGCGATCAAGCTGAACCCGAAATTCGCCGGCGCCTATTCGAACCGCGGCGCCGCCCATTACGAGCGCCGCGACTTCGACCGCGCCATCGCCGACTTCGACCAGGCGATCAAGCTCGGCCCGAACGTCGCCGCCGCCTGGCACGACCGCGGCCTCGCGCATCGCGACAAGGGCAACAACGACCGCGCCATCGCCGACTTCGACCAGGCGATCAAGCTCGATTCGAAGTTCACGGCGGCGCTCGCGAGCCGCGGCCTCGCCCACGCCAACAAGCGCGACTATGCCCGCGCGCTGGCCGATCTGGACGCCGCGATCCGGCTCGATGCCCGCTTCGCCAGCGCCTACAACGACCGCGGCCTGGTGCATGCCCAGACCGGCAAGACCGACCGGGCGATCGCCGACTTCACCCAGGCGATCAAGCTCAATCCGCAGTACGACATCGCCTTCAACAACCGCGGCATGGCCTGGCGGCAGAAGGGCGATATCGATCGTGCCATCGAGGACTTCGACGCCGCGATCAAGATCAATCCGAAGTACGACGTGGCCTACAGCAACCGCGGTCTGGCCTGGCGCCAGAAGGGCGACATCGAACGCGCCATCGCGGACTTCAACATCGCGATCACGTCGAATCCGAAGTTCGCCGCGGCCTATGCCGAGCGCGGCACCGCGCGCCGGGAAAAGGGCGACGTCGACGGCGCCATCGAGGATCTCAACGAGGCCATCGCCCTCGCTCCGGGCGATCCGCAGAGCCACTTCCATCGCGGCAGCGCCTATGCGCAGAAGCAGGACTTCGAGCGCGCCATCGCCGATCTCGACCAGGCGGTCAAGCGGGCGCCCAATTACGCGCTGGCCTTCCAGGAGCGCGGAACCGCGCACGCCGCCGTCGGCCAGCTCGACCGCGCCATCGCCGACTTCGACCAGGCGATCAAGCTGCAGCCCAGCAATTTCGCGGCCTACAACAGCCGCGGCGCCGCCTTCCGGGCGCGCGGCGAACTGCACCGCGCGATTCCGGACTTCGACAACGCGATCCGGATCAACGCGAACCATGCGGCCGCCTATCTGAACCGCGGCAACACCCACTACGACCGCCGCGACTACGACCGCGCCATCGCCGATCTGACCCAGGCGATCCGCATCGATGCGGCCAACGTCCTGGCCTACAACGACCGCGGCATCGCCTACGGCGCCAAGGGCGACCACGACAAGGCGATCCTCGATTTCGACCAGATCCTCAAGATCGCGCCCAACAACGCGGTCGCGTTCAACAATCGCGGCATCGCGCGCCGCAACAAGGGCGATCACGACCGCGCCATCGCCGACTTCGAGGCGGCGGTGAAGGTCGACTCGAACTACGCGGTTGCGCTCTACAACCTGGGCACCGCCTACTACGACAAGCTCGACCACGACCGCGCGATCGACAGCTTCGGCCGCGCCATCAAGATCAATCCGGCCTACGCGCAGGCGCTGCACGATCGCGGCGTGGCCCATTACGACAAGCACGACTACGACCGCGCCATCGCCGACTTCGAGCAGATCGCGAAGGTGAACCCGAACTTTGCGGTCGCCTTCAATCCGCGCGAGCTGGCGCAGGACCGCCAGCGCGGCTACGACCGCTCGGTTCCGCAGCCGGCGCAGCCGCTCAAGCTGAGCCCGAGCTTCGCCAACGCGTTCAACGACCGCGGCGTGGCCTTCGCGGCCAAGGGCGAGTTCGACCGCGCGATTGCCGACTACAACCAGGCGCTCAAGATCAACGCCGGCTACGACGCGGCCTTCCACAACCGCGGCAACGCCTTCTACGGCAAGGGCGAGCTGGAGCGCGCGCTGGCCGACTTCGACCAGGCGATCAAGCTCAATCCGAAGAACAGCCTCGCGTACTACGACCGCGGGCTCGCCTACTACGATCGCCGCAACTTCGAGCGTGCGGTGGCCGACCTCGACCAGTCGCTCAAGCTCGACGGCAAGAACGCCTTCGCCTACTACAACCGGGGCATGGCGCATTACGCGCGGCTCGACTTCGACCGCGCGATCGCCGACTTCGACCAGGCGCTGGTGCTCGACGGCAAGATCGCGCTCGCCTTCCACAACCGCGGCAACGCCTACGCCCGCAAGCGCGACTTCGAGCGCGCGGCGGCCGATCTCGATCAGGCGATCAAGCTCAATCCGAACTACGCCGTGGCCTACAACGACCGCGGCCTCGCCTTCGGCGCACGCGGCGATCTCGATCGTGCACTCAAGGACTTCGATCGCGCCCTCAAGCTCGACGGAAAGCACGTTCCGAGCTACGTCAACCGCGGCGTGGCCTACAGCGTGCGCGGCGAGTTCGACAAGGCCATCGCCGACTTCGACCAGGCGATCGCGCTGAGCCCGACCCAGGCCTTCGCGCACTACAACCGCGGCAATGCGCTCTACGACAAGAAGGACTTCGACGGCGCGATCGCCAGCTACGACCAGGCGATCAAGATCAACGCCGGCGATCCGGTGGCCTATCACAACCGCGGCATCGCCCACGGCAGCAAGGGCGACCACGACCGCGCCATCGCCGACTACAACCAGGCGATCAGGCTCGCGCCGAACTACGCGCTGGCCTACAACGACCGCGCGGTGGCCCATGCAGCCAAGGGCGACACGGAGCGCGCGCTGGCCGACTTCGACCAGGCGATCAAGCTCAATGCGCGCAGCGCCATCGCCTATTACAACCGCGGCCTGACGCACCGCAGCCGCGGCGCCGCGGACCGCGCCATCGCCGATTTCGACAGCGCCGTCGCGCTCAATCCGAGCTACGTCGCGGCGCTGGCGGCGCGCGGCAACGCGCATCTGGTGCAGCGCGACTACGACCGCGCCGTTGCCGACCTCGACCAGGCGATCAAGCTCAGTCCGTCGCAGGCCGCGTTCTTCTCCGACCGCGGCATCGCGCACGGCCTCAAGGGCGACGGCGAGCGCGCGATCGCGGATTTCGACCAGGCGATCAAGCTCGATCCGAAGGACGCCGCGGCGCTGAACAACCGGGGCATCGCCTGGCGGCACAAGGGCGACATCGCGCGGTCGGTCGCGGACTTCGACCAGGCGCTGAAGATCGACTCGGCCTATGCGGCGGCGCTGTTCAATCGCGCCCACGCCAACCACGAGCGCGGCGATACCGAGAGCGTGCTCGCCGACCTCAATCAGGCGGTCCAGCTCAACCCCGCGTTCGACCGGGCCTATCACCTGCGCGGCCTCGCGCTGCAGGCCAAGGGCGACCACGACGGCGCGATCGCCGACTTCACGCAGGCGCTCAAGCTCAACGGCGCCAACGCGATGGCCTACAACAACCGCGGCCTGTCGCTGCGCGCCAAGGGCGATCTCGACCGCGCGCTGGCCGACTTCGACCAGGCGATCAAGTTCGATGCCCGCCAGCCGGCGCTGTTCGCCAATCGCGCCGCCACGCTCGGGCTGAAGGGCGAGACCGACCGCGCGATCTCCGACTTCGACCTCGCGGCCCGGCTCGACACCGCCGACGCGAGGATCTTCAACAACCGCGGCTTCGCCTGGCGCATCAAGGGCGACAACGACCGCGCGGTTTCCGATTTCGACCAGGCGATCAAGCTCGACGCCAGCTACGCCGCGGCCTATTTCAACCGCGGCAACGCGCTCTATGACAAGAAGGAGATCGACCGCGCCATCGCCGACTTCGACCAGGCGATCAAGCTCGCGCCGAACTTCGGCGCCGCCTACAACAACCGCGGCCTGGCCTACGACGAGAAGCGCGACTACGACCGCGCCATCGCCGACTTCACCCAGGCGGTGAAGCTCAATCCGCAGGACGCGCTCGCCTTCAACAACCGCGGCTTCTCCTGGCGCAACAAGGGCGACGGGCAGCGCGCGCTGGCCGACTACGAGCAAGCGATCAAGCTCGATCCGAACTACGCGCTCGCGTTCTACAACCGCGGCATCGTCTACTACGACCGCCGCGAGTTCGATCGCGCCAGCCAGGATCTCAACAACGCGATCAAGATCAACCCGAACTACGCCCGGGCGTTCAACGAGCGCGGCATCGCCAACTTCAACAAGCGCGGCTACGACCTGGCCGCCTCGGCCAAGGATCCGGTGGCGGCGGCGCTGCCGACCTTCACCGTGTCCCCGCGCCGCCGCGACGGCGCCTACGAGAGCCGCCGCGACGACGACCGCGTGATCCAGGAGGTCAACCAGACCATCAAGAGCAACAGCGCGCCGGCCGCCGCCCACTACAACCGCGCCAACATCTTCTACGGCAACCGCGACTACGCCCGCGCGATCCACTACTACGACCAGGCGATCCGCCTGCAGCCGCAGCACGCCGATGCGCTCGGCAGCCGCTGCGGCGTGCGCGCCATCGTCGGCCGGCTCAAGGACGCGGTGGCAGATTGCGAGGAGGCGCTGCGCATCAAGCCCAACCACGCCGGTGCGCTCGACTCGCGCGGTCTTGCCTATCTCAAGCTCGGCCAGCCCGACCAGGCTCTGACGAGCTACGACGAGGCGCTCAAGGCCAACCCCCATTCGGCGGCGGCTCTGTACGGGCGCGGCGTCGCGCGGATGATGAAGGGTGACGTTGAGGCCTCCAACGCCGACTTCGGCATGGCGCGGGAGCTCAAGCCCAACGTCGCCGAGGACTTCGCCCGCGTCGGCGTGAAAATCCCCGCTTCGCGGGCGAATTGACCGCGCGGACGCGGCTCAGCGCGCGCCGCCGGCGCCTGCCATGTGCAGGATCGCCTCGATCATGGCCTGCGGGCTTGCGACGCCCTTGCCGGCGATGTCGTGCGCGCTGCCGTGGGCGACCGACGAGAACAGGATCGGCGTTCCGATCGTGAGCGCGATGGTCGCGTGCGGCGCGAGCAGCTTCGCGGCGATGTGGCCCTGGTCGTGCAGCATCACGACGAAGGCGTCGATGCCCTTCATGTGGAACATCGTGTCGGCGCCGAACGGGCCCATCACGTCATAGTCGGCGGCCGCGAAAGTCTCGATCGCCGGCCGGACGATCTCGATCTCCTCGCGGCCGAACAGGCCGTCCTCGCCGGCGTGCGGATTGATGCCGCTCACCGCGATCCGCGGCCGCGCGACGCCCAGGCGCTGCAGCGTCCGGCCGGTGACGCGGATCACCCGCTCGACGCGCTCCGCGTCGATCTCGTCGATGGCCCGGCGCACGCTCCGGTGCAGCGTCGCATGCGCGATCTTCAGGCCGCCGCAGCACAGCATCATGTAGACGTCGTCCTCCGGCGTTCCGGTCTCGCGCGCCACGAACGACGGATGGCCGTCGAAGCTGATTCCGGCCATGGCGATGGAGGTCTCGTTCTGCGGCGCGGCGACGACGGCGTGCGCCTCGCCCGACAGCGCGGCGCGGACCGCGGCGGCGCAGAACGCGATCGAGGCGCGGCCGCTGGCGGCGCCGGTCCGGCCGAACGGCAGCCCGGCGGCCTCGCGCTGCCCGCAGTCGAGCACATGGAGTGCGTCGTCCTGTACGCCGGAGATCGCGCCGACCGGGCGGATGCCGGCCGAAATGCCGCAAGCCGCCGCGTGCCGCGCGATCACCGCCGGATCGCTCACCAGCACCGGACGGCACGCGGCCCGGACGGCCGGATCGAGCGCGGCCTTGAGCGAAATCTCCGGACCGATCCCCGCAGGATCGCCGGTGGCGATGGCGATGACGGGCAGGCCGCTCATCGGGACAGGCTCACTCCCACGGCATCAGCGAGGCATGGATCACGTCCGGGACGCCGCCGGGCTGATTGCCGACCGAGCGGATGGCGAGGTCCACCTGCTTCAGCCCGAACCGGTGGGTCGTGACCAGCTCCAGCGGGAAGCGCTTCGACGCGATCTGCTCGAGCGCCAGCTCGCAGGCGCGATAGGAATGTCCGCGCGCGCTCTTCATGGTGATGAACTTCACCGTGAATTTTTCCAGCGGGAAGTTCGGAAACTCGCGCATCTCGCCCTGCGCCACGATCACGCCGCCCTTGCGCTTGAGCGCCTCGACGCCGAGCAGGATCGGGATGGTGCCTGCGCCCGCGGTGCAGTCGAGCGAGACGTCGACGCCCCTGCCGCCGGTGATCTCCATGATCCGCTGCAGCGGGTCTTCCGCCTGCACGTCGATGACGTGGTCGGCGCCGAGCTTCCTGGCGACCTCGAGGCGGGCCCGGTCTTTCGACGTTCCGGTGACGATGATGAGCGAGGCGCCGGCCTGCTTGCAGATGACCGTTTGCGACAGGCCCTGCTGTCCCGGTCCCTGAATCAGCACGGTCGAGTTGTAGCCCACGCCGCCGTCGAACAGCGACCACTCGACGCCGTTCGCCATCGGCGTCACGAGCCCCGCCAGCTCCGGCGTCACGCCGCGCGGCACATGATGGATCACCGCGTTCCAGGGCAGGTAGACGTATTGCGCGAATCCGCCCCACAGATGCGGCGGCCTCTCGTCCGAGGTGTAGCCGTAGCGGATCGCGTCCGGGTTGGTGCGCCAGTTGGTGTTGTCGCAGTGCCGGTACTGGCCCGCGTGGCACCATTCGCACTTGCCGCAGCTCACATAGTGCTCGACGAAGACGAGGTCGCCCTCCTTGAATCCCTTGCGCTGCGTGAACTCGCGGCCCGCCTTTGCGATGTAGCCGATGTTCTCGTGGCCCATGATGGTGGGCTTGTCGCTGGGCGGATGGGCGTAGAGCTTGACGTCGGTGCCGCAGATGCCGGCCACCTCCATCTTCAGCAGCGCCGCGTCGGCCGGGATGTCCGGCATCGGATATTCGCGGATCTCGGTCCGGCTGGGACCGGTCCGCACGGCGGCCAGAACTTTCTCGGCCAAAAGTCGTCCTCCCGTCGCTCGGCGCGTCCCGGGACTTGACCGCGGGGGCCGATCTCGCAGACCTCTTTCGTAAGACCATGGACGGCCGGGTCAAGCCCGGCCGCGGCGGTTCGGGAGCCGATCGGTGGCGGGGTTCGTCAAGCGCGATCCGGCGCATTCGCAGGCGCTCGACCGGGTGCGGGAATGGGTGCGCGCGCGGTTCGGCCTGGCGGAGGATTGCGCGATCCTGGTGGCGGAGATCGCCTGCGCGGTTCCCGGATGCCCGCCGCTCGAAACCGTCGTCGCCTTCTGGGACGGCGGCCGCCGCCATCACTTCAAGGTGTTCCGGCCGGTGGCGCAGGTGCGGGCCGACGACCTGCCGCCGTCCTGGTACAGGCCGGCGCTGGCCGTGCCGGACGAATTCGAATGCGACTGCTGCTAGGATCGGGGTGTCGCAACCAGCGGAGCGATCGGGAATGGCCGGACTGCACTTGAAGACCGTGACGCGCACGCAGGGCAACAACCTGGCGCTGAAGGACGGGACGGTCAGGCCGGCGGGCTTCGAGTTCGGCTTCGAGGAGGTCGATCCGCTGATCGCCGCGTTCCGCCGGATGGTGCGCGAGAACGCCTACGACATCTGCGAAATGGCGATCACGACCTACATCTGCGCCCGCGCGAACGGCAAGCCGATGACCGCGATCCCGGTGTTCATCGTCCGCGCGTTTCACCATGGCGCGATCCTGGTCAACACGCGGGCCGGCATTCGCACGCCGAAGGATCTCGAGGGCCGCAAGGTCGGAGTCAACCGCGGTTACACCGTGACGACCGGCGTCTGGGCGCGCGGCATCCTCGCGCAGGAACACGGGGTCGATCCCGGCAAGGTGACGTGGGTGCTGTCGGGCGACGAGCACGTCGCCGAATACCGGCCTCCCGCCAATGTGGTCCCGATCGCCAAGGGCGCGAACATGGCCGAGATGCTGGTCTCGGGCGAACTCGCCGCCGCCATCGGCGTCGAGGCCGAACATCCCGACGTGCGGCCCCTGATTCCGGATGCGCTCGAGGCAGGACTCGCCGCGCACCGCAGCCGGGGCCACTATCCGATCAACCACACGATCGTGATCCGCGACGGGCTGTTGGCGGAACATCCCGGGCTCGCGGCGGCGGTGTTCGACGCCTTCGCGCAGGCCAAGCGCATCTACCTCGATCGCCTCGCGGGCGGACGGATCGAGAAGCCGACCGCCGTCGACAACCTCCATCGCAGGGTGATGGCCATGTCCGGCGATCCGCTGCCGTATGGCATCGCGCCCAACCGGGCCGCGCTGGAGGAGCTCATGGGCCACGCGGTCGCGCAGGGGATCGTGGGCGCGCCGGCCGCGATCGACGGCCTGTTTGCGGAGGGCACCCGACACCTGTCGGCGTAGGCAAGTCCGCCGTCGGCGGCCTGTCACACGCGCGGGCTAGAGTGTTCGCAGGGATATCCGGCCGGCGGTCCGGACCGGTCACGGGAGCGGCATGCGGCATCGGCCGAGCATCGACCCAGGCAGCGACGGCGACGAGCCGCGCTGCAACCGTTCGGGCAACCCGGCGTTCGGCGAGGTTCTGCGCGCCCGGATCGGGCGGCGCGAGTTTCTGGCCGGCGGTCTCGCGGCCGCGGCCACCGCCTTCCTGGCGGTTCCGGCGGTTGCTGCGAGATCCCGCGGGCTGCTGGGGTTTGCGCCCGTTCCGGTGAGCCGGGCGGACGCGGTTGCGGTGCCGCCGGGCTATCGCGTGCGCACGATCCTGCCGTGGGGCGAGCCGTTCCTCGGGCGCAAGCCGGCGTTCTCCCGCGGCAACAGCGGTGAAGACCAGGCGCAGCAGATCGGCAGCCACCACGACGGATTGCATTTCTTTCCCCTTGAAGGACGCTCGGACGACGGGCTGCTGGTGATGAACCACGAGTACGTCGAGCCGCGGCTGATGCATGTCTCGGCGCAGGGCCTCAGGCTCGGCGCGGGCGGCTTCGTCCTTGCCGAGGGACGCCGCGACGCCGGCGAGGTGCTCAAGGAGATCAACGCGCACGGGGTGTCCGTCGTGCGCATCCGGCGCGGGCCCGATGGAGTCTGGGCCGTCGCGGACGATCCGCGCAACCGGCGCATCACCGCGCGCACGCCGATGGAGATCTCCGGTCCGGTGCGCGGCACCGCCTGGGCGCGCACCCGGTTCAGCCCGGACGGGACGCGCGTGCGCGGCACGATCAACAATTGCGCGCACGGCGTGACGCCGTGGAACACCTACATGGCCGCGGAGGAGAACTGGGCGGCCTACTTCAGGAACGGCGACACCCAGGACGGCAAGCCGGCGCTGCCGCGCGAGCATGCGCGCTATGGCGTGCGCACGGGCCGCTCGCGCTACGGCTGGGAGCTCGCCGCCGGCGACGACGACGAGCACGTCCGGTTCGACGCCTCGCGCAAGGGCGCCCGTGCGGAGGACGACTACCGCAACGAGCCGAACGGATTCGGCTGGATGGTGGAGATCGATCCGTTCCGGCCGGACAGCGTCCCGGTCAAGCGCACCGCGCTCGGCCGCTTTGCGCATGAGGGCGTGGTGTTCGCGCCGGCCGCGGAGCGGCGCCCGGTGGTCTGCTATTCCGGCGACGATGCGCCGTTCGAGTACATCTACAAGTTCGTGAGCGCAGACCCCTATCGCGCCGGGGCTTCGGGCGGAGAGCTGCTCGACGCCGGGACGCTCTATGCCGCGCGGTTCGACGCCGACGGCAGCGGGATTTGGCTGCCGCTGAGGTTCGGCGCGAGCGGTCTGACGCCGGACAACGGCTTCTCGAGCCAGGCGGACGTGCTGGTCAACACCCGCGCGGCGGCCGATGTGGCGGGTGCCACGCGCATGGACCGGCCGGAATGGGGCGCGGTCGAACCGTCGACGGGTTCGGTCTATTTCGCGCTCACCAACAACACGGCGCGGACGGAGGCGCAGGCGGGCGGGGCCAATCCGCGGCCGCGCAACGCCTTCGGCCATATCGTGCGCTGGCGCGAGCAGGGCGGCGACCATGCGTCGGAGCGCTTCGCCTGGGACGTGTTCATTCTCGGCGGAGACGCCACGGCCGGCCGCGCGCTGGGCGAGCCGCTGGGCGAGGCCGGCATGTTCGCCTGCCCGGACGGGCTGTGGTTCGATCCGCAGGGCCGGCTCTGGATCCAGACCGACATCGGCGAGGGACAGCAGAACCGCGGCGCGCTCGCGCCGTTCGGCAACAATGCGATGCTGTGCTGCGATCCGGCGACCGGAGAGGTGCGGCGGTTCCTGACCGGTCCGGTGGGGCAGGAGATCACCGGGGTGATCGTCACGCCGGACGGGCGCACCATGTTCGTCAACGTGCAGCACCCCGGCGCGACCACGTCGGCGGATCATTTTGCGGCGGGCCGCCTCGACAGCCACTGGCCCGACGGCGGGAGCGCCTATCCGCGCTCGTGCACGCTCGTCATCGAGCGCGAGGACGGCGGCATCGTCGGGACCTGACGCCGCCGCCCGGCTGCCGCCCGGACTACTGCACCTTGATGCCGGCGCGCTTGATCACCTCGGACCACTTCTTGATCTCGTTCTCAACGAACGGGGTGACATCCTTCAGCGGCATCTTCGAGGGCTCGCCGGCGCCCGCCGCGATGCGCTTCTGCACCAGCGGGTCGGCCAGAGCCTTCGTCACCTCGGCGTTGAGCTTGGCGACGACCGCCTGCGGCGTGCCGCGCGGCGCCCAGAGGCCGAACCAGGTGTGGTACTCGTAGCCGGGCACGCCCGACTCGTCGACGGTGGGCATCTCAGGCATCAGCGGCGAACGCGTCTTCGAGGTGATGGCGAGCGCGCGCACCTTTCCGCCCTTCGCCAGGCTCATCGCCGTGGACATGTTGTCGAAGAACACCGGCACCCGGCCGGAGATGACGTCCTGATAGGCCGGCTGCGCGCCGCGGTAGGCGATGTGGTTCATCTGCGTGTCGGTCATCATCTTGAACAGCTCCGGCGCCAGATGCTGCCCGGTGCCGTTGCCCGCGGAGGCGTAGTCGATCTTGCCGGCGTTGGCCTTCAGGTGCGCGACCAGATCCTTGATCGACTTCACCGGCAGGTCGTTGTTGACCACGACCAGGAACGGATAGGCGGCGAGCATCGCCACCGGCACGAAATCGTTGAGCGGGTCGTACGGCAGCTTTTCGAACAGGCTCGGGTTGACCGACATGTTGCCGGTCAGGCCGACGAGAAGGGTGTGACCGTCCGGCTGCGCCTTGGCGACGGCCGAGGTGCCGACCAGCATGCCGGCGCCGGTGCGGTTCTCCACCACGACGCTCTGGCCGAGCTGCTTGGTGAGCTGGTCGGCCATCAGGCGCGCCAGGGTGTCGGTGCCGCCGCCCGCGGCGGACGGCACCACCAGCGTGACGGTGCGGCTGGGAAACTCCTGGGCCTGCAGCGGCGCGGCTGCGAAGGCGAACGCCGCGGCGATGCCTGCGGCGATGACGCGGAACGCGGACATGAACTCCTCCCTCGGACTGGCGTCTCTTGATCGTTGCAACCTACACCGCGCGCACCGGCAAGCACAGCCGCCCGCGATGCATGGGTGGACCCGGTCTCAAGCGGGGCTTTGTGTCCGGCCGAGAAACTCCACGATGCGGCGCGGTGCCGCGCTCTCGGTTTGCCCATCCACCGGCACGTCCCAGTATTCGGAGTTGGGCAGACACTCGTGCAGATAGCGCGCCGCCGATGTTGCATGCGACGCATCGTTGCCCGGCACGACCAGCGCCGGCACCGCAAGCCGGAGCAGATCCTCCGGCTCCGCACCCGGCGCCGTGTCGCGGTCGAACAGCGACCGCTTCATGCGCTCGACGATGGCCGCATAGGCGTCGGGATCCTGCGCGGCATAGGCGCTGGCGAACGCTTCGTCGCGCGCGATTACGGAGGCCCACGGCCCGCCGCGCGGGTCCGCGCCGAACGTCTTTCCCTCGCCGCGTGCCAGGTCCGCGACCGCGCCGAGCCCTTGCTCGCGCACGAACCGGAGATGGTCGTCGAACCGCTTGTGGCTTGCGATCCGGTATCTGGCCCCGCCGACCGGCCAGTACAGCACGATGCCCGCCACCGTCTCCGGATGCGCGACGGCGAAGGCCGTGACCGGCGGGCATCCCATGCAGCCGCCGATCAGGTGTGCGCGCGCGATCCCGAGCCGGTCGAGCAGGCCCTTGCCCTGCGCCACGAAGTGGCGCCAGGTCACAGCCTCGACCCGGCCGCCGGAGCGGCCGCATTCGCGGCGGTCGAACATGATGCAGGCGAAGTGACGCGGCAGGTGGTCGAGCAGCCTGATGCGCGCATAGATGCCGAGCGTGCTCCAGGTCTCCACCGTCGCGCCGAAGCCGCCCGGCGCATACATCAGCAGCGGCGGGCCGGAGCCCGCGATCTCGTATCGCGTCGCAATTCCGTCGATGGTTTCGACCGGCATCGGCTCAGCCCTTGATCTGCCGGCCGGCGCGGATGTCGGCGACCAGCTCCGAGAATGCGCCGAGCGCGGCCCGGGCGGTGTTGACGTAGGTGTCGGCCCTCGGTTCGAGCCACTTGTCGTGATAGCCGATCGCGGTGTGGGCGAGCCGCACCCGGCCGTCGAGCCAGGGCCCGCCGCCGAAGCCGCCGATCACCGGGATCGACACCGCGGCGGCGACGGCAGGCCCCGCCGCCGGGCCAGAATTGGTGAAGTCGAGCAGCGCCGCGCCCGCGGCCTCCAGCATCTTGGCTTCCGCGACCAGCCGTGACGTCATCTCCGGCGTGGCCTGCGCCTCCGGTGCGTTCTGCGCGCTGTAGGGTACGCCGAGCTTCGCCGCCGTCTGCGGCGTCAGTCCGAACTGGGCGAACACCGGAATCCCGTCGCCCACCAGCGCCCGCACCGCCTCGGTAAAGTCGGCCGCGGCGTCCACCTTGATCATGTCGGCGCCGCCGTCGCGGACCAGGATGCGCGCCGCGGCGAGGGCCGCGTCCGGTCCCTGCTGTGCCGGGCCGTAGGGCAGGTCGCAGCTCACCAGCGCGCGCACAGCCCCGCGCCGCACCGCCTTGCAGACGATCAGCATCTCCTCGACGGTGACCTCGAGCGGCGTGCCGTGTCCCCACAGGTTCACGCCCACCGAATCGCCGACCGAGACGAAGTCGACGCCGGCCAGATCCGCGATCCGCGCCAGCGGCGTGTCCCAGACCACGACGCCGGCGCTCTTGCGGCCGTCGCGCTTCATCTGTTGCAGGTCCGCGACCGTGACGCGCGCGCTCATCGCGTCGCCGCCTTGAGCATTTCGGCGAACGGCCTGGCCGGGTCGGCGAGCGTTTCCGGATCGACCGCGATCCTGCGCTCGATCAGCCGGCGGATCGCGGCCATGTCGCGCTGCGCGTTGATGCCGACCGCCGCGACGATCCGGCCCTCGTCGACGCCGATCGCCAGCGCCGACTTGCCGGCCATCGGCCGGCGTACGACCCGCGCGCCATCCGAAGGCCAGCCCACGCCCTGGATGTAGAGGTCGTATTGCTCCGACCAGAACGACGGCACCGGCGTGTAGGTGTCGTCCGCGCCGGCGGCGTTGCGCCCGGCGACCGCGCCCTGGTCCTGCGCGTGCTTCCAGTTCTCCAGATGCACGCGTCCGTCCGGTCCGGGAAACCGCGTGCAGTCGCCGGCCGCGAGGATCGCCGGGTCGCTGGTCCGGCACCAGGCATCGACGAAAACGCCGTCGCCGGTCTCGAGGCCGGCGGCCCGAGCGAGCGCATCGTCGGGCTTCACGCCCACACCGACAACGACGATATCGGCGACGTAGAGGTCGCCGTCCGACGATTCCAGCGCCAGCCGCCCGTCTTGCTGCGGCGTCGCCTGGATCAGCGCACAATCGAGCTCGATCTCCACGCCATGATGGCGATGCTCCGCAACGATCGCCGCCGATGTCGCGGCGTCGCAGCAGCGGGCGAGCGCCATGGGCGCGGCCTCCAGCACCGTGACGGCGATGCCCCGGGCGGCGGCCGAGGACGCGACCTCGAGCCCGATCAGCCCGGCGCCGACCACGATCATGTCCTTGCATCCGTCCATCGCCGCCTTCAGCGCGCGCGCGTCGGCCGCGGTGCGGAGATAGTGGACCCGCGGCATCGACGGCGGCAGCGGCCGCAGCTCGCGCAGCACCGAGCCGGTCGCCAGCACCAGCGCGTCATACGGAAAATGTCCGGCTGACGTCGCGAGGGTCCGCGCCGCGCGGTCGATCGCGATGCAGCGCGCCTGCCGCACCAGCTCGACTCCGTGCGCAGCGAGCCCGCCGCCGCCCGCGATGGGTGCATGCTCCGGCGCGGCCGCGCCGCCGAGCACGGCCTTCGACAGCGGCGGCTTTTCGTAGGGCTCGCAATCCTCGTCGGTCAGGAGCGTCACCCGCGCGTCTGTGTCGCGCCTCTTCGCCTCGATGGCGGCCCAGACCGCCGCGGGCCCGCCGCCGACAATCACGATGTTCTTCGGCATCCGGGAAACATATCGCGCCGGGCGGCGGCGCGCCAATTGGCGCGGGCGATCACGCGCGCAAAGCGCGCAGCATGTCCTCGACGTATTCGTCGGCGCTGGCGATCACCAGCATCAGCGACCACGGTCTGAGCTGGGCGAGGGTCTTCGACAGCGATTCGTCGGAGACACCGGCGCCGCCGAGGATGAGCCCGGTGGTCATCACCCGCTTGAGGCTGCAGGCCTCGCCGATCAGCGACGCGGCCTGCGCGCTCTCGCCGGCCGCTGCCACCATCACCACCAGGTCGGCGGTCTGGATCTCGTCCACCAGACTCTTGGTCTTGCCGGCCAGGTCGCTGAGCCAGCCGGAGAAGCTCTCGTCCTTTCTGGGCGCGCTGCCGAAGGCGGACGCGGTGAAGAACGACGCCCGGCTCCAGCTCTTCTGCGACAGCAATTTGACCAGTAGCTCGCTCGCGCGGTCGAGCGCGATGACCTTGACCGCGCGCGGTTCGGAGTTGGGCGCGTCGATGCGAAAGCGCGCCTCGGCGGCGCTGGACATCCGTGCGGATTCGGACTGCATGTGGCGCTCGTTCCGGTGACGGGGGTCAGACCGTCACGTGCTCCTTGCCGCTCTGCACCTGGAGCGCCTCCCTGGCCGCGTCCTTGAAGTGCTGGTCCGGCGGCAGCACGACCGCGGCGGAGCGCACCCGCTGGTGCTCGAGCGCGATGCCCGGCGGCACCTCGCCCTTTTCCATCGCCTTGAGCGCGCGCAGCAGCCGGTGCCGCGCCATGATGATGCCGTTGTCGGTGGAGACCAGGGTCTCCTTGGTGCGGTCGACGACCGGCCCCATGCTCTCCTGCAGCGACGCGTCCTGCAT
>VFQU01001236.1_pt1 | contig 15955 bp, 11 predicted proteins | sample 3512311 | NCBI WGS metagenome assembly VFQU01 (sample SAMN10412377, study PRJNA504923) | tailings metagenome | isolation source: Relicate 3 Philex TSF3 active mining site | place: Philippines: Tuba, Benguet | collected 2017-08-29
CCGCTGCTTTGTCCGCAATCCAGTCCATGACTTTGAGATAACTCTCGCCCTCAAAACCACCTTGGGCAAGGGCATAATCGAACTGCTGTTCAGGTTGCCACAGTCCCAGGATACTGATGCGATGGCCGTGGGTGGGCACTTGTTCCAAACATTTCTGAGTGCCGACTTGACTGTAGCTATAGCTGACCGGACTCGCTAGACAGAACCCTGCTTCGTCTAAATATTTCAAGTCGATGTCTCCTGCTTTAGCAGCAATTTCAAGCATGGTGAGGTCGGCAAGCTTCACTTCATAGAGAGTTGGGTCTTGCTGCTGGTGTTGCGAGTGGCGAGTCCGCTTCCATCGCCACCCCTTTTTTTCAAGATCCGTCGAAGTCGGTCTGGACTCAATTGCACTTGGCGATCTTGTTCGAGTTTTACCGAGAGTTGTTCACTCGTGTAGGTACGCTGGTCTTGCTCTAGACACTGCTCTAAATGCTGCATGTCCGCCTCCTGCCAGCGTCGTTTCGCTCCCCGTCCATGCGCTTCCCACAATCCGCCTAGTCCAACTTGTTCCCACCGCTTCAAAGTGGCACGCACCGTGTGTTCGTGGCACTCAAAAATCTCAGCAATGGCTGGAACCGTCCATCCTTGTGCGTTGAGTCGCAACATATGAGCGCGATCTCGCGTCCGTTGCGGCACGGTTTGGGCGAGCCGCAATTCGCTCAAAGTCCGATCTTCTTCGTCAGTCAATGTGATCCGAAGCGGCGCAGGCATTGGACATGACCTATTTGCTAAACGACTCTGCTCCTATCTTATATTTATTCATCCTGTCTACTTACGCTATTTAATGAATGTGAAAAGCATCGTCTATTTCTATCGTCATTCCGGTAAGCTGCAACCGCTATGCCAAAACCTCGCCCAATTCAGTTGCTGGAGTCAGGATACCTCCCCACGTCTGCCCCCCAGGCAGCTCAGCCATTTGAAGCGCCAGACTCAACGCTGCTTCACATACAAACTTGACCGTTGCTTGGTTGCCAGGATCACTTTGATCGCGAATGAGTCCCCGCGCTTTACGCCCATCGTTTGCCATCCCGATTAGTTCACAGGAGAACCACCCCTCATTCATCGTTTGCTTGGAGGGTCCGCTCCCCGTTTGAGGCAAGAGCGGTTGTAGCGAAGAGCGTACTTGAGGCTGTTGCGCTGCTCCCACAAACAAAGCAAGTCCTGCAGTGATGCCTGCTGCTTTCAGCCCTGCAAGTAGCTCCTCAAACTTGAGATATTCCTGATAGATAAAATTGGTTTCAGAGGACGTTTGAGAAGTAGCAGATTATACTCATTCGTTAGAATGGAGGCATGAACCGAAAACCTTACAACACTGATGTGTCTGATGATGAGTGGAAAATCATCAAACCATTCATTCCGGTAGTTCAACCTGGTGGTCGTCCACGTTTTAGAAACATGCGCGAAATTATTAACGCTATCTTCTACATCCAAAGAGCAGGCTGTGCTTGGCGCTTACTTCCACACGAGTTTCCACCCTGGCAAACGGTGTGTCATTACTTTCGCACTTGGCGCATCGCGGGTGTATGGGAAGCAATGCTCAAAACGGTTCGCGAACACGTTCGCCAGAAGCTTGGAAGAGCAGTGACACCGAGCGCAGGCATCCTCGATGCTCAGTCTGTCAAAACTACTGAAGTCGGTGGAACAGAACGCGGTTATGACGGCGGCAAAAAGGTGAAAGGGCGCAAGCGTCACTTGCTGGTCGATACGCAAGGATTTGTCCTGAAAGCTAAGGTATTAGCCGCAAACACAGCAGACCAAGAAGGAGCAAAACAACTGCTGATGGGCATTCAAGTTCAGTTTCCCCGCTTACAGCATTTGTGGGTAGACGGGGGCTACCGCACAACGTTTGTCACTTGGGTCAAAGAGCAGTTAGGTTGGACGGTGCAGCGTGTGCAACATCCGAATGCGGGGTCACGTCGTCGCATCACGATGCCAGGTGTGGAACCTGCACCGATTAACCGCAGTTTCAAAGTGATTCCGCGCAGGTGGGTCGTTGAACGGACTTATGGCTGGCTTGGACGGTACCGTCGCTTGAGCAAAGACTACGAGTTTCTGCCGGAAACGTCCGAAGCGCTCATCTACACGACCTCTCTCCGTACACTGCTACGAAGACTAGCATAATCTGCTACTTCTCAAACGTCCTCTAAGAAGGCGGCACCCAGATTCGAACTGGGGGTGGAGGTTTTGCAGACCTCGGTAGCATTGCTGAAAGCTTTATTCAGTAATGATTTGAGCTACAAGCCTATTCAATGTAACCGAAATTGTTACCGATTCTGGAAGGAGGAGAACATGAACTCTTTTTAGAAAGTTTTAATAAGTTGGTTTGGACAAGCGACCTCTTCCGCCTGAAGAAAAGTAATTACCTGGGAAACCAAGGTGTTGATACTCGCACTACCCAAGCGTATTTGGGGCACAAGAACATTCAGCACACTGGTCGTTATACAGAACTTGCACCTGGTCGTTTCAAGGAGCTGTGGGATGAGTGAGTTGCTGATTGGTGAGAGTTTAGGCTTATGTTAATTCTCCTGCCAGTCGCAACACTTCATCATAGAGTTGAGAACCAACACGAAAATTTGATTGTTGAATTAGCGCATCCATAATTGGCCGAACTTCTGGAATAAGGGCTTGGTTCTTGGCAGCGAGTAGAAGACCAAGTATTCCAGTAATTCTTAAGCCTTGACGTTGTGCTTCGAGCCGTCCAAGCCGTTCGTCAATCAGTAGCTGATTTGCCCCAAGCTCGATCGCCAGAATGATCGCGTTTGCTTCCCCAGCATCGAGATTGCGATCTCGCTCTAGTGCTGCGACTACTGGCTCATCAGTGACGGAGCGAACTTCTAGCCAGTCAACAGTCTGTACAGCTTGGGTAACAGGATGATTGCTCCCGTTAGCGATCAGTTCTTGATAAACTACATCTGGAATGATGACGGTGCCGAAAAGCTGAGGCAGCAAGTAATCGTAACCAACCACGATCAGATTCGCGATCGGAGATGTATCGCTGACGATGATCACAGTAGACCCAACTCTTGCAGATTCTTAACGTCTTCGTGCAGATCTTCTACATCGTAATGAATGTAGAGATCGCGACTGGCGAGAAGCGCCTGGAATTCCAGTTGGGTCATACCAAGAATTCGACTGGCTTTGCCAAGAGAGAGTTTTTCGCGTTGAAACAGCAGTAAGACTAATTCTTGCAATAATTCTGCCTCGGACAGTCCGGAAGCTTTGACTAATTCATCAGAGATGAGCAGACTCATATTGGATTGCGATGAGAGCGTGTAATTTTGAGTATAGCGACCTCTTCCAGTTTAGTTCCTGACTGAGTTTTGTCATCATTCCGAATTACTGAATATTTTTGTAGATTTGGGATAAATTACTCCAGCCTGGTAGACGCTTGGATATCCAATTCGTCTAGGGGTTCCTCGATTGCATTGTTGATCCAATCTTTCTCAAACTCTTTCGTTGTAGAGGCTCGGACTTCAATTTTGATAGTCATATTATCTGCCTTGTCTGAGAGCGTTTGCAGGACAGCGAAAAGGTCGAAGATTTTAGACTTATCTGTGATGGCTTCTAGTTTGTATTGGCGAGCGGGCTGTTTGCCATCAACCACAGCCACTAATACGGTGCGGCTGATGCTACTAGTTTGGGTCTTGTACTCTACCGTCGGCTTTTCGAGTGCGGACGAAGGAACTTTCGCTTCAAATTCAAAGGCTTCAGCCTGATCTACTTCTAAATCTTCGAGATCGGTCGTTGGTGCTGTGGGAGAGAGAGCTTGAACAGACGCAAGAAGCTGTTTAACGAGATCAGGTGAAAGTAAATAACCCGATAAATCAAGTTCACTTGCGGGAATTGATCGTTCAAAGCTGAGTAAAGCTGGATTCTCTAATTTGGGTTCTCCATTTGGTGGAATGACGAGATAGGGAATGTAGCCGATCAGACCTTGCTGAATGGCTTTGAGAACAGCCTGTCTAATGACTTCGATATTTAAAACTTTGGGATAAGTGGGGAAACGGAAGAAATAGCTGGCTAACTCTTCTCCAGTGATGAATCCAGTTTCAGACGTTTCTAAGCCTGACAACTTGTAAAGCTTTGAGGGGGTTACAACGTTGAAAACGTGATTTTTAAGCGCGTCTAGAATTCTATCCTGAAGGTTTTGGCTGGTGTTGAGTTGGGACTGGAGATCAAGGATCTCTAACCGAATTGGGTTTGTTCCGTCCGTGCTGGGCACAGGGAGCAGAATATAGTCATAGAGACGGCGCACGGCTGCACTGACTTCATTGGCAGCATCTTTATTTTTCTGTGCAAGTTCTTCAAGTTCTTCAGCACTGAATTTATACTTTGCTTTCTGAGCAATGAGAGAGGTGATCGCTTCTGCTGTTCTCCCTGCTTTGCGGGCTTTGTCTACCTGCGCTTTGTTTGGTACTACAAACGCTAGAGCATTTTTGTATTCGCGTTTATCGTTGCCTCGCTGTTCTAGCCAAGCCAATGCTTCCTGAGTAGAAGCTTCTTGAGTTTTCTCAGCCCAGTCGGGAGATAGATAGACGATGTTGAATTGATTGGAGTGATCTGCGATCGCTAAAGAATCTTTTGCCCACAGAATAGGTCGAGTATCGGTTGCTTGGATCAGTTTGCTTAGTTCTGAACGAATTTTTTCTAAAACATCATCACTGGAGACTTTGCTTTCTTCATCAGTAATCAATTTATTTAGATTCGCTTTTGTCTCGAAGCGGTAGCGACGACCAACGTAGTGGAGGTAAAGTAATTGTTCGCGCAAATCACTCAAAGTTGCAGCGATCGTATTGCGATCGAGTCCGGGGGTGAGACAAGCACCAATAATTTCTTGTTCAAGCACGCCTCGATCTTCACCACTACGAGCGCCAAAGGAATACATCAATATCGCGGATGCCATGCGAGTTCCTACTTTGAGATGGCTGAGGGCTGGGGCATCTTGAGCGATGCGAGTATCGATCACTTTAACTTTGGCTTTACGTCCTGTAAGGTCAGCATCAATCACAGTGCTGTATTGTTCGCGTTCTCCAACTTGGGAGAAAAATGAACCGCGCACACCCTCATCCTGGAAACAGACATCTCCAGGGCTAATAAGTAAATTTGTGTCTTGCTGATGCCAAAGGGCATGAATGACGCGGGCAAGAAACTGTAATGCTCCACGAGTGCGCTGATAGCTGGGAAGACTGCCCCAACGGTGATACATCAAATCGAGCAAATCAGGATGAAACGGATAGCTGGATTGAATACGTTCTTCGAGGAGAGCAGCTTGCTGCTGTACTTCCTGTTTACCGCGATTGGTGTCCTCATAAGTTTCACGAAAGCGACGAAAGAGTTCAGCTTGACTGTGGGCAATTTCTTGAATTACGGTTTCGTCACCGATCGATTGAAATAAACGACGCTGTACGACTCTCATCACTTCATCACCAGAGACTGGCTCTTTTTTGGCATCGATGCGAGAGACAAGTTTATCAAGCGCACTTAGTAAGCCTTCGTCACCGATCGCTTCTTGGACACTTGCTTGGAGTGAGTAAACAAGCACGGTGCAGGGTAATTCTCGAACGACTTCGGTGAGTTTTTGAATAAACGTGAGGACTTGCCGACCTAAGTTGGAGTCTTCAACTTTTACGCCCATTGCATTCTGAACAAAAATGAGAAATTCATCGAGCAGGAGGAGCGTTGGGCGATCACCAATGATTTGTCGCCAGATGTCATTTCCAGGGGCGACACGCTGCTGATCATTGGTTTTGATGAGGTTGTAGGCAGCGGCTCCACCGAGTTGCCAGGCGAGATAACCCCAAGGTGTGAGGATCTGAGTTCCGTCGATTTCGATTCCAGTGACCGCATCGAAGTCTAAGCCGATGAAGGTGGCGACTTGGACAGTGCCAGGATCGGGAAGAGCAGCGAGATCGGGAGATTCGGAGAGGTCTTGGCGGTTTTTAGCAATGTGGTAGAGGCTGATCAGGGCATGGGTTTTGCCGCCGCCGAAGGGGGTGCGGAGTTGCAAAACACGATCTCCGGGATCGCCGCAGAGTCCTTTTAGGACATCTCGCAGGAGTTTTTTGAGTTCTTGGGTGAGATAGGTAGCTTCAAAGAAAGATCGAGCATTTCGATAAACGGGCGGACATTTAGAATCTTGCCGGACGACTGCGCCTAAACTTGCGGCATAAATGGAGCTATCGAGTTTGCCATCGAGGATGTCTTGGTGGGGGATGACGACTTGTGTCCAGGGTTTGAGTTGGTAGGCGCTAGTCATAGACTGATTTGGGTGAGGGAGTGGGTGAGTTGAGCAAATGGATTCAAGATACTTAACACCTTGTATAACTCATCACCCGGATTTAGAGCATCAAAAGTTTGGGTTCGGTTAGTAATTCTAGGGTGAAGGGTTGGAATTCTCTTTATCGACCTTGGGTGAAGAGGTTATCTTCAATTAGGCGTTTCCAGGAAGCGAGTAGAGTATCGATCGCGGATTGTTCTTTAGTGCGTGAGGTGGCTTCTTGTCCGGGTTCGGGGGTGAGGGCGCGTCCAGCGAGGGCTTGAGCAACGAGGCGCAGTTGGGTGGCATCGGGTTGGGCAAGACTGAGAAACGACGGGATTTCTTGGGGTTTGTGTTCGGCAAGCCAGAGGAGGCGATGCAGAATGTCGATCAGGGTAGGGAAATTGCCGATGATTTGCGCTTTGTCGTTGAAAGACTGTTGCGGGTCAGTTTTAAGGATGCCTAAATCGGGGTCAGCGCCACGATCACTATAGTCTTGGAGTTGAATCGTGGTTTTGACTTTTTTGGCGATCGGGTGTTTGCCACTGGTGAGCCCGGTAGGGGAATCGAGTTCAATGCCGATGCCTTTGGCAAGGGTGTTAGCTTCGTCGAAGTCTACGATCGCTTCTCCGTATTCATAGCGTCCCATTATGTAGTATTGCGTGACTTTGTCTACGAGACTGATGCCGCTTCGATCGCATTGCATGACGCGGGTGAGGACGGTTTCGACGACTTCTTTTTGCACTTCGTCGAGGAAGGATTGGGCATCGAGTTCTTCGCCGTTGGGGAGTTCGACGGTTTGGTATTGGGTGTAGGCGCGGAGTCCAGCTCCGATGCAGGCGATGACGAGATCGGCTCCAGTGATGCCTTCTTCCATTAGGGTTTTGACGCGCTCTTGGACGATTTTGGTGAGGTTGGGACGAACATCGATCGCATAGTCACCGATCGAGTGTCCTTGGCGTTTGCGAGCAATGATGAAAATGCTGGACGCGAGAGCAGCAGAGTTTGTTGCTCGTAGGCGGGTACCCATTTCAGTATCTAGTGTCCAAGCTTCAGTTGTCGTGAATTTGGCGCGTCTTAGTGAATCGATTAATGTTGTCCAGCCTGATGTAGTTTTGTGAGCATAAACAACAACCATAATGCCTTCAGGTTTTAGCACTCTATTAGCTTCACAGAATGCCTTATGCATCATGTCTTCGTAGGCTTGCGCGGCTTTTTGTTTGTTGCCTTCATGCCGCGAAGGTTCCATAATAGCTTCATTTTTCTTAGGGGTAAGCTGTGCTGAAAAATGTTCCGGATATAGATGCCCAATGCTACGCTTAAACCAAACGTAGAAAAAATCAGATAAGTCTGCATAGGGAACAGAATCAAAGTAAGGCGGATCTGTAATCACTGCATCTAATAGTTCCGGTTGCATTGGTAATAATGTTGAAGATCCACGTTTTACAGTGGCAGACAAGCCACTATTGGCTTCTTGTCTAAGAAAATCTACAATCCATGGTAATGAATTACTCGCGCTACCAGATGAGACTCCAATTGGGCAACCTTCTCCAAAATCCCAAACCATCGGGAGTGCTTGTCTACTAAAAGTATTGTTAATTCCGCTCTGTGTGGGAGTTGGATCATATCTACAAATCGTACTAGCTCTATCAGAAACTCGATTGATCATCACACCCAAAAAAGTCACGATCGCTTTCCCAAACTCCTCGTCATACCCTTGCTGAAGCATTTCCTGATGTGCAAGCCGCACCCACTTCACAAACGTCATCAATGCTAGTAACTGTCGGGAAGTAAACAACTTTCCGAAGTTATCTAAGCCGTAAAGATGCGTGAAAAACGCTCTTGTATCAGCCGAGAAAATTGGCTCATTGGGAATCGTTAAACCCGTTTCTTGGCAAAGCTTTTCTAGCCTATTTTGAATCTCAACTTCATTAGGGACATAGTGCTGATAGCTATCTCCAGACAAGTAAGTTTTTCCTTTTTCTCCTGAAGTTGTGCAAACGATCGCCATAAGTTGCTGTTCCATTTTGCCAGCTTTGCCTTGTAGCTTCACCGTTTCGCTTTTAACGGTTGTCCCACAATGCCGACAAATCGAAGTTCCTCTTGCACTACCCAAAGCCGGATCAAACCCTAACTCTCTCTCAGTTCGAGCTTCAACCACCTCAAACTCAACCCGCTTCGTATCGTGATTCGGAATCACCTTCAGCGCCACATACTTATCCTTCTTCTTACACAACCAAGTCTGCCGCACCAATGGCACAGTTGCCCCACAAGCCGGATTCGGACACTTCACCGTCCGCGTCCACAAATACGCCACCGGAGTCAACGCCTTCGACAGTCCCAACTGTTTCGGCTTCGCACTCTCCAAAATACTCAACTGCTCCGACTGCTGCGGCAACACTTCCCCAGTCTCGATCGCCGGATACAAATCGCCAATCTCAGATCGAACGTGATCGATCACCCACTTGCCCCAAGTCTCCACCTCATCCGCCAGTTTCTTGCCATAGCGCTGCGGATACACCAACGTACAAAGCTGAATAATATGCGCCACCGGATTGAGATCCACCGCATACGTCTCACACCCCAACCGCAAAGCCTCCAGCGGAATTGCCCCACCACCCGCAAACATATCCAACACTTTCGGGACGGGAACATCTTTTAGCGGTGTCTCCGGTGGCAATTTCAAGCGATCGCGCTGCGCCTCCAAAATCTGCCGTTTCGCTTTCGCGATCGTCTCCTCCCCTGCTTCCCACTTGCACAGTTCGATCATCGCCTTCGTCAAAGCCGATCTCTTCTGATGCGTCTCCGGAGCAGCTACCAACGACGCAAATACTGCCGCCCTTGCGGCCACCAACGGACGACGCGCCCACCACAAATGCAGCGTCGAAATATGCCCCTTACGAATTGACTTCTCCCGTGCCGATTGAATAGAAATCTCTCGAATCGGAATAAAATCTTCAATTAATCGGCGCTCGATCGTCATACGTCTACCGGGGCTGAGAAAGGTCGTTTAAAACCTTACACGCTTCTCCGTATTCTGTCCGAAAATCCACCTTGAGAAATTCTGCGATCGCTGAAGCAGTAACCTAAATGTAAAAGCTTGCCTCTTTAAAAAATGCCTTCTAGCATAAAATTCTCTAAGCCTGAGGGAATCGAATTAATCGGGTTTTGTCAGAAAGCATTTGCCTAAACTGCTTCTTAACCGCAGTATTAGGATCTATCTTTTTGTTATGCACGCCTCCTTTATAAGTTCTGACCTCTGAGTGCGAGTAGTTATCCTCGACTGGATCATGTTCTACTTTGAACTCAAACACAACTTCTCCTGGAGATATCAGTTTTTTCGGGACACTATCCACTTTAAACTCAACAATTCCCCAGTCAGAGTAAGACGGGAGCAAAACATCGTCAGGCTCGCTGTATTTCGAGCGATTCACTGACCAATCAGGAAACTTAATGCCCTCAGGCAACAAACGCTGTTCTGCGACATGTACAGCCCGACAACGATTGTAAAGTAGCTCATCATCTGCAAAGTCAGGATCAACGGGTCGCCCTGCTCTATACATTCTCTGGGGTCGATTCACTGTGGAGAAACTGCTGAATTCTTTCTAATGCTGACTTGAGTGCCTCGCGATCGCAATCAACCTCCCAAACTGGAGGATAATCTTGACCATAAGAAGTTACAGCCAGAATTTCTCCAGTATTAAAGCATTCCATATCAGCATATTTTTCACCTTTGATGAAAGAAATTCCTATTCCATTCTCAACAGAAGGGGACACTCTTGTTGGGGGAAAATTTAATTCTAGAAGAATTTCTAAAATGACCCGCGACCATTCTTGCACTACACGATTCGGTGGTTCTGCACCATCACCATCCCAGCCATGCGGCAGAGTAGCGAATTCTGCTAGAGCTTGGTTGCCGTCCTGAAACCAAGTAGGTAATTTCGATCGCAGTCGGGGCAAAGTCTGAGTCAGGGTCTGAACGCTGACAACTCGAGTTCTCCTACGCTGCAATTCCACGAAATTTTGACGAAGCTGTTGAGCGATATTGTAGACTGCGATTGCATTTTTTGATGACTCAGATTGTTCTGAAATCGCTTGAACCACATACGCACGAAGGGCCTCAACATAATATTTGGCAGCACTAGGCGTTGAGGAAGCTACCCATAACGGCTCTCTCCCTTCAATTGTCGGATCTTCGCTCAGGGTCTCAGCTGTTGATCGAACGCTATTAATTACAGCAAACGGAGCAGGTTTTAATCTTCTACTTGACAGATTAGATGTCAGCGCAACGCTGGCAGGCATCTCATTCATCGACTCAAGTTGGGCATCTTGGAGATCACTACCTTGGATTAAAATAGTACTCATGGCCTCTACTCCTTTCGCTTCCAAATCTCAGTTTGAACAGATTCCGCAGTCAAATCAGCAAATGCTCTAACAATCCAATCATGAGCGATATCGAACCACTTCCGCAATCCTTCAGGAGTGGCATAGTCGCCGATTCCCCTGACCGTCAACTCAACTAAAAGGGTTGGTTCATTCCCCTGCATCGCGCCACTAATTCCAACATGCAGTCGCCCAATTTCATCAGGTAGATCAAAGGATGTACCCCAATTTAAGCTTGTAGGCAATTTGAGAAATCGCTCAGATTGCGCTCTCCACAAGAAATCAGGGAAAACATTCCCAACCTCCTCAAATGTCTTCCATCCTTGACCCTGTGGAATCTGATTAACGTATGTCAACTCATACTGCAAGTAGCTTGGCTTACTTAAACGGGCGTTTGCAAGAAACGCCTCAAAAGTAGATAAGTACTCCTGAAATCTTTCAACTACGCTCTCATATCTTGGATATTCATCGGCGGCCTGGATTTTTCTCCAATTATGGATGAATCGTTCACGCTGGACTTGAATCACTCGGTTCCCTGATTCAGTGAGGAACCAGACTCGCGGTAATGGTGGAACCCCAGTCAGTTGCAATTTAGCTTCAATCGGCTTGTTTTCAAAAACCTCAAGTTTCGGTGCTAAGGGGGCAACATCTTCTACGAAAGGATAATCTGGTTGAAAAGCTTGCCAGAGCAATCCAACGTGGGCAGTTGCCAATTCTTCTATCGGACGAAACAGCACACTGCACGCCACCTCTGTAATAGGAGGATTCTCAAAAGAAGGCAGTTTTGATGAACCTACAGCGAGTGTCACACGCTCAACTCCAAATCAACACGGACAAGATAGGCCACTACAATATAACCCGTCCTCGATCAAGAAAAACCCCCAGAATTCCGCCTATTATCGTGCGGTTCTATTTTGAATTTGCTGAGTTTTCCTGATCCCCGCAGTCAACTGCACAACGACTAATCGCATCCGCAGGAACTAGATACCGTGTCACTTGCCGAATTTCCTTCGCATCTCCCATCAACGCTTTTGCAGGATTCTGCACTCTCAGCAATTCTGGATTTCCAGTTTTACAACCCCACACCACGTAGAGCCAGTAAGAATCTCCCAACTGCTGCGCCTTACGCCATTCATTAGAGGTTAACGACACTTCCTGATTTGCTTGAGCGCGTCCCTTTACTTCAATCCGCCGTACCGGAGCAATTCCTGTTTCTGCATCAACCGCTCCCACACTCCGGATATCGAAGCCGCTTCCGTCATGGTTCTTGCTCACATCTTCCGGATCCCAGCCCTGTTGCCGCTCATAATTCATCACCCATTCCATCGCAAATGCCTCAACTTCAGGATCGTTGCGCATTCCCGGCATTTTCTCGACAAGCGCGATCGCAGGATGCACCAAAGCCGCTCCTAAATAAGTCACCCGTCCAAAACTGACGATTTTGAGATGGCTCATCTCATTCTGTCGATTGCGATACCGCTCCTGCAAGTCTTTGACTTTCTTCTGAGCGCTATCCCGCGCCACTCGATAAGTTTCATCTCCTGCCGCAACTTTCGCTGCCAACCTCATTTGAGTCGCCTGAGCCTCTTTAATCGCAGCGTTCATCGCCTGATCTAAATATTCCTGTCGAATCTGCAGTTCGCGTTGCCGCTGCTGTTGCTCTTGCCGCACCAGCGGCACTTGAACTTTGACCTTGACCCATTGCTCGACTTGCTCTTGCTCCTGAGGACTGGGTGGCTGAAGTTGAGATTCTACCGTTGAATCAGCAGGTGCTAAATCATGCAATATGTCTGGGGAAACCAGAGTAAATTCCCCTAGGGCTTTTTCCAGCACAGCACACAAGGAAGCTCGAATCACTGAATCCTTCCCATTCCGCTGCTGCCCCGCCACTTGCACCTCAAAGAAGTAGATTCGATACGGTGTAGTTGCATCGGCATCAACAAACAAGGCAGACCCAGCAGACACCGATTCGTCAAGTTCGATGTCTAAGCGTTCTGAGATCGCAGCAAAAAGCGGATGCCCTGGAGACAGCAACTCCGCATCTTGGTGAGTCGGATTTGCGAGTTGCTCTTTATAAAATGTCAGTTTCGGATAGTGTTTCTCTGCGGTTCCGAGTCGTCGAACTGAATCAAGATTATTCGAGCGAAACTCTTCTTTGAGATAAGGAACTCGCCATAATCCATCTGCTCGAACTTCTAAATTGATGTTGAGAAACTCACACGAGCGCTTAAAAAATTCCTCAATGTAGCGCGGCATCAATCGTTGTTCTTCAGAGCGATAGTCTTGCCGCTGAGTTCGCCGAATTTGAGACAAATCCACATGACTCGTTGCCAGTGCTACCCCAGTTTTTTGCTCTAGCTCATCTAACCGCTTCGGATCAAGTCGCTCAATCTGCTCTAAAACATCCTCCTCGCTAGATTTCGCATAGGTCGCTTCTCGCACCATTTCCTCAAATCGAATGTCATTGAGATGGAGCAATTGTCCTACAACATCAAAAACGCGATCACCCATTGCCCCCCGAATCTCTTCAAGCTTCGTCAGCAATTTCTCTAACACCCGACCTTCAACCGTGTTCGCTGCCAGAAAATTAAAGATATAGACATCTTGTTTCTGACCAATTCGGTGAATTCGTCCCATGCGTTGTTCAAGCCGATTGGGATTCCACGGCAAATCATAATTGATCATCAACCGACAGAATTGCAGGTTGATTCCTTCTCCTGCGGCTTCAGTAGCAAGACAAATCTGCCGATTCAGCTGAAAATCTTTCTGAGCTGCCTTGCGCTGCATAGGACTCATTCCCCCATGAATTTCACAGGTCGTGTAGCCCCATCTCTCCAAATTCTCCTTCAGATAGCTCAGCGTATCCCGATGTTCTGTAAAAATCAGCAACCGCCCTCGCCCTTCTTTCAATTCTGTGAACTGCGAAGTCTCTAAATATTCCTTGAGTTTATTGAGCTTTGTTTCGGTGCCCCGATCGATTGTTTGTTTTGCCAACTTGACCAAGCGCTTTAATTCAGACAGTTCTTCGCGCAGCTGATCTAACCGCTCGACGACCGTGGATGCGATCGCCAAATCATCCAGTTCATCTTCTTCGCAATCGTCGCTCTCCCGCTCACTATCGATCGACTTGCCCAATGCCATCAAGCGAGACTGTTGTTCTTCATGTGGCAATTCTTCCAATTCTTCCAGTAAATCGGAAAACCGTTGCTGTCGTTTGACAAGAGAGCTAAAAATTGCGTTCAGACTACTTGCAAGACGACGCTGTAGAACAGTTCGAGCCAGCGCCACCGCAGCCTGTTTTCGCCCCTTGGTTTTGCCTAGAAATTTATTGATATACTTCGTAACTTCTGTGTAAAGAAATTCTTCAGCAGGCGACAGTTCAAAGGGCACAGTAATCGCAAATCGTTGCTTAAAGAGCTTTCGCCCCTCAAAATCTTTCAATTCTTCTTTAATTCGACGCAGAAACCATGGGCTATCCTCCATGCTAAGCATTTCAGGATTCATTCGATCCGACACAAACTGATCCGGATCTAATAACCGTAGGAAATTATGAAACTGATCAACATCTCCCTGATGCGGTGTAGCAGTTAACAGTAAAATGCGCTCACAATTTCGAGAGAGTGCCTCCACAAGCTCATAACGTCCTGTTCGTCGCAAATCATCCCCTTGAGTTCTAGCCGAACATTTATGTGCCTCATCCACAATCACCAAGTCCCAATCAACCTGTAAAATTCCTGGAGCCACATCATCTCGTTTTGCAAAATCGATCGAAGTCACACACTGGCGAAAGCGCTCCCAAGAATTACCGGCCAACTGTCCTTTCGCTAAGGTCGAATTGATCACCTCAAACGTTTCAGAAAACTTCGTCCGTAGCTCATCTTGCCATTGCAGCGTCAGTGGAGACGGCGCTAGGATCAGTACCCGCTCGATCGCACCTCGCAATTTCAATTCTTTCAGCAACAACCCCGCCATAATCGTTTTTCCGGCACCTGGGTCATCCGCCAAAAGAAATCTTAATCGCACTTGTGGCAAGATTCGTTCATAAACTGCCTCTAGTTGGTGGGGTAAGGGACGCACACCGCTCAAACTCACCGCAAAATGAGGATCATAGGCGAATGCAAGCTTGATTCGAGCAGATTCAACGAATAGAAAAAATTGATTTGCTCCGATCGATGTTGCTGTATTTTGAGATTGGGTCGCCAGAATTTCATCGACATCAGCAACATTGAGAAAGGCATCTCGCAGATCGCCTTGCTGTGTTCTTACCTTTAGCAGAACGGTATCGTCGTAGAGAGTTGCATTCTCAACCATCACAGTTCCTGTAAATTGCCCAGGAATCGTAATCCGTTTGCCAATCAATTGTGTTTCCATCAATTTTTCTGCCAATCTCATCATTCGGATACCCTGTTTATCTTGGCATCACATTAGAACGATGTCGCTTTTATTACATAAAAATATCTTAGTTTCTCAGTCAATGAGACCAATAGTAGCCTTTGTAACTTTATAAAGATTACGAGTGTTCGATCAAAGAGCCAGTTTTTACTGACTTCCAGGCGATTTGTCCACCCTTACGCTGTCCTACTCGTATGAAAATAAAACCAGCATCCTCGAACTGTTCGCCGTAGCCGCGATCGTATTCGGCTTCAGTCCCAACAAATTAGCAATATTCATGGTTGACCGCTGATATCCCGCTTTCGCTGCGTCATTCAATTCACGATATGACGCTAGTTCGAGCTTCCTTTACGTGCTGGGCAACAGCAGGGGGAAAATCACTGGCAGCTCTTTTGAAAAGACTTTAATCAAGCCTTCACCTAGAAGTCAATTCTGGCATTCTAGTTGCTGCTACCCGTGGAAATAAAAAACACATCCGGTGTAGCAAGTCTAACCCAGAGAACGTACTCTAGCTGTCCTCAGCGACCTTGACCAGTTCTTCTCCAGCATCCAAACCGGAAGTCTTACCCAAAGCACTCTACTACAAGCAACATGCTGAAATTATTTTTTACGAATTCTTCTATAGCAACGTTACTGCTTGGGCAACCAATTTGGAAAAGTTAACGCAATCGGCATATGAATTAGCTTCTCCTGTGGGTTATCCGGTTTAGATGTCTTGAATGTTACCGCAGCAATCACGTTAAAACTGCCGACGAATTCATTACAACAGAAAACTCAACAGACCGTTTATATTGCGTTCCTAACCTCTGCTTCATTTCAATCTAGTGCTATTGTGCGACGATTACCTTGGCTGGGTGAGAGAAGTAGACTTGACCGCTTAGG
>VFQU01001238.1_pt1 | contig 15932 bp, 16 predicted proteins | sample 3512311 | NCBI WGS metagenome assembly VFQU01 (sample SAMN10412377, study PRJNA504923) | tailings metagenome | isolation source: Relicate 3 Philex TSF3 active mining site | place: Philippines: Tuba, Benguet | collected 2017-08-29
CGAGGGAGCCGGGCGAAATGCGTTACTTCCGACGTTTACATTCCTTCGATGCCGAAGCGCTGGCAGCACACCTGATCGCACTCGATTCGCGCGACCGGCGTTCGCGGTTTTCTGCCCCGGTCTCGGACCAAGCGATCCGCGCCTATGTCGCGGGGATCGATTGGCGCCGTGCGGCCATCGTCGGTTGCTTCGACGGCGCCAATCTGATCGGCACGGCGGAATTGCATTTGCCGGCCGCGGGCGATTTGTCGCGCGAGGGCGAATTCGCCGTCGCGGTGGCGCCCGGGCGGCGCGACGAAGGCTTGGGCAGCGAATTTCTGCGCCGCGTGATCGTGCTCGCGCGCAATCGCATGCTGCGGCGTTTGCGGATGGTGTGTCTGCTCGACAACGGGCCGATGCGCCGCATCGCGCGCAAATTCGGCGGCGAGCTCGACATCACCGATGGCCAAGCCTGGGCCGATCTGCGCTTGCCGTTCCCCGACCCGCTCTCGCTCGCCAGCGAAGCCTACGAGGAGGGCTTCGGCCTCGCCGCCGCGATGCAAACGCGGCACGGGCTGGCACCCGTCTAAGCGCGCTTGAGCGCCGCTTCGAGATTGTCGGCGAACTCGGCGGCGCCGAAGCGCGGTCCCGCCCAAGCGGCGCCCGCAGCTGCGAGGCTTTGTGCGAACTTGGGATCGTCCATCACGCGCGCGATCTGGCGCGCGAGGGCCGCGCCATCACCCGGCGGATAGAGCAAGCCGGTCGTGCCGTCGTCGATCAATTCGCGCGTACCGCCCGCATCGCTCGCGATCACCGGCACGTTCGCGCGTAACGCTTCGACCGTCACGCGGCCGAAGGCTTCGTTGCGCGACGTGACCAGCACGGCGTTGGCTTTCGCGAGCCTTGCACCCAGATCGCGCACATGGCCGTGGAAATGTGTTTGCGCGTCCACGCCGCCGTCGCGCGCCGCATCGCGCAAACGCGTGGTGTAGCCTTCGGCCCCTTCGCCGAAGAAATGCAGATGCGGGCGCTTATTCCCGCGCGCCAGGATCGTCAACGCGGCGATCGCATCGGCTTGGCCCTTTTGCGGGTTGAGCGAGCCCGGCAAGGCGAGATGGAACGCGCCCGAGGGCTCGTAATCGGGAACGTTCGCCGCCGGTGTCGGATCGATGCGGTAATAGACGCGCGCGATTTTCCCGCGCGGCAGGAACTTCGCGTATTTCGCCGCGACGGAGTCGGAATTGACGATCGCGAGCGACGTCGTGCGGCGCATGATCGCGGCCGCCCACGCGTCGCCGCCCGCGAATTCCAGGCCATGATCCTCGCGGCCGAATTCGTGGATCCACCAGACGTGTTTGAGCCCCGCGCGCTCGGCGGCAAGCGCGCCGACACCCAGCACCATCGTGTTGGTGACGACCAGATCGGGTTGCGCGTCGCGCAACAGCGCGGCCAAGGGGGCGATGGCGCGCCACGTGCGCCAGCGCAGGCGCCACGCTTTGCGGCCTTTGGTGCTGGCCCAAAGCGGCAGATCGACGATGCGATGTTTGACGCCGAGTTTGTCGAGCCGCGCGATCATGCTGCCCGCATCGGGCATCCACACTTCGGCGCTATGGCCGCGCGCGACCAGCGCTTCGATCCCCTCGACCATCGCCGAGGTCGCCCCGCCCAGATCGCCTTGGTGCGAGAGGAAGAGAAGCTTCACGCGACGCCGAACCCCGCCGTCACCCCGGGCAAGCCAGCGCGAAGGCGATGGCGCGACCCGGGGTCCACGGCGCGATAGATCCCGGCGCGCGCGTGCGCGCCTGGCGCGCCCGCTTGGCCGGGATGACGCGGAAATCGAACGCGCGGCGTCATGCGCGCGTCAGAAGCCGAACATGTGGTCGAGGCTGAAGCGCCCATCGGGTTCGGCGAGCCCGTGATAGCCGAACAGGCGGCAGGTCCGATCGCGGATCAGCACATAGCCGCCGCCGGCCGCTTTCGCGATATCCGCCTTGGCGAAATGCTCCGACACGCGCCACAGCCGCGAGCCCGAGCACGGGATCGCCAGCGACGATTCGGCGAACTTGGTGCCGGTGGCGTCGTGCAGTTCCAGCACGGTCTCGGATGTCTTCCGCCACGGCGTGGAGGCGGGATAGATCAAATGGCAGAACGCGTCTTGCGCGTCGACGCCGAGGCTGAGGAACAGCCGCGTCGTCAGACCCGGCGGACGGCCGATATAGGATTGCGGCTCGTTCTTGAACACGAGGGCGGTGTTGAAGATATGGCTGCCGAAGCTCGTTTCGGCGGCATGCGCGGCGCCCGCCTTGCGCGCGTAGCGGAAGATCGCGTGGATCCAGCCATCGCCGCCGCCGCCGTCGCGGAAATCGTAGGACAGCTCGACATGGCCGTAGCCACCCGCGAGGTCGGCGGTGAGGGGCACTTCATGCGCATGGTCGCGCGCGAGATCGCCGAGGAACTCCTCGCGCGCCAGCGCGCCGTCCTTGTCGTAGAAGCGCGCGATCAGCGGCAGCGTCGCTTGGCCGCGCGCCATCGGCGTGGGCAGCGCCACGCCGGTGAAATCGGCGAGCGGCAGGATCGGGGCGGGCAGGATGAAGCCCTTGCCGAAATCCGCCCCCAGTTTCGCGATATCCGCATCGGGCTTCAGATCGCTGCGCTCGACATTGGCGTGCGCGACGTGCCGCTTGCCCGCAATCTCGACCTCGTAGCGCGGGCGCACGACGAATTTGCCCGCATCCATCTCGATCTGTTGCGGCCAGGACAAAGACGGCAGCAACTCGCCCATATCGACCGCGCGCATGCCGAAGCCGGGGATCGGCGCTTTCATCGGGACCCACGTGTCGGTCCCCATGCGCGCGAATTTCACGCCGTCGGCGGGGATTGGGCAGGAATGCGCGTTCTGGACCCACACGCGCACGCGTTCGCCCGCGCGGGGGGCGGGAATCCCGGCGTAATAATCGGCGGGCCATGGGTTCGCGTCGTGGGTGCAGGTGATTTCGTCCTTCCCCCAGAAATCCAGCGCGTATTTCAAAACGTCGTGGCCGGTTACGTCGATCATGTGGATGAACAACTGACCGACGAAATCGCCAAGCCCGAAACGCTGGCGGACCTCGCGGCTATCGACCGTGAAGGCCGATACGCCCGGCGCCAAAGTTTCGTCCCAGGTGGCGAGGGGCCGGCCGTCGGCATCGAACAGGCGGAACCAGGCGCGCACGTTCTTGGCGCCATAGCCCGCCCAGTAATTGGCGCTGACCATGCGCGAATGGCGCTGGGGTTCGTCGACGAACAGCACGAGATTCGTGACGAAGTTATAGGTCGACAGATAGCGCTTCTTGTCGGTGATCAGCGCGTCGGGAATGCGCATCGCGTCGAGTGTGGCGACCGCAACGCCGTCTTGCAGCCAAGGCTTGATCTGGGCGATCAGCGGCTCGGTGTCGAACGCGGCGACGAAAACCGTTTTGGCGCCCGACGCGGCGATGCGCGAAACCGGTTGGACCTTCAGTCCCGCGATCTCGCGGCCGATATGGGCGTGGTTTTGGCCGTAGAGCCCGGCGATTTTGACGGCTGAAAAATCCTGCAAAGCGGACACGGCCGCCCAAGCGCCGAACGGATCGTAGATCGCGACAGGGCCTTTCGCCGCCAACTCGGCCGCGAGTTTGCGCGCGGGTTCCACGGCCAGCGGATGGCCGACCGCGCGGAACAGCGCGTCGCCGCCCGTGCGGTTGTCGAAGGTCTCGATCGGAAGGGCGCGCCGCGCCGTTTCCGGGCGGGCGGGGGAAGAGTCCGGCATGGCCCGGATATACGCCCGCCCCGCCGGATTCTCAACGTGTTAGGCCCAGAGCCGTTCGTCCTGGCGGTTGGTGTACAGGTCCGCCACGTAATCGCCGTAGCCGTTGAAAAGCTGCGTGGGCACGCGCTTGCCGGTCCCAAGCACTTCCTCGCTCGCCTGGCTCCAGCGCGGATGGGCGACGCGCGGGTTCACGTTCGCCCAGAACCCGTATTCGCTGGCCTGAAGCTGTTCCCAGAACGTCTTCGGGCGCTGGTCGGTGAAGTTGAAGCGCACGATCGATTTGACGCCCTTGAAGCCGTATTTCCACGGCGTGACCAGGCGCAAGGGCGCGCCGTTTTGGCGCGGGATCGGCTTGCCGTAAAGACCGGTGGCGATGAAGGCGAGTTCGTTGGTCGCCTCGTCGATCGTCAGGCCTTCGGTATAGGGCCAGGGATACCAGGTCGCGCGCTGGCCGCTGGCGACCGACGGGTTTTGGAACGTCTGCATCACGACGTATTTGGCGCTGGAGGTCGGTTTGCACCATTCGACGAATTGCTTCAGCGCGAAGCCCGACCACGGCACGGTCATCGCCCAGGCTTCGACGCAGCGGAAGCGATAGACGCGTTCCTCCAGCGTCATCGCCTTCAGGATATCGTCGAAATCCACCGTGCGCGGCTGTTCGACCATGCCCTCGATGCGCACCTGCCAGGGGCGGATCGGCAGTTTCTCGGCCGCGCGCCAGATGGTTTTCGAGGTGCCGAATTCGTAGAAATTGTTGAACGTCGTCGCGTCGTTCTCGGCCGAAATCTCGCGATCGACGCGATAGCGCATGTTGCGCATCGCCGGATACAACCCCGCCGACGGATCTTCCTGGGCGATCGCATTGCGCCCGCCGCCAAGCAATCCGCCGGCAATCATGCCAAGCCCTGCGCCCAGCGTGCGCCGGCGCGTCCACAAGGCTTCGGGGGTGGTTTCGCGTTCGGGAATTTCCCAGCCGCGGGGGCGACGGATCAACATGGGTTTCGTCTCCGAATGAATCTGTCTCCGGCGTTTCGCTTTACGTAAGCCGGAAGTTACTAGATCGCGCCGTCGCGCGCCTTTTTGCGCAACTGTTCGACCTGGCCGCGCACATTGGCCATATGGGGGTTGATCGCCAGGGCCTTTTCCAAGACCTCCAGCGCCTTGTCGGGGTGGTTTTGGCGCATCGCGATCAGGCCCAAGCCCGACAGCGCGCCGAAATGGCGCGGCTCCAGCTCCAAGGTCTTCTCGGCGTCCTTGCGCGACTCTTCCAGCCGGTCGAGCAGGAACAGCACGGTCGCGCGGCGGTTCCAGCCTTCGGCGTAATCGGGCTTCAGGCCCGTGATCGCGTCGTAGATCGCGAAGGCGCCGAACATGTCGCCGCGATTTTGCGCGTCGAGCCCCAGGCGCATCAGCGAGTTGATCGCGCCATCGTCCGGCTCCAGCCACACGCGCCAGATGGCGTTTTCGTAGATCTGCGCCTCGCGCGCGTCGGCGGCGGCTTTCAGCTTTTCGAAAAGCGGGTCGAGGCGGGCATCTTGCGCTGCGTCGGCCGGAACGGCGGCGAAGACGAGCATTACGGCGAGGGCCATCGCCCTACCGAGGTCCAGCATCGATGCCAAGCGCCCCGAAATACGCATGGGGGAAATCATGCGCGCCTGCCGGGCGGCTGTAAACTTGCATTTTCGGGCAGGCGAAGGTCTAACAAGGGGAATGTCCGCCGACAGCCATTTCGCCCGGGATTACACCGGCGCGCGGGAGAAATTCCTCGCCGCCGCCAAGCCCCATGCGACGCGCTATCGCGCCTTCCAAAACCCGCTGCGCGGGCCCCGGGGCGAACAGCTTTTCTGCGATGCCGTGTGGTCGGGTCCGATGGTCGCCGACCGCGTGCTGGTCACGATTTCGGCCACGCACGGCATCGAAGGTTTCTGCGGCTCGGGCGCGCAAACCGCGTGGTACGCGACCGGAGCATGGCGCGAAATTCCGCCGGATGTGGCCCAGCTTCATCTGCACGCGGTCAATCCGCATGGCTTCGCCTGGCTGCGCCGGGTGAACGAGGACAATGTCGACCTCAACCGCAATTTCGTCGACCATATCCGCCCCTATCCCGAGAACCCGGCTTACGAGCGCCTCGCCCACGCGATCTGCCCGAACGAATGGACCGAAGCCTCGCGCAAGGCGAGTGCGGCGATCCTGGCCGAGTTCGCCAAGCGCCACGGTGATTTCGCCCTTCAGGGCGCGATCTCCTCGGGCCAGTATTCGCATCCCGACGGCGTGTTCTTCGGCGGCCACGCGCCGACCTGGTCGCATCGCGTGATCCGCACATTGTTCGCCGATTGGCTGTATCTGTCCAAGCGCATCGGGATCGTCGATTTCCATACCGGCCTGGGCCCGCGCGGCTATGGCGAGATCATCTGCGGTCTGCCGCCCACGCATCCCGGCAGCAAGCTGTCGCAAGCGTGGTACGGCGCCGATTTGACTTCGCCCGAAATGGGCACGTCGACCTCGCCGCCCTTGCACGGCACCAACGGCGAAGGCTTCGCGCGGTTCCTGGCGCACGCCGCGTTTTCGCATGTGGCGCTCGAATACGGCACGCTGCCGGTGCCCGACGTGCTCGACGCGATCCGCGCCGATAATTGGCTGCATCTGCACGGCGACATCGCGGGCGAAGACAGCCGGCGCATCAAAACGCAGATGCGCGACGCCTTCGCCCCCGCCGACGCCGCATGGCGCGACGCGGTGTGGAACCGCGCCGACGAAGTTCTGCGCAAGACCGCGTTTGGTCTTGCGGCCGCCTGATTTTTCTTTGACGGAGTAAAACCCATGTCGCTTCGCACCCAGCTCACCGACGCCCTCAAAGACTCGATGAAGGCCAAGGATCAGGTGCGCACCGACACCATCCGCATGGCGATCGCCGAGATGAAGAAGCGCGATATCGACGCGCGGGCCCTCGGCAACGCCGACGGCATTCCCGACACGGAATTGCAGGCGGCAATCCAGAAGCTGATCGCTTCGCGCCGCGATTCGATCGTCATGTACGAGAAGGGCGGGCGGCCCGAACTGGTCGCGAAGGAGCAGGCGGAGATCGCCGTGCTCGAAGCCTTCCTGCCCAAACAGCTCGACGCCGCCGCGATCGAAGCGGCCGCGAAGGAAGAAATCGCCGCCGCCGGGGCGACGTCGGTCAAGGATATGGGCAAGGTGATGGGCGCCATGAAGGCGAAATTCACCGGCCAGATGGATCTGGGCCTCGCCTCCGCGACCGTCAAACGCCTGCTGGGCGGTTGATCAAGCAGCCCACGGATCGACGACCGATACGCCGACGATCTCGGGAAAGTGCCGAACATTGCGCGTCGCGACGGCCAGGCCATGGACGGACGCCGTTGCGCCGACGATCAGATCGATACCGGATAGCGTGATTTTTTTCGCTGCCGCTTGGCCGGCGATCCTTCCCCATCGCGCGAGGACGCGATCGTCGATCGGCAGCACGCGCTCGCCATAGCGCGCACGGATAGCGGCGGAGATGGTCGCCAAGCGGCGCCAATCGGTATCGCCCTCGGCTTCTAGTTTGGCGATGCCTTTGGCGATCTCGGCGAATGTGAAGGCACTGACATAGAGATCTGCGTCAGGTTTCGAATTCAGCCAAGTGACGGCGCGTGGATCGGGCGCACGCTTCATCGCTAAGCTGATCACGTTGGTGTCGAGCAACCAACCGTTCACGGCGAAAAATCGACCTCGCGGTCGAAGGATTCGTCGCGCGCTGGCTCGAACTTGTCGAACGCGAAGCTCGCCAGGAAGTCGCCGAACGGCAAGTCGGGCCTAGTCAGCGATTCGAAGGCGTCCGCCGACAGCACGACGACCTCGCGCGCCTTGCGGCCGTCACGCGGGTTGCGCACGACGCGCTGTGGCGATTTGAGCGCGCGCTCGAACACTTCTGAGAAATGCGTTTTCGCGTCGCGGACGGTCCAGGCTTTGTCGGATTTTACGTTTTTGCTCATAGTAGTCACAGAGACTACAGATGATTCTGTAACCCGTCCAGGTACCGCTTGACGAGCCCACTCGCGAGGGGCCAAATCCGCCGCACGCCGCCCCGCAAGTCTGTGGAATACGGGGATATTTCCGGCGCTGCATGAAGGATTGGGCTCTGCGGCGATGGCGTTTCCCCCGGCTTTTCTCGAGGAGCTGCGCGCAAGGCTGACGCTGTCCAGCGTCGTCGGCCGGCGCACGCGGCTTGTGAAAGCCGGCCGCGAATACAAGGCGTGCTGCCCGTTCCATAACGAGAAGACGCCGTCCTTCTACGTCAACGACGACAAGCAATTCTTCCACTGCTTCGGTTGTGGCGCCCATGGCGACGTGATCGGCTTCACGATGCGCGCCGATCATCTGTCGTTTCCCGAAGCGATCGAGAAATTGGCGGGCGAGGCGGGGCTCGACGTGCCGCGCATGGGCCCGGCCGAGCGCGAGAAGGCCGAACGCGCGAAGACGCTGGGCGACGCGGTCGAAGCGGCCTGCGTCTGGTATCAGGAAAAACTGCGCGCGCCCGAAGGCCGCGCGGCGCTGGCGTATCTGCACGGGCGCGGTCTTAGCGACGACACGATCGAGCGTTTCCGCTTGGGCTATGCGCCCGAAGGCTGGCGCAATCTCGCCGCCGCGCTGAAGCTGCGCGGCTTCGACGAGGCGATGCTGCTTGAGGCGGGCTTGATCGCGAAGCCCGAGGATCGGCCCGAGCCGTTCGACTTTTTTCGCAACCGGGTCATGTTCCCGATCACCGACCGGCGCGGGCGCGTCATCGCCTTCGGCGGGCGCGTGATGGACGATTCCAAGCCCAAATATCTCAACAGCCGCGACACGCCGTTGTTCCACAAGCGCGGCAATCTCTACGCGCTCGACAAGGCGCGCCTGGGCGTGGGCGAGCGCAAGGCGACGGCGCTGGTCGCCGAAGGCTATATGGATGTGATCGCGCTCCATCAGGCGGGGTTCGTGGGCGCGGTCGCCCCGCTCGGCACGGCGCTGACGGAAGAACAGATGGAAGCGCTGTGGCGCATCCATCCCGAACCCGTCGTGTGCCTCGACGGCGACGCCGCCGGCCAGCGTGCGGCGCTCAAAGCCGCCGAGACGGCGTTGCCCTTGCTCAAACCCGGCCGCGCGCTGCGCTTCGCCGTGTTGCCGGCGGAGGACGATCCGGACTCGCTGATCAAGCGCGACGGGGCGGCGGCGTTCGAACGCTTGCTCGAACGCACGAAGGGCATCGACGACGTCGTTTGGGAAAGCGAACTCGCCAAAGGCCCGGTCGATACGCCCGATCGGCGCGCCACGCTCGACGCCGCCTTGCGCGCGCGTTTGGCGCGGATCGCCGACAAGACCGTCCAAAAAGCCTACGAGAACGAGTGGATTTGGGTCCGGTTGCGGCGCATTGGCCGGCCGGAACCGGTGCGGCCGCGCCTGGCGTTTTCGGGCGCCCCCCGGCCGCCGGGCAAGGGACGACGCGAGTCCGTCGGCCCCCGCGATTTCGGCCTGCGGACCGCCGGTAATCCCGACATTCTGGGTCGGCGCGCCCAGAAGCTGCTTCTGACCGCCGTGCTCAATCATCCGGAGCTGCTCTGGGAAAACGCCGAAGCCTTTGCCGAGATTGGGTTTTCCGATCCCGTGGCGGCACGCTTGCGCGCGGCATTGCTGGATTGCGCGCATGAGGCCGCCGCAGCCCAGTCTCCGCTTGACTCGCAGGGCGTGATCGCCCACTTATCCGGCATGGGTTTGGCCGAGGAAGCGGCATCGCTGACGAAGCCAAGCTCTTACGAACACGGAGCTTTTGCCGGTCCGGGCGCGTCGCAAGACGAAGCGCGGGCGGGCTTTCGCTCCGTCTTGTCGTTGCTGGCGCGCCCGCGGATCGAAGAAGAGCTTCGTGAAGCTGCGCGCGCGGTCGCCGACGCCCCGGAGCCGGAATTGCTGGCGCGGGTCGATGCGCTGACCGCGATCTTGCGCGATTTGAACGCGCAAGGCGGCGGCGACGAAGACGACGCTTACGGTACGACGTAACGCGCGACGCGATGTTCATTCGGCGGAAAATGATCCGCCCCGAGGTCGAAGCCATATGACGTCCAAGGTTAAGCCCGTCCCCGCCGCCGTTCCCCCGCGCGACGAGGCCCCCGACGCGCCGCTCCTCGATGTCACCGCCGCCGCCGTCAAGAAGATGCTCGCCCGCGGGCGCGAGCGCGGCTACGTCACCTATGACGAAATCAACGCCGTTCTGCCGCCCGACCAAGTGTCGTCGGAGCAGATCGAAGACACGCTCGCGTTGCTGTCCGAGCAGGGCGTGAACGTCGTCGAGAGCGAAGACGCCGACGACGAAACGGCCGAAGCGCCCGCCGCCGAAGAAGGTGCGGAAGCCGAAGAAGGCGGCGAACCCGTCGCCGCGAATCAAAAGGCGCCCGTGCCGGCGAAGGTCGGCGGCGAGGAAGCCGAAGAGGAAGAGGAAGAAACCAGCAAGCGCGGCAATATCGACGCGGATTCGATCGGCCGCACCGACGACCCCGTGCGCATGTATCTGCGCGAAATGGGCTCGATCGAATTGCTGAGCCGCGAAGGCGAAATCGCCATCGCCAAGCGCATCGAAGCCGGCCGCGAGAAGATGATCTCGGCGCTGTGCGAAAGCCCGCTGACGATGCGCGCGGTCGTGCATTGGCGCGACGCGCTGGTCGACGGCAAGATGCTGCTGCGCGACGTGATCGATCTCGACGCCACGAACGGCGGCGGGCCCGGCGGTTCGGGTGTCGCCATCGTGCCGGGCATGCCGGTCGTTGCGGCGCCGACGGACGACGCGGAACCCGCCGAAGGGGCGGAACCCGCCGAGGGTGCGGAACCCGCCGAGGGCGGCGAAAACGCCGAAGCGCAGAACGCGGATGCGGGCGAGGAGAACGTCTCGCTCTCCGCGCTCGAACAGCAATTGAAGCCCGCCGTTCTCGAAAAGCTCGAGACGCTCGCCGCCGTCTACAAGCGCCAGTTCCGTATGCAGGAAAAGCGCATGGAAGCGCTGCATGCGGGCAAGGCGTTCAGCCCGGTCTCCGAGAAGCACTACCAAAAGCTCAAATCCGAACTCATCGGCATGATGGGCGAGGTGCATCTCAACAATATCCGCATCGAGCAGCTGATGAATCAGCTGTACGACCTCAACCGCAAGCTCGTTCAGGCCGAAGGCCGCCTGCTGCGCTACGCGGAGGAATGCGGCGTGAAGCGCGACGAATTCCTGTCGAAGTATCACGGCAAGGAAGTCGACCCGCGCTGGTACGGGCGCGTTTCGCGCCTGACCGGCAAGGGCTGGAAGAAATTCACGATCAAGTACAAGAACGAGGTCCAGCAGCTGCGCAAGGACGTGTCGGAAATCTCCGAACGTTCGGGCCTGCCGATCGCCGAGTTCAAGAAGACCGTCGCCCAAGTCCAGCAGGGCGAGCGCGAAGCCGCGCGCGCCAAGAAGGAAATGGTCGAGGCCAATTTGCGTCTCGTGATCTCGATCGCGAAGAAATACACGAATCGCGGCCTGCAATTCCTGGATCTGATCCAGGAAGGCAATATCGGCCTGATGAAGGCGGTCGACAAGTTCGAATACCGCCGCGGCTATAAGTTCTCGACCTACGCCACGTGGTGGATCCGCCAGGCGATCACGCGCTCGATCGCCGATCAGGCGCGCACGATCCGCATCCCCGTGCACATGATCGAGACGATCAACAAGCTGGTGCGCACCAGCCGCCAGATCCTGCACGAAATCGGCCGCGAGCCGACGCCGGAGGAATTGGCCGAGAAGCTCGGCATGCCGCTGGAAAAGGTCCGCAAGGTCCTGAAGATCGCGAAGGAGCCGATCTCCCTCGAAACGCCGATCGGCGACGAGGAAGATTCGCATCTGGGCGACTTCATCGAGGACAAGAACGCGGTCCTGCCGGTGGACGCGGCCATTCAGGCCAATCTGCGCGAGACCACGACGCGCGTGCTGGCGACGCTCACGCCGCGTGAAGAACGCGTGCTGCGCATGCGCTTCGGTATCGGCATGAACACGGACCACACGCTCGAAGAAGTGGGCCAGCAGTTCAACGTGACCCGCGAGCGTATCCGCCAGATCGAAGCCAAGGCGCTGCGCAAGCTCAAGCACCCCAGCCGCTCGCGCAAGCTGCGTTCGTTCCTCGATACGTAAGGCGAAGCGCGGCAACCTTCGCGACGCTGCCAGCGGGGCCGCTCTCGACTAGGTTGCGGTTCTCGCCGTGACGCCCCTATACTCCGGAGCAAATCCGGGGTTCGGGGGGCGTTATGGCGCGGCTATTTCTTCCGATCGTCTGTATCGCGATAGCGGCGTTTTTGGCCGGCTGCGTCACGAAGCGGGAAACGCCGCTCACCGTCGTCGCACGTTCGACCCAAGAACTGCGTCCAGTCCATATCGTTTATTTGACGCGGCCGCCGCTGCCCACGCATTGGCGCGTCGAGAACACAAGATCTGCCGACAGCGACGATTTGGTCCGCCGGGCGGTCGCGGTGGAAGCCGCCTTCGCAGCCGAAGCGGCGTCCGAGTTAAGGCGGCTATTCGAAGCCGACGGTTTGTTTCTTTCTGTCGCGCTCGATAACGCGGCGCGCTTGGATATGCGGCCGCCGAGTCTGAGCCGCTATCTCGGATCGCGGCCATCGCCGCAGGGCGATGATGTGCTGTACGTCTATCCGGGCAGCTCCGGCGTTTCGTGCATGCAGATGGGCTTCGGTATTTTGAGCTGTTCGGCGGCGCTCGAGTTGCAAACGATCGTCTATCAGGGAACGCCGCGCCGCATTGTTTGGGCAAGCTCCCAGACCGTTCGGGTTGAGGCGACGCCTGAATCCGCCCGCGAAGGTTGGGAAAAATATTGGGCCGAGCTACGTGCGCGGATGGTGACCGAGGGCATTGTTTTGCCGGGCCCGGCAGCGCCGAAGGGGAGCTGAGCCGTCATGAGCGCCCTCCGCCGAATCCTCGCCGTTTCGTTCGTCGTCGCCGCGGCCGCATTGCTCGCGAGTTGCGTGACGCGCAGTGGATCGATGGGGCCGATCAACAAGATCTCGCCGTCGCACCATGCGCGGCAAGCGCCGAGTTTCCCCAATGAGGCGATACTTGTCTTAGGACTTCGGTCGACGGGGCCATCGCTCGGCGGCGAGACCTATCGTTACGCGGTCGCTTCGGTGGAAGGAAGTCGCGTGGAGGGCAATGGCGTCAACATGTGGCGCTGGGCCTACTCTCCCACCGACTTGTGGTCCGGCTCGCCAGGTGGCGAGTTGGTGGACTATCACGTCCTTCGCGTGCCCCCAGGGAGCTACGTTCTGGCGTATATCCAGCGTGGCGATACGCTGTTTCCACTCGTTCGTGCGACAGGGGCGTCGCGTGCGACGTTACAAAATGCATATAGCGGGCAGACGGTCCAGTGCCTGTCGATCAACCTTCAAGGCGGACAGTCAACGACCGACACGCCCTTCTTGAATGTACGCGCCAACGAAGTCGTCTATGTCGGGGACGTGATCGTGAACTTCACCGACCCGCAGCGACCCACCGTCGCGCTCGGGGCGACGCCGGAAGGTGCACGTAGAGTTTTGGCGAATTTCAAGGAGGCTCGCCCCATGACCGAACGCGTCATGCGTCGCGTCGCCGGCGTCGGGGCGCGGCCTGTGCCGGGGAGCATCTCTCTGCCGGCTTTGCCGTCGCGCGTCCCGCCCTGCTAGCGCTTGATCACCGGTTGGCGGCGCGCGCCAAACCGGCTAAACCGGTGCCGCCGGTTCCGGCGGGCCCGTAGTTCAGCGGTCAGAACGCGCCGCTCATAACGGTGTTGTCGCAGGTTCGAATCCTGCCGGGCCCACCGGAGCCGGGCGCGTCGCGCTTGCGCGGCCGCACCGCTTCGCGCCAAATAAGCCGAACGAAAATCCTGGGGGAATTCGCCATCATGTGGACGCCGTCCGAACGCTATCCCGATCCTTCCGTGCGCGTGCTCGATCCGCGCGGGGCCGGGCTCATCCCGATGAACGCCTCGGTCGAGCGGCTTTATACCGGCACGCGCTGGTCGGAAGGCCCGGTCTGGTTCGGCGACGGGCATTTTCTGGTTTGGTCGGACATCCCCAACAACCGCATGCTGCGCTGGACCGAAGAAACCGGCGCCGTCTCCGAGTTCCGCAAGCCGTCGAACTTCTCCAACGGCAACACGCGCGACCGGCAGGGCCGCCTCGTCTCCTGCGAGCATTTCACCCGCCGCGTCACGCGCACCGAATATGACGGCACGATCACCGTGCTGGCGGATAAGTTCGAAGGCAAGCGCCTGAACTCGCCCAACGACGTGGTCGTGAAGTCGGACGGCTCGGTGTGGTTCAGCGATCCGGCCTTCGGCATCCTGTCGGATTACGAAGGCGAACGGGCACCGAGCGAACTTCCGATGGCGTTCTATCGCCTCGATCCCGCGACCGGAAAACTGACGGTCGTCGCCGACGGCATGGACGGCCCCAACGGGCTGTGTTTCTCGCCCGACGAGAAATTGCTCTACGTGGTCGAGAGCGCGTCGCGCCCGCGCCGCACCTGGGTATTCGACGTGGTCGGCGACAAGCTCGCCAACAAGCGTCCCTTCGCCGATTGCGGCGAATTGGGCACGCCCGATGGCTGGCGCTGCGACGAGCGCGGCAATGTGTGGGCGGGCTGGGGCATGGGCGAGGGGCTGGACGGCGTGCGCGTCTTCGCGCCCGACGGCACGCCGATCCTGCATATCGATCTGCCGGAACGCTGCGCCAATCTGTGCTTCGGCGGCAAGTATCACACCCGCCTGTTCATGGCGGCGAGCCACTCGCTCTATTCGGTCTATACGAGCGTGCGCGGCGTGACGACGGCCTGAGGCAGGACGAGCAGCGCCGCGAAGGCGAACATCCAGCAGCCGACGGCGATCAGCGCCGCGTAGAGCGCGAGCGTGCGATAGGTTTCCCGCAGCACGCCGGCGATCATTCGCCGCGCGCGCTCGTCGAGCTTTTCGTCGCGCGCGCGCAGCAGAAACCAAGTCTCGGTGCGCTTGATGTCCTGGCGGTCGATCAGCGTGGCGCGCAAGGTGAGGATCATCGCCAGCAGCGTCGTCAGGATCGCGCCGCTTTTGAAGGCGAGATAGGGCCACGCGGTGAGGCCGGCCATCACCGTGCCGACCGCCAGCATGAAGAACAGGCACGCGCGGCCGATCGACGTCATCGCCGCCGCCCGAATGCGTTCGATTTCCTGCACGTCGTCTCTCGCGCAAGGCCGGGGGGTAGAAGCCGCCAGCCTATCACCAACGGCCGGCGCCGTCAGGCGGCGAGGAGATAGATCAGCCGCAGGATACCCGGGATGGTCAGCACGAAAGCCGCCCCGGCCCAGATCCACAGCGACGTATTGGAATTGCGCAAGCCGGGGACAGCGCCTTCGGCCAATCCCGCCGGCACGCCCGACACCAGCAGCGTGGTCGTCGCGGTCAGCAGCGAGGCGAAATAGAACAGCAGCGACGGGTTGTCGGGCAGCCAGGACGGGACCCAAATCGGAGCGAGCGCGATCGTCAGGTCGAGATAGGGCGAAAACATGCCGTTGACGACCGACAGGCCCAGGATCAGCGCGAAAATCTGATGGCGTTCCATGGCGCCTCAGCCCCCCGCCCCGATCGGCGGCACCAGGCCCCAGCGCCACATGACCAGGAACGCGACGACGCGGATATGAAAGAGCCAGAACGCCGCGATCGGCGGCAGCATGAAGGGCCGCACGAAACTTGGCGTGATGTAGCGCACCGCGATCAGCGCCCATTCCGTCAGCGCCACGAAGGCGCGCCAGATGTAGTTGGTGGGCTGCATCGACGGCACGAAAAAGGCGAGCAGGAAGCGGCCGACGCACGACCAGATGACGATCGCCAAGCCGTAATTGACGATCCAAAAAACCGGATAATTGAGGAAGAACTGGCTGTCGGTCATCGTGTTTCGTGAATGCCGCAACGCGCGCGGCCTGTCCATCGAAAGAAAGCCCGGCCGACAAAAATCGGCCCAAAGAAAAAGGCGGGGTCCGAAGACCCCGCCCCAGGAAAATCCGCCCCGTCGCCGGGGCGGATTTGGTTTTACTCCTTGGCCGCCATGCCGGGGGCGAGTCTGACGTCGCCGGCCGGAACGCGGATGGAGTCGATGAAGTCCT
>VFQU01001240.1_pt1 | contig 15926 bp, 6 predicted proteins | sample 3512311 | NCBI WGS metagenome assembly VFQU01 (sample SAMN10412377, study PRJNA504923) | tailings metagenome | isolation source: Relicate 3 Philex TSF3 active mining site | place: Philippines: Tuba, Benguet | collected 2017-08-29
TGTTGCTGTTCGTGTCCACCAGCGCTGCCGTCTTGTCCAGCGTCAGCGCCGCGGAGGCGCCGGTGACCGGCACCGTCGCCGTCGCCGTCACCGGCGTGGTCTGGTCCGAATCCGCTGTCGCCGTGTTGGCGATCGCCACACCGGCCTTGATGTCGAGCAGCGTGACGGTATAGCTGCCCGTGCAGACCAGCGTCGCCGTCGGCGCCAGCGTCGTCGGCTGGCTCGGGGTGCAGCTCAGCGTCGGCAGGCGCGGGTCGGCGATGCTGACGTTCGTCAGGCTCACGTTGCCCGTGTTGCTCGCCGTCAACGTGTAGGCGATCACCTCGCCTTCGTCGGCCGTGCCGTTGCTGTTCGTGTCGCCCAGGTTCGCCGTCTTGGTGAAGCCCAGCAGCGGTGCGGCCGCCGTCACCGGCACTGTCGCCGTGTCGGTCGCGCTCAAGGCCGGTCCGCTGGGCGGCGTGCCCGTCGCGGTGGCGGTGTTGCTGATCGCCGCCTGCGCGTCGATGTCGGCCAGGGTCACCGTGTAGCTGCCGGTGCAGGAGAGACTCGCGCCCGGCAGCAGCGTGGTCGGCTGCACCGGCGTGCAGGTGAGACTCGGCAGGCGCGGGTCGCTGATGCTCACCGCCGTCAGGGTGACGCCACCGCTGTTCTGCGCCACGAGCGTGTAGGCAATCACTTCGCCCACATCCGCCGTGCCGTTGCCGTTGCTGTCGCCCAGCGCCGCGGTCTTGTCGAAAGCCAGCGCCGCGGGCGCACCGGTGACTGGCACCAGGGCGGTGTCGGTCGCAGTCAAGACGGGCCCGCTGGGCGGCGTGCCCGTCGCGGTGGCGGTGTTGCTGATGGCGATCTGGGCGTCGATGTCGGCCTGGGTCACCATGTAGCTGCCGGTGCAGCTCAGGGTGGCCCCCGGCAGCAGCGTGGTCGGCTGCGCCGGCGTGCAGGTGAGACTCGGCAGGCGCGGGTCACTGATGCTCACGCTCGTCAGGCTCACGTTGCCCGCGTTGCGCGCCAGCAGCGTGTAGTTGATGACCTCGCCCGCATCCGCCGTGGTGTTGCTGTTCGTGTCCACCAGCGCTGCCGTCTTGTCCAGCGTCAGCGCCGCGGAAGCCCCCGTGATCGGCACCGTCGCCGTCGCCGTCACCGGCGTGGTCTGGTCCGAATCCGCCGTCGCCGTGTTGGCGATCGCCACCCCAGCCTTGATGTCCGCCAGCGTCACCGTGTAGCTGCCCGTGCAGACCAGGGTCGCCGTCGGCGCCAGCGTCGTCGGCTGACTCGGCGTGCAGGTGAGCGTCGGCAGGCGCGGGTCGGCGATGCTGACGTTCGTCAGGCTCACGTTGCCGGTGTTGGTCGCCGTCAACGTGTAGGCGATCACCTCGCCTTCGTCGGCCGTGCCGTTGCTGTTCGTGTCGCCCAGGTTCGCCGTCTTGGTGAAGCCGAGGCCCGGCGCATTCACCGGCGTGGTGATCGTGCTGCTGCAGCGTGCGGCCAGCGGGCAGCCCGGATCACCGCCGCCGCTTACGCTGGCGGTGTTCTGCACGCTGGGGGCCGCGCCGGCGCCCGGCGTCACCGGAATCACGAAGCTGCTGCTGGCGCCCACTGCGAGCGCAGCGACAGTGCAGGTGACCGTCTGGCCGGAGGCCGTGCAGCCGGCGGGCAGCGTGCCAAGGGCAAGGCTGGCCGGAACGTCGTCGGTGATGGTGATGCCCGCCGACGTCGCCGCGGTGCCGGTGTTGCTCACCTGCAGGGTGTAGCTGGCGGCCTCACCGACGGTGAAGGGGCTGGGGCTGGCGGTCTTGCTGAGACTCAGCTCGGGTGCGGGCGGGGCCTCGACCGGGTCGGAGTCGCTGGCGCTGTTGTTGGCCGGATCCGGATCGGTGACACCGTCGGGCGGGCTCACGCTAACGGTGTTCACTACCGTGTCGCCTGGCGCGGCGGTCACGTTCGCCGTCACCTGCAGGCTCACCGTGCCACCGACCGGCAGGCTGGGAATCGCCAGCGTGCCGGCTTCAAGCGCGGCCACGCTGGGCGCGGGCGGACAGCTCGCGCCGCCGCTGCTGCCGGTGCAGCTCACCGCCGTCTTCGACAGCCCGGCAACTGCCGGGTCAAACACGGTCGCGCCATCGGCCGCAGACGGCCCGGCATTGCTGATGACCAGCGTCCAGGTGGTGGCGCCGCCGGCGACCACACTGCTGGCGCCGTTGCTCTTGCTCACCGAAAGATCGGCGTCGACCGTGAGCGCGACGATCAGGCCGAAATCCTCGCGCGCGGTGCCGCCGTCGGTGACGCTGACCGGCGGGTTGTTGGGCGTTGCGGCACTGAAGCCGTTGCCGCTGGGGCGCTCGACGTGCACCGTGTAGTTGCCCACCGGCACGTTGGGGAAGCTGTAGTCGCCCAGCAGATCGGTGTAGGTGACGAACAGGATCGCCCCGCTCACCGCATCGCGGAGTTCGACGCGCACGCCGAGACGCGAGGCCTCGCCCGCGTCCTGCACGCCGTCCTGGTCGGGGTCATCGAAGACCCGGCCGATGACGCTGCCGACCGGCCCGGACGCCGGCACGAAGCCGTTGTTGTCCTGCGCGCTGCCGCCCGTGGGCACCAGCACGGTGGTCGGGTTCTCGCCGTCGTCGCCGGTGGTCGGCACCAGACTGCCGGGCAGGCTGGCGCCGGCGACGCTGACCAGGGTGCTGCCCGCAGGCACCACGCGCTGGTAGCGCCCCTCGAAATCGGCGTAGGCGATGTAGACCACGCCATTGGCCGCGCGCACCAGCACCTCGGCGCCCGGCAGGGGCGTGTCGATGGCGGGGTCGTAGCTGCCGTTGCCGTCGATGTCCGCGTAGATCACGCCGAACACCAGACCCTGGTCGGGCGCGAGCACGGTGACGTCCTCGGCCGGCGTCGCCAGCGGATCGAAGGGCGTGATCGCAGCACCAGGGGCGGACACCTCAAGCGGGTTGTCGTAGGTGGCGGGGCCGACATCCGGGCCAACCGTGGCGAGGAAGCGGATCTCCAGGGTCTGGCCCGCCGGCACTGCAAAGCTGCTCCAGCTGGGGAAGGCGCTGCCCGCGCCCGGCGAGGACAAGGGCACAACGTCGATCCCGTTGATTCGCACGTGCACGGTGGAGTCGTAGGTGAAACCGCTCGGCAGCGGGTCGGTCACGGTGATGCCGGAGATCGTGGCCGGCGCGGCGTTGCGCACGCTGAGCACGTACTCGGCCTGCTCGCCCACGCTGCGTACCGGCGTGGTCGTGCGCTTGTCGACCACGAGGCCGCCGGCCTGGGTCAGCACGCTGTCGTTCACCGTCGCCACACCGCTCGCCGACAGCGAGGCGGCATTGGTGTAGCTGCCCGCGGCCAGCGGAATGGCGCTGATCTGCAGCTGGCCGACTTCGCCGGCCTCCAGCGTGCCGAGGCTGAAGCTCAGCGCACCCGCACTGCCCACCGGCGGCGCGCTGCTGGGCGTCACCGAGGCTGCGGCATAGACGAGGTTGGCCGGCAGGGTGTCGGTGAGCACCACGCTGCTGGCGTCGGCATCGCCCTGGTTCGCATAGACCAGCGCGTACTCGATGCTGGCCGCGACCGGCGCACCGGCAGCGGCGCTCACGCTGCCGTCCAAGGTCACGGTGCGACCGGCGATCGCAGTGATGCGCCGCACGCTGCCGCCGACCTGCACATAGCCACCGACCGAAAGCCGCTGTGCCGAGTCGACGACGATGCTGGTGCCGCTGGCGGCCGCACTCAGGATCGCCGCCGGATAGGGGACGCTCGCTGCGCCCTGCTTGTCCAGGGTCAGCACGGGCGTGCCGACCGCCGTGCCGGTGACGCTGTCCTGCACGCTGGCGGCATTCGCCGCCGATGCGGTCGCGGTGTTGGTGATCGAGGTGTTGCCCTGCGGCAGCGGATACACCACCCGCGCCTGGAAGCTCAGCGTCGCCGTCGCGCCCGCTGCCAGCGAGTTGAGGCTGTACACCACGCGGTTGTCGACCGCATCGAAACTGCCGCTGCCGAGGCTGGCGCTCAGGCCTCCGGCATAGGCGGTGTACGCGGGCACCGGATCGACCACCTGCACGCCGCTGGCGTCGCTGGCGCCGGTGTTGCGCAGGACCAGGGTGTAGGTGATCACATCGCCGGCCACATACGGGCCGGCGGGGCTGGCGGTCTTGTCCAGCTCCAGCCGCGGCTGGCCGCTGACGGTGAGGTTCACGGTGTTGCTGGTGCAGCCGCTCACCGCAGGCGCGGTGCAGTAGGTCGGGTCGGACACCGTGGCAAGGTTCTGCAGCGCATTGGCGCCGGCCGGCACGCCGGCCGCGGCGACGCGCATGCGGAAGTCGAGGCTGGCCGCCTCACCGGGCAGCAGGGTGCCGACGGTCCACAGCAGGCTGCCGGCGGGGCTCTCGCTGCAGGTGTCGCCGGCAGGCGCCGTGCAGTCGAGGTAGGTGAACCAGGCCTGGTCGGGGAAGTCGTCGCTGACCACCACGCCACTGGCGGCGGTACCGCCGGTATTGACCACGGTCAGACGGAAGGTCGCGGTATCACCCGCCGAGAGCAGGCCCGGCGACACCGATTTCGACAGGTTGAGCGCCGCCGGCGTGCCGCTGCCGGGCACGCCGACCACCGTCGTCGCGGTGTCGACCACCGGCCCCAGGCCAGTGGCGCTCAGGCTGGCGGTATTGATCAGGCTACCGCTGGCGGACGCGGTGGCGGTGGCATTCACCACCACGGTGCCAAGCCCACCGGCGGCGATGACGCCGGAGGCCTGGCCCGCGCTGTTGACCGGCAGGCTGAACTGCTGCCCGGTAACCGTAGGCGTGGGCACCACCGTGGTGCCGTTCAGCACCACCGACACCAGGTTGACGCCACTGGGCAGGGTGTCCGTCAGCACCGCACCCGTGGCATTGACGCCGCCGGGGTTCGAGACGTCGATCGTGTACTGCAGCGCCGCGGGCAGGCTGGTCAGGTTGGCCTGATCGACGCGCTTGCTGACATCCAGCGCGGCGGGGGACGACGCCGTGCAGACCGACGCCAGCGAGTCGGTATAGGTGCTAGCGCCATTAAAGGTCTGGGTGCCACCGAAGAACAGCTCGACGCGGTTGCTGACGTTGCTGCCGGTCCCCTGGAAAGTGAGGCGCAGGCGCTCGCCGACCGCGAGGTCCGGCGTTCCGCCAGCGAAGGCCGTCGAATTGAACTGGTAGATCTGTGGCGCCGTGGGCGGATTGGCGTTGAAGGTCGTGATGTTTTGCACCGCACCGCCGACCAGCACGCGGTCGACGACGATGTTGAGGTCGGCGCTGGCGGTCTTGGCGTCGATGTAGGCGCGTAGCGACAGCACGCGCCCGGCCAGCGGCACGGGGCTGGTGAAGGGCGCCGAATTGAAGACCGCCGTGTTGGTGCTGAACAGCGAGACCAGCGAGCCGGCCTGCGCGGTCGGCGGTGCGATGGGGCTGAGGGCGCCGCCCTGCTCCAGGTAGTTCACCAGACTGCAGGCCTGGCCGGTGACGCCCACCGTATCGGTCGCCTGTACCGGCGTCGGATTGCCCGTCCAGGTCAGGCTGGCGCTGTTGGTCGCCGGGTTGGCGAACGGAAAGGGAGCACCGGCAACGTTGACCGTGATGCTGACGCTGCCGCTGCCACCCGCGGGCACGCTGGCGGCGTTGAAGGTCACGACGCCATTGGCATGGCTGCAGGGGCTGAAATGCGTGCTGCCGGCGACCGAGCAACTCGCGAAGCTGAAGCCATCCGGCAGGTCATCGGTCAGCACCACGCCGCTGGCAGGGCCCGTGCCGTAGTTCCTGTAGGCCAGCGTCCAGGTCACGCTGCCGCCGGGTGCCACCTGCACCGTCGAACTGCTTTTCTCCAGGGTAAAGGCCGGCACCGGCACATTGACCGCGATCGTGCTGCTGGCCGAGGTGCTGGCGCTGCCGCCGCCAGGCGGGGTGGCGCTGAAGCTCGCGGTGTTCACCAGGCTGGGGCTGGCGTAGTTGGTGTTGACCGTCAGCCGCAGGCGGACCTCGCCGCTGGCGCCGGGCGCCAGGTTGCCGAGCTGCCAGGTGATGTCGGGGGCGCTGAAGCCGCAGCTGCTGCCGCCCGAGCAGCCGACATAGGTCGTGCCGGCCGGCAGCGGATCGGTGATGCTGGCCGCGGTGAGGCTGACCGCCGAGTCGTTCGCCCAGCGCAGGGTGTATTCGACGACCGTCGAGCCGTCGGGGTTGACCGCAAAGCGGTCGGGAGTCTTGCTGAGCGACAGCCGCGCGGCGTCCACGCCGACGCTGGCTGGGGGGCTGTCCAGCGCGCCGCTGCTGGTCTGCGCCCGCGCCACGTTGGTGTAGGTGCCGGCGGTCGGCCCTGCGCGCGCCTGGAAGCTCAGCACCACGCTGCGGCCGGCCAGCACGCTGACGTCGGGGAAAGTCCAGGCAACGCTGCCAGTCGCACCCGCGCTGGGCTGGGTGCTCGGCACGAGCGCGACGCCGTCATTGGTCAGGCTGCCAGTGGACTCGAACTGGAAGCCGGGCGGCAGGGCGTCCTCGATCTGCGCCAGCGTGATCGCGGTGCTGGTGGTGTTGGCCAGCGTCACGGTGAAACTGACCAGCTCACCGGTGGCGATGCTGGCGGGCGTCGCCGTCTTGCTGAGGCTGGGCGACTCGCCACAGGCGTTGATGGCGACATCGACGATCGCGATCTGCTGGCCGGTGACTTCCGGGTTGCCGAACCAGTCTTCGGTCGCGACCGGGTTCTGCGCCGGCTGGTGCAGCGGGAAGTTGGCCTGCACGGTCGGGCTGACCCAGGCGCCATTGAGATAGACCTGACCCTGGGCATTGCCGGTGGCATAGCTGAAGGTGCGGTTGTCGCGCGGCGCCGGGCTCATGCCGAAGTCAACGCGGGCGCGGTCGTCCACCGCCTGCACGCCGACCAGATAGGCGCCGCGCGGCAGGCCGGTGGCGTCCCAGCTTGCATTCCAGGTATTGAGGCTGCCGGCCTGCAGGCTGGCGGGGGCCGAGATGCGGTTCCAGCGGCCGCCGGCTTCGTCGGCCTCGCCGTTGGCATTGGCGTCGAACCAGTAGAAGAACTCCACCGCCTTCACCGAGCTCACGACCGAGCCGCTCTGCAGGGCCAGCGTGTCCTGCACGCGCGCGCTGAGGCGGTACGGCCCTGGACAGGTGTTCGGCGCGGTGGCGGTGACGCTGGAGATGATCGTCTGGGCGTAGGGCTGATCCTGGTCGAAGGAGAGGTAGTCGCCGAAGGGGCCGGTGACCGGCGTGCCCGAGGTGTAGGTGTTGTTGACCGCGCAGTCTTTCTGCGTCGGGTTGTTCAGGCTGTTGGCCGAGCAGAACATCATCGAGATCGGCGTCGAGCGGGTGATCTTCGGACCGTTGAGCGCCGGGTTCGGGCCGGTCGGCGAGGCGTCCAGCATCCGCACCGGGATCTGGTAGTCGATGAAGTACTCGTTGCAGGCGTTGGTGCTGATCAGGCGCGAGCGGGTCGTGCCGTAATCCCACACGCTGCGCGGCGAGGTGCCCCAGTCGGTGCTCGGGTTGAGGCTGTTCTGGAAGTTCAGGAGGCGCGAGCCCGAGACGAAGCCCGTCGGGTTGTGCGCGATCAGCTTGATGTTGGGGTCGTTGAGGTAGTCCAGCGACTGCGTCGGGATGTTGCCCCAGATGCCGGCGATCATGTCGATGGGCTCGGAGGGCGAGCCCGAGGAGCCGTTCAGATGCGCGGCGAGATCGCGGAAGCCATCGCCGTCGATGTCGAAGAACACCGTCCACAGCGCCGAATTCCAGGGGTCGGTGGCGCCGAAGTTGCCCGGGCTGGGGCCCGTGGCGTAGGTGTTGGCGATCTGCTCCACGCGCCAGCGGAACAGGATGACGTCCTCGCTGCCGTCCGGCGCCAGGCCGCGCCGCAGGTTGTAGTAGATCGAGGGGAACGAGGTATCGATGCAGGACGAGGCGACGTTGACGTAGTTCTGCGGCGCCGTACCGCCGTTCGAGGGATCGCGCACGCGCGGGTCGTTGAGCGAATTCTGGAAGCGGCTGTAGGGCTTCCAGTCGCCGCAGCTCGTGCCGCAGTCGGCCGGATTCGCCGGCTCGTTGGGCCAGGGCACGGGCGCGAAGTGGACAGGGCCGCCCGCCTCGTTGACCGGCCCCCAGGTGGGTGGGAACGGGTCCGCCACGCCCAGACTTGGGAGACCCAGCGTCATCGCCAAGCCCGCCAGCCAGGCGGAGACGGAACTCCGCCGCGGAGCCGTCAGCGGGTTCACCTCGGAAAGGGCGGACGGACGACGGCAAGCGATTGGAGCCATGGGGATTCCTGACGGGACGGCGACGGAGGGCCGCCCCGCAGGCGCGGCCGTGAAGCCTTTGTGCAAATCCCGTTCCGCGACGTCGAACGACGTCGGGCCCCACCAAGACGCGATGCCGGCGCCGCCGCGTCCGCGCGGGCGTGTCCGCCGCCCGGCGATTCACCGGTCCGGCGCCGCTGCGCGCGCTCGTCTGCGACGCCCGCCGCCTGGGCTCAGCGCGGCCCCGCCGCCTCGGCCTTCTCGCGCAGCATCGGCTGCGCCTGCAGCAGCAGATGGAAGATCACGTTCTGCTCCATCACCCCGCGCACCGCCTCGGCACCGGGACCGATGGCGTAGACGCCCACGTCCTCGCCGCCGTGGGTCTCGCTCTTCAATGCCCACAGGCTGGGCTGCAGGAAGTCGGGATCGGTGGTGTCGACGTGCTCCAGATCCGGACGCGCGTCACGGGCCTCGAAGCGCGAGGGCTCATGAGGCTGGCGCTTCGGCCCTTCCGGCTGCAGGTCGCTGGCTGCGGCATAGCCGGGACCGTTGAGGTAGCCGAGCGTGGTGAACACGCGGCCGGTCAGGTCGCGCTTCACGCTGACATCGTCGCTGCCGGTGCGGTCGGTGACCTTGCCGAGGATCGGATTGCCGCGATGGCTGTAGCCGGCAAAGCTGAGCACGTGGCTGTGATCGGCGGTGACCAGGATCAGCGTGTCGTCGCTCGAAGTCGCAGCGCGCGCAGCGGCCACGGCCTCGGACAGCGCAATGGTGTCGGTCAGCGCGCGGTAGGCATTGTTGGCGTGATGGGCATGGTCGATGCGACCGGCCTCGACCACCAGCAGGAAGCCCTGCTCGCTGCGCTTCAGCCGGGCGATCGCCGCGGACACCATGTCGGCCAGGCTGGGTTCGCCCGCGGCATCGCCGGGCCGGTCATGCGCGTACTGCATGTGGCCCGGCTGGAACAGGGCGAAGACCATGTCAGCAGCGGCGAAATCGATCGCCTCGAAGCCGGCGCGGTTCCAGATGTAGCGGCCTTCGGGATGGCGCGCCTGCCACTCGGCCACGAGATCGCGGCCGTCCTCGCGCAGCCCTCGGGTGTCCGGATACTCCGGGTCGGTCGCCGTGGTCGGCAGGAACATCTGGCGGCCGCCCCCCATCACCACCTCGATGCCGTCGCCGTGATCGAACTCGACCAGCTGGCGCGCGATGTCCGCGCAGGCGGCGCGGTCCGCGGCGGGCACCAGGGCATCGGCCTCCCAGTCGCGGTGCGGCGTGTGCGCGTAGGTCGCCGCCGGCGTGGCGTGGGTCACGCGGGTGGTGGTGACCACACCCGTCGCCAGGCCCGCCGCTTCCGCCAGCTGCAGCAGACTGGGAAGTTCCGCGCCCTGCGCCGAGGCGCAGTCGCCATAGCGGGCACGGCCATCCAGACCGATCACGCCGGCGCGGGTTTTCACCCCGCTCATCATCGCGCTCATGGTGCCGGCCGAGTCAGGGGTCTGCAGATCGGTGTTGTAGGTCTTGCTGTAGCCGGTGTGCGGAAAGGTTTCGAAGCTCAGCAGGTTCTCCTCGCCGGTGGCACCACGACGCTGGCCGTCGAGGATGCGTGCCGCCGCCACGGTGGTCGGGCCCATGCCGTCGCCGACAAACAGGATCAGATTGCGTGCCGACGCCCGCCCGGCGCCGCGCGCTGCCGCAGCGGCCGCGCCCGACTCGAACCAGGCCGCGGGCGACTCGTCGTGCGCCGCCACACGGAGCTCCGGCTCGGCTGCGGCGGCGCCGGAGGGATAGGAGCTCACGGTGGGCGTGTGGACGCAGCCCGCCGCACCGGCACCGAGCAGGGCCACGGTGAGCGCTCGGCGCAGAAGAGGCAGTCGCAGCAAGGCGCAGTCGGACATGTCGGCTGGGAAGGTGAACAGGGGTCGAAAGTGTAGTCCGCCGAGGCCGCGGGTACGCCCGTGGGCCGCGCGCGCAAAGCCGGGCCCAGCTGCAGCCGCAGCTGGGCGGTGCAGAAAACTTCCGCCACTTTGCGGTCAACTTCGGTCAGTGTGCCTTCAATTGTTCCCGAATGGTCCCAAGAATCGGTCGACAGCAGGCCGCGAGAGGGGGCTTAGTGGAGCCCCCCGCCACCACACGTCAACGAGGTGTCCCATGCGCGTCTTCGTCATCGGCCTGATCACCGCCGGCAGCTTCATGATGCTTTCCGCCGACACGCGCGGCATCGACCTGCCTTCCGCCGAATGGTGCAGCACCGGCACGCTGGTGCCTGTGGCGGAGTTCCACTTCTATCCCGAAGCCTTCGAGGGCCTACCGCAGGAAGCGCCGCCTCCGCGCGGGCCGGTCTTCAAGATGGTCGGCGAATTCGATGAGGACTACCCGACCGATCCGCGCGAGGACGAGGAGGAGGACGGCGAGTCGCGCCTGCCCTCGCCCTTGCCCGACGACGGAATTCCGAAAATGGTCGGCGAGTTCGATGACGACTACCCCACCGACCCGCGCGACGAGGAGGAGGAGGACGGCACGGCGCGCGTCCGCGCGGCGCTGCCCGACGATACGCTGCCGAAGATGGTCGGCGAGTTCGACGACGACTACCCCATCGACCCGCGCGACGAGGACGAAGAGGAGGTCGAACAGGTGCGCACCGCGCTGGCCATGGCCAGCGAACACTGCAGCCAGTTCACCCTGGCCAAGCAGGAAAGCGAAGACCGTGGCGGTGTGATCGCGGTCGCGGAGTGGCCGCAGTCCCTGATCGACGCCGGCGCAGGGCGCTACAGCCTGAAGCAGGGCGCCGCCGGGCTCTGCCTGCGCTGCCAATGAGCGGGCGGCATCGCATCGCCAGCAAGACACCGGAACCACTGCGCCCCAGGGCGTGCGGACGTGTTCAGAACGCACGCCTCCGCCTTGGCAAACCCGAGGCCGCGCTGCCGCGCTGATCCGGAGGTGCGTTCAGGGCCGCTTGCGCGTCCAGTTCAGCACGGCCTCGATCAGCCCCTCCATCTGCTGCCGCTGCTCGCCCGACAGCTCCAGCTCGGCCAGCACGAAATAGGCCGTACGCAGCACCTCGCGCCAGCGGGGCTTCTCGGGCAGCGTGTCGAGGCTGAGATAGCGGTCCATCGCGCGCACGCGCAGGCGCCCTTCATCGATGGTGATGCGCCAGACGCCGCTGCGCTCGGCGAGATCGATCCGAGTCTTGCGGGTCAATCGCTCCCACAGGTCGAGGCTGAGCTGCATCAGCTGCACCAGCAGCGCACGGAAGCGCTGCTGGGGCTCGCTGCTGGGGGCCGCAGCTTCCTCCTCGGCCGGCGCTGCCAGCGCGCTGAGCCCCGCGATCGGCGCCTGCGATTCCGCCGGCCGCGGGTGCAGCAGCAGCACGCCGAGCTCCTCCTCCAGCGACAGACGCTGCAGGCTGAAGCTCAACCCGGCCCGCAGGCCGCTGTCGACGCTGTCATCGCCCGTGGCGATCTGCGACTCGTCCACCAGCGAGGCCTGCTCGACCCTCGACTGCGCGGCAGCGGCGGCGGATTCGCCGATGACGCTCGCCAGCGCGCTGCCGCGGATACCGTCCACGCGCGCCCCCAACAGGTCGGCGGCGGCCCGCGTGACCGCGCGGATCTGGCCGCTGGCATCGAACACCAGCGCGGGGCTGCCCTCGCGATCCAGCAGCCATTCCATCGAACGCAGGTCGGCGCGAAGCGCGTCGGCGGCGCGGCGCGCTTCGGCGATCCGCTGCTCCAGACGCTGACGCTCCTCACGCGCCTGCAGGCGCTGCAGGTAGAGACGGCGCTGGAAAAACAGCACCAGGCCGGCGACGACCAGCAGGGCGCCGGCGCCCAGCACCAGCGTCTGCGCGCGACGTCGCGCGATCTCCGAGGTCTGCAGCGCGTTCTCGCGCTGCAGGCGGTCGCGCTCGGCCTCGGCCAGGGTCAGGTCGAGACGTACGCGCAGGGCATCCAGTCGCTGGCTGTGCCGGGCCTCGTCGAGCCCGCGCTGCAGGCGCAGATGCTCGCGCAGGTGGCGCAGCGCATCCTGCGGACGGCCCATGCGTTCGGCCAGCTCCGCCAGCAGCGCTTCCGCCTCCGGTGCCAAGGTCGGCTCGACGTCGGCATCGACACTCAGCACGCGCATCAGCGCCGGATAGGCCTCGGCCACCTGCGCCGGGGAATCGGCCAGACGCGCCTCGATGATCTCGGCGGCCAGCAGTTCGGAGCGCCCCAGCTGCGCCGCGGCCTCGCGCGCACGCCGCAGCCAAGCGGGCGCCAGCTCGGGCGCATGCTCCGCCTCGATGCGCGCGCGCCGCAGGGCAAGGCGCATGCGCTGCCGCGATGCGTTGGTCGCCTCGTACAGGGACCAGGCCTCGTCAAGGCTGGCGCGAGCCTGATCGATGCGCCCGCTGCGCGCCTCCAGCAGGGCCAGTTCCTCCAGCGCACCGCCGATCAGCTGCGGCGAGCCGGACGCCCGGTGCAGGGACAGCGCGCGCTCCAGCATGTCGATGGCGCGGCGGGTATCGCCCAGCTCGCCGTAGAGGCCACCGATGTTCGCCAGCGTGCTGGCGATGTCGCGATCCCCTTGCTCCTGCTTGGCCGCGAGGCTCGCCTGCAGGTGTCCGAGCGCCGCTCCGTAATCCCCCATCTGCCAGTACGCGACACCGACATCGTTCTCGCTGATGGCGATTGCCGAGACATCGCGCAGTGAGCGGGCGATGGCCAGCGCCTCCAGAAAGCTGCCGAGCGCCGCCGCCGACTCGCCACGCGCATAGGCCAGCTGGCCGCGACGGCGCGCGATGCGCTGGGAAGCCAGCGGATCCTCGACCTGCCCCAGCAGCAGCGCGGCGCGATCGAGAGCGGCCTGGGCGCGCGCCACTTCTCCACCCTGCGTCGCCAGCTGCGCGGCGTGCATCAGCGCCTCGAAGGCGCTGTCGAAGTCGCCTGCGGAGCGCAGCGATTCGGCCGCGCTCTCGCAGAGCTGCAGCGCCTCGCGCGGCCGCGCCTGTCGCGACTCGCGGCACTGTTCAAGCGCGGACGCGACCGGCGACGCTGCGGGTGCCTGCGCTGACGCCGAGGCCGCGAAGGCGAACAGCATGCCCGCGGCCGGCAGCCACACGATGCTCCGCCTTGTCGCCTCGCGCCGACGCACAGATCGCACTACGCTTCCCTCGCTGCCCCGTTCCATCGAGCCGCGAACTTTCGCACATCGCCCCCACCGTGCGGGCGGTCGATCGTCATGCGCCGCGTCAATTTTTGCGAGCGAAGCCATGCCCGAACTGCTCACCCCGCGTCTGCAGCTGCGTCCGCCACGCGCCGAGGATTTCGAAGGCTGGGCGCGCTTGATGGCCGACCCCGAGGCCGCTCGCTTCATCGGCGGCGTGCAGCCGCGCGCAGCGGCCTGGCGGGGCTTCCTGACCATGGTGGGCGCCTGGCAGATCCAGGGCTTCGGCATGTTCTCGGTGATCGAGCGCGGCAGTGGACAGTGGATCGGGCGCATCGGGCCCTGGCAACCCGAGGGCTGGCCCGGAACCGAAGTCGGCTGGGGCCTGCTCAGCGAATGGCAGGGCCGGGGCTACGCCCTCGAGGCCGCGGTTGCCAGCATCGACTGGGCCTTTGACCAGCTCGGCTGGAGCGAAGTGATCCACACCATCGACCCGGCCAACCTGCCCTCGCAGCGGCTGGCGGAGCGCCTCGGCTCCCGCCTGCGCGGCCCCGGTCGCCTGCCGCCGCCCTTCGAGGCGCTGCCCATCGAGATCTGGGGCCAGACCCGCGCGCAGTGGCGCGCGCGCGACGGCGCTTGATCGCCCTCAAGCGCGCGGCACGCGCGGTCTCGCAACATGGCGCGCCGCACCCCACTGGCTTGCAGGAGCCCACCCGATGGCCACTCGAATCCTGGTGCTGCAGGGCCACCCCGACCCGGACCCTGCCCGCTTCGGCCGCGCGCTGAGCGCGGCCTATGCCGAAGCCGCACAGGCCGCCGGCCACGAGGTCCGGACCTTTGACCTCGGCGGCCTCGAAGTGCCAGTGCTGCGCACGGCCAGCGAGTGGGAGCAGCAGCCGGTGCCCGAGAGCCTGCGGCCCCTGCAGGAGGGCCTGCGGTGGTGCCAGCATCTGCTGCTCTGCTACCCGATGTGGCTGGGTGACCTGCCGGCGCACACCAAGGCCGCGCTGGAGCAGGTGCTGCGGCCCGGCATCACCGCCCCCGGCGGCGACCGCGGGCCCGGCGAGCTCAAACCGCTCAAGGGTCGCAGCGCCCACGTGGTGGTGACCATGGGCATGCCGGGCTTCGTCTACCGCTGGTTCTACCGCGCCCACAGCCTCAAGAGCCTTGAACGCAACGTGCTGCGCTTCGTCGGCTTTGGCCCGGTGCGACACACGCTGATCGGCCTGGTCGCGAGCCCCTCGCCGAAGATGCACGCGCGCTGGCTGGAGCGCATGCGCCGGGCCGGCGCCGAGGCGCGCTGATGCCGCGTGCGGCTCGGGGTTTCGCGCCAGCCTGAGCCCCGCTTGCTACCCTTCGCAGCCCAACGGCGCGTCCAGCGCGCTCTCTCGGACTCCCTCGCATGAAAATCGTCATCCTCGGCGGCACCGGCTTTGTCGGCAGCCACCTCGTCGCACGCCTTTCCACCCTCGGCCATTCGGTCGATGTGCTGAGCCGCAACTCCGCTGCCAAGCCCCAGCTCGGCGTGCTGCCGCGCGTGCGCGTGCGCGCGGCCAATCCCTACGACAGCGCCTCGCTCGCCGCCGCCTTCAAGGGCGCCGACGCGGTCATCAATCTGGTCGGCATCCTCAACGAGTCGGGCTTCGGCGGCGCGGGCTTCAAGCGCGCGCATGTCGAACTGACCCGCTGCGTGATCGACGCCTGCAAGGCGGCCGGCGTGCGCCGCCTTCTGCAGATGAGCGCGCTCAACGCCGGCCGCGGCGAGAGCCACTACCTGAAGACGCGCGGCGAAGCGGAAGCGCTGGTCAAGGCGTCCGGCCTCGACTGGACGATCTACCAGCCCTCGGTGATCTTCGGACCCGGCGACGGTCTGTTCAGCCGTTTCAAGTTCCTGCTGTCGTTCTCGCCGGTGCTGCCGCTGGCCCGCGCCAGCGCCAAGTTCGCGCCGGTCTACGTCGGTGATGTGGTCGCTGCGATGGTGCAGACGCTCGACGAGCCGAGCGCCTTCCAGCAGACCTACGAACTCTATGGCCCGGAAGTGCTGAGCCTCGCCGACATCGTGCGCTACACCGCGCGCGGCATGCACGCCAGACGACTGGTGATCCCGCTGCCGGACCTGCTCGGCCGCCTGCAGGCGCTGGCCATGGATTTCGTGCCGGGCAAGCCCTTTTCGAGCGACAACTTCCTCTCGCTGAAAACCGACTCGGTGGGCGGCATCGACGGTCTCTACCGCTTGAAGATCGACAAAACACCCATCGCTGCGGTGATCCCGCAGATCCTGTTCCCCTTGGGCAAGCAGTCACGGCTCGACCGCTATCGCGGCGATTCCGGCCGACCCTGATCGATCCAACGGCCGTCGGATCGCACGCGGCGGAGGCGCTCCGCCGCGGCGCACATCGCTGACGGCTCCTGATTGCCCACGCTGGATCAGCACGCAGCCCGGTTTCGCGGGCCGTGCCCCCCAAAGCCAAGGGCCCGCTTGCGCGGGCCCTTGGTGTTTGCAGCGGTGGCG
>VFQU01001241.1_pt1 | contig 15908 bp, 10 predicted proteins | sample 3512311 | NCBI WGS metagenome assembly VFQU01 (sample SAMN10412377, study PRJNA504923) | tailings metagenome | isolation source: Relicate 3 Philex TSF3 active mining site | place: Philippines: Tuba, Benguet | collected 2017-08-29
ATGTTCTGTCATTGGGAAATAATCGTTATCGTTTGGTTCTTGCCGGGAAATCCTACCGGAATTTTTCCTCTTTCACTTTGACCTTATCTTCCGTCACGGATGTTTCAGGGGAAAAATTGCAAAATCCTCTGATTCGCTTCGTGCAACCCAGAGTGAAACAAGTCGCCACCATGTCCCAACCTCGTTGTTTCCCGGAATTGGTAAAACTTACCGATGGGAAAGTGATGATCATAGGAGGGGCGCTGGATGCCCTAATACCATTGAATACGATCGAGATATTTGATCCTTCAGATAATTCTGTAACAGCATATCCGTACAACATGAATCAACTCCGATGGGAACATACGGCTAACTTACTTCCTGATGGCAGAGTCATTGTAGTAGCAGGAGTAAAAGGTAATAATGGAGTTCTTGCGAATTATTTGAGTGACTACGAAATATTGGATCCATCCGGAACGACTCCTCCCATACTTGCTTCTTTACCTGGCGCGGTACCTAGAAAAGGCCATAAATCTATCGTTGCAGGAGATGGCAACTTGTACATCTTAGGTGGAAGGAATGCTCCAGGTGTCGCTGATGCAGTTTATCAGAGTCGGGTGGATGTTTTTTATCCTGCCACGAACACTACTTCCGTATCCGCAAGCATGAATGTTCGTCGAGAAGGGGTTGCTGTGGAATTGAGTCCTACAGGTAAAATCATGGCCTCCGGAGGAATTCGCCAGAGAGTCACTCACGATAACACCTTCGAGATGTACGACCCAATCGCTCAAACGAGTTATTTATACCCGAATACTCTCAATACGACCAGACGAGACCATAGTATGATCCGCTCTCCTTTCGGAGATTATTTTGTATTAGGTGGTGGAAATATTGGCGGAATCGCAAGCGTAGAAAAAATTTCTTCGGAGGGAATCGTTTCTATCGTGGGGGCTTTCCAAGAAATTAGATATAAAGGTAGGTTCGAAGTTTGGAATGATAGTTCTATCATCGCCATTGGAGGGGGGGTAGGTACAGCACCTTCCGATAGTTTAGAAACTATTAATTTTAAGTCAGAAAAGTTCTATCAAGTAGTTAATTTACCTTTCACGGGAGGTTGTATTTCTACAATCGCTTTGGGGAAAAGGGATATATTGATCGTAGTTGGCGATTTGGGTGGAACGTATAAAAATTTGCAGAGGTTGAAAGCGGATGAATAAACGTTTAGGATGTTTTCTTTTCGTTTTTCTGCTTTGTAATTGTTTCAGTCGAACGGAAGATTCTAAGGAAAAACTTCTTTTTTGGAGCGATGTGACGTTCGCGTTTGTGCAAAGAACCGTCAATTTGAGTTCCGATCCGGATCTACAAAGGCCTGTCTCCACTTTGCGTTTTTCCATCCATTTTTCGGAACCAATCGCATCTCAAATTCGTGCGGAGGAGATAGAGATTCGATCTTCTTCAAATAAGATCGTTACGGGTGTTTCCGTGGAGCGATTAGATAATGTTAGGTTAAGGATCGTTTTTCCTGATGATACCGTTCCGGGAGAATATAGTATCGATTTTTCAAAATGTATTATTAGTTTGGGCAAACAAATTTCACCTTCGGAATATAAGTTCATTTATGACCCGGAGGCTCCTTCTTTGTCCAGCTCCCATGGAAATATTTTGGATAGCTCTTTTTTCTCCGATGGGTATCTGGATGTGAATTACAGTGAGCCAGTGCAAGGTGCCGACTTTCTGGATCATTACACATTGTCCGGTTCCGCAATAGGAAGCATTCGCCTTTCCAGTGTATTTAAGATTAAAACGAATTTATACAGATTGTTTTTTACAGGTGTTCCTGCTGCTAGCGGAGGTTTACTGTATTTATCCGCTAAAAACATAAAAGATGAAGCTGGAAATAATTTGTCTTCCCAACCTATCGAATGGAGAATTTACGGCTTCAAACAAGCAGGAAATTTATTGATCGGTCGCAGAGAAACCACTCCGGTCATTCTGAATTCCGGCGAAATTTTAATCACGGGAGGATATACGGATACAGGGCTTACGAACACCGCAGAAATTTATAATCCAACGACTCGTGTCTCCCGGTTTACTGCAGGTAATTTGTCGCAAGTGAGACGACGCCATTCTGTGACCCTACTTCAAAACGGAAAAGTTTTCATTGCGGGAGGAGGGGCAGTTGTAATTGGAATAGCTGACGATCCGACTGCTTCCACTGAAATTTATGATCCGTCTACGGATAGTTTTACTCCGGGGCCTTCCTTACAAAGACCTAAGATGGATCATACGGCGACTCTTTTGAGTTCCGGCAAGGTTTTGATTGCCGGAGGCATAGAGAATGAAAGATCTGGCTCGTTGGATGCGGTGGGGACTGCAGAAATTTATGATCCTGTTTCCAATTCGATTACAAGTATTTCCAGTTTGAATTATCTCAGAAAATCACATAGAGCGGCTCGTCTTCAGGATGGAAATTTATATATGTTTGGCGGTACTTCCCGTCTAGGCCTTGGTGCTTTATATGCCTATGAAACGGAAATCTTCAATGAAGCCACATCTGATTTTTCCGTGGTTAGCAAATATAAACTGAATTATCCCCGATCTAATTTTGTTTTAAGAACCTTTTCTTCAGATGGAATCGTAGCTATTGGATCTTCCACTTCGGAAGTCTTCGATCCCAAAGAAAATTCTTTTCAAATCAGCAGTGATCTATCGACCCCGAGAAACAGCTATACTTCCGTTCAATTGAGTGATGGAAAGAGCATTTTGTTTGGAGGTGAGAACGATAATAACTTCGTATCTAGAATCGATTTTTATGATCCTGCAAGCGCTCTATTCAGGTTAGGAAGTAGACTGCTTTATCCCAGAGTCTCACCTTTCAGTGTTCTTCTTCCCGGTGATAAGGTTTTGATTTTCGGCGGCTACGATATTCGTATGATTACTGCAGTGGAGGAGTATTCGTATGAAATGTAGTTTTTTATCCTTCTTGGTTGCCTGCTTGCTTATTTCCTGTTCCATAGGTGATTTTAAATCCGGCTCCGAGAAAGGAAGAGAAGCTATGTTTCTGGAATTGACTTTCGGCTATTTATTTCAAGGAACCAGTGTTTGTCGAGTCACTCCGGATCAATCGAAAGTATTGTCCCATTGGGAAGAAATTCGTGTCCAATGTCCTTTCGGTTATACGATCGCAGAGGAATCCCTTTCCCAATCGATTCGTTACGAGGCTTTGGATGCATCCGATTCGAACTCTGTTTCCGATTTTTATTGGGAAAGAATTTCTTCCGAGGAAGTGAAATTGAAATCGAGATCTTCCGATGTTTCCGGTAAAATTTCCTTTATACTCATATCCATATACGAAGAATCGGGAGCAAAACATTCCCCTATCGAATATTCCATCATAATCGACAAAAATCCTCCTGTAGCGACCGCAAAGTTTCCTTCCGGCAATTACGATATTTCCATATTTTTGACCAATCAATTCGATTTGGAATTTTCAGAACCTGTCACAGGTGCCGACCAATTGTTCAATTATGAGATCGTTTCTTCTTTGGGAGGTAGTTTGACGATACGAAATATTGCCAGACTCTCCGACAGATCGTATCGAATTTTTTGGCAAGGAAGCTTTCCTAGATCAGGAGGAACCTTACAGCTTACGATTCGAAATATAAAAGATGGCGCAGGTAATGCGGCGGTACCAGGATTTCAATACCGCATCTCCGGTTGGAAGCCAGGACCTAATTTGAATCAGCCAAGAATCGAATTTCAAGCAGTGACTCTATCTAACGGGGATATACTTATGTTAGGTGGTGTGATTTCTTCGACGATCCTTCGGTCGGTGGAAAGATATTCCGAATCCGTAAATTCTTTCGTCATTCAAAACGATATAAGTATAGGAAGAAGGGCGTTTGCCGCTTCTGTGACAGCTTCGGATGAAATCGTTCTTTCCGGTGGATATGGAACCAATGTTTCGAACGACGCCGCTATGAGAAATACGACAGATATTTATAATCCGAATACGGGAACTTGGTCTTTAGGCCCGAATTTATCTTCCGTTCGAGTGGCTCATTCTTCCTGTACACTTCCCGATGGAAGAGTGTTGATTACAGGAGGAAGGGTGAATAGTGCTTCGAGTTCCGCTCCCGTTAAGACTTCACATATCATCACTTTAGACCATTCCGGAGGCGGAACGATTGCCCACTACAATTTGTTAGTTGCCAGGATGGGTCATACTTCCGTACTTTTACCAAATGGAAAAGTTTGGATTGCAGGATACGGAAAACAAACCGAATACTTCGATTATCAAACAAATGCATTTAGTTTAGGACCTGAATTGGCCGTAAGCCAAGATTCTATGGTCACCTTGCAAGATGTAGACGGTAATGTGTATTTGATCGGAGGTACTTCCGGTTTTGTTACAGACGTTGTGCAAAAATACGATTGGAGGACGGAAGAGGTCAGCATCGTCTCTTATATGACCAAAGGTAGATTTAAACACACTGGGGTTAGGCTCCCCGACGGAAATTTTTTGATTATGGGGGGAACCCTTGATGAACTTTCAGCTAGTTTGGCGATCGTCGAAAAAATTTGGAAAGAAGGAGGATTGATTGGATTTCCCCTTCCCCCAATGGCGCAAAGAAGAGAAAATTCCCAAGCTGTTCGATTGCCTTCGGGAAGAGTTATGATGATCGGAGGGGCTTCCGGTACCGGTATCGTGGATTATTTACTGTCAACGGAAATATTCGGGGATTGAATCATCTTAGTTTGAGGGAGTCTTTCCTTCCGGTAAAATTTCGTATTCCCATTCGAAGACGTTTGTTTGTGCAATCGTTTTAGAAAGTTTCTCTAGACCGGGAAAGGAACTAGACTTGGCTCCTGTCAAAGCGGGAGGAAGGAGTTTATAGAATGAATCTCCTTTTTTGCCTCTCAACTGTAGGTCGGTCCATTCTTCTTTGGAAGCAAATACTCTGATTTTGTCTTTTCCATAAGGAGGTGCCGCTTTCAATGCCTGCCCGTTTTCAGGGATCATCACCTTTTGGCCTTTCTTCAAATAGTTTGCCGTTTGTGCCGGATTGGGGAAAATCAAAATAGGTTCGTCCGTTTTTTTCTCCGGCACTAGAACCACATAAACGTAGTTATCTTCCAAGGATTCCAATTGAAAATGAATCGATTCTCCTGCCACATCTTTGCTTTTTAAGGAAGTGAATTTAACTGGATTGGCGGGGGAGGATTTGGTTTCTGAAAGTGCCAAAAAAACGTTTCTTTTGTCTAAATAGGAATAAAAGTCAGTCAGCAATGTTTTGGTCAGAGATTCAGGAAGTGAGTTTTTGTATTCCAATCTACCTGTTAACACATCTATGAATTTGATTTGTGTTTCCGTCTTGGAAGTTTGAAGCCAAACGAATTTATCCGCATCACTGATGTTAGTGAGCCATTTTTTTGTGTTTTCATCTCCCTCACCTTTTTCATGGAACACCAAACCTTCCTTGGGAAAGTTGAAAGAGGAAAAGACTGGATTCCCTCTTTTTGTGGAAGTGATCTGGCTTCTTAGGTGCTGCATTAGAATTTGGGATTCCGCAGAATCGCCTGAAGAATGAAATGCAATTCGGTAGAGGGGTTGTCTGTTAAAAGAATCGTCCGAATGGATTGCGAAGCAGAGAAAAAGGCAAAGAAGAAAAATCTTCATCTATTGAGTAGATGTATACCTCTGTTTTTTCTCTTACAAGCAGAAAAAAAGGGAAAGTTTGCTACGGAAATGGGTTCTGTCTGTCTTTTTTCTCTCATTTCCCTAGGATAGGGTTGTTCCTCGCGCCAAGGACCGCAGTGGAAATGGGGCGAAACCGGTTTCGTCCCATTGCAACGAAGGGCCTGGTCGGGGTTTGTCGGAAATATTGGTTTCAACTAACCGTTCCGAGGCGCCAAGTTGTGTTTGTCACATAATTCGGTTCCTATATCCCGAATGGTATATAAAACGGATTTGTCATAGAAACTTCTTTACTATTTTCACTACATATTTATCATTTCTTTTTCCATGAGCATTCGTTTTCGAATTTCACTCTCCATTTCCCTAGTTTTATTTGTAGGTTTCTTTATATTAACCTCCATTCAATCCTACAATTCTTATACCCGATTGAAAGAAGAAGTGGAACAGAGTTCCGATGTAACCGCCGAAAGATGGTCTTACGAGGTGATGGAACAGCTCAATACGATGATGGGGCTGATTCGAGGATTTCGATTTCCTTTGATGTATGCGTCTCCTCCCAGAAATCAGGTCATCAGCACGATGAAGGAAATCCTGAAACGGAATCCCAATTATTTCGCCATGTGGGTTTGTTATGAAAAAAACGCCTATGATAGATTAGATGCTCAATTCAAAAACAGCTTGGGCCACGATTCTTCCGGACGATTTGTCACTTATCTTCATCAGGGAGAAAAAGAAGGGCAGGTCAATATAGACTTTCTTCGCGATTACGACAAGTTGGACGGATCCGGCGATTATTATCAGACTACTAAAAAAACCGACAAAATGTCCGTAGTCGGTCCTTATCATTACCAAGTCGGTTCGGAAGACGTTTTGATGATTTCTCTCGTCACTCCCATTAGTTTGCCGGGCAAATTTTTAGGTGCTGCCGGTTTGGATATCGATTTGAAAGAACTTCAAGAAAGGATAGGAGATAAAAAACCGTTTCGAGGTCAAGGTTATATCGCTCTTGTGTCACCTGACGGTATTTATGCGTTAAACGGTTTGGAAGCGAAGTTAGTCGGTTCTAAAATCGGTGATCCGGAAGAGATGAAACTTTTCCAAGAGAAAAACGGAAAAGGGGAGCGGTTCACTTTTACTTCCAACGGACATTCCCATTATTATTTTCCGTTTCATATCGGCAAAGATCCCAAGTTTTGGACGATGCAGGTGAGTATTCCCAACTCGATTTATTTTGAAAGCATCAGTAAGATTATTTTGGAAACGGCTATCGTTTCGTTTCTGATTTTGGTTGTAGTGCTTTTGTTTTTGAATTTGATTTTCCAAAGATTGGTAAGTTCTGGACTTCTTCTTGCGATGAAGTTCTCCAGTAGAATCGCAGAAGGGAATTTACTCGCCGTTTGCGAATACAATCGTCCGGATGAAATCGGCAAACTTTTACAAAGTATGATTCAGATGAAAGAGAGTTTGGTGACTATCATCTCTCAGATTAAGATTTCTTCTGAAAAACTAGGAACTCATTCCAGAGATATGTCCTCCACCTCCGAGAATTTTTCGGATGTGGCTCAAACGCAAGCCTCCGCAGCAGAAGAATCTTCCGCCGCCATAGAAGAACTTTCCGCTTCTGCGGATAACGTAGGCAGATCGATGGAAGAAGCAGTCGGAAAAATGAAAGAGATCGATTCCAGCGTGATTCGTTTGAGAGAGCAGATAGAAAGCATCAATATAGAAATGCAAAGTCTGGTTCGGCTTGCAGGAGAATCGAAAAATCAGGCGTTAGTCGGTGAAGATGCCATGTCGTCTTCCATGAATGCGATGGAAGATATTGGAGACAGGGCCTCTCGAATCAGCGAAGTTTTGGACATCATCACGGATATTTCGGAAAAGACCAACTTACTTGCGCTCAATGCTGCCATCGAGGCTGCCAGAGCAGGAGAAGCAGGAAGAGGATTTGCTGTCGTAGCGGAAGAGATAGGTAAACTGGCGAATCAAACTTCATCTTCCGTTCAGGAGATCGGGAGTTTGGTTATTTCTACGAACCAGGCAGTGACGAACGGAAATGCAAAAGTGGAAGAAGCTTCTAAAGTGTTGAAGTCTCTCAATTTGAGAGTGAATGAATTCGAATCTTCCGCAAACAAAGTTTTGATTTCAGTTCGTTCTCAAGAAAAAAATACGATCGATATAGGAAATCATGCTCGCAGTTTGACTCAGCTTAATCTTCAGATCGAGGAAGCGGTGTTCGAACAAAAGAGAGCTACAGAAGAAATCTCAAAAACCATCATCAGTATTTCAGAAGGCACACAAGAAGTCGCAGAAGGTGCGGATCAATTGACTGCTTTATCTGCGGAGATTTTGGGTCAGGCGAATCATCTCTCTTCACAAATTGGAAAATTTAAAATTTAGATTTTAGTTGATTTCGAATCGTCTTGGATTCAAAGGCAAACAGGAGAATTCCTTCTGTTTGCCTTCTGTTTTTTCAAATCGCGAATACGGTTTGAAGAGTGAAAAACGAGGCGTTTGCTTTGAAATCGTATCTGTGGATCGGATCCGCATTGAATCCGTTGTTTTTTTGGTTTCTAACTGCATCTCCCGCATGTAAGTGGGAAGCTCCGAACCATACGGATACGTTTTCGAAAGGTGTAACTATGTAGATGAAATTGATTTCTGTTGCCACATGTTTCCCCAAACTAGGTCTGTTGTAGACGTATTGTTGGTTGTTGTAGTAGTCTTCGGTGCTGGCAAGCCCTCCTGTTTTGGAGCTTCCTGTCACATAGTTATTGTTATCGTAATACCCGTCTTGGAGTTTCATTTTGTAATACCAGTGAGGATTTAGGACGAAGGTTCCCCATCTACCCGCATCGTATTTGATGTGGATGGAATAATCTTTGATGTTTTGCCAGAAGACCGCTCCGCTATTTCCGTTCCCTGCAAAAGGAATGCTTCCTCCTGCCATCCTTCTTGTCGCAAAAAGCGGATTGAAAGTTCCTACTGAAGAATCGTTTCTATTAGGATCTCCAGACGCCTGTACATATTGTACACCGATTCTGAATTCTTTTACCGGGCTGTATCCTGCCTGCACAGCTACAAGATTCGCATCGTATTTTACGTTTTGGCTGAGCGCAGGTTGTTCTCCCGTGTTTTGATTCGTTTTGAACTTTCCTTCTTGGTTCATCCAGTCCGGTGCGACTCTTTGTCCGTTGAAACCTGACTGCCAAGCCGCTTCCACCATCCAATCGAATTTAACTCCGTCCGGAAGAGCGTTGTTTTTGGTTCTGTTAGTGAGTCGAAATCCGTAAGTGTTCATCTGATCGTTGTTACGGTAGATTTGTTCCGTTGCGTAATCGGGAGGATTTTTTACAGTCGTTCTTTTTTTGAATAATGTGAAGTTGTATGCGTCGATTCCTAACCAATCCGCCACTTTATAACTATGATGAAGTCCAGCATAGTAAGCGTCTCCTGGCCCACCCAACTTGGTTGAGTTATTCGATACTAAACTGTTTGAATTGTTTTCGGTACTCACGATCGAACCGAAAAGATCCGTGGTATGGTTCTCCCATTTTGTGGTGAGCCGTATGGCATCGAAAGAGTTCCCGTTCAAACTATCGTTTCTGGCTCCTAGAATTCTTCCGTCACCAAAGTCCAGAATTTGCCTTCCCGTTCTGAGTCGAATTCCTTCTTTAGCAGTCTTTAGGTCCAAAAATGCTTCCCGGAGACCTGTATAGTTGTTAATAGGAACTAATGTTTGTCTGGTGGTATCGTAACTGATCCCAGCGTTGGCGATGGCGCCGTATTTTTGATCCTGGTTTCCTGATGAAATTACTTCCCCTCCCCATAAGCGGACATCTTGTAACGTAATTTTAAAGAGAACATTCGGATTCAAATCTCCGATCAGATAAAACTGAGTTTGGTTCGTGATGTTGTTTCTGGAATCCGCTGTGGTTTTATCGAAATCGAAGTTGTTGAGGGAGTCCGCTTTCGGACGGATTCCGAAACCCACTTTGTATTTATCCGCAAACCAAGTTTCCGTATTGGCTTGGATTGCCTTTCTTTGTGCGGGAGTGACTTGTAAACTTTTCAGATATTCTCCGCTGAGATTTCCTTTTTGAGGACTTTTATAGGGCTCCTGTGCCGCTGCAGTCGCTGGCGTTGGAGTGACCACAGCAGGCTCCGGGGATGCTGTGGCAGGTACCACAGGCGCTGCTCCCGAGTCTTGTTGCGGAGGGTTGATCTTTTCCTGTGCCAAAACAGGTAGGGTGATCAGAAGAGATAAAAGTAGAATATGCAAGTGTTTCATAGTGTTTCTCTGGTACCTTTTGTTAAGGCAGACTTATATTTTTGTCTAATAAGTCAATATTTTATCCGTAATTACGAACAAAATTCTGTAATAGTGAATCAAATTCGTTATTTTGAAGGAATCTTATTCTTGGAGGAAAAGGAGGAGATGTGGTACCTACCACAAAAATCCACTCTCTCCTCCGAGAGAGTGGAAATGAGGAAGGAAAATTAGAACCTTTCCGGCTTTACTGACTGGGGTTTGTGTTCAGTGGCTGTTGGGGCTTGGGAACCTTTTGCAAATGCCTGAGCGGCCGGGGTAAGGTATTTGCCGTTTTCGTTGCCAGTGAACTTTTTCGAGATTTCCTTCGCTTTGGCTGCGGTTGTTTTAGTCTCTGTTTTCCCGATATTGACAAGAGTTCCCATAATTTCCATTAAGTGAACCGCTTGTTCTTTCAGCTCGTTTGAGGTTGCTGCCAACTCTTCCGAAGAGGAAGCGGAAAGTTGAGTGGTTTGATCCATTTGCATCATCGCAGTTGAGATTTGTTTGATTCCTGCAGATTGTTCTTTGGAAGCATCCGCGATTCCTGAAACCAGTTCTGCTGTTTTTTGAATGCTGGGTACCATCTGTTGGATCACATCACCCGCTTCTTCGGCAAGGGTCACACTGCTGATGGACAATTGGTTGATTTCTCCTGCTGCCAACTGACTTCTTTCCGCTAGTTTTCTTACTTCTTCTGCGACGACTGCAAAACCTTTTCCGTGTTTTCCTGCACGGGCCGCTTCGATAGCTGCATTTAATGCAAGTAAGTTGGTTTGGTATGCGATCTCTTCTACAAACTTAATTTTAGAGGAAATATTTTTCATCGCTTCAATCGTTTTGAATACTGAATCTTTTCCTCGGTTCGCCTCAAGGGAAGAATTTGAGGCGATATTGTTTGTTTCTAATGCGGATTCGGAGTTTTGACTGACCGAGGAGGACATTTCTTCTATGGAAGCTGTTGTCTCCTCTATGGAGGCTGCTTGCTCACTGGCACCTTGACTCAATGTATAGGAAGTACTGGAAACTTGTTCTGCCGCGGAAGTTACGGAACTTGCAATAGCGACCGCAGTAGTAAGGGCGTTTGTGATATTCAGAATGATCCAAGTAGCCATTGCAAAGGAAACGATTATCGAAAGAAGTAGGATTCCGAACATAAAGAAGGTCATAGAGTTATAATACTCGTCGGTCAGAACGTTGGCATCGTCCATTTCCTTAATGCTTGAATTTGCAATCGCATCCGCAACTTCGTCGAATTTATTGATGATCTGTCTTGCGGAAGTGACTGAGATTTTCTTCGCTTCTAAATTTTTTTCTTTTCTGGCAAGCTGATAGATTCCATCCACTATCTCAGTGTATTCTTGGTAATATTCTTTTAGTTTTTGAATTTGTGTTAAGTCTTCTTCATTTGCAGTTTTCGTAAGAGTTGTGAATAACTCTTGCATGATCGCTCTTTGTTTAGTGGCGATTTCCCATCTTTCTTCGATTTCTTTGGCGGATTCCGCAAGAATTACGTTTTTTTCATTTCTCACTAAGATTAAGATTCTGGTTCTCAATCTTTCTACCGTCTGAACTTTCGCTGCGTAGATAGTAACGATGTCGGTTACCTTTGTGTTGAATGTCCTCAAGGAATAGATTCCTGTGACGACACCTATCGATAAAAAAAGGACCAGTACGGAAAAACCTAAAATTAATTTAGCTTTTACGCTCATTGTTTTTTTTCCTTTCATAAACTTACACCCTGCTTTTCTGAAGGAAGACTTAAAACTTCAGATTTATATTTTTCATTCACGATATTGTGAATGTTTAAGATCATTTTGATATCATTATTTATCTTGGCGATTGACTGTATCAATTTATTTTTTTCGGTCTCCCCGAATTGAGGAGATGCCGAGGTTTGATCCGGAAGTATCTTAATCACTTCCCTTACTGTATCCACAATCAGACCTAAGAATTGACCTTCCAAATGCAATATGATGATACAGGTTTTCTCATCATAAGATACCTCCTTCATCCCGAACCGTAGTCTGGTATCGATGAGGGAAATTACTTTCCCTCTCAGATTGATGACTCCTTTGACGAAACTGGGCATGTCGGGAATTTCTGTGATTTCTGACAAACCGACGATCTCTGTGATGAATTTGATTTCGATTCCGTATTGGTATTTATCCAGAGAGAAGATGAGAAACATGTCCTCTATGATGTCTTCCTCGTCCTCGTCCGATTCGAACTGGGTGAGATTTTGCATTATTTCCGACGGTTCATCTTTCATGTGTAGCTTCCTTAGTATGGATTAAAAATTCCAAGCTCATACAGACTTCGTTTCCTTGGTTGAACAGATTTGAGGGAAGTAGGCTGATATGAATGTTTCCTTTCATATCTTCTAAAATCTTTCTGACCACGGACAGTCCCAAACCCAAACCGAACTCCTCTTCGTCGTATCTTTCGTCTACGGCACGATTCAATCGATAGAAAGGTTCGAATAGAATATTCTCTTCCGAATGTTTGAAATCCAAATTATGAATGTGGGGATCGTTTGTGGAATTGATGACTTTGAGAATAAAATGGGTTTGGTTTTTCAGAAATAAAACGATGATGGAAGATCGTTCTGGGGAATATTTCATCGCATTGGTAAAAAGTTCCCTGATTACGCTTCTGAAGTTTTTTTCATGAATGGAGATCTGAGCAAAAGCGGAGTCGTTTAATGCGGAAACTAAAATCGTCTGTTGTTTGATGGCAAGCATACGGGAGAGGAAGTTTTTTTCCTCTTCTACGATCGATTTTAGGTTTTGCAGAGACACTATATCTTCCGGAGTAGAACTGTCTTCGAAAATCAATTGTGCGGAAGCCAGAGTTTTGATTAATTTTTTTGTGCTTCTAAAGTTTTCTTCGATTAAATTGAAATGATTTAATGGAATCTCTACATGTTTTTCTTTCTTCACCGACTTTCTAATCATGGAGCCCAAAGAAGTGGTGAGAACTCCCAGGCCTGCGCCTTGCATCAAACAGGTGTTTAGGTTGGGGAGGGCTTTATGAAGCCATAGTTTATGGTTTCCTTTTCCGTGAATCTCTTTTCTCCAGTTAAAAATTTCTATGATTTCTTTGTATAAGTTCTCTTCGTGTCCGATCACTTGAGATTGTTTTTGAAATAATTCGGATTCTATTTTTTCCCTATGTGAGGAGTCGAAAGATTCCACAACAGAAAACAAAAGGAATTGTTGTTCTACCAGTGAACTTCTTAAGGGAGTTTTTTCCAGAGAGAGTCGGACAGAAGTGATTTTGACAGATAATATTTTGTTCTCGTTGCGCATCTCCTTTACGAAACTTTCTCCATTCCATGCAGATCTAAATGTTTCGAAGTCGATTTCTGAAGTGCCGAGGTAATTTTGTAAGGTGGATATGTCTCTAATTTGATTCTCTTCTTTGAAAATTAGAGAGAATTGTTCTCCTCCGATCGATTTAAAATTCAACTCGGAATCCAAGACGGCAAAATTGCTGTTAGGTATGGAGGAGAATATAACTCCGAGATTTTGAAAGAAAGCAGATCCGTAAAAATTTTCCACGTTCGGCAAAGGGGAAAATTTGTATGTACTAATCATTTGATTAGTACATACAAATTCTACGGTTATTTGCAAGTAAATTATGATTTTCTTAACGAATGAAAATACAGAATGAACGGTAATTTTTTAGTATTTATACTTAAGTTCCTAAAGGAAAAGGAAGAAGGGTTTTGTTCAGCGGCTAAGAAGAGAAGTTTCCCTTTCTGAATCGAAAGGGAAACATTTTGAAAACTGTGAAAAAATTAAGCGAAGAATCTTTTTTCAACTTCTTCTGGAAGTTTTTGTCCTGTGAGTTTTGCTCTTTGAACCAATTCCCAGAAATAACGGTAAGTTGCTCTGTCGTGCAAATCTCCGTCGTGTTGGATCGGTCCCCATTCTGCGTCTTGTGCTTTGATAAGAATATCACAAGCAGTTTGTGTTTCAGCAAAGTTAGGCGCCATTGCATCCAGGATGGATTGGATTTGTGCAGGATAGATGGACCACATACGAAGGAAACCGAACTCATCATGAGCACGTTTCGCATCTGCATAAGTTTGGTAGATGTTTTTCAAATCCAAAGTTACGTTGTGTGCAGGGATCACTCCGTTCATAAGAGCGGCAGCTACTAAGTTTGCTTTTCCTCTGCGAAGAAGTTCGTGGTCGAATTGACCAGGTGACTTCATGCAAGACGCAGGGATCGCACCATGGTGTCCCGAGATAAAGTCCATCAAACCGAAATCCAAAACTTGCAACCAAGGAAGTGCAGCGATTTCAAAAACTTCCGCCAAAGCTCCGTGAGTTTCAATCAGAACGTGGATAGGAATTTCTCTTTTGATTCCCGCTTTTTTACAAGCTTCTTGGATGTAAGTGATTTGTTCTTTGACTTGGGATGCTTTTGTAGGCTTAGGGATAGTGATGTAAGCGATTACATTTCCTGCTCCTGGAACGATGATATCCACATCGCCTTTCCAGTGAGGGTTAGTATAGTCGTGGATACGAACTCCACTCATCTTATGTTTGTTCAATTCGGAGTTTTGAATGCGAACAATCATTTCTGCGTGTTCTTTTTCTTTTCCGGTTTGAGCACCGTCTTCGCAATCCATAGTGATATCAAAGAGGCCGCCCAATTTATTTTGGAGCTCTAGTGCTTTTGTGATCAATTTTTCAGATCCGGCGAAATGTTCGCAAGCGGGGATGATGGGGAAGGGTTTTTCTCCTGCGAAAAGTGCGGATTGCGGGTGAGTCAGTGCCATTCAGGTTACCTTACTTCAGAATTTTTTACCAAGTTCTGTCAAAAAACCGACAAAGCAAGGAAGAATTCCCGGAAAGAAAAGGCGATCTAGGAAGGAACCTGTTCGTTTGAAAATGCTGATGACAGAATTCGACCCGAACCGGAATCCATTCTTATGTTCCCCGAAAGAGAAATTTATACTCCAGAGATCGGACCTCCCGGCCCAATGCCCGGTTTGAACGAATTGTTTTCCAAATGGGGAGAGGAGCGGATCAGAAATTTGGTTTCCCGCTTTTATGACCGTATTCCTAATTCCAAAATTTATAAAATGTTCCCTAAGGAACTGACTCTCGCCAAACAGAAACAAGCCGATTTCATCATTCAGATTTTAGGAGGCCCCGCTTATTATGTGCAGAATTGGGGACCAGCCAGAATGAGGATGAGGCATTTTCCTTTTCCCATCGATGAAGCAGCAAGAGAGGAATGGCTTCGTTGTTTCGAAGAGGCTCTGGAAGAGTCCGATTTCGAAAGGGAAGATAAAGTCTTGTTCAATTATTTTTTGGATTCTTTCAGCAAATGGATGGTGAACCAAAAAACCTAAACATCAGAGCAGGCTATCCGCTTCTTTGGTCAGTTTTTCGATTTGTTCCTGAAGTTCCTTCGAATTTTCCGCGACCAATTGAATCGCTTGTTCGATCACTTGAATCGCCTTAGTCACTTCTTCGTTTCCGATCTTTTGTTCGTTGGCAACGATGGAAAGCTGGGAGGAGATGTTTCCCAGTTCCCGCAAAGCATCGATCATGCGGGAATTGAGCTCGTTTTGATCCGTCACTTTTTTCTTGAGAACGTTCGTGTTCGTAAAGATATCGGAGAGCTCTTTTTCCTGGAAAGAAACTTTGGCGGTAACGTCTTCTGCAGCGGTATTTCCGGAACGAAGAGCCGATCTGGAAGTTTCTATTGTTTTGGAAATGATGGATGCGTTTTGAGCGGAACTTTCCGCAAGTTTTCCCACTTCTTGAGCAACGACCGCAAATCCTCTTCCGTATTCTCCCGCTCTAGCCGCTTCGATGGAAGCATTGAGTGCCAGTAGGTTCGTGCGGTCTGCGATCTCTTTCATGATCTGATTCACTTCCTCCACTTTTTGAAAAGATA
>VFQU01001242.1_pt1 | contig 15883 bp, 17 predicted proteins | sample 3512311 | NCBI WGS metagenome assembly VFQU01 (sample SAMN10412377, study PRJNA504923) | tailings metagenome | isolation source: Relicate 3 Philex TSF3 active mining site | place: Philippines: Tuba, Benguet | collected 2017-08-29
AACAGAAACGGTCGAGGCTCTAATCGCCGCTGGATGACAGTTCAGTGGCAGGTCACCAGCGGCCTAAATCGCAATTGAAAATTTTTAGGAGAGGCAAGTCTATCGGGCGACGTGGATTGTTCGCCCTATGGCAGCTTGAGTCTCAAGCCAATAGATGTCTGTAAAGAACGCATGCATCAAGGCAGGGTCACGGTCATGCGCTGGGAGCGCGACTCGGCAATGTGAGGCGTCCTCGCAGTGAAGCTTCCCAATACATGACGGACGATAATGTGAATCCCAGATCCTGGTGCTACAAAACTGGTTTGGGGAACGGCAGCTTTCCTGTGAGATTATCCGGATCCCGACAGTCCGCAGGCGGCCCCGAAGGCGTCGGTAGGAAAAGATTTCCCAGCGTGCCACTCCGGCAGACGCCGAATGGACCGAGGCCGGATGCCGAATGTCGGCTTTCTCCGTTTCTTCGCTTGAACCGGACAGACCGCTTGCGGCCCCGAAGGCGTCGGTAGGAAAAGATTTCCCAGCGTGCCACGCCGGCTGACGCCGACGGCCGGAGCGCGGTGGGGGGGAGACTGGCAGGTTTCGGGTGGCTGTTGGAGATAGCCGCCGTTCAGGAGGCAGACCCATTGAAGGCGGGATGCATGACACTGAAGCCAACGGCGAATGACTTTGGTCAGTTATTGCCAGAATTACGATTTTCCAGTTGTATGAGTACGAGTGCCACGACCGCCTGCATCTTCAGGGGATTCGATAATGAATGGCAACACAACGGGCAGCCCACAATTCTATGGGTCAGGCGTTTATCTCTCCAGCGTCGATGCGAGTGAAGTGCGCTGGATGGGCGAGACCTGCACAAATTTTCTAGCCACCGGCAATACTACCGACGGTCAGTTTTGCTTAGTCGAAGAGACATCGAAGCGCGGTGAAGCCGTCCCTCTGCACCGACACCAGAAGGACGTTGAATCCTTTTATGTGCTGGAAGGGGAGATCACCTTCTATGTTGGTGGCCAGGCCGGAGTACGCAGCGGCCCAGGCTCATTTCTGCATGTGCCTGCTGGGGCAATCCATGGGTTCCGGATCACTTCGGATACCGCACGCTACCTTATCTTCACCACGGCCCATCACGGTGAGTTCTATCGTGCTATTTCAGAACCGGCGGATGCGAACGGACTGCCCACCACCCATGATGTTGATTGGGACAAGGTCATGTCGACGGCTCAGGACTTCGGGATCGAGTTCATAAGTGAACTGCCGGAAGAATGAACAAAATGCGAAGCGGCAGCTTTCGGCAGCGTGCGAGCGACTTGCGAATGACGATGGTGGGGTCGGGAGCCGCGCCTGGATCAGCCTCAGCTTAACGGCAGCTATTTGGCCCGCGGCGCCCCAAACCTGACCATCGGGTATCGGCCCCCGACACAGTCGATCCTGTCGGTACAGCTAGGCTGCCGATGTCCGGGAGACATTATACTCCGCAAAACGACACCCTCGTCACTCGTCGGACCCTCGCCGGCAGTGAAATGACATTCACTGTCCATCGGCATGACGCATGTTCATGGCGTCGTGCCGTTCGCGGATATCATCAGGCCAGCGAGACTTGATGAACGAGAAAATCGCTATGATCTCCCCATCTTCCAGCAAGTCTGCGAAGGCTGGCATTCGCGACTTGTAGTCCGGCAGATTTGCCGCTTCTGCCAGACCATATTTCGTGATGTCGAACAGAACTTTGTCCGGATGGTGCCAGGTATGGCCGGTTTCATCATGCGGCGGGCCTGGCAGGAAACCGTCTTCGTCGCGTGAGCGCCAATCGGGCGTTTCGCCCTCAAGCTCCGCCCCATGACACACGGCGCAGTGCTGCCGGTAGAGTTCGCGACCGCGAGCCACTCTCGCGGCATCGTGGGGACGAAATAGGCCTGCTTCGGGCGCAGCTCGCTCCCACGGTCCGGCCAGGAACGCTGCCTTGGCCAGAAGTACCGCCGCAACAGCCGGCCCGGTCATGGTCCAAGGAGTAAGCCGCATCAACGCGGGGAGCCGCGCACCGGCTCCCAGGTCGCGCCGCCATCGATTGAGCGAAAAACATTGCCCAGATGCGATGCCGCGAACATCCGGTCGGCGTTCTCGGGGTCGATAGCCAGATGGAGCAACACCTCGTTGCCCCACTCCGCCGCCAGAAGGGCAAAATGTAAGTCGGCCTCCTGAGCGACGGCAAGGCCCTGGCCGGGTATGAAAGCGAAGATCCTGGCATCGCTGGATACGTTGACCAGACTGACTGGCGCTCCGCCGAGAACCGGGCTCCAGGTCATGCCTCCGTCTTCGCTTCTCTGGAGCCCCATTCTCGTACCGGCATAAAGGGTGTCGGCATCCACAGCCGAAGCGGCCAGGGAGATAAGGTCACTGGGAAGCGGTCCGACGACGGACCATTCTTGCCCGCCATCGACACTGCGCTGGAGCGCCCCATAGGCGCCGTAGACGATGTCAGGATCGACGGGACTGACGGCAAGCTGATGGAAGTCCACCGGGCCATTTGCGCCCGGCGAGCGCTGCGTCCAGGTTTCCCCGCCATCCATCGATACGATGAAGCCGAGATTGCCACCCTCGGCCGGATGTCCACTGCCGAAATAGGTCCGTGGCTCCGTCGGATGAGCGGAGAACCCCATGAAATCCTTCACAGCCGAAATGCGAGTGGCCCGACCTTCAGGGTCTGCGCGAAAGATGCCGTGATGGGTTGCGATGAGAAGATGGCCCGGGGCTTGGCGATCGACGGCCAGGCCATGGATATGAGTGTGCTGTGCGAGTGCTTCGACCGGCATGGTCTCAGCAAGGGCGGAGCCCAAAGGTACGAGGCAAACGACCAGCAATGCCGTCGTGATCCGCCTCAGTCCGCTCCGCAGCATCGTTTCAACTCGTCCCTTCGTGCCGGTAAGCGGCCGGCGTGCGCGTCGGGTCAAAGCAACTCCTGTCATCCGCTGATTTCTTCCCTTCTGTAGAAGCGCAGCAACTGCGCGTTAATGGCCACAATGATGGTGCTTAGCGACATGAACACGGCGCCCACAGCAGGTGTCATCAAGAAGCCTGTGCCGAAGGTGATGCCAGCTGCCATCGGGATGGCAACGGCGTTGTAGCCGGTGGCCCAGACAAGGTTCTGGACCATCTTTCGGTAGGTTGCCCGGGACAGTCCCAGAATGGCTACCACATCGCGCGGATCGCTTCGAACGAGCACAACATCGGCGGACTCCACAGCGACATCCGTACCGGCACCGATTGCAACGCCCAGGTCGGCCTCGACCAGCGCAGGAGCATCGTTGACCCCGTCGCCGATCATAGCGATCCGTCTGCCGCTGCGGCGAAGCTCCGCGATCTTTGCGGCTTTCTGGTCGGGCAGCACCTCAGCGTAGTATTCTTCGATTCCGAGTTCCGCCGAGACAGCGCGTGCGACACCTTCGGCATCGCCAGTAAGCATGATCGGGCGGATGCCAAGCGCCTTGAGGTCGTCGATCGCGTCCCGGGCTTCAGGCCTGACGATGTCGGAAAGCGCGAACAGGGCGAACGGTTCGCCATCAACGACCAGCACCACGACCGTCTTGCCGTCTGACTCGAGCGCCTTCAGCCGCTCATGCGAGATCGCCTTGCCCTGGCGTGCCAGATGGCCCGGGCTGACAATGGCAACGGCTCGGGCTTCCACGCGGGCCTCAATACCCTCGCCGGTGATGTTGCGAACGCTCTCCGACCGTGGATAAGCAACGTTCCGCGTCGTCGCCTCCACAACAATGCCCTGTGCAACTGGATGTTCGGACTGGCTTTCAGCCGATGCGGCCAGCCGGAGGGCCTCGGCTTCACCCATCGATCCCAGAAGGACAATGTCGCTGACCCCGAAGCGCCCCTCGGTCAGGGTGCCGGTCTTGTCGAACACGGCCGCGTCGAGGTTTCGCGCCCGCTCGAACGCCGCACGGTCGCGGATGAGCAAGCCGTTTCCAGCGCTGAGAGACGTGCTGACGGCAACAACGAGTGGAACAGCAAGACCGAGCGCATGCGGACAGGCGATCACCATAACAGTCACCATCCGCTCAATGGCGAACTCCCAGCTCTCTCCCGCGATTGTCCACCAGGCGAAGGATCCGAAGCCGACACCAAGAGCGATATAGGTGAGCCATCCTGCCGCCCGGTTGGCGAGATCCTGTGTGCGCGAGCGGCTTGCCTGCGCACGTTTGACCATGTCGATAACCTGGGAGAGATAGGTCGCTCCGCCAGTCGCCGTGACCTCGATCGTGACGGCGCCAGCGCCATTGATCGCGCCGCCGATGGCGCTGTCGCCAGCCTTCTTGGCAACCGGACGGGATTCTCCGGTCAGCATGGATTCGTTGAACGATGACGAGCCTTCAATGATACGCCCGTCAACCGGCACCTTCCCGCCGGGGCGCACGATAATATGGTCCCCAGGCGTCAGGGCAGCGATCGGCACCTCGACGCCATTTCCGTGCGCGTCGATTCTGATTGCGCTGTCCGGCAGGAGCCGAACGAGCGCCTCCAGCGCACGCGAGGCGCCCATGACCGAGCGCATCTCGAGCCAGTGGCCAAGAAGCATGATGGCTATCAGCGTCGCGAGCTCCCAGTAAAAGGACATGCCCGGAAGCCCAAAGGTGACGGCCGCCGAATAGAAATAGGCGACGGAGATTGCCATGGCGACGAGTGTCATCATGCCCGGCCGGCGATCGCCGAGTTCCCTGAAGAACCCGGTCAGGAAGGGCCAGCCGCCGTAGAGATAGACGGCGGTCGACAACACGAACAGCAACAGAGCGTCGCCTGGGAAAGAGACCGCATCCTCGATGCCCAGCCAATGCTGGATCATGGGGGAAAGGATCAGTATCGGTGGTGTCAGGATCAACGACACCCAGAAGCGCCGGCGGAAATCCTCCACCATCACGCCGTGGTCGTGAGCGGCGTGGGAGGCACTGCGGGCATCAGGCTCACGCGTTGCCGCCGGTGCATGAGAATGCTCATGATGATGTTCCGCCATGGCGACGCTTTCGACAAACAGGACCAGAAGTCCAAATCTGCCGCTTCCAGCAGATGGAAGGTCAAGCGGAATTGTTTATCGTCGTTCGTGGCTGGCTTGGTTGTGAACGCTCACCTGCCCCGAAGCAGCCGGCTGGGGAGCATTCGCCGGGCGACGCCGTCACGTCTCAGAAGATGCCATAGTGCAGCGGTGATATGTATTGCGACGAGAAGGAACAGGATCCGCGTCAGGAGCACGTGGACGGGTCCGATGGTCTCGAAGTCGATGTAGCGCGCTCCAATTCCGGTCACCGGCAGCAAGAGGAGAACCGCGTACAGGGCCCAGTGATTGACACATGCGCCTAGTCGAACCGCGCTATGCAACGTTCTGTCCTGCGCAGGTGCTTTCGACGCAACTCGCAGCAGGATTCGCAGGACGACGAGAGCACCGATCAGAAGGCCCAGAAAGGTGTGAATCTCATGCAAAATGAGATCGAGCCGGGACGGTTCGAGGCCGGCGACATGATCCGCGTGAGAGCGCCCGATCCCACCTGCGCTCCAGATCTGGACGATAACCAGGCCGACAACTGTCCAATGCAGTGCCTTCTGCCATGCTGAGTAGTCATTGTGAGCCGGAACGATCGTTGGACGGGATACAGTCATCCTCGCATCATGGCGGGGTACCCGCTAAGGCCAACTTAATGGCTCCGGCCGAACGCCGTGCCGGACGGCTTCAGCAATTGCTCAAAGGCGTCTGAATACCGTGATGACGAAGTGCTGCGTGACCCCGCCCGGCGTGAGGTGCTCCTCCTTGCGGCATTCAACAAGATCGAACGGTTCACCGAGAAGCACCGCCAGATCGGCCGCGGAATAGCGACGAACCGGAAGGCCGCTGCAGCGCTCGGGACCGTCCGGCGCGAAGGCCGATATGATGACCGTCGACCCCGTCCCGGTGCCCGTCGTCAAAGCTTCGACATAGGCATGCTGACCCTCGCTATCTGTCAGGAAGTGAAGGACGGCACGATCATGCCAGACGGCATAGCTCCGCAGCGGTGTCCACTGCCTGAGGTCGGTCGCGATCATCCTGACCGTTGTCGAGTTCCTGCCGATGCGATTGCGGACCGCATCGAGGGCCTGCTCCGAGAGATCGAGCAGCGTGATGTCCGAATGGCCGGCCGCCAGGAGCGAATCGACAAGGCGAGAGGCGCCGGCGCCGATATCGATGATCGGTGCATCAAGCGATTGCGCATATCTGCCGATCAGTTCCATCGAGATGGCGGGGTCCGCCTGGAACCAGGAATGCGCCTCTTCGGCCCTGCCTGAATAGACCTCGTCCCAGTGCGCCCTGTCGGCTGAGAGTGTGTTCATACTGGCCGCAGGCGCCGCGTGGCGCGCGCCTCCCTAGCGAAAGAAGATATATTTCACGAGAGCGGCGATGGCGAGCAAGACCAGGACGGCGATCGCCAGCCACCAGACGCCCATTCCCCACATCATACCGTCGTTCATCATGGCGGTCGTCCTTCAGCCCTAGTGGCTCGTCGTTCTGCCGGATAGCCCGTCGATAATCGGGCAGTCCGGCCGCGCGTCGCCGTGGCAGGTCTCGACCAAGTGCCCGAGCATTTCGCGCAAACCCGTCAGTTCAGCGATCTTGCGGTCGATCTCGCCCAGTTTCTCTGTGGCGATTGCCTTGACGTCCGCACTGGCGCGATCGCGGTCAGAATAGAGTGACAGGAGCTGCCGACACTCCTCAACCGAGAAGCCGAGGCTTCGCGCCCGCTGAACGAAGCGCAGCCGGTGGACGTCCTCGTCGGAATAGTCCCGATAGCCATTGGCCGCTCGGTCGGCCCGCAGGAGACCGATATCCTCATAATAGCGAATGGTCTTGGGCGGCAGGCCCGACCTGCGGGCGGCAGATCCGATGTTCATGGCGATCACTCCAAAACTATTTGCCCAATATATAGGGGTTCCAGCCACCGGAAGCTCAAGAGATATCTGTTTGACCGAGGAAGTGGCCGTGCGGGTCTCCCCGCACGGCCAGGTTCACCTTCAGTTGGCGTTTTTAGCCAGCCAGTTGGTCATCTGCTCGATCTCGGCGACCTGCGCCTCGATGATTTCCTCGGCAAGCGCGCGCATCTGCGGATCGTCGCCATGCTCAAGCAACACCTGCGCCATGTCGATGGCCCCCTGATGGTGAGCGATCATACCGCAGGCAAACGCTACATCGGCGTCCTCATTCATCATGCCTTCGTGCATGGTGGGCATGGTGATCATCATCTTGCGCATGTTCTCCTGGACATGCTCGGGCATGGCCTCGAGGTCCATGCCTCCCATCCCCATCATGTCCATCATGGCAGAATGCATGGCTTCATTCTGGTTGCCGTGCATGCCCCCATGGCCCATTGACGAATGATCCATCGCACTGGATGCGGATGCCGTGCACTGCTCGGGAAGCTTGAATTCGGTCTCTTGGGCAAGCGCAGGCATGAACAGGCTGGCGGACGCCACAGCGGCCATGAGAATTGTCTTGACGGGTTTCATCGGAAGTCTCCTGTTGAATCTGTGTGGATCTCAGTCAGACAAGGAGACGTCGTGGAGGTGGAACGGCTACTCCGGGATCACTTGCCGATACCGCGCAGGCACCGGCCTGCGCTTTCTCGCTGCATACTCCCAGGAACGCCACAGTGATCGGATCGACCATCAATACGGGGTGACATATTGTCATCAGACAGCAAATGGGCCCCGATGACCGACAGTCGGGTCGAGGTTCGCTTAAGCCGCGATAGTCATGCGTGTCCATGAGGTGATCGGAGTGGGCGCCAGCCTGATGATGATCGACATGGGCGGGAAGATTGCCCGCGCTTGAACCGAGCGGAGCCCATATCGCCCCCATCGCTATTGCGAGCAGGGCCACAAAGAGCACATGAGTCCATCCTGCGAGCTTCAATCCATCCTCGTTGGCATGTGAGTGTTGGGAACCTGCGTTCGCTCTATCAGTTCCCCAAAAGATGGCTGTTTAGAGGACGACGAAATACCGCGCGGAAGCAGCAGAGCAACCAACTTTGCTGGAACCACAGACGCGCGGCGAGAGGATTGATCATGATCAAATACCTGCGATTTGCGGCCATGATCGGCACGTCCACCGTGATCATGTACGGGCTGATGTACCTCAACACCTATGCCACCGATCACCTCTACTGGAGCGAAACCCGTGCCTATATGGCGTTGATCATGGGATCGACGATGGCCGTCGTGATGCTGCTCTTCATGCTGCACATGTATCGAAACAAGGCCGTCAATGTCGCCATTCTCGCCATGGCGGGTATCGTCTTTGCGAGCTCTCTCTACATGGTTCGCTCTCAAGCGTCGGTCGATCAGCTCGACTGGATGAAGGCGATGATCCCGCATCATTCGATAGCCATACTCACAAGTGAGCGCGCCGGCCTCGACGACCCGCGCGTGCGCGCCTTGGCGGACGAAATCGTCGCGACGCAGCGCCAGGAAATTGCGGAGATGAAAAGCCTCATCGCCGAACTCGAGCGATAAGCCCCTGCGCAAGGTTCAAGCCACCCGTCGAGGGGGATAGCCGGCATCATTGAGGCTGGCCAGGATCGCTGCTTCAGCGGCGCTCGAGGCCACAAGCACTTGCTTGCCTGCCAAGTCGATCTCGACCTTCGCCTGGCCGTCAACAGACTGAATTGCCTTGGTGACGCTTTTGGCGCAGCCGCCGCAATTCATATTGTCGATCTGGAACTGCATTGTTCTCTCCTGTGAAAATCCGTTTGTCATCAAAATGGGGTTTCCAGCTGGTGGAAGGTCAAGGGGAGAATTTTTCGTCGGCTTCCCCGGAGTGGTTGTTGACCTTCCATCGACTGGAAGGAGCAAGAAGGCGGCAATGTGTTTTATGACAGGAGCGACCCGTGCACGCCCATGCTGTGATTGACGATGATATTGAACCCGCCGTGCGCGATGCTCTGCCGACACTCACGTTGCCGGTGCAGGGAATGACCTGCGCGTCCTGCGTCAGCCACGTGGAAAAGGCGCTGGCCAGCGTTGACGGCGTCTCGACCGCAACCGTCAATCTGGCCACCGAGCAGGCAACGATCGTTCTGCACAAGCCGGTCCCACACACGATCCTTGTCGAGGCGATCGAGGATGCAGGCTACGAGGTCCCTCGGCGAAAGCTCGAGCTCGCGGTCGAGGGCATGACCTGCGCATCCTGCGTGGCCCGCGTCGAAAAGGCGCTGCTGACGGTGCCCGGCGTGTCTGGGGCGTCGGTCAATCTCGCCTCCGAGCGGGCAACCGTATCGGCCGGCGCCGAGGTCTCAGCCGCCAATCTCAAGGCGGCACTCGCAGCGGCCGGATACACGGCGCGGGCTTTAGAAGGGACCGATCACGGCGAAGCCCACGCGACCCGTAAAAAGGCCGAGCATGCGGCGCTCGCCCGCGACGTCTCCATCGCCGCGGCCCTGACCCTGCCGGTCTTCGTGCTCGAGATGGGCTCGCATCTGGTCCCCGCCGTCCATGATTTCGTCATGAGCACCATTGGTATGTGGGAGAGCTGGGTACTCCAGTTCACGCTGACCACAGTGGTATTGTTCTGGCCGGGCCTGCGCTTCTATCGCATTGGTCTGCCGGCGCTTGGGCGAGGCGCACCCGACATGAATTCGCTGGTCGCTGTCGGCACACTCGCAGCCTGGTCCTATTCGGTCGTAGCGACCTTTATGCCCCAGCTTCTCCCGGCGGGTACCGTCAACGTCTATTTTGAGGCGGCCGCCGTTATCGTGACCCTGATCCTGCTTGGCCGCTACCTCGAGGCCCGCGCCAAGGGCCGGACTTCCGAGGCGATCAAACGCCTCGTCGGACTGCAGCCAAAATCCGCGCGCGTGCATCGCGACGGCGGGATCGTGGAACTGCCTATCTCCGGGATTGTCACAGGCGATCTTATCGATGTGCGCCCTGGTGAGCGCATCGCGGTCGACGGCGAGGTTGTCGAGGGAGCCTCTTTTGTCGATGAGAGCATGATCACGGGCGAGCCCGTGCCGGTGGAAAAGAGATCCGGCGCCACCGTCGTCGGCGGCACGGTCAACCAGACCGGCGCCTTGAGCTTCCGCGCGACCGCCGTTGGAGCCGACACCATGCTCGCCCAGATCATCCGTATGGTCGAAGAAGCGCAGGGCTCCAAGCTGCCCATCCAGGCGCTGGTTGACCGGGTGACCTTGTGGTTCGTGCCGGCCGTGATGGCCGTTGCCGCGCTAACCTTTATCGCCTGGGCTCTTTTTGGCCCGGACCCCGCGATCACTTTCGCGCTGGTCAATGCCGTGGCGGTCCTGATCATCGCCTGCCCGTGCGCCATGGGGCTCGCGACGCCGACCTCGATCATGGTTGGGAGCGGACGCGGCGCGGAGATGGGGGTTCTGTTCCGCAAGGGTGAGGCCCTTCAATCGTTGAAGGATGCACGCGTCGTTGCGCTCGACAAGACCGGCACGCTCACCGAGGGCCGGCCAGTCTTGACCGATTTCGAAACGGCCGAAGGTTTCACCCGGGCCGACGTGCTGGCGCTGGTCGCGGCCGTTGAAGCAAAATCTGAACATCCAATCGCGCGCGCCATCGTCGAAGCCGCACAGGCTGAAGGCCTCCCGGCCCACGGGCTGGCGGACTTCGAAAGTATCACCGGCTACGGCGTGCGCGCGCAGGCCGGCGGACGCAGGGTCGAGGTCGGCGCCGACCGCTTCATGGCCTCACTCGGGCTCGACCTCTCGGTATTTGCCGCGACCGCAGCGCGCCTGGCCGAGAACGGCAAGACCCCGCTTTATGCTGCCCTCGACGGCGAGCTTGCTGCGATCATTGCCGTCGCCGACCCGATCAAGCCGACCACGCCAGATGCAATCCGTGCATTGCATCACCTTGGCCTTAAGGTCGCGATGATCACCGGCGACAACCAACGGACTGCCGAAGCCATTGCGCGCCGCCTCGGGATCGACGAGGTGGTGGCGGAAGTCCTGCCGGGGGGGAAGGTGGCGGCCGTGCGGACGCTGAAACAGACCCATGGCCGGCTTGCCTTTGTGGGCGACGGCATCAACGACGCGCCAGCGCTTGCCGAAGCTGATGTGGGAATCGCCATCGGGACGGGCACCGACATCGCCATTGAGGCGGCCGACGTGGTGCTGATGTCGGGCAACCTCAAAGGCGTCCCTGACGCGATTGCCCTCTCAAAGGCGACGATCCGCAACATCCGCCAGAACCTGTTCTGGGCGTTTGCCTACAACACCGCGCTGATTCCCGTTGCGGCCGGCGTACTCTATCCCGCTTTCGGGCTGCTGCTGTCGCCCGTTCTGGCGGCGGGCGCCATGGCAATGTCAAGCGTCTTCGTGCTTGGCAACGCGTTGCGGCTGAAGCGCTTCCGCCCGCCGTTGAGCAAAAGCGAAACCGTCGAAGGAGAACCGGCATGAACCAGCCCACAAGACCAAACTCAAAATCCGCGGTGCTCTACCGAATGGTAATGCCGGACCACGTCTGCCCCTACGGCACAAAGTCCAAATGGCTGCTGGAGTCGCAAGGCTACACTGTCGAGGATCATCACCTGACCACACGGGCCGCGACCGACGCCTTCAAGACAGAGCATGGTGTCGACACCACGCCGCAGGCGTTCATCGATGGCAAGCGCATCGGCGGCTATGACGCACTTCGTGAGCGCTTCGGCAGGACGGTGATCCGCGAGGGCGACACAACCTATAGGCCGGTCATCGCCATCTTCGCCGTGGCGGCCCTCATGGGACTCGCAATCTCCTGGGCAGCTCTCGGGACGATTGATCCCATCCGCGCCGCGGAATGGTTCGTCGCATCGGCCATGGTCCTTCTCGGGCTTCAGAAGCTGCGGGACGTCGAGGGCTTCTCCACGATGTTCCTCAACTACGATCTGCTTGCAAGCCGCTGGGTGCCCTATGGCTATGTCTATCCCTTCGCCGAGACGCTGGCGGGCCTGCTGATGCTCGCTGGTGCGCTGATGTGGCTTTCGGTCCCGCTGGCTCTTTTCATCGGGATTGTGGGAGCGGTTTCAGTGTTCAAGGCCGTTTATGTCGACAAGCGTGAGCTCAAATGCGCCTGTGTGGGCGGCGGCTCAAATGTCCCCTTGGGCTTTGTCTCGCTAACAGAGAACCTCATGATGATCGCAATGGCGATATGGATGGTGGCAAGGCACGGCTTCTGAAGCCGATCGGAGCGGCGTTTCGTCTCCTGGTTGCGCGAGCTCATGCAATCTGGATGGGAAGCATATGCTAATGTCATCCCGGAAGAGTGATGACCACGATACGCTCGCCACGAGGCCTTAATGGTCTATATCGCAGATGGTGCTGGCGCTATCGGCTGGCATCGGTGACTGCCCTGCCGCATCTAATGGCAGCTATTCAACTCTCGAGGCCCTAAAGCGGACTGTCTGGAGACGGCCCCCAAGGCGCCGGTAGGAAAAGATTTCCCATCGTGCTTCGCCGGCTGACGCCCACGGCCACACTGGGGTGGATTGCTGACAGTCGGCTCTTGGGTGGCGAACTGCAAAGGCGGCCCTTCACATGGTCAAAGAGCTTCGGCGGCTGCTCGCCCCCATTTCGGACCGGCGAACAGTCGGCTAGCTTACCAAGAGAGGACCAGGTTCGCGGAGATGTCGAAGGGGGCTGCAGGCGGCATTTCGCTTCTAGTGACCCGAGTATGCGGTTCAGACGGAGGGGCAATGGTGGCTGAGAAATCTGGCAAAGGTGGAGCGCTAGCCATCGACATGGCGGCGGCGAACAGAGTGCCTGCGCGCGGCGAGGAATTGGTGCTCGTGGTGATGCGGTTCGAGTACGCGCTGAAGGAGATCGGCTATGGAAAGATGGGAGCTGGCGGAGCCGTCGAAGCCAAATGGGACGAATTCGTGAACAAAGAACTGACGTCCGATTTCTTGAAGCACGTTCGAGAAAACAACATCGCCCCAACCATCCTTGGCAAGCCGCCCAGCAGGCAGATTCTGAATGGAAGGTCGCTTGACTGGGAAGCAACCGCACCGCCGACTGACATTCAGTCGCTTTTTGGTTCTGTGCGCCGCGTGCGAAACAATCTTGTGCATGGCGGCAAGTCAGGCAACAAAGACTCCGACCGAAACAACCTCTTGGTTGCTGAGGCCATCGCCGTCTTGATAGAAGCGCTCCGGGCGCACGCCGATCTGCGTTTCATGTTTGAAGGGAAGTGGTAAGCCCTTCTCTGCCCGGCATTTTCTGTTCGGCCCGCAGGAGCGACGCGCCATTCAGTATCTTACGTCGTCACCCGCTGCGTCGGTCCAGGCTTAATGTGCCGACGCACCACGGCGGCTATGTGGTAAAGCCCGTGCGACTCCAAGTCTTGAGCTAACGCGGGCAACTGATACTCGCCTCCATTCGACTTCAGGAAATCTACAAAAAGCTCGACAAGACTCTCCACCTGTTCGGGCGCAGCGTCGACCTGTGTGCGCAGCCGTTCCGACAGGTGACCGATCTGAAGCGGCGCTGCCGGCTTAGGTAGAGCAGCGGTGGCCTTGGACTTGTTCTTCTTTCTGGCCTTCGCGTTCGCATTTCGCATCGAGACCTCGGTATGCGTAAGCTCGATGACCTCTTTGGTTTTGCCCTTTCCCCTACTGATCTTAAGGTTTGCGCCGCTGTTCGCAGCGATCTCCAGCAGTCTCGCGGGCGAAGCGTCCATCGGCGGAGACAGCGGTGCCTGCGTGACCTCCGGACCCTTTAGCTGCTCTTTCAGATATTTATAGAACTGACCCATGCGCTCAGCCGCTTCGATGATCACCAGCGGCGCAGCGATGTACCCGGTGACAGCAACCACCTGGTCAACGAATTCCAGGAGTGTCGAGCCAAGGTCCAGTCGGGAGAGTACGAGGGTAGAACCAGTTGTCCGGCGATAATCGGCGCCAAGCTCACGTACAAACCGACCAAGCTCTTCGGCGCCGATAGGTCGCTCATTTGCTATATCGATGTAGAGTTGTGGCTCCCTTCCCGGCTCCGGTTCCGGTATCATTTCCAGCATCGCCATGAATTCTCTCCCCCGCCAGGGAGAAATGCTAATGGCACAACGGCCAAATGCAATGAGAAATCAGTCCATCCCACATATGGCACGCTCAACGCCCCCGGCGATGCCGACCCACTGGGAAGTAGTGGCTTGCGTACAAATGACCGCCGTGTGGCCATTGCATATACTTTCTCCGCAAGGGACCGCTCGCCGATGATTGACGACGACGAGATCGATGCCAGAGCAACGGAGATGGGTGTCCACGTCGCGAACGTGGAGCGCGACTACGTTTTCGGCTGGCTGCTCAAATGCTTTTACGAAAACGCCTATCTAGGCCCGCTCCTCATCTTCAAGGGCGGGAACTGCATGAGGAAAGCATATTATCCCACCATACGCTTTTCTGGCGACCTCGACTTTTCCGTCCTTACCGCGATCAACCCGGAGCGATTTCAGCGCGAGATTAATGCGGCCTGTGCAGCAGTGCAGGAACTCAGCGGCGTTACCTTCGATCTGGAAAGGACAAGCTTCAAGCCGGATCGAATGCTCGATGCCGAACGGCAATCCTTCAAGGGCCGAGTCTACTTCAAGGACTTCTATGACGAGCCGAGCGAGATAACGATCTCGGTGCGTCTGGACATGACCGAGTATGACCGGGTCTATCTACCGACGGTGACCCGCGGTCTCATCCATCCCTATTCCGACAAAGCGGACTGCGCCATCGACCTGCGCTGCGTGGCGCTCGAAGAGCTCATCGCCAACAAACTGAAATGCCTTATCCAGCGTCGACACTCGTTCGACCTGTACGACCTCGTCTACGCGACGTTCTTCGATCGTTCGATCGAGATAAGCCGATCGCAGGTGCTGCGGACGTTCCTTCAGAAGACGATTTTTGAGCCGAGTCCTGGCGCTGCCAAAGGCATTCTCCTTGGCCTGCCGATGGCCTTCTTCAAGGGCGCATGGAACAAGTATGTCGCGCCGGTTGGCGGACGGATAGAGTTCGACAAAGCGGCTGAAGGGTTCAAGGCTGCCATCGAAGAGATTTTCGGGACGGCGGGCGGCGGGCTGTGGGGCCACGAGGCATTCTACCCCGCCGAGCTGCGCAACCTGATCATGGAGGCCGGGAGCGGAAAGCGCGTCATTCGCCTGGTCTATGATGGTCGCGCGCGCGAGGTCGAACCCTACGCGCTTTCCTACAAGCGTCCCAAGGGTGGTCCCGCGTCTGAGTACTTCTACGTTTGGGATTTGACGGGTGGCGAAAAGACGCCGCCGGGCTGGCGGTCTCTCTTCCACCACAAGATTGACAGACTGGAGCTGACCGAAAAGACCTTCGAACCGCGATACCCTATCGAGCTTTCAAAGGCGGGCGAGACCGCGCAGAACGAATATTTCGGCAAGCCGTTTTCGACAAGTACACCGCGGCTACGTGAGCGCAGGACGCGGCAAGCGACTCCTCGCGCGTTGCGCGCTTTCGGCGGGCTTTCCTATACGGTGGAATGTCCCTATTGCCAGAAGCGCTTCAAGCGATCGACGATGACCACGGCTTTGAACCCGCACAAGCAAGACAACGGCCTTCCGTGCTACGGGCGGACTGGTTATTTCGTCTGACAGCAGCGGCTGTTATGCCGTCATTTCAAGACCGGCCGTCCGTGGCGGCTCGCGCGATGCGCCATCGTCATTGGAGGGTCGTCCCTCTATCCGCCAGCTGGATGTCGGCTTCTGGGCAACAGATAGCCTGACCGGATCGACTGGAAGGGGGTCGAGAGCCGCTGTTGATATTAGCCTCAGTTCAACGACGGCTGTTCAGCCAGCGGCGCCCAAACCGGACTGTTCGTTTCCGGCCCCCAAGGCGTCGGTAGGAAAACACTTCCCAGCTCGC
>VFQU01001243.1_pt1 | contig 15883 bp, 10 predicted proteins | sample 3512311 | NCBI WGS metagenome assembly VFQU01 (sample SAMN10412377, study PRJNA504923) | tailings metagenome | isolation source: Relicate 3 Philex TSF3 active mining site | place: Philippines: Tuba, Benguet | collected 2017-08-29
AGGAGAACGAATATGGATCAAAATTGGTTACAATCCACTTTGGACCGGTTCCGATCGGAAGAAGGACCTGTCAGAAAATTCTTAAAAGAAACATCTCTTTTTGCGGAAGCGTTCGCAAACCAAGAATTTGACAAAACCGATCAATTGGTAAGAAAAGAAATTACCGATCGACTCTCTTCCTTTAAGGAAGCACTTCATAAATTGGAAGAAGGTTTTGTCGCAAAAGCACAAATCCAAAACATAGGTAAGTCTACACCTGCAGTAAATTCATTGGATAAAATACTTATGAAAATATCCTCGGCAGGTTACGGACTTTCCGGTTTGGGAACAGGTTTCAAAGCTAGCGCAGAAGAGTTGGAGTCCTTATTAAAACACGACTTTGGAATATTAGAAAAGTTAGGGCAATTGGAATTGGACGTAACCCAAAAACTTTCCACCTGGTTTGCTGAAAATCCGGAAGCGGCTATTCAAAACGTAATCGCCTCCTTGGAAACGATCGAAAAAGAGTTCGATTCCAGAAACAATATATTTCTTAAAAAATAATCGCATTATCGGAGTTAAACATGGCATTAATAGACAGAATCAAATTCGAAGGCAATCCGAATGAAATTGTATGGAAGTATCCTTCCGATGAAATCAGCACAGCAGGCCAATTAGTAGTCAGCGAAAACCAAGAAGCGATTTTCTTCAAAGAAGGAAGAGCTTTGGATAGTTTCGGTCCTGGAACCCATACTTTAAAAACAGGAAACATTCCTTTATTGGAAGCTCTAGTAAATCTTCCCTTCGGAGGAAAAACACCTTTCACTGCGGAAATCTATTACGTAAACAAAGCGATTTTTTCCATGAAATGGGGAACAAACACTCCTATCCCATTGGAAGATCCAAAATATAAAATCGTTCTAAACATACGAGCATTTGGTGATTATAAATTCAGAATTAAAGACGCAAGATCTTTTCTTATAAATGTCGTTCAAGGAGGAAATAGAACGACGAATGAAGCCATAGACGAATTTTTAAAACCGAACATAGTGCGAGGAATCGGGGATTTTATATCAGAAGTAATTCTTAACAACAACACTTCCGTTGTAGAAATCAACAAATACAGAGACGAAAGTTCGACTGCGGGGAAAGTGAAATTATCTCCCGAGTTTGCAAAATACGGAATCGAACTTACGGAATTCAACGTTGCATCGGTTAACTTCGATCAAACGGATGAGAATTATCAGAGAATCCAAAAAATCATCACTGACAAATTCGAAATTGATACGTTAGGTGATAAGTATCAACAGAAAAAAATGTTCGATATCGGACAAGCATCTGCGGAAAACCAAGGGCAGGGCGGTGCAGGAATGGGTGCCGGTTTAGGCATGGGAATGGGAATGAATATGGCACAAATGATGGGGAATATGATGAATCCCAATCAAAGCCAAGGAGGACAGCCCGCTGCGAATGATCCTGCTGCAAGAATCGCCAAACTAAAAGGATTGTTAGATCAAGGTTTAATCACTGCGGAAGAGTTTGAAACAAAACGAAAGGAAATTTTATCTTCTATATGATGACTTTCGGACTTTTAGCCGTTGCAATACTTCCCGGATTCGTAATCGTTCAAAGATATTATTCGAAAGATAATCTTCAGAAAGAACCGATCGGTATCGTTCTTAAATCTTTCTTTTGGGGAGCCGCACTTGTTCTTCCCGCAGGTCTTTTGGAAACAATGTTTCCTGATCCGGAAGAATCCAATGTGATCGAATCTGCAATTCACTATTTTCTAGTGGTAGGTCTTCTAGAAGAACTTTGTAAATATATTGCTATCCGCCTCTATTCCGCAAAAAATTCCGCTTTCAACGAACACTTCGACGGAATCGTTTACGGTGCCTGTGTAGGAGGAGGATTCGCTACGTTTGAAAACATATTCTACGTAATGGATCACGGATTTGTAATCGGTATCCTGCGTGCATTTCTTTCCGTACCGGGCCATATACTCTGGGGTGCAATCATAGGACATTGGATTGCAAAAGAAAAAATGGAAGGAACTAATCCGATCGTAGCTTTACTTGCAGGAGTCGGAATATCCACTTTTCTGCATGGAGGATTCGATTTCATTCTGGATGTTCACGAATACTCCGTTTTCATCGCTCCTATCTTCGTGCTTGCACCTTTATTCATAGTTCGGTGGTATACTACATCTGCTTTGAAAAAAGACAAAATCCTGCTACAAGAAAGCGGTTTCCCTACTCTCATTACGGAAAAAAATATTCAGCGGACAGAAAGTTCTCCCCTTTTCATTTCATTGCTCCGAAGCGTACTTTATGTATTCTCTACGCTTTTTTTTCTGTTCTCCCTGTTTCTATTTCCCTTCTGTATTTATGATTATTTCTACGGGGAAGATCAAAATTTCGAAACATGGATGTTTGCCATTCCTAGCCTTTCCACTTTCATTGCTGTCGGTCTTCTTTTTTGGGGGAAAAATATCAAAAAACAAAGCTCATAAAGCGTATTTCATTGTTTCGAATGAAACAATGACCAAACAAACGTTTACTATTCGAGAGCGACCGGACAAGTCTCGTCTAACAATGGAGTGTTTTTCGCTTTCGAACGCTTCTTATGCCGATTTGGGATAATATACTTTTAGCAGTAATATAAAATCGCTCTGGAAAAAACGATTTTTACAAAAGAATACAAGCTCCTAATCTCGCTTTTAAAACAAGCAAGAAAGGATGCCAAGCTTACCCAAACCGATGTGGCAAAAGCGATTGGCGAACCTCAATCTTTTGTCTCCAAAGTGGAGTCGGGAGAGAGGAAGATTGACGTGTTGGAACTATGGCGCCTAAGCCTTCTGTACAAAAAGCCTATCCAACACTTCTTTCCATTCACAAAAAAAGAATTTTCTCAGAAAGAAAAAACCGTATTGAAAGCGGCTACGTTGGATAAAAACTCCAAATAGTTCCTAATTCTTGCTATATGATCATGGAATTCATTTCCAGTACCTCGTCTACTTTCTGCATCCAATCATCGCTTTCTTTCAGACAAACGATCAAATTCTGATAGTGAAATAATTCTTCCGAATTCAATGTTTCTCCCTTCCTATCTTTCAGCCATTTTTGAGCCGGTTGATATCCTCCTATAAAAAAATTCCAGGCAGATTCAGGGACATGATCGAAGTATTGGAATTCATTGATCCATACCTTCCCGTCTTTAAATTCTATCAGATCCACCGAATTGTTTCCTGAAACGGAAAAAGTGGTAATCAAAGGATTCGAATTTTCGAATAAATGAATTTTTCTCAGTTGAGAACCGATAGATACCAGCTCCCAAAAAGATTTCGTATCTTTAGGGAGTGGAATTCTAGGGAAATCAATTTTTAATAAATCTATATATTTTTTTCTATAAGAAGGTGAATGAAGGATCGAATAAATATAATCCAAGAGATCCAAAGCACTGAAAAAAGATTTATCGTTTCTTTCCGTGTCTCGAAAAGGAATTTTAATTTCCCATTCCACATCTCGAATGAATTCGGAAGAAAGATTATGAGTTCTACGACTTTGCTTAGAATCCAAAAGAGAAACTTCTCCCTTTTCCCGAATGTAAAGTGGAGCGAAGGATGCCATACCTTTGTTGCTTACGAACACTCTGGACTCGATCATATTCTTCGAAAGAAGGGTATAACAATAATCACATCCGTACGAATATTGCCTCATCAAACAAAGACCGAAATTATCTCCCTCAAGCATATTCTCCATAATATCGGATCTATGTCTGTCGATCAGTTTCGTGGAATAATAAATATATCTGTCATCAAACGGTCTATAAGTGATTTTTTTGATCAAAGAAGAATCAAAAGAATCTTCTTTGAACTTAGAGTGATTGAAATAAACATTTTCTACCAATTTAAAATCTTCCAATACTTCGGAAGGATATTTGCTATGCTCCATCTTTTCAAAGAACGAACGAATCCTTGTTTCTAAGTTCTTTTTACTTTTATCTATAATAAAATGATCCCTATGCGTTTTGATTCCGCTGTTGATGGTAAGAAAAATTCGGTTGAGCGGGAAATATCCTTTATAGTCGGTTAGATGAGAAGTTTCGTTGGGAACGAAGAAAAAATAAGGGGCCTTCGCATTGATATTCTTCCAACCGATCGATTTTAAACCGTTCTTTCTTAAAAAATCGTATTTATCTTTTCTTTTGCCGAAACAGTCATAATGATAAATTTTTGTGCGTTCCGATCTTTTCTTTTTGATGAAGATATTGATGGAGACACCTTGTTTGATATCGAAAACGTTTTCGTCTTTGTCCCCTTTTAAAGTTTTTTCCTGACGGTTGGAATTCCCATGTAAATCTAGAATATATATTTTGTTAAACGATTCTAATATGTTCTTTCTAGCTTGTCTGTGAATCAATCCGTCAATAAAACTATTGTTGGATATATAAGCCAAAATCCCTTCCCCGTTTTTATCTATAAAATGCTGACCGAAGCGAATGAATTTGAGATAATCGTCGGAAAGAGGATTGATATTTTTTTCATTCAGATCTTTTTTATAATCCGTCAGCAAACCTTCGATCCATTTGGATTTATTGGCACTGCTTACGGAATAAGGAGGATTTCCGATCACAACCATAACTGGAGTATCTCTTTTCAGATAATTCGCTTCTGTGGATTCTCTAGACAACCAACTTGCGAACAAAGTGCCCGTATCCGGATGAGCTTCTTCCAAAGTATTCGTTAGATACACTTTCAAACGATTTTGGCTTTTTTCGTCTTTAGGACGATACCCTGTTTCTTTGAGAAGTCTTTCCACTTTCAGATGACACATAGTGTAAGATGCCATCAAAATTTCAAAACCGTTGATTCGAGGAATTAGATCCTCTTCCACATAACTGGACCAAGCCCCTTCTTGACCTTGGAATCGTTTATGGATCAGCTTAATGGTCTCTGATAAAAAAGTTCCAGTGCCTGTTGCAGGATCCAAAATTTGCAACTGATGAACTTCCTTATCTATTTGTTTGTATCCGGTTTTGGATCTTTTGTCCGGCTCATCGGAGTTATATTTGATCGTGATCTTTCTATTTTCCGCAAGACCCTTCTCCAATGAAAATTCGTCTTTCAAAACTTCATCCACCGCTCTTACGATAAAATTAACGACCGGTTCGGGAGTGTAATACACTCCTCTGGATCTTCTGAGTTTAGGATCATAGGCTGATAAAAATGTTTCGTAAAAATGCAGAAAGGGATCGTTTTGAGCGGTTGCTTTTCCGAAATCCGATAATATGGAATGTAAGTTAGTTGCTCTGAATATATCGGCAAGATCGTCCACGATCCAAGAAACTCTTTCATCCAGTTGCACTCCCGATATATAATCGAAAAGATTTCTTAAAAAGGGATTGGATTTGGAAATCAATTCTCTGGCTTCCAGACGACTGAAATCGTTTCCGTTTCCATCGTTCAACCTGGCAGCAAACAAACCATAAGCGATTGTTTGCGCATAAATATCGGAGAATGTTTTCTCATCCAAATCATGAATCAAAATTTTACGAAATGCATAAAATTGGTCTCTCAAACTGTTGTTCGGATCTTCTTCCTTCAATGCGTTGTACAAAACTTCTTCCATCATTTTCGCTTTTTGTGCCATCATCTTGGCTAATTTTTCCGCAGAATCGATGGTTTGGCCTTGGAAGTTGCAAAAACTTTGTATATGCGTTTCAAAGTTCTTAAAATTTTCGGAATGAACTTTTAAATTTCCTCTTTCAAGAGAGGCAAGTTTGATTCGTTTTACTTTTTGTCCGGATCGATAGAATCGAAATTCCAAATAGTCGGAAAGGATCAGATTGTCTAAACTTCTTAAATATCTTTTGAGTTGTTCCGATTTTTCAGCTTTATCCAAGTCGATTCCTATGTTTTTCGCTTCGATATAGCCTAACGGAACTTCTTTGCGATGTATGATATAATCCGGCGCACCGCATTTCTGCCTTTTGGGCTCGTTGGTAATCACGATTCCTTCCACCAATTGACTGAGAAGCGACTGCAGATCTCCTCGATAACTGTGCTCTGTCGCTACCCCAAAGGTCAATCTGTGCTGAATTTGTTTTACATATTCTTGAATAGGCATGTAATTTTTTTCGTGAAACAACCTAATGGCCATCACACTATCCTATAATAGAATATATCAAGTAAACAACATTTTTATTCCAAATCGGGATATATTTTTGAAAATTAAGCGAAAAAAGAAGTTACATACGAAATGAAATTTAAAATTGAGGAGGATTTATAAGAATTGAGTGAAACGGTGAGATAAAAATCCCACCTAACGACTTGCCATTTCTTCGGGCCATTTGTCTCTGATTTCCAATACTGCTGGTAAAACACCGATAAACTGTTCCACCAATTTCGCATCGAAGTGAATTCCCGACTGATCTTTTAAAAATTGAACCGCATCGGATACTTCCCAGGCTTTTTTGTAAGGTCTAATTGTTGTTAGTGCATCAAACACGTCTGCGATCGCAACAATCCTTCCTTCCAAAGGAATTTCTTCCGCTTTCAATCCTTTCGGATATCCGGAACCGTCCCATTTTTCGTGGTGTGTGAGTGCGATCACCCTTGCCAATTGTAAGATCGTAGAGCTGTGTTCCCCTATGATTTCTGCACCGATCTCCGGATGTTTTTTCATCACATTCCATTCTTCTTCGGTGAGTTTTCCAGGTTTTTGAAGAATGCTGTCAGGAATTCCGATTTTTCCCACATCATGCATAGGAGCTGCGTTCAAAATGTCCTCCGCATCTTCCGAAGAAAAACCCGCCGCTAATGCCAATACACGAGAATAATGGCTCATTCGAATCACATGCATTCCCGTTTCATTGTCTTTGTATTCGGAAGCCATTCCCAATCTTTGAACGATTTGCAGCCTAGTTTCTTTCACTTCCGTGATGCTGACTAAGGAAAGATGAGTTCGAACTCTTGCTTTTACGATAGGCGGACTGACCGGCTTGGAGATATAATCAACGGCACCTAACTCAAAACCTATGAGCTCGTCATCTACTTCCGACATGGCGGTAACGAAAATAACCGGCGTCGATTTGGTGTTTTGGTCCACTTTCAATCGTTTGCAGACTTCGTGTCCGGTCATTCCTGGCATCATCACATCCAAAAGAATTAAATCGGGCTTTTCGCTTAATGCAAGTTCAATTGCTTTTTGACCGTCTTTTGCGAATAGTAGATCGTATTCATCCTGCAAAACATGTTTAAGAACTTGTAAGTTGGCGGGTTCATCATCAACGATTAATATTTTCGGAGTTTTTTGTTTTGGCATCAATGTTTAACCTTAATTTATGACTTTTTTCTGGATCGTTTTCAATTCTGCGACCGCAAGATCGAATTCAAATTGAACGATAGATTCTTCTATCCTGGAAACGGAAGATTGAAAATCGGATCTTTTTAAGGAATCCGAAATAATCTTCCAACTTCTTTCATTCAAAGAACCTCTCGATAAATCGGAGATAAATGTTTCCAGAAGAGAACCTAGATCTTTTTTCTCTTCCAAAGATAGGACGGATGAATTTACAGCTTCTTCCGAAGAAATGGAGCCGTTTTTCTGAACTTTCCATTTTTTAAACTCGTTTAAGTTTTGAAAAAAGGTTGTTTCCAGATCTGAAATTTCGCCTCTAGAGAATTCATTTTTATGCAATCGTTCTTCCCAATTTTTGGTCAATGATGCCAATTCAATTACACCCAAATTTGCAGCAACTCCTTTGAGTCTGTGAACGAAGGTAATCAACTCATCATTGTTAAAGGAAGTAATTTTTTCAGCATCGATCAATGTTTCGTATTCGGCAAAAAAGCCGTCTAATGTTTGTACGTATTTTTTAAGATCGCCGAAAAGACGAACTCCTCTCTTCACATCGAATTGTTCATGTGTTTCGAATACTTCCGTTTCTTTCGGTTGTGATGATATAAAATCTTTCCCCATTCCTATCGCTTTTGCGATTTCCTGAAATAGAACTTCCGTCTCCACAGGTTTTGCGATGAACCCGTTCATTCCTGCCGCTTTGGCCGAAACTTTATCTTCTTCGAATACGCTGGCGGAGAGTGCCAAGATCGGGATTTCATTTTTACCTTTATCTTTTTCCAACTGACGGATGATTCTGGTAGCTTCCAATCCGTCCATTTCCGGCATTTGAATGTCCATCAGAATCAAATCGAAATTTTGACTTTCCCATTTTAAAACAGCTTCCTTGCCGTTTCTCGCTACATCTATCTTGTGTCCTCCGGCGGTGAGTACCAAAGAAATCAAATCCACGTTTTGATAGACATCATCCACAACCAACACATTGAGTTTAGGTAGATTATAATTTTCTAATGATTCTTTTTCGGAGATTCTTTTTCCGGGACGCAGAGGAAGAATTACATGAAAGATACTCCCGACACCCAGTTCACTTTCCACCCAAATCTTACCCTTCATGAGTTCGGTCAATTGTTTGGAGATAGTCGTGCCTAAACCGGTGCCTCCGTACTTTCTACTCATCGAAACATCCGCCTGCGTGAAAGGATCGAATATCTTTTCCAATCGATCTTTAGAAATCCCTATTCCTGAATCTCTGATTAGAAAATGAAGTTTGTCTCCGTTTCTTAAAATGCTAAGTTTAACAAAACCCTTTTCAGTAAACTTAATCGCATTTCCCAAAAGATTGGTAAGGATTTGGCGAACGCGAAGAGAATCCCCTTTATAGAATTCCTCTACGTTCGGATCCAAATTTACGATGAACTCCAATCCTTTGTTTTTTGCTTCGATGCTCATCGAAGCCTTGATTTGATCGATTAGATTTTTGAAGGAAAAATCCAGTTCTTCCAATTCAAGAGCACCTTTCTCTAATTTGGCGGAATTAAGAATGTCATTTAACAATCGCAAAAGCGACTTGGCGGAATTACGAACCGTCTCCAAATGTTTTCGTTGGGTATCTTGTAGGCTCGTCGTCAAAAGAACTTCCGTAAACCCTATGATCGCATTCATCGGTGTTCGAATCTCATGACTCATATTGGTTAAAAAAGTAGTTTTGGTCAAAGCGGCCATCTCCGCTTTTTCTTTCGATTCGATCAAAGCTTCTTGAATCGTATGCCTGTCAGTGTTGTCTAAAATCACTCCATCCAAACATTTGATGGTTCCGTTGGGATGAAGCACCACTCCTCCGTATTCCAAAACCCAACGAATGTCTCCGTTTTTATGAAGGATTCTATAGTTTAGGACGAATGTATCTTTCGTATAAATCGCATTTTGAACGATATTTGCGATATGAATTTTATCATCAGGATGAGTGATATCATCGTAGGTTCGAATGCGGTTCGGATGCATGAAATCGGAGGCGGGGTAACCGGATAAAGTTTCGATAGCATCGCTCATGTACAATGTAGTCCAATCTTCATCCACCAAACAACGATATGCAACACCGGGAATGTTTTCGATAAGAGATCTAAGTTGTTCCTCATTCTGTTTGAGAGCCAGCTCTATCTGTTTTCTTTCCGTAATATCGTTGATAAAACCGACAAACAAATCTTCGTTGGGAAGTTTTGCATGACCGATAGCAAGCCGGATCGGAAACAAAAAACCTCCCTTTTTCATTCCTTGAGTTTCTCTGCCGGAACCGATGATCTTTGCTTCTCCCGTAGTAAGATAATGGTGAAGATAATTGTCATGATCGGAGTGATGAGGATCTGGCATCAGAAGATTGATTTTTTGTCCTATGACTTCGGAAGCTCTCCATCCGAACATCTTTTCCGCAGATTGATTGAATTCCTGGATATAACCTTTGCTGTCGATGATGATCACTCCGTCGACTGCCGTCTCTATGATCGCGCGCAATCTAGATTCACTCGCAACCAGGTTCCTTAATATATCTTTATAGCGGAGAAATAAATTCGTGATCAGTATGAAAATCAAAAAGCAGATGATCGTAAAAGAGACGCTATGTGCCAAAAACGATTGGTCCACATCTTGATCGATCAGAATCACATCCGGCTGAGTGACAAAATTCGCTCCTGCCATTCCGGTGTAATGCATTCCTGAAATCGCAAGACCCATCACCAAACCGCTGATCATCGTAATTAAAAAAGGATGCAGTTTGAATTCGGATTTTCTCAATCCGTTTCTGATGTACAAGGCAAGTATCGCAAATAGAACAGCAACTATGATGGACAATGCGAACAGATAAGGATCGTAAAGAAGATCGGGTTGCATCTCCATCGCACTCATCCCCACATAATGCATGGCCCCGATCCCCGCTCCCACGATGGTTCCGGCTAATATGAGTTCTCTGATACGAGGATTTTCCTTCGTTAAAAAGGAAAGAGTCATCGTTGAAGCAATGAGTGCAGGGAAAAAAGAAATAAAAGTAAGAAGTTCGTTGTATGTAACTCGAGTGCAAAGTTCGAACGAGAGCATTCCCAAAAAATGCATAGACCATACGGCACTTCCTTGTGCCAAAGAACTGGTGAGTAAAATGAGGATTCTGGAATTTTTACTATGAACGTTGGGGAACTGACTTAGAAAATGAAGAGAGATGCAGGATGCGAAAATGGCAATGCCTATGGAAAGCAAAACCAACCAAGGATTGTAAGTTCCATCAAGGAGAACTACGTTCGTAGAATCGAAAAGAAAAAATTGATTTAAATTGCCCATCCGAATCCCTGAAAGGATTTCAGAGGGCAGTATCTTAGGCGAATAGTCGCTTAATTTCTACTAAATTATCCTCTGCTTCCTTTTCGCCTTTATCAATTATTTCTTGGTATCTCACAAAATCAAACAATTGAAACTCTTCTAAATGAAAATGTACAAACAAATCCATCCTAGGACGTTTTAAGCGAGTGATCTCTCTACCTTCCAAAGTAATGGTTCTTGTCATGATTTGTAGAATCGGTGGATACTTTAAGGTGTCCCAAATGTAGCGAAAAAAACCTTTTTCAGTACTATTCCTATCTTCGAATAGTTTTACGGGAACCATCTCCTGAAGAGGGGAAACATTCACTCCTAAAACTACATCCGCACCTTTGGAACGAATCAAACTTTCAGGAACATTGTTTATCATTCCGCCATCCACCAAAACTTTTTCTCCCAAACGATACGGAGGAAATGCTCCCGGCAAACTCATAGCACTTGTTAAAGCTTCCGTAATGGGACCTTGGTCGAAGATATGTTCTTGTCCTGTCAATAAATCAACCGCAGAAGTTGCGAAAGGAAGAGGAAGTTCCTCGATTCTTTGATCACGAAATGCTTCCTTCAGCATTTTTTTCATTCTTTTGCCTTTGAAAAAAGCAACGATAGGAAGAGTAGGATCGAAAGCACTTTCCAATCCCCCGAAGAATAGTTTGATCATTTCTTCTATTTTTTCGGGAGGTTCTTTGCGGGCATACAATGCGGCAATCACCGCACCCATGGAAGCTCCTGAGATAAAATCGAAGTGAATTCCTTCCCGATGCAGAACTTTGAGAAGACCCACATGGGCTAGAGCTCTCGCTCCTCCTCCGCCTAACGCTAGTCCTCTGGTTTTGGATACCACATAACGGGCTAAAGTATCTTTTTGATAGAAAGTTCTTAGATCACTGTCAGGAGGAAGATAACTTTTTACCACGCCGTCTTCCAAAAGACGAATGGCTCTTCCTTGGAAATTGCGGATCCTTCCTTTCCAAAAATTAACGATCTCTTCTTTTTCCTTATAAAACTTTTCCGGTTCCTGCTCCCAAAATACGATGAAGTCTGCCTGCACCACCAGATAAGGAAGTTCCTGTCTGGAAACTCCTTCATCGAAATAGATATGAACCAAAGGAGTTTTCTTTCTAACATCAGTTAGATATTCTGATATTTTGGTAGGATCCATTCCTATAAATTTGGAGATAGGAATGTTCGTACTGATCGCCTTAGTAGCGTCTCCGTAATTTTCCAAAAACGCATCTATTTTAGTGCCGAAATGATATTCAGGTTCCAGAGGGATATGAATGCATAATCTTCGTAATCCGGAGAAAGAACCACGGTTTGGTGATCTTTCCAAATGTTCTCTCATACGAGAACCCATCATATGAATGATATTTTGAGAAAGAACCTTCTCCTGAGCGGCCAATTGCAGAAACAACTTTCCATTCAAAACATAAACAAGAGTGTCTATCACCGCAATCGCGGAAGTGGAATGGTTGGAACTTGAGATAAGAGAGTTTTCGGCCAAAACCTGACCGGAACCGATATAAACGTTTCCATGATTGGAAACGTTTTCTAAAAGAATTTCGCCGTAACGAATGATGTAAATATTTTCAGAGCTCTCTCCTTTATAGTAGAGAGCTTCATGACTGCGGATGAGTTTTTCTTGAATATTATTGGCGATACGAGTCAGAACGGCAGGGGATAATTTTTTGAATAAATCAACCGACTTTAAAAAACCTTGTATCGCAAGTCGTTCCTGTTCCTTTCTTTTCATATTACCCTCTTCCTATTAAAGTCGTATGTTCACCCACTCCTTCTTGCGAAATTTTCTGACAAACATGACTGCAAGGATCAAAATCCAAATAAAAAATGCAGTCCAAATTCCGTTTGAGCCCAATTTGAGTACTATCCCGAAGAGATAGGCCAGAGGGAGCATGATTAAGAATGAGACGAATAAATATACAAACATTACCCAATACATCATTCCCGCACTTCTCAAAGCGGAACTCACAACCATATGATAAGCATCTCCTACTTGGATTAAAGCCACGATACATAAAGCAGGATAAGCTTCCGAGACCACCAGAGGTTCGTCCGTAAAGAAACTAAGCAAAAAATTTCCAAAAACGATGAATACCAAACCCATCGTGCCCATCATGATCGCAGAAAAAGTGGCGGATCTCATCGTTCCTTGATAAGCAAGCCTGATCTTTCCCGCACCCATCGCCTGTCCCAAAATGGTAGTTGCGGAAATCCCGAACGCAAAACCGGGCATAAAGGAAAGACTGAGACAAGCGATCACTACGTTTGCAGCGGCAAGAGAAATGGTGCTGATCATCCCTGCGATTTTCATAAATCCCACAAAGGAAAGATTGGTGAGAGTTCCCTCGACTGCAGGAGCGAATCCTACAACACATAACTCCCGTATGATTTCTTTATGAGGTGTCCAAACCTGTGCATCGAAGAAACGTTTTATTTCTTTTTTCATAAAAAAGAAAAGCACAACCAAAAGAGAAGGAAGACCTGCCAAAGCGGAAGCGATCGCAGCACCTTTCACACCTAACTCAGGAAAACCCCAGTTCCCGTAAATGAAGAGCCAATTGAAAAAGATATTCGAAACAGCGGCTACTATGGAAGACAACATACCCGCTTCCATGATTCCGATTCCATCGAAAAACCCTCGTAAGGCGAATCCTACAAAGAAAAGAAAAGTACCTAAGAAACGATAGGCGAGATAATCACCGGAAAGACGGATCACTTCCGGATCGTCTCCTAAAATTCCCATAATGGAATGTCCGTACTCGTATCCCAGCCAAGACAAAATGATTCCGATTCCAAGGGCCAGATAAAGTGCGTTGATGAGAGTCGTTCCTACTCCCAAATCATCCTTCTCTCCGTATCTTCTTGCGATGATGATCTGCACCGCCATGGAACCGCCCATCAAAAAGGAAAAAATAGAGAAGTAAACAATCCCGCCGAAACCGGCTGCCGCTTGAGGAACGGCACCTAGTTTCCCTACCATTGCCGTATCTGCGATCATAATGGCGGTATAACTGATCATCCCGAAAAAAACAGGGATTGCCATAGAAAGAATTTTCTGATTCAATCGAGTCAGCTTCAAGACTCGTCTAATTTTATGAAGCATGGTTTGGTCATTTTTTTATGTATTGTGATCTACACAACCACCTTTATGGATGTTTACCTGCTGAAACACTCTATCGCATCGGAAAGGAAAATCCTGCTCCCAGATGGGCGCTTTATTTGGATTCTTATGAAAAAGCATACGGAGTTCGCATCAAACCTCACTCCTTCTTTCAGGAATATGCGGATATAAAGAAGTTTCAATCCCTCTATCATTTCAGAGAAAAGGCTCCCTTTCTTCATTTTCAGGCAAAATTCAATTTGATCATCGCCTTAGTACAGTTTCATGACAAAGAGATTACGGAAGTCACGAAGGATGTGGTAGAAGCTCATTCATTACAAGACGTAAGTTATGCGGAATACAGACTTATGTTCGGTAAAGAAGAATCAAAAGAAGTCTTTTATAAAAAATTGATGGCTTGTTGTGAAGGTTTGGCACTCGGAGAAGAAAAAGCAAAATCTTTCGGGAAGTCCATCCAAGGCAGGCTTGCCATGTCTCTTCATAGGGATCTAAACTTCGAACAGCATTACGACTGGATGAAAAACTGGATGGAGAAAGAATCTCTGATCAAAAAATATCTGGTCGCCATTGATTTTTGCCATATAGAGGAAGGTTTCCCTCCTAAAGACAAAAGAAATTTCTTTCAAAATGTGATTTCGGACAACAAAGCGGAATCTTCGACTGCACTTGCCATTCTTTATCATGTAGGAGAAAGTTTCAGAGACAAAACTCCTTTCTCCGCTGCCAGATGGGTTTTGGAATCTTCCTTATGGGGAGCACATCGTTTGGGTCATGCGCTTGCATTGGGAGTTTCTCCCGATTATTTTTCCAGTGAAGAAAGAACGGAACTCGTTTCGGAAAGGCTTGATCAACTTCAATTCGAACTGGAAAATTATGAATCCATTCTCGATTACGGATCTTATTTTTCTAAAGAAGAATTGGATGCGGAAAGGAAAGAAATTTCATCCAAACCGAACACGGACACCATATCCATGTTAATGGATCATAATAAAATGAACTACCTTCGTACGTTTCAAAATTATTGTATGGCGCAAGTTGCAAAAACAAATACAGTCATCGAATCTTGCCCCAGTTCGAATCTTTATATAGGAATGCTCGAATCTTTAGTCGATCATCCGATCGCTCGCTTTTATGAAAATAAAATCAAACTTACGATCGGTTCCGATGATCCAGGTCTATTTGATACTCATCTGCCCAACGAATACGAATTAGCATTGGAATCGGGAATCTCTGAAGAAGCATTGAAAGAAATTCAAAGACGGTCTTTCGATTACAAATCCGCCATTCTGAGCGGGCGCGAAATCGATTGACCTGAATCCAGTATGTTTAAACTGGAAAAGTTCGCATGAAACGTGTGTCTTTTCTATGTTTGGTTTGTATGATCTGGTCGATCCTGTCTCCAGGTCTTCTTATGTCCCAAACGAAAGAAGGTTTTTACGACACGAACAATTACGATCTTCGTAAGCTTCCTGGAAGTGACCCGGAAGCCAACATTATGCCTGACGTTTCTCAACCTCCTACGTTTCAAAAACCTGTTTTATCCACTCCTAAAGATGCACGCACTCAATACGATCCGATTGCATCGATTCCCGGAGCAGGTGCGATGAACCCTTCTCAAATGAACACGGGGAACATCCAAACAAATGCGAGCCAAAATCCTTTATCCAAATCCGGAACACTTCCTATCAATCCCCTGACAGGAGAAGTAAATCCTGCCGCCTTACAAGGGCAACTCGATCGAAGTAGAATCAAAAAAGAAATTGAAAAGAAAAAAAAGGAAGAGTTCGACGAGGATGCGGTTTACGAAGAAACCAAATTCAGACGCGGTTACATCATTTTTTTTCTCACTGTTCCGTTCGCATTAGGGTTGTCGGCCGGTTTGGCAGGAGCCATAGGAGCCACAAAAACGTTAGGTGGAAGTCTAATCATGATTTCGGGAACCTTCGGTCTTTCTGGAACCAACGTATATCTGGACAACGAACGAATCGAGGAACATAGGGAAAAGAAAAAACAAAAACAACTCGCCGATAAAGCTCCTTGAAGT
>VFQU01001244.1_pt1 | contig 15880 bp, 15 predicted proteins | sample 3512311 | NCBI WGS metagenome assembly VFQU01 (sample SAMN10412377, study PRJNA504923) | tailings metagenome | isolation source: Relicate 3 Philex TSF3 active mining site | place: Philippines: Tuba, Benguet | collected 2017-08-29
GAACGCCGCCCCGATCCCGATCAGGACGAACCGGTTGCCCGTCACGCCGTCGCGCCAGGCCAGCAGGTAGATCGCCGCCGCGACGCCGACGGCCCCGAGGACGGCGGCGACCGACACCCACAGGGCGCCGAGGCCGAGGACGAGCAACGCGTAGACGGCCGCGGCCGACGCGCCCCAGCTGATGCCGAGGATGTCGGGGCTGGCGAGGTGGGTGCCGAGCACCGACTGGAAGAGGGCGCCGGCCACGCCGAACGCCGCCCCGACGAGCACCCCCATCGCGAGGCGCGGCAGGCGCAGCTCGAGCACGACGAAGCGGCCGAGGCCGTCCCCGCGCCCGAGGAGGGCGGCGGCGACGTCCGCGGGGGGCACCGGGAAGCCGCCGACGGTGAGCGCGAGGGCGGCGAGGGCGAGCAGGACGGCGGCGAGCGCTGCGGTGACGGTCCGCTCCCGCCGCCGCGCGCGGTGGCGGCGCTCCCGCACCCGGGCGACGCCGTCGCGCTCCCGGACCGCGGCGGTGCTCACAGCTCGGCCAGCCGGCGGCCGCGGACGAGGGCGATCAGCACGGGGGCCCCGGCGAACGCGACGACGAGGCCCGCCTCGATCTCCCCGGGCGGTGCGACGACGCGGCCGGCGACGTCGGCGGCGATCAGCAGGATCGACCCGAGCAGCGCGGAGTAGGCGATGATCCAGCGGTGGTCGGGACCGGTGATGCGCCGGGCGACGTGGGGGACGACGAGGCCGATGAAGACGATCGGCCCGGCGAGGGCGACCGCCGACCCGCACAGGAGCACGATCGCGGTGCCCGCCGCCGCGCGGGCCCGGCCGAGGTGCTGGCCGAGGCCGCGGGCGACGTCGTCGCCCAGCGACACGGCGTTCAGCATGCGCCCCGTCCCGAGCGCGAGGAGGGCCCCCGCGACGAGGAACGGCAGGAGCGTGACGAGCACCCCGAGGTCGCGGCCGACGAGGGATCCGACGATCCAGAAACGGTAGAGGTCGAGCGTGTCGATGTCGGTCAGCAGCAGGATCGTGGTGAGGGAGGTGCCGGCCGCGGTGACGGCGGCGCCGACGAGCGCCAGGGTCACGGGGGTGGGTCCGTCCCTGCCGAGCGACCCGATCCCGTGGACGAGGGCGGCGGCGAGGGCGGCGCCCGCGAAGGCGAACCACACGTAGCCGGAGGCGCCGGAGACGCCGAACCAGGTGATCGCCGCGACCACCGCGAGCGACGCCCCGGCGTTCACGCCGAGCAGCCCCGGGTCGGCGATCGGGTTGCGGGTGAGGCCCTGCATGACCGCACCCGCCACGCCGAGGGCGGCGCCGACGGCGAGGCCGATCAGGGTGCGCGGCAGGCGCTGGTCGCGCACGACGAGGCCGTCGTTGCCCCCCGCGCCGGGGTCGATGAGGGCCTGCAGCACCGTGACCGGGGACACCGACCGCGATCCGACGGCGAGGCCGAGCAGCATCACGGCCGCCAGCAGCAGCCCCGTGAGCAGCAGTCCCGCCGCGAGGGTGCCGCGGCGGCCGGAGGGGCGGGCGCCCCCCCGGCCGGGGTGCTCAGGAGGCGTCGGCCCGCTCCGCCGCCTCCGCCAGGATGTCCACGTACTCGTCGAGGCCCCACGTCAGGGACAGGGCCGTCGGGGGGGACACCGACGCGATGAAGTCCTTGCCGACGACCTCCGCGACGGTGCCCGCCGCGACCTGGGGCAGCAGCTTCGCCCGGGCCGACGCGAGGAACGCCGTCGACAGCTCCTCCGTGTCCGCGAAGCTGACGAGGATGTCGCTCTCCAGCTCGTCGAGCCGCTCCGTGCTGAGCGTGTAGTAGAAGGTCTCGTCGCCGTCGGCGAGCGCCTCCACCGACGGGGCGCTCACCAGCCCGAGCGACAGCGTCGCCTCCACCCGGGGGTCGGCCGGCTTGTAGACGTAGAACGTCCCGGCGGTGTCCCAGACCATCGCGACGGACTTCCCGGCGAGCACCGGGTGCTCGGCGGCCTGCGCGGCGAGCTCGGCGTCGATCTCCTCCAGCAGGGCCTCCGCCCGGTCGTCACGGCCGAGGGCGGTGCCGACGATGCGGATCGTGTCCGTCCACGGGGTCGCCCACGCCTCGCCGGGGTAGGCGACGGTCGGCGCGATCGCCGACAGCAGCTCGTACTGCTCCTCCGTGATGCCGGAGTAGGGGGCGAGGATCACGTCGGGCTCCGCCGCGGCGATCTCCTCGTACGGGGGCTCCTCCGACTCGGGCAGCACCGTCGGGATCGCGGTGCCGTCGGCCTCGAGCGCCTCGCGGATCCAGGGGAGCACGCCGTCGGCGTCGCCGCCGTAGCTCTGCGAGGGGATCGCGACGGGCACCACGCCGAGGGCGATGGCGGCGTCGGCGCTGCCCCAGCCCCACGTCACGACGCGGGTGGGCTCCGCGTCGATCGTCGTCTCGCCGAACGCGTGGGGGATCGTCACCGGGAAGGTCCCCGTGGCCGCCGTCGCGGCGCCGTCGCCCGCCGACGTGTCGTCGTCGCCGCAGCCCGCGACGACCGCCAGCGCGCACGCGACCGCCAGCACCGTCAACCATGCACGCGCCATCTCCACCCCTCATCCGTGTGACTGACCGTATCCAGCAAGTTCGGTGCGCCACACTACAGACGTTCGGTGGCACGGCAAGGGGCGCCGGGGGGCGTGGACGGGAACGGGTGGCGGCGGTCGTCCTGCCGGTCAGGCGAACGACTCGGTGCCCAGCGCCACGAGGTCGGACCGCGAGCCGACCCCCAGCTTCTGGAACACCTTGCCGAGGTGGTACTCGACGGTCTTCGGGCTCAGGAAGAGCTGCGACGCGACCTCCTTGTTGGAGGCGCCCTCGGACACGAAGCGCGCGATGCGGCGCTCCTGCGGGGTGAGCGCGGCGGCGGCGCCGGGGTCCCGGGTGCGCAGCGACTCCCCGGTCGCCCGCAGCTCGTCCTGGGCGCGGGCCGCCCAGACGGCCGCCCCGAGGGTCTCGAAGGCGCCGAGCGCCGACCGCAGGTGGACGCGCGCGTCGCTGCGGCGCCCCGCCCGGCGCAGGGCCTCGCCGAGGGCGAGCTCGGTGCGGGCTCGGGTGCCGGCGGACGGCCCCCCGCCCTCCATCTCCAGCGCCCGCGTGAACAGCGCGACGGCCTCGTCGCCCTCGGCCAGCAGCCCGCGGCACCGGAGGGCCATCGGCTTCGCCCACGCCGTCCCGGTGGCCGCCGACCAGCGCTCCAGCCGCGCGACGGCGTCGTGGGCGGCCTCCGGGCGCCCGGCGCGCCCCGCGGCGTGGGCCAGCGGCGGCACGGTGGCGTAGGCGGCGAGGGGGCTGCGCCAGGCCCGCGCGGGGTCGCCCGTCATCGGGGTGAGGCGGGCGAGCGCGGCGGCGTACTCCCCCTGCCCCAGCTCGAGCTCGGCGAGGGCGAAGGTCGCCGTCTCCCAGACCGGCAGCAGGCCACGGCGCGACGCCAGGGCGAGCGCGAGGCCCGCCTCGGCGTGGCAGGCCTCGGCGTCGCCGCGGAGCGCCGCGACGATCGCGAGCACCGCGTGCGCCTGGCCGACGCTGTTCTCGAGGCCCGCCTCCTCCGTCAGCCGGAGGGCCTCCTCGCCGTCCGCCCACGCGTCGTTGACGCGGCCGAGCCACGCGAGCAGCGCCCCGCGGCGGGTGAGCGCCACGGCGAGCGTCGCGAAGGCGCCGCGGGCGCGGGCGAGCTCGATCGCGCGCGAGTGGCGGGCGAGGGTGCGGTCGTGGTCGCCGAGCCAGGTGTCGGCGTTCGAGGCCCACACGAGGCGCCGCGGGTCATCGGAGTCGTCGCCCGCCGCGGCGGCCGCCCGGAGCGGGCCGACGGCGTCCTCGATGCGGCCGGAGACGGCGCAGCGGACGCCCGCGAGCCAGGCGCGCCCCTCCCGGCTGACGTCGAGGGGCAGCGCGTGCGCCCGCTCGTCGGCGGCGACGACGCCCTCCAGGTCCCCGGCCATCGCGGCGGCCTCCCCGGCGCGCAGCAGCATGTCGGCGGCCGCGACCGGGTCGGTCGCGCGCGACGCCGCCTCGAGCAGCATCGGGTGCGCGTCGGCGGGGCGCTCCCGCACCACCGCGATCGCGGCGCGCACCGACAGGATCCGGGTGCGCAGCGCGTCGTCGTCGGCGCGCGCCTCCGCCTGGTCGGCGAGCGCCTGCGCGAGCGGCGCCCGCCCCGCCTGCCACGCCGCCTCGGCGGCCGCCACGAGCCGCCGCAGCCGCGACGCCTCGTCGGTGCTGAGCTGGGCCGCCCGCTCCAGGGCCGCCGCGGCGGCGGCGTGGCCGCTGCGGGCGCCGGCGCGCTCGGCGGTGCGCTCCAGCTCGGAGGCGATGCCCTCGTCCGCCACCAGGCTCGCGGCGGCGCGGTGCCAGGCCCGCCGGTCGGCGTCGTCCTCGGCGGCGAGCACCTCGGCGAGGGCGGCGTGGGCGGACTGGCGCAACGCGAACGACAGGCCGCGGTGCAGGGCGGAGCGGGCCATCGGGTGGCGCAGCTCGACGCGGTTGCCCGACACGCGCAGCAGCCCCGAGCGCTCCGCCGCCTCGACGTCGGCGGCGCCGGCGCCGAGGCGCGCCGCGGCGGCCGCGACGACGCCGAGGTCGCCGGTGTCCTCCGCGGCGGCGACGGCGAGGACCGCCCGCGCGCCCTCGTCGAGGTCGCGCGCCCGGTCGACGAAGGCGCGCTCCAGGCGGCCCGTCAGCGGCAGGTGCTCCGGCAGCGGGGCCCGCCCGGCGAGCTGCTCGGCGTCGAGGAGGAGCGGCAGCTCGACGAGGGCGAGGGGGTTGCCGCCCGTCAGGCTGACGAGCCGCTCGGCGACGTGGGGCGCGAGCGCCGGCCCGACGCGCTCCTCCAGCAGCCCGCGGGCGGCCGCGCGGTCGAGGCCGCGGAGGCGCAGCTCGGGCAGGCCGGCCCCCTCGAAGCGACGCACCTCGCCCTCACGGGCGGCGAGGAGCATCGCGATCGGCTCCGCGCCGAGGCGGCGGGCGATGAAGCCGAGGGCCTCCGCCGACGGCCGGTCGAGCCACTGGGCGTCGTCGACGACCACCAGCACGGGGCGCTCCTCGGCCATCGCGTCGAGCAGCCCGAGCGCGCCGAGCGAGATCAGGAACCGGTCGTCGACGCGGTCGAGGGACATCCCGAACGCGCCGCGCAGGGCGGCGGCGTGGGGCTCCGGCAGGCGGTCGAGGCGGTCGAGCCCGGCGGCGAGCACCTGGTGGAGGCTCGCGAACGGCAGCTCCGCCTCCGACTCGACCCCCACCGCCCGCAGCACCGTCATGCCCGCGGCGCGCGCCTCGGCCTCGGCGAGCAGCGCCGACTTGCCGATGCCGCCCTCGCCGCGGACGACGAGCGCGGCGCCGCGGTTCGCGCGCGCGCCGTCCAGCAGGTCCGCGACGGCGACCAGGTCGGCGTCGCGCCCGAGGATCAGGGCCTCACCCCAGTTCCCCGAGCAGGTCGGCCACCGACTCCACCACCCGCGACGGCAGGTACGGGAACCGGCCGATCTGCTCGCGCGACGTCAGGCCGGTGAGGACGAGGATCGTCTCGAGCCCCGCCTCGATGCCCGCCACGACATCGGTGTCCATGCGGTCGCCCACCATCGCCGTCGTCTCCGAGTGGGCGTCGATCGCGTTGAGGGCGGAGCGCATCATCAGCGGGTTCGGCTTGCCCACGTAGTAGGGCTCGACGCCCGTCGCGCGCGAGATGAGCGCCGCCACCGCGCCCGTCGCCGGGAGCAGCCCGTCGAGGGTCGGCCCCGTCGCGTCGGGGTTCGTCGCGATGAACCGCGCCCCCGCGTCGATCAGCCGGATCGCGCGGGTGATGCGCTCGAAGCTGTAGCTGCGCGTCTCGCCGAGGACGACGTAGTCCGGCGACCGGTCGGTCAGCGTGTAGCCGGCGTCGTGGAGGGCCGTCGTGAGGCCCGCCTCGCCGACGACGAACGCCGAGCCGCCGGGGCGCTGGTCGTCGAGGAAGTGCGCCGTCGCGAGCGCCGAGGTCCAGATGTTCGACTCGGGCACCTCGATCCCGCTGCCGCGCAGGCGCGCCGCGAGGTCGCGGGGCGTGTAGATCGAGTTGTTGGTGAGCACGAGGAACGGCGTCCCGCGCTCGCGCAGGGCCGCGACGAACGTGTCCGCGCCGGGGACGGCGGTCTCCTCGCGCACGAGGACGCCGTCCATGTCCATCAGCCAGGAGTCGATGCGGCGCCGTCCCACGCACGGAGGGTAGTCCGTGCGGAGCCCCCCGTGCGAGGGCGTCCCGCTCAGGCGGGGGCGCCCGCCTCCTGCGTGTTCCAGCGCATGCGGAGCGTGAAGTCGGCGTGGCTGCGGTTCCGGCGGAGGTCCACCGTCACGTCGAGCGGGTCGACGACCGCCGTCGGCGACTGCGACTCGTCGTAGCCGAGCTGGACCTGGCCCGCGGCGATCTCGTCCGCCAGGGCGTGGAGCTGCCGTGCCACCAGGGCGCGGGTCGCCCTCTCACTCGTGTCGAAGACGTGCTTGACCATGCCGGTCCTCCCATCGCGTGTCGCGTGTGCTCCCTTCCCCTCGGCCGCGGGGCCCGCGGGCATGAGCCCGCGGGCCCCGGGGTCGCCGCGAGGTCGCGCCGCGACCGGCGTGGTCAGGCCGGCGTCCACCGCAGCCGGATGGCGAGCTCGGCGCGGTGCCGGTCCTGCGTCAGGTCGAGCGTGACGTCGACCGGGTCGACGATCACCGTCGGGGCGTGCGCCTCGTCGTAGGCGAGGTCGATGTTCCCGGAGGCGAACTGGTCGGCGAGGTCGCGGAGCTGACGCGCGACCAGCTCGTGGGTGGCCCTCTCCCTCATGTCGAAGACGTGGCGATGCATGGTGTCCCCCGATGTCCTGTGTCCGTACGTCCAGCGTAGTCCCACGGGGGCCCGCGCACCGGGCCGCGGCGCGGGTCCCGCTAGCCTCGGGCGATGCGCCTCGGCGTCCACCTGCCGCAGTTCCGGGAGCCGGTCCCCGGCGACGTGCTGTCGGCGGCGGCCCGCGACGCCGAGGAGGCGGGCGCCGACGACCTCTGGGTCTCGGACCACGTGCTGCTCCCGGTCGGGAGCACCCGCCCGCCCGCCGACTTCCACGACCCCCTGACGGTGCTGACCTGGGCGGCGGCGGCCACCACCCGGGCGGGCCTCGGCACCAGCGTCCTCGTCGTCCCGTACCGGCACCCGGTGCTGCTCGCGAAGTCGCTGGCGAGCCTTGACGCGCTCTCGGGCGGCCGGGTGATCGCGGGCCTCGCGTCCGGATGGATGGAGTCGGAGTTCGCCGCCCTCGGCGTCCCGTTCGCGGGCCGCGGCCGGCGCACCGACCGGGCGATCGCGGTGTGCCGGGCGCTCTGGGCGGGCGCGACGTCGTACACGTGGGAGGGCGTGCGGGTCGACGGCAACGCGCTGCGGCCGCCGCCGGCGCGGCCCGGCGGCCCGCCCGTCTGGATCGGGGGCGACTCCGACGCCGGCGTGCGGCGCGCGGCGCGGACCGGCGACGCCTGGCACACGACGGTGTCCGACCCGGAGCGCCTCGCGGGGCGCCTCGCGGTGCTCGACGCGGAGCTGGCCGCCGCCGGGCGCACCCGCGACGACGTGGCGGTGTCGGTGCGGGTGCGCGCGGACGTCGCCCGCGTCGCCGGGCTCGCGCCGCGCCTCGCGTCCCTCGGGGTCCGCCACCTGCTCGTCGACCCGCCCGCCGGCACCGACCCGCGGCGGCTCGGCGACGAGGTCGCCGCGCTCCGCCGCGTCGTGCCCCGCTAACGGCCGACGGGGGCCCGCGAACCCCGGACGGCACGGCACCGTCGTGCGGGTTTCCCGCAGACCGCCGTGGGCGAATGCTGAACCTGACCGCCGCAGGCCGGAAAGCCCTTGCCCCCGGGCCCTCGGGGCCGTAGACCGGTGGCGTGAACCCGACCGCGTACGCCATCGCCGTCGCCTACGGAGCCGTCAGCCTGGTGGCCGTCGTGGGCCTCCTCCTCATCTGGCGCTCCACCCACTCGGAGCGGCCGCGGAGGACGGACACCACCGACACCGCCCGCCTCGCCCACGGCGAGAAGGCCTGGTTCGCGATCGCCGTCGCCGCCCTCGGGGTGCTGCTGCTGGCGACGCTGCCGTTCATCCCGTACGGCGACAACGCCGCCGGGGCCGGCCAGCAGACCGTCGCCGTCGACGGCGCCCAGTTCGCGTGGACGATCACCCCGCGGCAGGTGCAGGCCGGGGTGCCGGTGCGCTTCACCGTCACGGCCGCCGACGTCAACCACGGGTTCGCCGTCTACAACGACGACAACGTGATGCTGTTCCAGATCCAGGCGGTCCCGGACCACAGCAGCGACATCGTCTACACGTTCGAGGAGCCCGGCCGCTACCAGGTGGTGTGCCTGGAGTTCTGCGGCGTGAAGCACCACGAGATGCTCACCACGATCACCGTGGAGCCGCCCGCATGAGCACCACCGCCGGCTACGTCGAGCCGCGACCGGTGGCCGACGCGGCCGACCGCGCGGTCGCCCGGTCGCTGACCCTCCGCTACGTCATCGCGTCGACCGCGATCTTCCTGGTGAGCGGCCTGCTCGGCGCCGTGATGCGCCAGAGCCAGGCCGACATCTACCGCCTCGACGACAACGCCTTCTACGCCGTGATGACGGCGCACGGCCTCGGCGCGTTCGTCGGCTGGGCCGCCTTCGCGGTGATGGGCCTCGCGTGGTGGGTGCTGAGCGAGGTCGGGTTCCCGATGGGGGCCCTCGGCGCCCGCCTCGCGCGCCTCGCGTTCTGGCTGATGGTCGTCGGCGTCGGCGGCGTGGTCGTGACGACCCTCGTGTTCGGCTTCGCCGGCTCGTGGGTGTTCCTCTACCCCCTGCCGTTCAACTCGGCGGGGCAGTGGGGCGATGGGGTGACCGCCGCGTTCTCCGCCTCGGTGCTGGTCGTCGGCCTCTCGATCATCGTCTGGTGCGTCGCGATCCTGGTCGTCGTCGCCGGTCCCGGGCTGCGCGGCCCCGGCGGCTCGCGGACGAACCGCGTGCTGACGGCGATGGGCTTCGGGATCCTCTGGCCGAAGAAGTTCCCCAGCGAGCGGCCGGTGCCCTACCCGGTCATCCCGCTGACGGTGATCGCCATCGACATGATCATCGCGACGCTGCCGCTCGCGGTGCTGCTGGTCGCGATGATCGTGCAGTCGTTCGCGCCCGGCGTGACCGTCGACCCGCTCCTCGCGAAGAACGTCCTCTGGTGGTTCGGCCACCCGGTCGTCTACCTGCTGCTCTTCCCGGCGGTCGCGATCTACTACCTGCTGGTGCCGCGCTTCGCGAAGCGGCCGCTGGTGGCGGGCAACATCATCGCCGTCGGCTGGACGATCGCCGTCATCGCCAACGTGACGGTCTGGGCGCACCACATGTACCTGGACTACCCCAACGGGCTCCAGGCGGCGATCAACACGACGATGGAGCCGATCACCTTCGCGCTCACGATCGTGTCCGCGCTGTCGCTCTACAGCCTGCTGTTCACGATCTACCGCTCGCGCTGGACCTGGAACGCCGCGACGACGGCCCTGTTCCTCGGCCTGGTGAGCTGGCTGCTGTCGGGGCTGTCGGGCGTCGTGAACGCGACGATCGCGTTCAACACCTTCGTCCACAACACGCTGTGGGTGGTCGGGCACTTCCACCACATGGCGCTCATGAACATCGGCATCGTGATCTTCGGGGCGGTCTACGCGTTCCTGCCGGGGCTGCTCGGGCGCCCGCTCTACAGCGACCGCCTCGGCCTCTGGCACGTCTGGCTGACGTTCTCCGCCGGCACCGCGGTGAGCGTGGTCTGGCTGGTGCAGGGCCTCGACGGCGCGCCCCGCCGCTTCGCGGTGCTGCCGAGCCAGTACGACTCGACGAACCTCGCCGCGATCCCCCTGGTGGCGCTGCTCGGCCTGGCGCAGCTCCTCTTCGTCTGGAACCTCTACAAGACCCTGCGCGGGCACACGACCGCCGCGACGATGCGGGAGTCGCTCGCCGGCGTCCCCCGTCCCCGTCTCACGAGCCCCGCGCTGCAGGGCTTCGCGATGGTGGTGACGCTCCTCGTGATCGCGGGGCTCGGCTTCGGCGGGTGGGCCGTCGGCCGCGCCGCCGAGGACGACGTGCCCGACTACTACGTCCCCGTCGCCACCGAGCTCCCGTCGAACGCGACGCCGACGGAGGTGGGCGAGCAGGTCTTCACCTCGGCGGGGTGCGCGTCGTGCCACACCCTGTCCGCGGCGGGGGCGACGGGGGTCGTCGGGCCGAACCTGGACACCGTCGCCCCCGACGACGCCCGCGTCATCGACGTGGTCACGAACGGGCTGAACGCGATGCCCGCCTTCGAGGACCAGCTGAGCGAGGCCGAGATCGCGGCGGTCGCGACGTACGTGAGCGGGGCGACCGGGCCCTGACGGGCCTCCTCCCCCTCCACGCCGGGGACGCCGGGCACGCCGCCGACCACGCCGGCGACCTGGCGGGGAGGTGGAGCGCGGACCCGGTCGTGCTGGTCGCGGCCCTCGTGGCCCTCGGGCTGTACGCCGCGGGGTGGCGGAGGCTGCGCCGCCGGGGCCGCCCCGACCTGGCGGGCGCCGGGCGGGCCGCGCTGTTCGCCGCCGGCGTCGTCGTGGTCGTCCTCGCCCTGGTCTCGCCCCTCGACCCGGTCGGCGAGGAGTACCTGCTGTCGGGTCACATGCTCCAGCACCTGCTGCTCGGCGACGTCGGGCCCGTGCTGATCGTGCTGGGCCTCGCGGGCCCGCTGGCGCTGTTCGTGGTGCCCCGCCCGGTGCTGCGCACCGTCGGCCGGCGGCGGCCCCTGCGCGCCGCGGCGCGGTGGATCACGCACCCCGCCGTGGCGGTGACGGTCTGGATCGTGGTGATGGCCGGCTGGCACCTGCCCGTCGCGTTCGAGTACGCCCTGGCGCACCGCTGGGCGCACGACCTCGAGCACGCGACGATGCTGCTCGCCGGGCTGCTCGTGTGGCTGACGATCCTCGGCGCCGTGCCCCGGCACCGCCTCGGCGCGGGCCGTCGCGCGGCGATCGCGGTCGGCCTGCTGGCGGCGGGGATGGTCGTGTCGCAGACCATCTTCCTGTCGGACCCCCTCTACGACGTCTACATCGACCAGCCCGAGCGCCTCTTCGGCCTGTCGCCGACCGCCGACCAGGTGCGCGCCGCGATGCTGATGACGACCGAGCAGATCCTGACCCTCGGCACGGCCGCCGGGCTCCTGGTGTGGTCGCACGTGGACCGGGCGGCGGACGTCGCCCGCGCGCGGTTGGCGGCGGCGCGCGGCCGGGAGGGTTGACACGGCTAACGCCGTTAGCCTAAGGTCTGGCTAACACCGTTAGCCGACGACCGACGGAGGCCGTGATGACCGCCCGCACGCTCCACCCGCCCGCCCCCCTCCGGCGCCACCGCCGCGCCGCGTACGGCGTCGCCGCCGCCGGCCTCGCCACCGCCGCCGTCGCCGCCTGGCTCATGAGCGGCACCGGCGGCTGGCAGCTCGCCGCCTTCGCGATGGGCCCCGACGTCGCCCTGCTCGCCGGGTTCGGCCGCGACCTCGAGCCGGGGCGGCTGCACCCGCGCGCCGTCCCCCTCTACAACGCCCTCCACCGCCTCGCCGGGCCCGTCGCGCTCACCGCGCTCGCGGCGGCCGGCGTCGTCCCCGCCGGGTTCCTCGCCGGTGGTCTCGTGTGGGGCGCCCACATCGCGATGGACCGGTCCCTCGGCTACGGGCTGCGGACGCGTGACGGCCGGCAGCGCGTCTGAGCTCGGGCCGCGCGGGCGCGAGATCGTGGCGTCCGCGCGGGCCCTGCTCGACGCCGAGGGGGCCGGGGCGCTGTCGATGCGGCGCATCGCCGACACCCTGGGCATCCGGGCCCCCTCCCTCTACAAGCACGTCCCGGGCAAGGCGGCGCTCGAGGCGGCGGTGATCTCGGACGGCTTCGCCGAGATGGCCGGCGTCTTCGCCGACGCGGTCGCGACGGCGCCCCCGGGAGGGGAGCTGCACGCGCTCGGCCGGGCGTACCGCGCGTTCGCGCAGGACCACACGCACCTCTACCGGCTGATGACGTCGGGCGCGCTCGACCGCGAGCGTCTCACGCCGGGGGTGGAGCAGGCGGCCGGCGCGCCGCTGGTGGCCGCCGTCGGCGGCGACCCCGACCGTGCCCGCGCGGCCTGGGCGTTCGCCCACGGCATGGCCATACTCGAGGCCGACGGCCGCTTCCCGCCCGGCGCCGACCTGGACGCCGCCTGGCGGTGCGGCATCGCCGCCTTCCGCCGACCGGGGGACCCGTGAGCGCACGCGCCGCCGACACGCGCATCGACGAGATCCGGGACGCCCTCAGTCCGCTCGGGCCGGTCGAGGCCCGCTCCATGTTCGGCGGCCACGGCCTCACCGTCGACGGGGCGATGGTCGCGATCGTCACCGGCGGCACGGTCTACCTGAAGACCGACGACGGGAACCGCGCGGCGTTCGAGGAGGCCGGGCTGGAGCCGTTCACGTACGCGTCGGCGCGGGGGCGGGTCACGACGTCGTTCCGCCGGGCGCCGGAGCCGCTCGGCGACTGGGACGTCCTCGGACCCCTCGCGACGGGGTCGCTCGACGCCGCCCGGCGGGCGCTCGCCCGTCGCCGCCCCCGCCGGCCGCGCCGGCACCCGGGATTGGGGGACGCGGACCGGGGGTAATGGCTCGGACGCCGAACCGGACACGGCGGAGGGTCATGGGGGACGAGGACACGCGGGGCGGGATCGCGGGCGGGTTGAGCCGCGCCATCGTGGTGCTGCGCCACCTCGTCGTGCTGGGGTGGATCGCCGCCGTGGTCGCCGCGGTCGTGTACCTGCCGGCCCTCGGCGGCTCCGGCGAGCTCGACCTGCCCCTCCCCGACGACGCCGCCCCGCTCACGGCCGAGGCCCGCAGCGCGGAGATCTTCGGCGCGCCACTCACCTCGCGCACCCAGGTGCTCGTGACCCGCCCCGGCGGGCTGTCGGCGCCCGAGCAGGCGGAGCTCGCGCGGTTCGCGCTGAGCGTCAGCCGCGGCGAGGTGCCGGGCCTGGAGGAGATCGGCGCCGCGGTGCCGCTGACGAGCGCGGGCGGCGTCGCCCCGGGGGCGCAGGAGGGGGCGCCGGCGTCGATCCTCACGTACCTGCTGTTCCGCGAGCAGCGCTCCATCCCGCGGCAGATCGCCCTCGGGGAGGCCTACATCGCCCAGGCGCCCGTGCCGGAGGACGCCACGACGGCGCTGACCGGCTCGACCGCCGCCCGCGACCAGCAGCTCGGGACGATCAACGACCGCCTGCCCTGGGTCGTCGCGATCACGCTCGCCCTGATCGTGGTGGTCGTCGGCCTCGTGTTCGGCTCGGTGGTCGCCCCCCTCCTGGTGCTGGGGGTCGTGGGCGTCGCCTACGTCATCGACCTGCGGCTCATCGCGTGGGTCGGCGAGCACACCGGCATCGCCGCGAGCCAGGACATCGAGCCGGTGGTGTCGGCGCTGCTGATCGGCATCGTCACCGACTACGCGATCTTCTACCTGTTCCGCACCCGCGCCCGGTTGCGCGAGGGCGACACGACGCGGGCGGCGGCCGCGGGGGCGAGCGCCCACATGATGGCCATCGTCGCCACGGCGGGTCTGACGACGGCGCTCGGCACCGCGACGCTGCTGGTCGGCGACGTCGACTTCTTCCGGGCGTTCGCGCCCGCCCTGGTGATCACGGCGTTGACCGGCGTCGTCGTGTCGGTGACGCTCGTGCCGGCGCTGCTGGCGCTGCTCGGGCGCGCCGCCTACTGGCCCCGTGGGGTCGGCGCCACGGCGTCGGGGACCGGTCCGCGGCGCGCCCACCGGGCGCCCCTCGCGACCCGCCTGCTCACCACGCGCGCCGTCGCCGCGCTGACCGCGGTCGTCGTCATCGGCGGCCTCGTGTTCGCCGCCGCGCAGATCCGCCACCTGGAGATGGGCCTCGGCCTCACCAGCGGGCTCGCGCCCGGCGCCGGCGTGACGGAGGCCGGCTTCGCGCCCGGCGTCACCGCCCCCACCGAGGTGCTCGTGGAGGGACCGGGGGCGGTCGACCCGGCGGTGCAGGGGCGCCTGCGCGACGCGCTCCGCGCGCAGCCCGGGGTGGCGGACGTGGTGGGACCGGCCGACCCGGTCCCGTCGCTCGCGCCCGACCTGGTGGTGTCGCAGGAGGCCCAGGCCTCCCGCTTCGCGGTGGTGTTCGACGCGCCGCCCACCGAGAGCGCCGCCATCGACGACCTCGAGCGGATGGAGGAGGCGCTGCCGACGCTGCTCGCCGGCGCGGGCGCCCCGCAGGCGACGGCGGCGCTCGCGGGGGACACGGCGATCGCCGCCGCATCCGTCGACGCGATGACCACCGAGCTGCTGCGCGTCGGCGGGGCGGCGTTGCTCGTCAACCTGATCCTGCTCGCCGTGTTCCTGCGCGCCCTGGTCGCCCCGCTCTACCTGCTCGTCGCGAACGCCCTGACGGTGGCCGCGACGCTCGGCATCGCCACCTGGTTCTTCCAGGACGTCCTCGACCAGGGGCAGCTCGTCTACTACGTCCCCTTCGCGACGGCGGTGCTGCTGCTCGCCCTCGGGTCGGACTACAACATCTTCCTGGTCGGGGGCATCTGGCGGGCCGCGCAGACGCGGGGGATCGTGGAGGGCATCCGCACCGCGATGCCGCAGGCGTCGCTGACGATCACCGTGGCGGGGCTCGTGCTGGCCGGCAGCTTCGGCCTGCTGGCGCTGGTGCCGGTGGACGCCCTCCACCAGTTCGCGTTCGTGATGGCCCTCGGCGTCGCGCTCGACGCGTTCGTGGTGCGGGCGTTCCTCGTGCCCGCGCTGATCGCCCTGTTCGGCCGGACGGGGTTCTGGCCGGGGGCCCGCCGGGCCCTGCCTCCCCCCGGCGAGGAACCGGCCCCGGACGGCGCCACCGCCTGAACCTTCACACGACCGTGATAAGGTCGCGGCGGATGGCGCAGGAGACCCTCACGATCAACGAGGCCGCGGAGACGACCGGGTGGTCGCCCCGCATGCTGCGCTACATCGAGAGCATCGGGCTCGTGGTGCCGGAGCGGTCCCCCTCGGGGTACCGCCTCTACGGCGCCCCCCAGCTGCAGCGTCTGCGCACGCTGCGGGAGCTGCTCGACGACCACGGCGTGGCCCTCGGCGAGGTGGGTTTCGCCCGCCGGCTGCGCGAGGAGCGCGACCTCGCCTCGGCGGTGGACGGCTGGCTCGACGCCCGCCCGGTCCTCCCCGAGGCCGACATCACCCCGGCCGACTGGCTCCGGCACGAGCAGGACAAGCACATGCGCCTGCTGCGCCTCGCCGCCGCCCCATCGACGAAATGACGGAGACCGCATGACGACGTCCGCCCCGCTGGCCACCACCGACTTCAAGGTGGCCGACCTCTCGCTCGCCGCGTTCGGCCGTAAGGAGATCCGCCTCGCCGAGCACGAGATGCCCGGCCTGATGTCCATCCGCGAGGAGTACGCCGAGCGCCAGCCCCTGAAGGGCGCCCGCATCACCGGTTCGCTGCACATGACGATCCAGACCGCCGTGTTGATCGAGACGCTGACCTCGCTCGGCGCCGAGGTCCGCTGGTGCTCCTGCAACATCTTCTCGACCCAGGACCACGCGGCCGCCGCGATCGCGGTCGGCCCCGACGGGACCCCCGACGACCCGCGCGGCGTCCCCGTCTTCGCCTGGAAGGGCGAGACCCTCGAGGAGTACTGGTGGTGCACGGAGCAGGTGCTGCGCTGGCCCGACGGCGGCGGCCCGAACATGATCCTCGACGACGGCGGCGACGCGACGCTGCTGGTGCACCTCGGCAAGGAGTACGAGGCGAAGGGCCAGGTGCCCGACGACGCCACCGCCGGCTCCGAGG
>VFQU01001245.1_pt1 | contig 15870 bp, 14 predicted proteins | sample 3512311 | NCBI WGS metagenome assembly VFQU01 (sample SAMN10412377, study PRJNA504923) | tailings metagenome | isolation source: Relicate 3 Philex TSF3 active mining site | place: Philippines: Tuba, Benguet | collected 2017-08-29
TTCGGCGGCTCGTGGGGTTCGACCCTGGCGCTGGCCTATGCACAGACGCATCCAGCGCAGGTCAGCGAACTGGTGCTGCGCGGGATCTTCATGCTGCGCCGCTGGGAGCTCGAATGGTTCTATCAGGAAGGTGCATCGCGGCTGTTTCCCGACGCCTGGTCGGAGTACCTCGCCGCGATACCCGAAGTCGAGCGTGCTGACCTGATCTCCGCCTATCACCGCCGACTGACCGGCGAGGACGAAGCGTCCCGCCTGGCCGCCGCGCGCGCCTGGTCGGTGTGGGAGGCATCCACCAGCCTGCTGCATCCGGACCTCGCCTTCATCCGCGCCCACGAGGAGCCGGCCTTCGCATTGGCGTTCGCCCGGATCGAGGCGCACTACTTCGTCAACGGTGGCTTCTTCGAGGCCGAGGGCCAGCTGCTGCGCGACGCGCATCGCCTGCAGGGCATCGCCGGCGCCATCGTGCATGGTCGCTACGACGTGGTCTGTCCGGTGCAGAGCGCCTTCGACCTGCATGCCGCGTGGCCGCGCTCCGAGTTGGTCGTCGTCGGCGATGCCGGGCACTCCGCCTTCGAGCCGGGCAACACCGATGCGCTCGTCCGCGCGACCGACCGCTACGCCTCCGGCGACGCCTGACGCCTTTCCCGCCGTGCGTGGCGTGCCGCGGCTTCCCGCAGGGGCAATGGCGGAGACGGCGACCGGGCGTTGCGTGGCTCGGGCGAAGATGCGCTTGGCGAATGCCCAAGCGCACCCCGATCAGCGTGATCGGGGCCGTCAGCGGCGAGGAGCGCCGGTTCCGCCGAGCACCCCGCGCATCAGCGCAAGGCGATGCGCGTGATCGACCCGTCGTCCCCCACGCGCAGCGCCTCGCCGTCGTCGCGCCAGTCGGCCAGCACGATCCGCTCGCAGCGCCGGCCGTCGACTTCGACCGCGTGCACGGCCGGCCGGTGGGTGTGACCGTGGATCATCCGCGTGACGCCGTAGAGACGGAACGTGCCGACGACCGCGTCGGTGTCGACATCGCCGATCTCCACCGGCTGCGCGCTCTGGTGGGCCGCGCTGGCGGCCCGCGCCTGCGCGGCGTAGGCGCGACGCGCGGCGAGCGGCTGCGCGAGGAACTGCGCCTGCCACTGCGGATCGCGAACCTGCCTGCGGAAGGCCAGATAGGCCCTGTCGCCCACGCACAGCGTGTCGCCGTGGCAGAGCAGGGTGGGCACGCCGCCGAGGTCGATCACGCTGGGATCGGGTCTTCGGCGCATGCGGCAGCGGGCCGCGTAGTCGGCGCCCAACAGAAAATCGCGGTTGCCGTGGATGAAGCCGACCTCGACGCCGGACGAGCCGAGCGAACGCAGGGCGTCGGCGACCGACAGGGCAGCGTCCTCCGCCCCGTCGTCGCCGACCCAGGCCTCGAACAGGTCGCCGAGGATGCAGAGCGCGCGGGCTTCGCGCGCCGGCCCGGCGAGGAACCGCAGCAGCACGTCGACCAGGCCCGGGCGCGTCTCGTCCAGGTGCAGGTCGGAGATCAGCAGTGTCGACACGCGCCGGCCGCCGCGGGGCGAATCGTCCGAAGTCGCTCAGCCCCCGCTGGCGGGCGGCTCGGCCGGTGCTGCGGCCGGCGCGGCGACGACCTCGGCGCGCTCGATCACCACGGCAGTCACCGGCACATCCTTGGCGAAGGGCCCCTGCGGGCCGGTGGGCGTGGCGCGGATCCTGTCGACCACGTCCATGCCTTCGACCACCTTGCCGAACACCGCATAGCCCCAGGTGAACGGGCTCTGCTCGCTGACGAAATCGAGGCGCGGGTTGTCGACCACGTTGATGAAGAACTGCGCCTGCGCCGAATGCGGTTCGCCGGTGCGCGCCATCGCCAGCGTGCCGCGCAGGTTCGACAGGCCGTTGTTGGCCTCGTTCTGGATCGCCGCGCGGGTGGGTTTCTGCTGCAGGTCGGCGGTGAAACCGCCGCCCTGGATCATGAATCCGTCGATCACCCGGTGGAAGATGGTGCCGTTGTAGTGGCCGTCGTTGACGTACTGCAGGAAGTTCTCGGCGGACTTCGGCGCCTTGGTGGCTTCGAGCTCGATGATGATGTCGCCGAGGCTGGTGCGCATCAGCACCCGCGGGTTGGGGGCGGGCGCGGCCACCGGGTCGGACGCAGTCGGGGCCGGATCCGGAGCCGGGACCGGGGCGGTTTCCTGGGCCGGGGCGAACGAGGGAATGGCGAATCCGGCAGCGAGGAAGAGACGAGCGAGCATCGGGAATCTCCGGCGAGATGGTTGGCGCGATCATAGGCGCAGCGCCCCGGCGGGCCAAGCGCCGCGCGATGCGTCGCCGATGGACCTGCGGATGCCGCGCAGGAAGCCGCGCGGCGCTCCGGTAGAATCCCCGGCCCCGCCGCACCCCGACTCCCGCCATGACCTGCCGCACCCGCTTCGCCCCCAGTCCGACCGGTTTCCTCCACATCGGCGGCGCGCGTACCGCGCTGTACTGCTGGCTGGAGGCACGGCGCCGCGGCGGCGAGTTCATCCTGCGGATCGAGGACACCGACCGCGAGCGCAGCACCGACGCGGCGCTGCAGGCCATCCTCGACGGCATGCAGTGGCTCGACCTCGCGCACGACGAGGGTCCGTACTACCAGACCCTGCGCATCGATCGCTATCTGGAGGTAGCCGAACAGCTGCTGCGCGCCGGCAAGGCCTACTGGGCCTACGAGAGCAAGGACGAGATCGAGGCGATGCGCAACCAGGCCATGGCCGAGGGTCGCAAGCCGCGCTACAACGGCCACTATCGCGACCGCAACGAGCCGCGCCGCGACGACCCCAACCGCGTGCTGCGCTTCAAGAACCCGCTCGGCGGCAGCGTGGTGTTCGACGACAAGGTCAAGGGTCGGGTCGAGTGGAGCAACGAGGAGCTCGATGACCTCGTGCTGGTCCGCTCGGACGGCTTTCCGACCTACAACTTCGCGGTGGTGGTCGACGACGTCGACATGCGCATCACCGACGTGATCCGCGGCGACGACCACGTCAACAACACGCCGCGGCAGATCAACATCTACCAGGCGCTGGGCGCGCCGGTGCCGAGCTTCGCCCACCTGCCGATGATCCTCGGTCCCGACGGCACCAAGCTGTCCAAGCGCCACGGCGCGGTCGGCGTCATGCAGTACCGCGACGACGGCTACCTGCCGCATGCGGTGCTGAACTACCTCGCCCGGCTGGGCTGGTCGCACGGCGACCAGGAGATCTTCTCTCGGCAGGAGCTGATCGAGCTGTTCCGCATCGAGGACGTCAACCACTCGGCCTCGCGCTTCGACGTCGAGAAGCTCGGCTGGCTCAACCAGCACTATCTGAAGAGCGCCGATCCGGAATCGCTGGCCCCGCACCTCGAGTGGCACCTGCGCGCGGCCGGCTACGACCTCGCCGCGGGCCCGCGACCGGCCGACGTGATCGTCGCCCTGCGCGACCGCGTGCGCACGCTGAAGGACATGGCCGAGCGTGCGGCGGTCTGGTACCGGCCGCTGGCCGGGTACGACGAGGCCGCCGTGGCCAAGCACCTGGCCGGTGCCGGTGCGGCGCTGGATGCCGCCCGGGCGGAACTCGCGGCGCTGACCGAATGGAATCCTGCCGCGATCGACGGCGCGCTGCGCCGCGCGGCCGAGGCGCTCGGCCTGGGCATGGGGAAGGTCGCCCAGCCGCTGCGCGTGGCGATGACCGGCACCGCCGTATCGCCCTCGATCGAGCACACCGTCTATCTCGCCGGGCAGTCGAATGCGCTGGCCCGGATCGACGCGATCCGGGAGCGCGCGGACTGAGACGGAATCTCCCTGCCGCCGCGTCGCGCTCGCCGCCACGGCTGCTCCCACGGGGGCCCGCGCCATCGGCGTGGTCACTTCGGCAGCCAGCCCGACCGCTCCTCTGCGGGAGCCACCATGGCGGCAACTCGCCGCTTCCGCGCGGGAACCGCCATGGCGGCGACGGATCGGCGCTGATGTCGATGCGCAGCCATCCGTGCCCGCACGGTCGAACGCGATCCCGTCTGCTCGCGCATGACGGCTGCCCCGGGTTGCTAAGATGACCCCATGCCAGGCGCGCCCCATCAGCACTGCACCCACCCCGAGCACCATGTCCACGATGCGGCGAGCTTCCTCGCCGAAGTGGCCACGGTGTGCCGCGAGCGCGGATTGCGGCTGACCGAACTCAGGGCGAGCGTCCTGCGCCTGATCGCCACCTCGCCGCGGCCGGTGAAGGCCTACGAGCTGCTCGAGCTGATGCGCGACGGGCACGGGCCGGTCGCGCCGCCGACGGTCTATCGCGCGCTCGACTTCCTCCTCGACAACGGCTTCATCCACAAGCTCGAGTCGATCAACGCCTTCGTCGGCTGCCACCACCCGCGGCTGCCGCACTCGGTACCGTTCCTGATCTGCAATCGCTGCCAGGTGGCGGTCGAACTCGAGGACGAGCGCGTCGCCCGCCTGCTGCGCGAACAGGCCGCGGCGCTGGGCTTCGTGCCGCATGCGCAGACGCTCGAGGTGCACGGCGTGTGCGCCCGCTGCAGCCAGGCCGGGTGAGCGCAGCCCGCGCCCTCGTCCTGGCGCTCGTCGCGCTGGCGCTCGGGCAGGGCGCGGCGACGGCCGCGCAGGGCCCCGGCAACGGCGTCGGCTCGATCGGTGCGGACGCATCGATGGCGCTGCTGGTGGGCCCGCCCGCGCTGGTGCCCAGCGGCGACCCGGCCTCCCCGGAGTTCATCGGTCCGCCGCTGATGCCGAACTTCGCGATCCTCGGCCAGGAAGTCCTGCCGGGAGCGAGGGCACGGCTGGAGTGGAGCGCCAGCCAGAGTTTCGCCGGCGCGGAAGTGATCAGCCCGGTGATCGTCGTCCACGGCCTGCGCCCGGGGCCGGTGCTGTGCCTGACCGCGGGCATCCACGGCGACGAGCTCAACGGCGTCGAGATCGTCCGCCGTGTCGTCCACGGCGTCGATCCGACCCAGCTGAGCGGCACGCTGATCGGCGTGCCGATCGTCAACCTGTTCGGTTTCAGCCGCGGCTCGCGCTACCTGCCCGATCGCCGCGACCTCAACCGCTTCTTCCCCGGAACGCGTGTGGGCAGCATCGCCTCGCGCATCGCCCACAGCTTCTTCCACAGCGTCGCCACCCGCTGCGATGCGCTGGTCGATTTCCACACCGGCTCGTTCGACCGCAGCAACCTGCCGCAGGTGCGCGCGGACTTGCGCAGTCCGCAGGTGATGGCCTTCGCCCGCCGCTTCGGCGACACCCCGGTGCTGCACAGCGCCGGCTCCAAGGGCATGCTGCGCGTCGCGGCGACGCAGGTCGGGATACCGGCCGTCACTTTCGAATCCGGCGCGCCCTCGCTGCTGCAGGTGCCGGAGATCGAGGACAGCGTCGACTCGATCGAGTCGCTCCTGTACGAGATGGGCATGACGCCGGTGGCACCCGAGCGCGGCGAGCCGCAGGCGGTGTTCTACGACTCGCGCTGGATCCGTGCCGACAGCGGCGGCCTGCTGATCAGCGCGGTGGCGCTGGGCGATCGCGTGCAGCGCGGGCAGACGCTGGGCGTGGTCGTCGACCCGATCAACAACGTCGAGCGGCAGATCGTCTCGCCGATCGACGGCCGGGTGATCGGCATGGCGCGCAACCAGGTGGTGCTGCCGGGCTTCGCTTCCTACCACGTCGGCGAAGAGAAGTCGGCCGACGCCGCGGTGAAGGACGCCGCGCGCAATGCCCAGGGTGCGCTCGAGGAGGAATACAGCGAGCGTCCGCCCGAGGGCAACGGCGACGGCCTGTCCGGCGAGGAAGACCCCGAGGACATGCCGCACTGAGCCACGGCGCCGTCGCGATCGGCTTCGCGGTCGACTGCGCCGGCAAGGTGTCATCGGAATTTCGCGCGGAGGCGGCACTCTGGCGGACATGCCAGTTTCCATCCGCGGTCATGCCGCCTTGCTCCTGGTCGTGATTTGCGGCTGCGCGACCGCGACGTCCGCCGTCACCCCCGTGCCCTCGGTGGCACTTCCATCGGGTGCTCCTGCCCTCGGCGAGACCGGGTCGGCCTGGTTCCATGCGGGTCGCGCGGCGGCGCGCGCGCGCGGAGCGGGAGCCGAGGATGCCCGCAATCTGATCCTGTTCATCGGCGACGGCATGGGGCCGACCACCGTCACGGCCGCGCGCATCCTCGCCGGTCAGCGCGCGGGCGGACCTGGCGAAGATGCCGTGCTCGCCTTCGAGCGCTTCCCGCACACCGCGCTGGTCAAGACCCACAACGCCGACGCCCAGACGCCGGATTCGGCGGGCACGATGACGGCGATGCTCTCGGGCACCAAGACCCGCATCGGCGTCGTCGGCCTCGGCCCCGAAGCGCGCCGCGCGCGCTGCGACCCCGGCGTGACGCCACCTTGGCCCAGCCTGCTTGCCCGCGCACATGTTGCCGGTTACTCCACCGGCATCGTCACGACCACCCGGATCACCCACGCGACGCCCGCAGCGGGTTTCGCACACACGCCCGAACGCAACTGGGAGGCAGACAGCCAGATGAGCGCGCGAGCGCGCAGCGCCGGCTGCCTGGACATCGCCGTGCAGCTGTTCGATGCACTCGTGCAAGGCTGGCCGCAGGTCGTCTTCGGCGGCGGCGCGGCGATGTTCAGACCCCGCGCGCAGGGCGGCCTGCGCGACGACGGCCGGGACTTGCTCGAGGAGTGGGTTTCCTCCACGCCGCACGGACATCGAGTCGCCGGCGCTGGCGAGCTGCGGGCGCTCCCGGCCGGCGATGCGCCGGTCGTCGGCCTATTCGCCGACGACCACCTCGCCTTCGAGGACGAGCGAACGGCGCAGGCGCCGGACCAGCCCAGCCTCGCCGAGATGACCCGGGTGGCGATCGAGCGGCTGGCCGCGCGCGGCAAGCCGTACGTGCTGGTGATCGAGGGCGGGCGGATCGACCACGCCCATCACCAGGGGCGTGCGGCCCTTGCGCTCGGCGACACGCTGGCGCTGGGCGAGGCCGTCGACATCGCCGATCGGCTCACGTCGGTCCGCGAGACGCTCGTCGTCGTCACGGCGGACCACAGCCACACGCTGACCTTCGCCGGTTATTCGGCGCGAGGCAATCCGATCCTCGGGATTGCGGCAGATCGGCGCGGCCTGCGTCGCGATCTTGACGGCAACCCCTACACCACGCTGGGTTACGCCAATGGCCCGGGGGCGCGCACCGCGACCGCGTCGCTCGAGGCGGTCGATGTCCGCCACCCGCGGTTCCGCCAGCCCGCCCGCGTGCCGCTGGAGGACGAGACGCACGGCGGCGAGGACGTGGCGGTCTATGCGCGTGGGCCGGGTGCGTCGGCGATCCGCGGCGTGTTCGAGCAGCACGTGCAGTTCCACCTGATGAGCGAGGCGTTGCCGCCGTTGCGCGGCGGGCAACCGCCGTCGGACGCCGCCGAGCGGCGATGATCTGCGCACCGCCGCTGCCGCTGCGCGTCCTGGCTGGCTGTGCTGTACTGGCGGCATCGCTCAGCCAGGCCAGTCGTGCTTCGATGCAGCCCGACGTCTCCCGCATGCCGCCGTCGACCGCAACGCCCGCCCGCCCCATCGTCATCGCACACCGCGGCGCCAGCGGCGAGCGGCCCGAACACACGCTCGCGGCGTATCGGCTGGCCATCGAGCAGGGCGCCGACTTCATCGAGCCCGATCTGGTGCCGACCCGCGACGGCGTGCTCGTCGCACGCCACGAGAACGCGCTTTCGGGCACCACCGACGTCGCCGACCGCGCCGAGTTCGCCGGGCGGCGCACCTGCAAGCGCATCGACGGCAACGACATCACCGACTGGTTCGCCGAGGACTTCACGCTGGCCGAGCTGAAGACCCTGCGGGCACGCGAGCGGATCCCGACGATCCGTCCGGCCAACGCCGCCTTCGACGGCCGGGAGGAGATTCCCACGCTCGCCGAGATCCTGACGCTGGTGCGCGAGGCCGAAGCGCGTGGCAAGCGCGTGGGCATCTATCCGGAGACCAAGCATCCGACCTTCTTCGCGGTGGAGGGTCGCCACCTCGACGGCACGCCGATCGCCCGCGACCTCGGCACGATGCTGCTCGACGTGCTGCAGGCGCACGACTTCACCGACCCCGATCGCGTCTTCATCCAGAGCTTCGAGCTGGGCAACCTGCTGGCGCTGGCGCGCACGCAGATGCCGGCGCGCGGTGTGCGCGTTCCGCTCATCTTCCTGATGGGCGAATTGCGGGCCGCTCCGCCGCACGACGGGTTCTCGCAGCCCTGGGATTTCGCCGCGCTCGATGTCGCCGCGTCAGCCGGCTACGCCGGCCTCGAGGACGCGCTGCGACGCCCGCTGGGTCGCGACCTCGGCTACGCCGACCTCGCCGCGCCGGCCGTGCTGGCCTGGCTCAGGGAACAGGGCATCGCCGGCATCGGCCCGTGGAAGAACGTGCTGCTGCGTCCGGATCGCTCGATCCATCCCTTGCTCGCCGACGCGCGCGCCGCCGGACTCGAGGTGCACCCCTACACGCTGCGTGCGGAGCTGCCGTTCCAGTCGGCGGATGCCGCCGGTCGGACGGCGACGATGGAGGACGAGATCGCCCGCCTGCTGGCCGCTGGCGCGAGCGGATTCTTCTGCGATCACCCGGCGCGGGCAGTGGTGGCGCGGGACGGTTTCGTCTTGCGCGACTGATGCCGCGCTACATCTCGATGTGTTCCGCCCCGTGCAGCCGGCCCAGCGCGTCGACCACCGCGGCGAGCTGGGGCGTGACGTCGGGCGCGTAGAGGCGGGCGCGCTCGATGCCCTCGGTCCAGCCGAACAGCGACTGGCGAAGCTGGTCTTCGCTGCCGACGCGGCGCAGCAGGTCGTCCAGCAGACGGCCGAACTCGCCGGGCGTGGGGCCGCTGCCCAGCGCGGCGAACAGCGTCGACAGCGCGTCGAACAGCTCGGCGGCGTCGGGGCCGAGGCCGAAGTCCTCCGGGCGAAAGTCGAGGAAGGCGCGGTCGGAATCGGTCCACACGCGGTAGGACAGGCGCGCCAGCGAGTGGTAGAGCGCGTCCTCGGTGATCAGCACCAGCAGCAGGTTGCGCGGATTGGCCTGCAGGGTGGCGCTGCCCGAGGTCCATTCGCCGCTGCCGGCGAAGCGCACCAGGCGCAGCTGATCGGCGAAGTCGGCGGCCTGCAGCTGGTCGAGGATCAGGACCGTCCGCGCGGCCTCGGAATAGGCGCAGGCTTCGGACACCGCGCGCTCGAACGGGCCGACTGCCGGCTCCGCGCTGCCCAGGCTGCCGTCCTCGAGCTGCACCGGCAGCGGCGCGGCGGCGATCTCGCGGCTGGCGAAGTCGTGGTAGAGGATGTGCGGATAGTCGAGCGCGTGGGCCAGCGCATTGGCGAAGGCGGTCTTGCGCCGACCCGCGCGGCCGTCGACGTGCAGCACGCGCATGTGACCGAGTTCTGCCTCGAACAGACAGCGCAGGGCGTAGTCGTAATCGGCGTTGGATTCGAAGCCGAAATCGGCCAGCTTGCGACGCAGGGACACGGGCAGGCTCCGCGGAAGGTGGCCGCAGTGTAGCCGGCGCCGTCGCGACCGCGTCGGCGATCCATTCGGGGTGCGAGCGCTCGCGCCCCGCGGGCGGCTGGCGACCGGCTTGATGCTGCAGCGCCGATCATGCGCGGCTGGGCGGCCCCGCGAAGCGCAGCAAGCTGCGCTCTGCGGGCGGATGCGTGGCATCGCACGGCGCAGCGAGCTGCGCTGCGGGCGGGGCGCGGTGCGGTCGCGCGACTCGCGCCCCGCCGACCCGGCGAGGTCAGTACTTCACGCTGCAGCCGTAGGGCTGGGTCACCGGCGTGCCGACCGGCTTGCCGGCGGCGAGTTCGGCCAGCGCGGTGGTGACGTATTGCGTGGCCTTGGGGATGTCTTCCTGGTCGGCGCTGGGGATGCTGTCGATGGCGCCGGCGTAGCGCAGCACGCCGGTGGGATCGATCACGTACATGTGCGGCGTGGTCTTGGCGCCGTAGGCGCGGCCGACGTCGCCGGCGGGGTCGAACAGATAGGCGCTGCGGCCGGCCGACTGCTCGGCAGCCAGGCGCTTCGCGGTGGCGGCGTCGATGTGGCCCTGCTTGCCGGGGGCGGACGAATTGACGGTCAGCCAGACGACGCCGGCGGCGACCGCAGCGCGCTGCTGCGCCTGCATGTTGCCGGCGCCGTAGTGCTTCACCACGAACGGACACTGGTGGTTGGTCCATTCGAGCACGACGGTCTTGCCCTTGAAGTCGGCGAGCGCATGCGACTTGCCGTCGCTGTCGGTCAGGGTGAAGGCCGGCGCCGGCTGGCCGACCTGGGCCACGGCCAGCGCGGCGCCGGGCGTGGCGAGGATGGCGGCGAGGGTCGCGGCGAGGGCGAAACGGGTCATGGCGGGCTCCGGTGCAGGGTGTGCAGGGTGGGCGTGATCATCGATCCGGCGGTGTGGGCAGCGCGTCGACGGCGATCGCGGCGCCGTCCTTGGCGAGCACCAGCGGAAAGCGCGCCGGCGCGCCGGCGAAGGACTCGCTCCGCGGCAGGGTCAGCCGCAGGCCGCCGTCGATCCGCGACCAGGTCGGCCAGGCGGCGTTGGCGACCATCTGCGGCGCGACCGGAAACACCGTCCATGCGGCGATGTCGGGTGGCAGGCCCGGGCCGCGCAGCTCGACCTGCACGCGTGCGTCGTCGACGCGGAACTGTGCCGCGCCGTCGAACGGCCGCGGCTGGCGCGCATCGGCGACGGCGAATGCCTCGTGCCAGCGCGCGTCGGGCGCGCCTTCTCGCGCGAGCGGCAGGCTCAGGCGGTACTCGCCCCGTCCCGGGATGCACTCGGTCTTGCAGACCAGCCAGCTGGCGCGCGCGGTGATGTCCAGCGTCGTGCCGCGGAAGTCGGACGGAACTTCGAGGGTCAGCGGCAGGAGCACGCGGTCGGCGTAGCCGAAGTTGACGAGGTCGTCGACCTCGAAGCGCGACGGCGCCGGCCAGGCGATCTCGCCGGCGCGCACGCCCTCGGGCAGGGTCAGCGTGAGTCTGGTGGCGAGGCCCGAGTCGCCCGGATTGCGCCAGTAGCTGTGCCAGTCGGGATCATGCTCGAGCAGCAGGCCGATGCGCAGCGGCGCGCCCGCCACGGCGGATGCGGATTCGGCGACGAGGCGCGAGCGCAGGTGGTCGGTCTCGACGACGTCGGCGTGGCTCGCCTGGGTCACGAGCAATGCGAGTACCGCGAGCGCGGCGCGGCGGCAGGTAACGGTGGACATGACGGCTTGGAAGCACCGGCCGATGCTGAAGTTCCCACGCTTCGGCGCAGCCGGTCAGCGCTTCGTCGCGTCCGTGGGGTCCTGCGGCGCGCTGCCCGGCGCCAGGCGGTCGAGGTCGTCCGACCACTTGCGGAAGCGCGATTCGGCGATCGCCGCGGCGATGTCGTGGACCAGCGCCTTGGCCGCGCGACGATGCCCGCCGCGGATGCGGAAGGTGAGGTAGCCGGACTGGTCGGCATCGAGGGTGCCCAGGGCCGAGAAGTCCGAGGCCTGCAGCTCGATGCGCGGCGCCAGGCCGAGCGGGCCGCCGCGGTACTCGGCATGCACGACGCTGCCGGGCGCCAGCCGCATCTCGCGGGCAGTCGATCGTTGCGCGCCCTGGTGCCAGTCGCGCGTCTGGTACTGCAGGCACAGCACCGGGCCCTGCATCACGAGCACGCCTTCGAGCAGGTTGGCGCCGTCGCGGCTGCGCCAGGCCACCGGAACGCCGAGCATGTCAGCTCGCCACCGTGCGCGCCGCGACCTGCGGCTCGCGCGGGAAGCGCTTGAGCACGGCGGCCTTGACGCCGGCCGCGTCGAGACCGGCCTCGGCCAGCACCTGCTCGCGGCTGGCGTGCTCGAGGAAGAGATCGGGCAGTCCGAGGTGCAGGATCGGCACGACGATGCCTTGCGCCGCCAGCCACTCGGCCACGGCGCTGCCCGCACCGCCGGCAACCGCGTTGTCCTCGAGCGTCACGAAGCCTTCGTGGCCGCGCGCCAGCTCGCGCAGCAGCTCGCCGTCGAGCGGCTTGACGAAACGCATGTTGACGACGGTGGCGTCGAGCTCCGAGCCGACCGCCTGTGCCACCTCGACCAGCGCGCCGAAGGCGAGCAGGGCGATGCCGGCGCCGCGCCGGCGCACTTCGGCACGGCCGATCGGCAGCGTGTCGAGCGACGAGCCCGGCGACACGCCCGGACCGCTCCCGCGCGGGTAGCGCACCGCGGCTGGGCCGGCATGGCGCAGGCCGGTGGTCAGCATCTGCCGGCACTCGCGCTCGTCGGCCGGCGCCATCACCAGCATGTTGGGGATGCAGCGCAGGTAGCTGAGGTCGAAGCTGCCGGCGTGCGTCGCGCCGTCGGGACCGACCACGCCGCCGCGGTCGATGGCGAACAGCACGTCGAGATCCTGCAGGGCGACGTCGTGGACGAGCTGGTCGTAGCCGCGCTGCAGGAAGGTCGAGTAGATCGCCACGACCGGCTTGGCGCCCTCGCAGGCCATGCCCGCGGCCAGCGTGACGGCGTGCTGCTCGGCGATGGCGACGTCGAAGTAGCGCTCCGGGAACTCCCTGCTGAAGCGCACCAGGCCCGAACCCTCACGCATCGCCGGCGTGATCGCCAGCAATCGCGGTTCGGCGGCCGCCATGTCGCACAGCCAGTCGCCGAACACCTGGGTGTAGGTCGGCTTGGCCGGTCCTGCTTTCTTGACCACGCCGACGTTCGGGTCGAACGGGCCGACCGCGTGGTACTCGATCTGGTCGCCTTCGGCCAGCTCGTAGCCCTTGCCCTTGGTGGTGATGACGTGCAGCAGCTGCGGGCCCTTCAGGCCCTGCAGCGTGCGCAGCGCGTTGACCAGGGCAGGCAGGTCGTGGCCGTCGATCGGTCCGGTGTAGTGGAAGCCCATTTCTTCGAACAGCGTCGAGGGCACGAACATGCCCTTCCAGTGTTCTTCCCAGCGGCGCAAGAAGCGCGCGGCGGCGTTGTGCTTGTCGCCGAACAGGCGCTTGCCGCCCTCGCGCATCGCGTTGAGCGCCTTCGAGGCAGTCATCCTGCCGAACATCTTGGTCAGGCCGCCGACGTTTTCGGAGATCGACATGCGGTTGTCGTTGAGGACGACCAGCAGGTTCGGCTCCGGATCCATCCCGCCGGCATGGTTGAGCGCCTCGTAAGCCATGCCGGCGGTCATCGCGCCGTCGCCGATCACGGCGACGACCTTGCGCGGGTCGCCGGCCTGGGCGAGGCCGATCGCCATGCCCAGCGCCGCCGAGATCGACGTGGACGAGTGGCCGACGCCGAAGGTGTCGAACTCGCTCTCCTCGCGGCGCGGGAACGGCGCCAGGCCGTCCTTCTGCTTGACCGTGTGGATGCGGTCGCGCCGCCCGGTGAGGATCTTGTGCGGATAGCACTGGTGGCCGACGTCCCAGACCAGGCGGTCGCGCGGTGTGTCGAACAGGTAGTGCAGGGCGACGGTGAGCTCGATCACGCCGAGGCCGGCGCCGAAATGGCCGCCGCTGCGCCCGACCGACTCGATCAGGTAGCCACGCAGCTCCGCAGCGAGTGCGGGGAGGGCGGCTTCATCGAGCGAGCGCAGATCGGCGGGGGCGTCGATCCGCGCCAGCAGGGGATAGCGCTGGGCGTCGATCATCTAGGGCAAGGGAGGCGGCAACGCTGCATTTTCGGCGTTGCCGCCAGCCGCGGCAACTTGGCCCGTCGCAAATTCGCGACCGCACCCGGGCGATCGAAGGCGAATGGCGGGCGGAGGGCGCCGCCCGACGCCGCGCTCAGCCGCGGCGCAGCCGGCTCAGGAGGCCGCCCTTGGCCTGCTCGCCGGTGGTCGTGCCCGGCGACTGCTCGATCTCCAGCACGCCCGCCGCATGGCAGGCGTTGACGTAGTCGGCGACGTCCCCCGCCGCAGCGCCGCTGGCCGCGGCCATCTCCTCGACGCTGCCGAACTGCTTGAGCAGCGCCGTGGCGATACGCAGGTGGCGCGGGAACTCGCGCTCGGTCTGCGGCCACTTGCCCAACTTGAAGCGCGCCTGGCCGGCCAGGGCGGGGCACAGCGACCCGCCGAACCCGCCGAGCCCGGCCAGCCATACCAGCCGCGAGATCGGCTGCTCACCGCCCAGCTCGTCCCGGAGGCGGGCGAAGGTATCGCCGCCGAGCGGTTCCCACTCGTCAGGCTGGATCTCGCGTCCGCACAGCGGCAGCAGCGGTTTCAGTGCCGCCCCGCCCAGGTACACGCCGGCGCCGAGGTCGAGCACCAGCGGCGGCTGGGCCCCGCGCAGCCTCACCGGGCCGGGCAGCGCGCCGCCCTGCAGGTAGTCGAGCAGGACACGACGTGGCGGGGCCGGCGGCTCGGGTTCGGGCTGCGGTGCAGGGGCGGCGATGGGCTCGGACTGGGGTGCAGCCGCCGACGGCGCATCCGATGCAGCGGGCGGCTCCGCGATCGTCCGGGGTTCGGCTCGCGGGGCCGGCACGCCGGACGCGACCTGGCGCAGCACGTCGCGCAGGGCCTTCTCGCTGGCCGGGCGGGACAGCAGATAGTCGGCGTCGGCGCGGCCGCCGGCGGTCAGCGCGATGATCGGACGCGGCCCGCCCTGGGCCCGCAGCCAGGCCATCTGCCCGTACATCGAGTCGAAGTCGATCAGCAGGACGTCGGCCTCGGCCTCGGGCGCCAGCGACCAGCCCGGCTCGTGCACGGCCTCGAACAGCTGGCGCAGGCGCGTCTCTTCGTCCCGGTCGAGGCCGGACAGGCCCAGGCGGCGGTTGCTCACGTTCCCCTTCCCTTCAGAGCCCGACGGTCTTTGCCGTCATGGGGGCCCGGAGTGTCGGCCAAGCCGGCGCGGGCGTCAATCGAAGGTGAAGGTCGCGGTGGTCCTCGCGATCAGGCCGCGGCGGGTCGGCGGCGGCGCGGCAGATGGTTGCGCAGGAACTCCATCTGGTCGGCCAGGATGTTGCGGTTGGACAGGATCAGGTGTTCGACCCAGCTCGGTCGATAGGGGACGGCGAGCAGCGGCATGGCCGCCTGCTGCGGCGTACGGCTGCCCTTGCGGACGTTGCAGGGCAGGCAGGCGCTGACCACGTTCTGCCAGCAGTCGCGGCCGCCGCGCGACAGCGGCACCACGTGGTCGCGGGTCAACGAATGCCGCGCGAACTGCTGGCCGCAGTACATGCACAGGTGGCCGTCGCGGGCGAACAGCGCGGCGTTGGTGAGCGCCGGAGCGGGGTCGAGCGATTGCGCGCGGGCGTGGCTGCGGGCAGCCACGATGGGGTGGAGCTGGATCAGGCTCTGCCGGCCGCTGGCGCGATTCCAGCCGCCGTGCACGGTCAGGCAGGGCTGGCCGAGCGTCCAGGCAACGGCGCCGCGCACGTAGAGGCAGGTGGCCTCCTGCCAGGACATCCAGTCCAGTATGCGACCGCCCGCGTCGAGCGAGAGGACGCGAGTGGCGTGCAGACTGGCGTCGGTGACGGCCTCGTTCATGCGTGCCTCGATCGGCGCCGCCGCATCCGCGGCAGCGCGGGGCGGTCGGCGGGCTGCGGCGCAGGATAGCCGATCGCGGTGACGATTGCGTCGGCGAGCGCTCGACGCGTTCCGGCGAACCCTGGACGGGTTCGTCCGGAACTTCGCAGGACAGACATGGACGTCTGGCTCGCGAGCGGTCGCGCAAGCGGGCGCTCGGCGGAGTCGAGTCCGGACCTGTGCCGGACTCGACGCGTTCCGGCGAACCCTGGACGGGTTCGTCCGGAACTTCACAGGGCAGACATGGACGTCTGGCTCGCGAGCGGTCGCGCACGCGGGCGCTCGGCGGAGTCGAGTCCGGACCTGTGCCGGACTCGACGCGTTCCGGC
>VFQU01001246.1_pt1 | contig 15862 bp, 10 predicted proteins | sample 3512311 | NCBI WGS metagenome assembly VFQU01 (sample SAMN10412377, study PRJNA504923) | tailings metagenome | isolation source: Relicate 3 Philex TSF3 active mining site | place: Philippines: Tuba, Benguet | collected 2017-08-29
CGCCCCGTCGGCACGTCCTTGAACGCCACATCCTTGTCGACGCGGACATCGCCCGGCAGGCCCAGGACCCGTTCGGCGATGATGTTCTTGAGGATCTCGTCGGTGCCGCCGGCGATGCGCAGGCCGGGCGCCCACAGCAGGGACTGCTGGAAGGCGGCCTGGAGCGGGGCCTCGGCCGGATCGACGAGGACGCCGTACTGGTCCTCCATCTCGACGCCGTAGTTGCTCATCTCCTGCATCTGGTTCGCGGCGATGATCTTGCCGATCGAGCTTTCGGGGCCGGGAGTCTGGCCCTTGCTGAGCGCGGTCATGGTGCGGAAGCGGGTCAGCTTCAGCCCTTCGGCGGCGACGTACCAGTCGGCCAGCTTCTCGCGGAAGGCGCCGTCCTTGATGCCGTCCGTCTGGCGGGCCAGCTCCATGATGGTCTTGTAGTCGGGACCCGAGGAGCCGCCGACGGCCAGGCGCTCGTTCATCAGCGTGACCAGCGCAACCTTCCAGCCGTCGCCGACGCCGCCCAGCCGCTGGCTGTCCTTGACGCGCAGGTTGGTGAAGTAGACCTCGTTGAACTCGCTGCCGCCGGACGCCTGGTGGATGGGGCGGACCTCCACGGCCGGATCGTGCATGTCGATCCAGAACATGGTCATGCCCTTGTGCTTGGGCACGTCGGGATCGGTGCGGACCAGCAGGATGCCATAGTCGCTGTACTGGGCGCCGGTGGTCCAGACCTTCTGGCCGTTGATCACCCACTCGTCGCCGTCCTTGACCGCGCGGGTGCGCGAGGCGGCGACGTCGGAGCCGCCGGCCGGTTCGGAGAACAGCTGGCACCAGATCTCCTCGCCGCGCATGGCCGGACCGACGAAGCGGGTCTTGGTCTCGGCGTCGGCGAAGGCCATGACGGTCGGCACGCACATGCCGAGGCCAATGGTGAAGTAGCCGTAGTTGACGCCGACCTTGCCCTCTTCCTGGCCGAAGATGACCGACTGGATCGGCGTGCCGCCGCCCCCGCCCCACTCCTTGGGCCAGGTGATGCAGGCGTAGCCGTTCTCGGCCTTCTTGGCCTGCCACTGCTTGGCCAGGGCCATGTGCTCGGGGCTGTTGGGACGGCGGCCGTTGGCGCTCGTCGACTTGTGCTCGGCGGCGTTGGCTTCCAGCCAGGCGCGAGCCTTCTCGCGGTAGGCGGCTTCTTCGGGGGAGTCGTTGAAGTCCATGATCTTTTCTCCCGGCGCTTAGGCGGCGTTGCGACGTTCGAGCTGGCCGACAAGCCGCTCTTTCCACACCTTCGGTCCGCCGGCCACGAGGCCGAGCTGACGCGAGCGGCGATAGTAGAGGTGGCAGTCCACCTCCCAGGTGAAGCCCATGCCGCCGTGGGTCTGGATGTTTTCCTTCGAGGCGAACCAGTAAGCCTCGCTGGCGGCGATACGGGCGGCGCTGGCGGCGGCGGGCAGCTCGGCCGCGCTCGTGTTCAGCGCCCAGGCCCCGTAGTAGGCGTTCGAGCGAGCCACCTCGTTCTTGACGTACATGTCGGCCAGCTTGTGCTTGATCGCCTGGTAGCTGCCGATGACGCGGCCGAAGGCGTAGCGCTCGAGCGCGTACTCGCGCGCCATCTCGAGGCACTTGTCGGCCCCGCCGACCTGTTCGAAGGCCAGCAGCACGGCGGCGCGGTCGAACACCTGCTCGGTGATCGACTGGCCCTCGCCGGCGGCGCCCACGGCCTTCACCGGCGCGTCCTTGAAGGTCAGCTTGGCCACCGAGCGGGTCGGGTCGAGCGACTTGAGGGTCTCGCGCGTGACGCCGGCGCCCTTCAGGTCGACGAGGAACAGGCCGGGGCGACCGCCCTCGGAGGCCAGCACCAGGGCGACGTCGGCGATGTCGCCGTCGGTCACCGGGATCTTCACGCCGTTCAGCTTGCCGCCGGAGACGGTGCAGGCCAGCGACGCGCCGTTGGTCACGCCCGGACCTTCCGAGGTCGCGTAGCAGCCGATGATCTCGCCGGCGGCGACCTTGGGCAGCAGGTCGGCCTTCTGCTCGTCGCTGCCGGCCAGCATGATCGCCTCGGCGAAGAAGTAGACGGTCGAGGCGAACGGGATCGGAGCCAGCGAGCGGCCCAGTTCCTCGGCGATGGCGCAGAGCTCGACGTGGCCAAGGCCCAGGCCGCCGAATTCCTCGGGGATCGCCGCGCCCAGCCAGCCCTGTTCGGCCACGCCCTGCCACAGCGCCTTGTCGAACGAGACGTCCGCATCGTTCAGGACCACACGCACCGCGCTGGTGGGCGACTTGGCTTCGAGGAACTTCCGGGCCTCGCCCTTGAGGTGCTTCTGGTCGTCAGAATAGTCGAAATTCACGCCTGTCCTCCCGGCGCGGTCCCCCGCGCACTGTGATCGAAGGGCCAAGATAGACGCCTTTGCGCCCGGGGGAAGATTGACTTGGCGTCAAGGAATTCAGGTTTTTATGTCCCCTTGGGTTAGGGATCGGGCTCGCAGAATGGCGAAAGCTGTCTTCCAGAAGAACCAGCGCGTGTGGGTGGAGTCGGTGGGCTGCTGGGCCCAGGTCGAGAAGATCGTGGCCATCTGGGCCAAGGGCTTCGACGAACCTGTGAGGCTGACCTACGACGTCGGGCTTGGCCGCGAGTTCTTCGCCCACGAGCTGAAGCCCGAGGATCAGGCCGCCGACAGCCTGCAGGGCTCGGAGAACTGGCGGCTCCTGCGCGCCAAGAACAAGTGGCAGCAGCCAGAGGACTGCGCCCACCACCCGTTCCCGGGCACCTACCCGATCGTGGTCACCGATCCCAACGACTGGGGCGGCTGGCGCACGCCCGGCGCGGAGTACGACCGCGATCCCATGCAGATCGAGCGCCAGGCGCGGATGATCGCCAGCACGCCGCGCCTGCAAGCCATCGCGCGCGAACTGATCGAGATGGTGGCCGAGGCGCCGGACGACGCCCCGCCGGCCATGCTGGAGCTGGCCCGCAAGGCGGCCGCGGTCGAGCGCTACATCAACGAGGTTCCGGCCGCGGCCGAGATGCCCGCGGGCGACGACGCCGCCGTCGCCTGACGACGACACTTGAACATCCGGGGCCAAGGTGCGTTCTGGCCTGACCAGAGCGCGACCCCTGCCGTCCGGCGACGCCGGGTCGCCTGTCAGGACAGGACCCGCGATGACCGACCGCCCCAGGTTTCCCACCACCCATCCGGCGACCGGCGAGCCCGGCCGCGTCTATGACGGCCACACCGCCGCCGAGGCCGGCGCCATCCTTGGCGAGGTCCGCTCCGCCTTCCTCGACTGGCGCCGCCGCCCCATCGCGGAGCGGGCCGACCTTATGCGGGCCGCCGCGCGGGTGTTGCGGGAACGCAAGGACGCCTTCGCCGCCCTGATGACGGCCGAGATGGGCAAGACCCTGACCGATGGCCGGGCCGAGATCGAGAAATGCGCCTTCGGCTGCGAGCATTTCGCGGACCATGCGGAGGGCTATCTGGCGGACGAACCCGTCGATATCGGCGGCCCCGAAGCCTTCATCACCACCAATCCGCTCGGCGTCATCCTGGCGGTGATGCCCTGGAACTTCCCGTTCTGGCAGGTCTTCCGCTTCGCCGCCCCGGCCCTGATGGCCGGCAACGCCGCGCTGCTCAAGCACGCCAGCAATGTGCCGGGCTGCGCCCTGGCCATCGAGGATGTTTTCCGGGCGGCGGGCTTTCCCGAGGGGCTGTTCCGCACCGTTCTGATCCCCAGTTCGGGCGTCGAGGCCCTGATCGGCGATGACCGGGTCGCGGCCGTCACCCTCACGGGATCCGTCGGCGCGGGCCGCAAGGTCGCCGCCGCCGCCGGCGAGGCCCTGAAGAAGACGGTCCTGGAGCTGGGCGGCTCGGACGCCTACCTCGTGCTTGAGGATGCCGACATCGCGGCGGCGGCAAAGGTCGCGGCCGGGGCGCGGATGGTCAACGGCGGCCAGAGCTGCATCGCCGGCAAGCGGTTCGTGGTGGTCGAGGCTGTCGCCGACGCCTTCGAGACGGCCCTGGCCAGGGAGATGTCCGCCATCCCGATGGGCGACCCGGCGAAGGCCGACACCCGTTTCGGCCCGCTGGTGTCCGTCGCCGCCCGCGACGAGATCCACCGGCAGGTCCAGGACAGCATCGCCGCCGGCGCCCGCCTGCTGACCGGCGGCGAGGTCCCGGACCGACCGGGCGCCTGGTATCCGCCGACCGTGCTGGCCGATGTCGCCGAGGGCCAGCCGGCCTTTTCCGACGAGATCTTCGGACCCGTGGCCGCCGTCATCCGGGCGCGGGACGAGGAGGACGCCATCCACATCGCCAACGACAGCGCCTTCGGCCTGGGATCCGGCGTTCTGACAGGGGACGCCGAGCGCGGCCGCCGCATCGCCGCGGACCTTCTGGAAGCCGGCATGGCCTTCGTCAACAAGGCGGTGGCGTCGGACCCCCGCCTGCCCTTCGGCGGCGTAAAACACTCCGGGTACGGGCGGGAGTGCTCGCGGCACGGCATTCTGGAATTCGTTAACGTCAAGACAGTGGTGATCGACCGGCCGCATCGCTAAATCCCGCTGATGCGCACTGAAACGCCCCAGCCGATCCGTCTGGCCGACTACCGGCCGCCCGCCTTCCTGATCGACACGGTCCATCTGGACTTCGACCTGCAGCCTTCGGCGACGCGCGTGAAGGCGACGCTGGCGGTGCGGCGCAACGGCGACCACGACGCGCCCCTGGTGCTCGACGGCGAAGGCCTCAAGACCCTGTCGGTCCGAGTCGACGGAGCGCTGCTCGAAGCCGGCGCCTACGAGGAAACCGCCGAACACCTGACCCTGCCCGGCCTGCCCGCCGCCTTCACCCTGGAGACCGAGGTCGAGATCGATCCGGCCGGCAACAGCGCCCTGATGGGCCTCTACATCTCGGGCGGCCGCTTCTGCACCCAGTGCGAGGCCGAGGGCTTCCGGCGCATCACCTGGTTCCTCGACCGGCCCGACGTGCTGGCCCGCTACACGGTGCGGATGACGGCGGACAAGGCGTTCCGCCACCTGCTGGCCAACGGCAACCTGATCGATAGCGGCGAGACGGCCGACGGCCGCCACTTCGCCGTCTGGGAAGACCCCTTCCCCAAGCCCTGCTACCTGTTCGCCATGGTGGCCGGCGAGCTGGACGTGCTGGAGGACAGCTTCACCACCATGAGCGGCCGCCAGGTCGCCCTGAAGGTGTTCGTCGACACCGGCATGGCCGCCCGCGCCGAATACGCGCTCGACAGCCTGAAGCGCTCGATGAAGTGGGACGAGGAAGCCTTCGGCCGCGAGTACGACCTCGACCTGTTCATGATCGTGGCCGTGCGCGACTTCAACTTCGGGGCCATGGAGAACAAGGGCCTCAACATCTTCAACTCGGCCCTGCTGCTGGCGGACCCCGAGACGGCCACCGACCTCGACTACGAGCGCATCGAGAGCGTCGTCGCCCACGAGTATTTCCACAACTGGACCGGCGACCGGATCACCTGCCGCGACTGGTTCCAGCTGTGCCTCAAGGAAGGCCTGACCGTCTTCCGCGACCAGGAGTTCAGCGCCGACATGCGCGGCGCCGCCGTCCAGCGCATCAAGGACGTCAAGGCCCTGCGCGCCCGCCAGTTTCCCGAGGACGCCGGCCCGATGGCCCACCCCGTCCGACCGGCCGCCTACCTGAAGATCGACAACTTCTACACCGCGACGATCTACGAGAAGGGCAGCGAGGTCATCCGCATGCTCAAGGCCCTGCTGGGCCCGGAAGCCTTCCGCGCCGGCATGGACCTCTACTTCGAGCGGCACGACGGCGAGGCGACCACGGTCGAGGCCTTCATCCAGTGCTTCGCCGACGCCACCGGCGAGCCCCTCGACGCCTTCTTCGGCTGGTACGAACAGGCCGGCACGCCGCGCGTCACCCTGCGCCGCCGCTATGACGCCGCCAGCGGCCGGCTGGAGCTGACCCTGGCGCAGGACACCGCCCCCACGCCGGGCCAGCCGACCAAGAAGCCCCTGCCCCTGCCCGTCTCCCTGGCCCTGCTGGACGAGGACGGCCGTCCCCTGCGCCCGGCCGAGACCCTGGTGCTCGACGCGGCAGAGAAGACCTTCACCCTGGAGGGTGTCGCCCGCGCTCCCGTGATCTCCGCCCTGCGCGGCTTCTCCGCTCCCGTGCGTCTGGAGACGGATGCGCCGGACGACCATGACTACATCCTGCTGGCCGCCGACAGCGACCTCTTCAATCGCTGGGAGTCCGGCCAGAAGCTGGCGACCCGGCTGATGCTGGCCCGCGCCGGCGGCAAGGCCGACGAAGCCGGCGAGATCCGCTACGCCGAGGCGCTCGGCCGGGCGCTCGACGACCAGTCGGCCAACGAGGCCTTCAAGGCCCTGCTGCTGGCCCAGCCCAGCGAGCAGGACCTGGCCATGGAGATGAAGCCGGCCGATCCGGCCGCCATCCACGCCGCCCGCGTCGCCCTGCGCGGGGTGCTGGCCGATGTGCTCAGCGACCGGCTTGGACGGCTGCACGACGCCCTGGCCGCCGGCGGGACCTTCTCGCCCGACGCCGCCAGCGCCGGCCGCCGCGCGCTGCGCAACGCCGCCCTCGACATCCTGACCGCCCGCCCGTCGGCGGCGGTGATCGAGCGCGCCCGCCGCCACTACGGCTCGGCCGACAACATGACCGACGCCATCGGCGGCCTGACGGCCCTCATCGCCCTCGGCGGCGAGCCGGCCGAAACGGCCTTGGCCGCCTTCCACGCCCGCTGGAAGCACGAGCCGCTGGTCATCGACAAGTGGTTCGCCGCCCAGGCGCGCGACGATGGCGAGACCGCGCTTGGCCGCGTCATGGGCCTGACCGCCCATCCGGACTTCGACGCCCGCAACCCCAACCGCCTGCGCGCGCTGGTCGGCACGTTCGCCAGCTTCAACCCGGCCCGCTTCCACGACCCCGACGGCGCCGGCTATCGCTTCCTCGCCGACTGGATCATCGCCACCGACAGGATCAACCCGATGACGGCCGCGCGCTTTATCGAGCCCTTGGGCGGCTGGCGCCGGTATCCCGAGGCGCTGGGCGCGAAGATGCGCGAGCAGCTTCAGCGCATCGCCGCCGTCGAGGGCCTGTCCAAGAACGTCTTCGAGCTGGCGACCAAGGCCCTGGCCTGATCGGGCTGCGTCCAACTGACTCATCCCGGGCCATCACCCCTTAACGGGGTGACTCCGCTTCCCTACCATTGCACGGGCGGGAGGTGACTCGCGGCGCTGGGGGTTGAGCATTTTGGGCAGGGAGCGGAAGCCAGGAGCGGGTGAGCCGGCGTTTGCCGCCGCCGCGCCCCGCGCGCCCAGCCAGCCGCTGGCCCGCGTCGCCATCCTGGCGGCGCTGGTGCTGCTCGCGGTCTACACCCTGTTTGGCGCCCAGAAGCTGATGCGCGGCTGGATGGCGCCGCCGCCCAGTCCCGAAGCCGCCGCCCAGTCCGACCTGATGGCCGAGCGCATCCAGGGCCAGCTGACCCTGCAACGCGCCGCCCTTGCCGGCGGGGTCGAAAGCCTGCGCCGCGCGCCCGAGGGCGTTCTCGACGCCATCGAGCAGGTGCAGCGCCTGGCCGGCCCCTCCACCCTGGCCGCCGCCGCCGTGGCGCGCGACGAGGTGCTGGGCGCGGTGGGCAAGGCCGAGGGCGCAGACTGGCGCGGCGCGGCCCTGGCCGCCGACCAGGCGGGCGTCGAGGTCTGGACCGGACCGACCGCCACCGATCCCCGCCGCATCTACACCGCTCGCGCCGCCGGCGCCGGCGACAGGCGCACCTGGCTGCTGACGGTGGCCGAGCCCCGCGCGCTCGCCGGACCGACGCTGCACGGCCTGTCGGCGGTGGCGCTGCCAGACGGGCGCCTGATCGCCTCTTCGGAGGGCAAGCTCGCCGCCGCCTCGGGCCTGGCCGACGGATTCGGGCTCAATCCGCGCGACCTGCGCGCCGACGTCCTCCTGCGCGGCCAGCTGCTGGGCGGTCAGGCGCTGGACGTCTCTGTCCGCCCCATCGGCGACGGTTCCCTGCTGGCGGTCGCGGCCGCCGCCGCGCCGGGCATCATCTCGGTCAACGACGAGCGGGTCGAAGGGATCATCTCCCTGTTCGTGCCCCTGGCCGTCGGCATCGCGCTGGCCCTGCTGCTGATGATGCAGAGCCGCAAGGCCCAGGCCGCCCAGCGGGCCTTCATCGACAGCGAACAGCGCTTTCGCCTGGCCGTCGAGGCGGCCCGATGCGGCATCTGGGAGTGGGACCTGGAGCAGGACCTCGTCTTCATGTCGGATGTCACCGGCATCATCTTCGGCTGGGGCGGCGGCGGCGTCGTTTCCGGCCAGGAGGTGCTGGACCGGGTGGCGCCGGACCATCGCGAGCGCGTGCGTCAGGCGCTGGCCCATGCGGCGACCTACGGCGCCTTCGACGTCTCTTTCCGCGTGCCGGGCGGCGAGGGCCGGCGCGCCATCTGGATCGACGCCCGGGGCCAGGGCCTGAACCCCGGCGCCGACCACCACACCCGCATCACCGGCGTCGCCCTAGACGTCACCGAGGAGCGTATCGCCCAGGCCCGCGCCCAGGCCGCCGAGAACCGGCTGCGAGACGCCATCGAGAGTTTCTCCGAGGCCTTCGTGCTGTGGGACCGCGCCGGCCGGCTGCTGCTGTGCAATCGCAACTACCGCGCAACCTTCAACCTGGAGCCCCGCCTGCTCAAGCCCGGCGCCGCGCGGGACCAGGTGATGCGGTTCGCCCAGCTGGCCATCAAGCAAGAGCACCCCTCGCCCCATGGCCGCAAGGGCGAGCGCGAGGCCGAGCTGATGGACGGCCGCTGGGTGCAGATTTCCGAGCGGCGCACGGCCGAGGGCGGTCTGGTCATGACCGCCGCCGACATCACCGCCATCAAGCGCCAGGAAGAGGCCCGCCGCCTCAACGAGGAACAGCTTCAGAATGCGGTCGCCAGCCTGGAGCGCAGCCAGGAACAGCTGGCCGAGCTGGCCCGCAAGTACGAGGCCGAGAAGGTCCGGGCCGAGGGCGCCAACAAGGCCAAGAGCGAGTTCCTGGCCAACATGTCCCACGAGCTGCGCACGCCGCTGAACGCCATCAACGGCTTCTCCGAGATCATGGTCGCCGAGATGTACGGGCCGATGGGCGACGCCCGCTACAAGGAGTACGCCCAGGACATCCACAACAGCGGCCAGCACCTGCTGGCCCTCATCAACGACATCCTCGACATGTCCAAGATCGAGGCCGGCAAGCTGAACCTGCGGTTCGAGCCGGTGTCGCTGGAGGATGTGACCGAGGACGCGGTCCGGCTGGTCCGCAATCGGGCCGAGACGGCCGGCCTGCAGTTGTCGGTGGAATTCCCGCACCTGCCGGAGGTCGAGGCCGACTACCGCGCGCTGAAGCAGGTGCTGCTGAACCTGCTGTCGAACGCCATAAAGTTCACCCCGCGCGGCGGCCGCGTCACGGTCCGGGCCGAGCCTCGCCGCGACGCGTTCGGCGAGCGCATCCGCATCTCGGTCACCGACACCGGCATCGGCATCAGCAAGGAAGACCTAAGCCGCCTGGCCCGCCCGTTCGAGCAGGTGGAAAGCCAGCACTCCAAGACCACCCAGGGCACGGGCCTGGGACTGGCGCTGACCAAGTCACTGGTGGAACTGCACGACGGGGTGCTGGAGCTCGACTCGGCTCCTGGCGAAGGCACCACCGCCAGCTTCAGCCTGCCCCTGCGCCAGGGCCAGATCCCCGGCCAGGCCGTGGCCTGACCGGGCGCCGCCCGGACGGGGACGGCAGACGCTCTACTGGGTGACGGCCAGGCCGATGATGACGCCCTTGTCGTCAAAGCCGATCGACCAGTTCAGGGCGATGCCGGCCTGGAAGGTGACCTTGAACTGGTAGGGCGCGGAGCCATCGCCGATGCGTTCGACAGCGGTGACGGGGCCGAGCGCGGCCAGCTGGGCCGAAGCGTCGCCCTGGGCCTTCACGGCGGCCGCCAGTTCCGGCGACATGCTGTCGAAGTTGGGGCTGCCGGCCTGGATGGCGGTAATGGTCGTGCGCAGCACGGCCTCGGCCTCGGTGGCGTTGGCGGGGGCGGCCGCGACGGCCAGGGTGGGAACCACCGCCGCCGAAAGCGGGGCGGCGGCGATCAGGGCGGCGAGAACGAGCGAGCGCATGGGCGTCTCCGGTTTGAGGTCGCCAACAGCCTATCGGCCGGGGCCGTGCGGCGCGACTTAAACCTTGGTCATGCGCGGCGGTTATGGCGCCCGCAAGTCTCGGCGCTTGACGATGGTCGGCCCGACCCCCTAGGCCCCCGCCCATGTCCGCCGACACCGCCCGCCTGACCATCGATCTCGACGCCGTCGCCGCCAACCATGCCCTGCTGCGCGGCATGGCGGCCGGCGCCGAGACCGCGCCTGTGGTCAAGGCCGACGGCTATGGCATGGACGCCGCCCGGGTCGCGCGCCGCCTCTGGGCCGAAGGGGCGCGGACCTTCTATGTCGCCAGGGCCGCCGAGGGCGTGGCCCTGAGGGCGGGGCTCGGCGAGCGGCCGGCCTCGATCCTGGTCTTCGACGGCGCGCTGCCGACCACCGCGGCCGTGCTGCGCGACCATCGCCTGACGCCGGTGTTGAACAGCCCTGCCCAGGTCGCGACCTGGCGCGGCCTGCAGGCCGATCCGCCCGCCTGCGCCCTGCATGTCGACACTGGCATGAACCGGCTGGGGCTGACCCTCGACGAAGCCGCCGCCCTGTCGTCGGACGCGGCGCTGCCGGGCCTTGGCCTGACGCTGGTCATCAGCCACCTGGCCTGCGCCGCCCAGCCGGACCATCCGATGAACGCCCTTCAGTTGGATCGCTTCACGGCCATCCGGGCCCGGTTCCCGTCAGCGCGCGCCAGCCTGGCCAGTTCCGCCGGCGTGTTCCTGGGCGGCGCCTACCACTTCGACCAGGTGCGCCCCGGCATCAGCCTCTATGGCGGGGGGCCGCACGATCGGTGCGACGATCGGCTGGCGCCTGTCGCCAGGCTCGAGGCGCCGGTCCTGCAACTGCGGGACATCGGCCCCGGCGACAGCGTCGGCTACGGCGCGGACTTCGTGGCTGACCGTCCGATGCGGCTCGCCATCCTGGGCGTGGGTTACGCCGACGGCTATCTGCGCGCCTCCAGCCCTCGCGGCGGGGTCTGGTTGGCCGGCCAGCGCCGGCCGATCCTGGGCCGCATCTCCATGGATCTGATCGGCGTCGACGTCACCGGCGGGGCCGCCGTCCGCGAAGGCGACCTTGCCGAACTGCTGGGCCACAACCTGGCGCTGGACGACGCCGCAGCCGCCGCGAACGCGTCCTCGTACGAGTTCCTCGTCCGGATGGGCCGGCGCGCCGAGCGGACCTGGCTGGGCGAAGCCTGAGGCCATCGGCCTACCTACTTCGCCATCCGCTCAAGCTGCTTGCCGTCGACGGCCTTCACGGCCGCCTTCAGCTCGTCCATCGAGACGTTCGAGCCCTCGGCCTGGACCATGAAGCGGTCGCCGTAGAGCACGGCGTACTCCCCGCTGCGGGCAGAGCCGTCATACTCCTCGATGGTCATGCGCCCGTCGACCTTGCCGACCTTCTCGTATCGATCTCCCTCCTTGCGGCTGGAATTGACCGAGAAGGCGCCGGCCAGCCCCGCCAGGGCTCCGGCCGAGGAGATATCCGACACCGACAGGGTGATGGTGCTGTCGCCGCGGCTGTAGTCGGCCTTGGCGCTGGCGGCGCCGAACGCGCCGGCCGAGCCCGACTCTGTGGTCACCTCGCCCCGGCTGAAACCGCCCATGGCGCCGGGCAGCAGCGCCTCGAGGGCAGAGACCTCGACCAGCTCGACCTCGCCCGTGCGCGCCTGCCGCTCGATGTCGCGCGTGGCCTTCTCCATCTTGTTGAGATCGATGGAGCCGCCGCCCGGCACCGTCAGGGTCCCGGACGAAGCGCCCGCGAACGGACCGCCTCCCGGCATGCCCATGCGCTGGATCGGCGCGGTGATCGCCCCGACGATGATCCAGAAGACGATGGCCAGTACGACCACGACAATCGTGTAGGTCAGGGCCTTCGCTGGCGGCGCCTTCATCAGCACCGGCAGCCCCTTGTAGAGCAGGAAGAAGCTGTAGAGGCTGACCAGCAGGCCGAAGATGGCCAGCAGGGGGATCAGGCTGAACACCCCCGCCACCCAGGCCGCGGTCCAGGAATAGGCGGCCACCTTGAACGCCTGGACCTGGTTCTTCTGGCCGTCGAAGCTGGTCGCCAGGGCGTCGATGATCAGGGCGATCACGAAGACGCCCACCAGGCTCATCACATAGCTGACGATCGAGCTGACCGCGGCGTTCAGGATCGACGGCTTGTAGCCAAAGCCGAACGCGCCGATGCCGAAGACCACCATGCCGATGAAACCGCAGACCGCCGGAATCGCCGCCAGGGGAATGACCCAGCTCCGATACAGCCCGCCGATGGTCGCCGGCTCGCCGTCGATCACCTCCCAGGTCGGCGTCGGCCGCAGCAGGATGTCCTGCACGCGCTTGACCAGCCCGCCAGCCGGGGCTCCGCCCGGCCCGCCCTCAACAGTGCTCATTCGAGCCTCCCATGTCTCAAATTCGCCCGACAGGGGAGGTTAGCGCGCCAGTCGCCGGTGGCGATACACGGTTCCGCGAACGATCAGGCGGCGGCGCAGGCGCTCGCCGGGTTCAGCGTCTCTGAAATGGCGGCGAACAGGCTGGCGGCGGTGATGGGCTTGTCGAGATGGCGGTCCGCGCCCGCCTCGCGGCTGGCGGCCACATGCTCGGGCAGCGCGTTGGCCGTCAGCATGATGATCGGCGTGCGGACAGAGCCCGACAGCTCTCGGGCGCGCTGGTGGCGGATCGCCGTCAGGCCGTCCATCACCGGCATCTGCATATCCATAAGCACCAGGTCGAAGTCGCCGGCAGCCATGGCGTCCAGCGCTTCCTGGCCGTTCTCGACACATACCACCTCGGCGGAATCCTGCAGCATCAGCTGGACGACCCGGCGGTTGGTGGGATGATCGTCCGCTACGAGAATCCGCAGCCGGTCCGGAACGCTCTCCACCTCGGCGGCGACCGCGTCCGGCAACGGCGCGGCGCTGGCTTCCAGCGGCGCTTCCAGCCAGAAACAGGAGCCTTCGCCCGGCGCGCTGGTGCAGCCGAGTTCCCCGCCCATCAGCTCCGCCAGCTCGCGCGAGATGGCCAGGCCCAGCCCCGTGCCGCCAAAGCGGCGGGTGATCGAACTGTCCGCCTGCTGGAAGCGGGCGAAGATGCGCTCGCGTGTCGCCTCGTCGAAGCCTGGCCCGGTGTCGCGCACCTCGATGCGGACGAGGCCTTCCGCCGTCCGCTGGCCGCTGACGCGCACAGAGCCCGCCTCGGTGAACTTCACAGCATTGCTGACGAGGTTGCCGACGATCTGGCGCACCCGCACCATGTCGCCCAGGACGACCCCATCGACATCGTCAGCCAGCTCAACGCTGAGGGCCACGCCCTTCTCGCGCGCCCGCATGTCGGCAAGCGCCGCGGTCGCGCGGATCGCATCGCCCAGGTGGAACGGCGCGGCCTCCAGCGCGATCTGGCCCGACTCGATGCGGGCCTGGTCCAGGATGTCCGACAGCAGTCGCTCAAGCGTCTCGCCGGACGAGCGGATGATCTCCACCAGGTCCCGGGACCGCGTGTCCAGCGGCGTGCGCGACAGGATGTCGGCGATAGCGACGATGCCGTTCAGCGGCGTGCGGATCTCGTGGCTCATGTTGGCCAGGAAGACCGTCTTGGCCTGGGCCGCCTCCTCGGCCGAGGCCAGAGCCGCCTCCAGCGCCCGCGCCGTCTGGCGCTGGTCGGTCACGTCCTCGCCCACCGTGACCACATAGCGCGGCCCCTCGGGCCCGTAGGTCGCCACCTTCTTGGTGCGGAACGTCCGTCGGCCCGCCTGGGCCGTCGTCACCGACTCGTCCTCGGTCACGTTCACCTCGCGCGAGGTGATGACCTCGGCGTCCTCGGCGGCGAACATCTCGGCCTCGTCGGCGGGGAACAGCTCGAACACGCTCTTGCCGACTACGTCCTCGGCGCGGAAGCCGAGGATCTCCTCCGCCGCCCGGTTGACCAGGACATAGCGGCCGTCGCGGGCATCCTTGACCATCAGGATGGTCGGCAGGATGCGCAGGATCGCGTCGAAGAAGGCCTGCCGCTCGATCGCCTCGTCGCGCGTGCGCTTGAGGTTCTCGGCCAGGTCCTGGGCCTCGCGCGTCATGATCCGCTGCATTTCGCCGGCCATGACCAGTTCGACCGATCCGTCGAACGGCGACAGGCACGACAGGTCGATGCCCAGCTGCATGGCCGTGCGCCCGTCGGCGACGATGGGGCTCAGCAGCACCAGCACCTCGCCGCCCCGCTGGCGCGCCAGCGCCGTCTTCAGCCGCAGCCGCGCCTCGCCCTTGTGGACCAGCACGAGGTTGCGATTGCCGGACGCCAGCAGGTCCTCGAGACAGACCGGTTGCGCGCCCCCCGCGACGGCGAACAGCTCGGCGAAGGCCTGGCCATCCTCGACGCCCGGCCCCAGCGCCGCAAGCGCGGTCGAGGGCCTGCGCACCACCATGTCGCCATCCAGGACGAAGCGACACGGAAACAGATGATCCAGGGCCCCGGCGTCCAGGGTGCAGGCATCCGGGCTGGAAGCGGGCGCGCCGGTCACGCGGCGACCTCCGCGCGATAACGGATCTCGAACAGGCTGCTGTCCCCGCCCCGGGTCCAGGTCACCTCGGCGTCCAGGCCGAACATCTCGCACAGCCCCTGCATCAGCCCCTCCACGAAGGGCTCCAGCCCTTCGCGCTCCGAGCGGTAGACCAGCCGCAGGCCCTCGGCGGTTTGGGCCTCGACGTGGAAGGACGGCATTCGCGCGCCGGGCAGGGCCAGGGCGATGGAGCCGTGCATCCGGTCGAGATTGCGAAGAAAGACCGGCAGGGTGGCGCCCGCCACGCTCATCAGGTGGCTGTAGGAGTCCTGGCGGGCATAGGTGATCCAGTAGCGGCCGAAGCGAAGCAGCAACTCTTCCGCGGGGACGGCCTCGACCTCGGCCAGCGCCTCGATCAGGTTGAAGGTCGCCATGTCGGGATAGGACTGGGCGGTCACGAAGTCGGTTTCCGACAGGCCCAGGCGCGCGGCGAATCCGTCCCAGAAGCGGTCGCCGAACCGCTCGATCGCATAGGCCTTCGCGGCCCGATGGATCATGCCGTACATCACGCCTCTCCCCTAGGTGGAGCAGCCTCGCCCAGGAGTGATTAAGATTGCCTGACGCGGCGGGGTTAAGGGATGTGCGACTCGCCGTCGCGGGGTGTCTCCGCAGCGCCGGGACGCTTCGACAATGATAGCACAAAACGGGAACGATCTGCTATGTCGGGATGCGCGTCCGGCCCGGCGGCCAGACGCGGTAGGATCAGTCCCAACCCGAATCGGAACAGCCCATGGCCCGCGACGGCGCCCTTTACGTCTGCCAGTCCTGTGGATCGGCCCAGGCCAAGTGGGCCGGCCAGTGCGTCGGCTGCGGCGCCTGGAACACCCTTGTCGAGGAGGTGTCCGCCCGCCCGCCCGGCGCCCTCGCCCCGGCCAAGGGCGCTTCGCGCGTCCGGGGGCTGAGCTTCGAGACCCTCGAGAGCCAGACGCCCGCCCCTCCGCGCATCATCACCGGGGTCGAGGAGTTCGACCGCGTCTGCGGGGGCGGGGTGGTGCCGGGCTCGGCCGTGCTGATCGGCGGCGATCCCGGGGTCGGCAAGTCCACCCTGCTGCTTCAGGTGCTCGGCCAGGCGGCCCTGCGCGGCGCCCGTTGCGCCTATGTCTCCGGCGAGGAGGCGGTCG
>VFQU01001247.1_pt1 | contig 15848 bp, 13 predicted proteins | sample 3512311 | NCBI WGS metagenome assembly VFQU01 (sample SAMN10412377, study PRJNA504923) | tailings metagenome | isolation source: Relicate 3 Philex TSF3 active mining site | place: Philippines: Tuba, Benguet | collected 2017-08-29
GGCGCCGTCGTCCGCCTGCGTCCGGGCGCCCGCGCCGACGAGGCGACCCTGCGCGCCTTCGTCGGCTCGCGCCTGGCCGGCTTCAAGGTTCCGGTCCGGGTGTTCTTCGTCACCGAGCCCCTGCCCCGCAACGCCAACGGCAAGATCATCAAGGCCGAGCTGCGCGACCGCTTCGCCCAACCCGCCCCCGCTTCCGCCTGAGAGAACGGTTAGAGACCATGACTGCTTCCGTGACCCCGATGAACAAGCACGCCAGCCTCGAGATCAAGGCCGCCCTCTGCCAGGTGCGCCAGCTCACCGGCATGACCAACCGCGCCCTGCGCCACTACGAGGCCAAGGGGCTGATCCGCGTCGAGCGCAATGCGCGCGGCCATCGCCTGTACGACCAGAAGACCATCAGCCGTCTGATGTTCATCGCCGAGGCCCGCCGCGCCGGCCTGGCCATCCAGACCATCCGCAAGCTGCTGGCCGTCGGCGACCGCGAGGGCGAGGCGCGTATGGCCGCCGCCGCCCAGGGCAGCCTGTCGGCCCGGCTGGAGACCCTGCGCGAGCAGACCGCCGCCATCCTCCAGACCGCCCGCACCCTCGGCCTGACCCTCGGCGAGGATGCGCCGGCGCCCCGCCTGGCCGTGGCGGGCTAGACCGCGTTCCTCCGGAGCCGGGCGTCAGGTCAGCTCCTCGGACGAGTATCCCAGAATCTCGCGGGCGATGATCAGCCGCTGGATCTGGCCGGTGCCCTCGTAGATGTCGCTGATGCGGCCATCGCGAAGGAACTTCTCGACCAGGTGCTCGTGGCTGACCGACATGCCGCCCAACACGTCCATGACGCCCTGCGGGATCGTCCGGCACACCTCGCCGCCCTTGGCCTTGCAGATCGAGCTTTCCAGGTTGTTGGGCCGGCGCATGTCGCTCAGCCAGGCGGCGTGCAGCACCGTCAGGGCGGCGGCCTCGGTGTCGGCCTCCATCTCCAGCAGCTTCTGCTGCACGGCCGAGCGGTCGGCGGGCGCGGCGGCCCAGTCCATCTCCAGCCCCTCCTCGCCCAGCGCCGCGAAGGCGAAGTCCAGCGCGCCCCGCGCCTTCGACACACCGCCGGAGGCGACCGCCGGCCGCGTCATGTTGAAGGTCTTCATGACCCCCTTGTAGGAGGCCGAGCCCCCGTCGCGCGGCACGGTCTCGTCGCCGCCCAGCAGGTTCTCGCGCGGGATGCGGCAATCGCGGAAAGCGAAGGCGGCGGTGTCCGACGAGCGGATGCCCAGCTTCTTCTCCTTCCGCACCAGCTCGAAGCCGGGCGTGCCCTTCAGCACCAGGAACGACTTGATCCCGGCCCGGCCCGCCGATTTGTCGATCGTCGCCCAGACCACCGCCCCGTCGCAGCGCACGCCGTCGGTGACGAAGATTTTGTCGCCGTTCAGCACCCATTCCTCGCCGTCCAGCACGGCGGTGGTCTGGATCGCCTTGGTGTCGGAGCCGACGCCCGGCTCGGTGATCGACATGGCCAGGAACAGCCCGCCCCACTTGGCCTTCTGCTCGGCTGTGCCCGCCGACTGCAGCGCGGCGTTGCCCAGCCCGCTGGCGCGGCCCATCGGCATGGCCAGGCCCAGCCCCCGGGTCACGCCGGTGGTCGAGCCGCGCGCGATGCTCAGCGCCATCATGAAGGTCATCAGCGGCGTGTCGTCCGGCTTGCGCTGGCCAAACAGCGGGAAGACCTCCTCGAAGCCGCGCTCGCCCTCCAGCCGCTCGGGCGGCGCCTCGTCCTCGTGGTCCTCGTAGTAGCGCGTGTGGGCGCTGGTCGAATTGCCCACCTCGACCACCTTGTCGAGGATCTGCTGGTCGGCTTCGGACAGTCGGAAATCAGCCATCTCTCTATCGCTCCTAGACCGAGACCGGACCGTCGAGGACGGTCAGCGTGCGGGCGTTGCGCAGCCACATCTCCAGCGGCAGGTCGCGAATGAAGCCGTGGCCGCCGAAGATCTGCAGCGCGTCGTCGGCCACCTTGACCGCCTTGCGCCGCACATAGTCCTGCGCCAGCGCCGCCGCCTTCAGCGCGCCGGGATCGCGATGCTCCAGCAGGCTGGCCGCCTTCCACACCATCCAGCGCATGGTCTCGCACTCGATATGCATGTCGGCCAGCATGAAGGCGATCGACTGCTTCTTGCCGATCGGCTCGCCGAACGCGACACGCTCGCGGGCGTAGGGGATGGCGAAGTCGGTCGCCTGCCGCGACAGGCCGACGGCCAGGGCCGCCGCCGCCACCCGCGCCTGGGCCAGCAGGATGTCGGCGTCGAACCCACCCTCGCCGCCCAGCCGCGCCTCTTCCGGCAGGCTGACGCCCGCCAGGCCCAGCGTGCCCTTGGGCAGGGGCCTCAGCCCCTGGGTGCCGGCGTCCGGCGTGATGCTCAGGCCCTCGGCGTCGCGGGGCACGAGGAAGCCCTCGGTGCGGCCGCTGGCCTCGTCGCGGGCCAGCACCAGGAACAGGTCGGCCCGGTCGGCGAAGGGAACCAGCTTCTTCTCGCCCTCGATGACCCAGCCGTTGCCCTTGCGGGCGGCGGTCGTGCGCAGCCGCGAGGCCGAAAAGCCGAACCAGCCCTCCTGCACCGCCAGCGAGGCGAAGACCGGCTCGGCCCCGGCAAAGCGCGGCAGGTGCGCCGCCTTCTGCGCCTCCGTGCCAAAGTCGATCAGGGCGTTGACCACAGCGCCGGTGGTCATGATCGCCGCCCCCTGGCTGGCGCAGCCGCCGCCCAGCGCCTCCAGCGCCACCGCGTTGGTCAGGCAGGAACGGTCGCCCCCGCCGCCGCCATGGGCCTCGGGGATCGAGGCGGCCACGAGGCCCAGTTCCCAGCCCTGCGCCAGCACCGCCTCCGGCACGACGCCCGCCTCGTCGACGGCGCGGGCTCCCGGCGCCAGCACCTCGGCGGCGAAGGCCGCCAGGCTGTCGCGGATCATGGCCTGCTCTTCGGTCAGCTCGAACGAGATCAACGGCGTCTCCCCTTGTTTCGGCGCAGTAGGCGCCAATTCCCCGCACGTCCGTCAAGGGCGGCGCGGCGGAAAGGTCACATCCGGCCGCCGCGACCGGTTGTCGCGAATGCTTCGCATTGTAACCGGCGGGTCACGCTGATAATGCGAGCGCGTCTCAAATTCAGGAGTGTCCCCATGTCGATCCGCCGCCTGCTCATGGCGTCCTGCGCCCTGGCCCTCGTCGCGGGCGGCGCCGCGCATGCCCAGAGCGACCCCAGCGTCGACGAGCTGGTCGTCACCGCCGGCTCCCAGGTCGAGCTGACCCGTCCCTACGCCGGCGGCCAGGTGGCCGAGGGCGGCCGCGTCGGCCTGTTCGGCGCGATGGACCGCATGGACACACCCTTCTCCTCGACCGCCTACACCGAGCAGCTCGTCCGCGACCAGCAGGCCCGCAGCGTGGCCGACGTGCTGCAGAACGATCCTGTCGTCCGGGTCGCCAAGGGCTTCGGCAACTTCCAGGAGCTGTACGTCATCCGCGGCTTCCCGGTGTACTCCGACGACATGACCTGGAACGGCGTCTACGGCGTCCTGCCGCGCCAGTTCGTAGCCGCCGAGCTGATCGAGCGGGTCGAGGTCTTCCACGGCGCCACCGCCTTCCTGAACGGCGCAACCCCGGGCGGCAGCGGCGTCGGCGGCGCCTTCAACCTGGTGCCCAAGCGGGCCGGTGATGCCCCCCTGACGCGCGTCACCGTCGGCGCCGAGGGCGGCGGCGAGCTGAGCGGGGCGCTGGACCTGTCGCGCCGCTTTGGTCCGGACGAGGCGTTCGGCCTGCGGGTCAACCTGGCCGGGCGCGACGGCGAATCCTCGGTCGAGGGCCAGGAGCGGTCCCTGGCCGTGGCCGCCGCCGGGCTGGACTACCGGGGCGATCGCCTGCGCTTCTCGGCCGACATCGGCTTCCAGGACCACCGCATCGACGCGCCGCGTCCCAGCGTCACGCCCACCGGCGCCATCCCCCGCGCGCCAGACGCCGACAGCAACTTCGCCCAGCCCTGGACCTACACCGACGAGCGTCAGCTCTTCGGCGTCGCCCGCGGCGAGTTCGACATCACCGCCGATGTCTCCGCCTGGGCCGCCATCGGCGGCCGCGATGGCCGCGAGCGCAACGTGCTGGCCAACCCCAGCGCCAACGGCGCGGGCGTCACCAGCGCCTACCGCTTCGACAACGCCCGCGAGGACCGCATCTGGTCGGCCGACGCCGGCATCCGCGCCGATGTCGACACCGGCGTGGTCAGCCACCGGCTCGTCCTGTCGGGCTCGGCCACCTCGCTGTCCTCGCGCAACGCCTACGCCTTCTCCAGCTTTGCGGGCTTCCCGGGCGATCTCTACAACCCCGTCGCGGTCGCCCCGCCGGTCCCCAACTTCTTCGTCGGCGGCGTGCTGAACGCGCCCAAGGTGACCGAGCGCTCCGAGACCTCCTCCGTCGCCCTGGCCGACATGATGAGCTTCGCCGGCGGCAAGGTGACGATCATCGCCGGGGTGCGCCTGCAGACCATCCGCACCACCACCTACGACTACAACAGCGGCGCCCGGCTCTCGCGTTACGAGGACGACGCCTGGACCCCGGCCCTGGGCCTCGTCTGGCGGCCGATCGACAGCGTCTCGCTCTACGCCAACTATTCCGAAGCCCTGCAGCCGGGCCAGATCGCCCCGGCGACCAGCGGCGGCCTGCCGGTGCTCAACGCCGGCGAGGTGCTGGCCCCCTTCCGCTCGCAGCAGTACGAGGCCGGGGTCAAGTTCGACACCGGCGCCTTCGGCGGCACGGTCAGCCTGTTCTCCGTCACCCAGCCCAGCGCCTTCGTCCAGAACAACCGCTTCGGCGCCAACGGCGAGCAGCGCAACCAGGGCCTTGAGCTCAGCCTGTTCGGCGAGCCCGTCGCCGGCCTGCGCCTGCTGGGCGGCGCCACCTTCATCGACGCAGAGCTCGAGAAGACCGCCGGCGGCGTCCTCGACGGCAAGCAGGCCATCGGCGTGCCCGAGCGCCAGGCCAGCTTCAACGTCGAATGGGACGTGCCGGCCGTCAGCGGCCTGACCCTCGACGGCCGCGTCGTCTACACCGGCGAGCAGCAGGCCAATGCCGCCAACACCGTCCAGCTCGACAGCTGGACGCGGCTGGATCTTGGCGTCCGCTACCGGGTGACCATCGCCGACAAGCCGGTCACCTTCCGCGCCCGCGTCGAGAACGTCACCGACGAAGCCTACTGGGCCAGCTCCGGCGGCTATCCGGGCGCCAACTACCTGGTGCTGGGCTCGCCGCGCACGGTTCTGGTCTCGGCCTCGGTCGACTTCTAGGCTATCGCGCCGGGATGATGAGCCCCGCCGCCATCCGCAGCTGGTCCTTCGTCCACAAGTGGACGAGCCTGATCTGCACCGTCTTCCTGCTGATGCTCTGCATCACGGGCCTGCCGTTGATCTTCCATCACGAGATCGACGACGCTCTGGGCCATGACGCCTGGAAGCCGGCCAACCCCGGCGGCGCGCTGCTGACCTATGACCAGGTGCTGGACATCGCGCTGAAGGACCGCCCCGGCGAGGTGCCCATCTTCATGAGCTTCGACGACGACCGGCCGGTGGTGAACGTCACCACCGGCCCGGCGCCGGACGCGCCCGGCTCGGCCATGCACTTCGCCTCCTTCGACCTGACCAGCGGCCAGGTCGTGCCGCAGATCGACGACGGCGGGGTGATGGACTTCATCCTCCAGCTTCACACCGACATGTTCCTGGGCCTGCCGGGGATGCTCTTCCTGGGCGTGATGGGCCTGCTGTTCGCCGCCGCCACGGTGTCGGGCGTGGTGCTGTACGCCCCCTTCATGCGCCGGCTGGACTTCGGCACGGTCCGGGTCCGCCGCTCCTCGCGCCTGAAGTGGCTCGACTACCATAACCTGCTGGGCGTGGTGACCGTGGCCTGGGTCATGGTCGTCGGCCTGACCGGGGTCATCAACACCTTGGCCACGCCGATCATCGACCTGTGGAAAGCCGACCAGCTGGCCGCCCTGACCGCCCCCTACCAGGGCCAGGCGCCGACCGCCGCCGTCACCTCGCTTGACCGGGCCGTGGCCACCGCCCGCGCCGCCGCGCCCGACATGGTGCTGCAGTTCATCGCCTTTCCCGGCGGCTCCTACTCGACCGACCACCATCTGGTCGTCTTCCAGCACGGTGACAGCCCGCTGACCAAACACCTCATCACCCCGGCCCTGATCGACGCCCGCACCGGCGACCTGACGGCGGTCGAGGAGATGCCCTGGTACGCCAAGACCCTGTCGCTGTCGCAGCCGCTGCACTTCGGCGACTACGGCGGGCTGCCGCTGAAGATCCTCTGGGCCCTGCTCGATCTGGCGACCATCGTCATCCTCGGCAGCGGGCTCTACCTCTGGCTGGCCAAGCGCCGCTCGGCCCCCGCCGCCCGCGAGGCGGAGACCGGCGCGGCCCTGCCGATGGCCGCCGAATGAACACCCGGCGCACCGCCTCCGGCCAGCTCTGGCGCACCTTCGCCGCGCCGCTTGTCATCGCCCTGGCCAGCGCCATAGGGCTCGTCGCCGCCCTGGTCGGCGACGGTTTCGCCGACCTCCTCTCCTGGATCGGCCTCGGCGTTCCGGTGGCCGCCGTCATCTGGGCCATGCTGCGCCGCCGGCGCTGACTTGCCGCTTGCCTTCGCGCCGGAGCCTCCGGACTATGGCGTTCAACTATTGGCGCGGTGCGCGCTGATACCCGGAGGACGCCCATGACCACCCCGCCCGCCGCCCTGAAGGACGCCGCCCGCGAGGCCTGGCTCTGGTCCCTGCCCCTGATCGAGATCGCCACGACCCGGACCCGCACCCTGGGGATGGGCCAGACGATGAACGCCATCACCCATGTCCCGGTGCTGGCCGACCACCGCCACCGGGCGGTGACCACGCCCAACACCGACACCCTCTATTCCACCAGCCAGATCGACCTGGCGGCCGGGCCGGCGACCTTCGTCCTGCCGGCGGCGGGCGACCGCTATCTGTCGCTGGCGCTGATGGACGCCTACTCCAACAATTTCGCGGTGCTGGGCACGCGCACGACCGGCCCCGATGGCGGGGTCTTCACCCTGGTCGGCCCGAACGAGGCGGCCGAGGGCCCCAACATCGTCCGCTCGCCGACGCGCCATGTCTGGGCCCTGGCCCGCATCCTGGTGGCCGGCCCGCACGATCTGGACGCCGCCCGCGCCGTGCAACGCCAGATTTCCCTGCAGGCCCCGGCCGCCGAGGCCCCGCCGGCCATGGCCCATCGCGGCGCGCCCTGGCAGGACTACTTCCGGTCCGTCAGTGAACTGATGATCGCCAACCCGCCGCCCGTCACCGACCGCGCCGTGCTGGCCCGCATGGCCCCGCTGGGCCTGGGCGCCGGTTTCGATCCCGCCGCCTTCAGCGCCGAGGAGGCCGCCGAAATCGAGGCCGGCGTCGCCGAGGGGCGCAAGGCCGCGCGCGGCGGCGGCGGCCTGTCGGGCGAGGGCTTCATCGAGGGCTGGTCCTACCCGGCATCCAGGCTCGGAGAGTTCGGTCAGGACTATCTGCTGCGCGCCGCCGTCGCGCTTGGCGGCCTGGCCGCCCTGCCGCTGGCCGAGGCCACCTATCTGCGCGCCGGCGCCCCGCAGGGCGGCGGCCTGTTCGACGGCAATAGCGCCTGGCGCCTGCACTTCCCCGCCGACCGGCTGATCCCCGTCGACAGCTTCTGGTCGCTCAGCCTCTACGAGGCCACGCCCGACGGGCAGTTCTTCTTCACCGACAACCCGCTGAACCGCTACGCCATCGGCGACCGCACGCCGGGCCTCGCCTACAACGACGACGGCTCGCTCGACCTGTGGATCGGCCACGACAGGCCCGGTCCGGACCGCGAGAGCAACTGGCTCCCCGCCCCCGCGGGTCCCTTCGCCCTCTTCATGCGCGCCTACCTGCCCCGCCCCGAACTCCTCAACGGCCGCTACCGCCTGCCCCCGGTCGAAGCCGCCTGACGCCCCATGTAAATTATCGACAAAATTCCCGGGGGCCCCGCTACACCCGTCACCGGACCAGCAACACAGCCCGCAACAACGCGTGGGGATTTGTACCCCCACTTCGCCCCGCCGCTGTCACACCGTTACCTACGCGATACCCACGAAACCGCCACATACGGCCCACGGCTGTATAGCCACTGTTCCCACGGAATCGGGGCCAAACGGCCGGAATCCCCCGCCGCCGCTGGCTTCGCGGCGTGGGGGGCCCCCGCTACAATGACCGGGCGCTTCGCTAGAGCGCGTTCCGATTGGTGGGAACCGGCAATCGGATCAAACGCGCGACCACGGGGAGTCTGGAGCCGGTCGATTTGATTCCATCAAATCAAGGCCGGCTCTAGCGCGGCGCCATCCGGATGGCCCCGTCGAGGCGCACGTCCTCGCCGTTGAAGTAGCCGTTGGTGATCATGGTGTGCGCCAGGTGGGCGAACTCCTCCGGCTGGCCCAGGCGCTTGGGGAAGGGCACGCTGGCGGCCAGCCCGGCCTTCACATGCTCCGGCGCCCGGCCCAGCAGCGGAGTATCGAAGATCCCCGGCAGGATGGTGTTGATGCGGATGCCCTCGCTCGACAGGTCGCGGGCGATGGTCAGGGTCATGCCGACGATGCCGGCCTTGGAGGCGGTATAGGCCACCTGTCCCATCTGGCCTTCCTCGGCCGCGACGCTGGCGGTGTTGACGATCGCGCCCCGGTCGCCGTCCTCCAGCGGCTCCAGCGTCAGCATCCCGGCCGCGCTGCGGGTGATGCAGCGGAAGGTGGCGATCAGGTTGACCTGCAGGATCCGCTCGAAGTTCTCCAGCGGGTATTCCTTGACCTCGCCCGTCTGCTTGTCGCGCGACACCGTCTTGGCCCCGCCGCCGACGCCGGCGCAGTTGACCAGGATGCGCTCCTGGCCGTGGGCCGCCCGGGCCTTGGCGAAGGCCTCGGTGACCGCCGCATCGTCGGTGATGTTCACCTGGCAGAAGACGCCGCCGATTTCCTTGGCCAGCGCCTCGCCGGCCTCGGCGTTGAGATCGAAGAGGGCGACCCTCACCCCGTCCGCCGCCAGCCGCCGGGCCGTCGCCGCGCCCAGTCCGGAAGCGCCGCCGGTGACGACCGCCGCGATGCTGTTGTCGAGTTTCATGCCGAAAGGTTCCTTCAGATGCGATTCCGCGGGCATTTCGGGCAGGCGCCCCTTGGGAAGCCAAGAGGCTGTCTCGCCGCGGTCAGACCGCCACGTCCAGCCGCTCAAGCCCCCGGAAGAAGGGCAGCGTCCGCCACTCCGGCTCGGCGTCCGGCCGCGCCAGCCGCAGGTTCGGGAACCGCTCGAACAGCCGCACCAGCGCCACCTGCGCCTCGAGCCGGGCCAGCGGCGCGCCGATGCAGATGTGCGATCCGCCGCCAAACGCCACATGCGGCCGATGCTTGCGGCTGACATCGAACCGGTGCGGCTCGTCGAACACCTCCGGGTCGCGGTTGGCGGCCCGCAGGATGACCGTCATCGCCTGCCGCGCCTTGATCGGACAGCCGCCGTACTCGATGTCGGACGAGGCGATCCGGCCGGTGATGTCGACCGGCGGCTCGTAGCGCAGGATCTCCTCGACCACCGCGTTGATGATCCCCGGATCGGCCTTGAGCTTGGCCAGTTCGCCGGGATTGAGCAGCAGCAGCCGCACCCCGTTGCCGATCAGGTCGGTGGTGGTCAGGTTGCCGCCGACCAGCAGGGCCGACAGGTTGATGCGCAGTTCGTCGTCGTTCAGCGCGGCCCCGCCGGCCTGCAGCTGCACCATGTCGGTGATCAGGTCGTCGCGCGGCGCGGCCCGGCGGGCGGCCATGGTCTGGGTGAAGTAGGTCGAAAGCGCCTCGCTGGCCGCCTCCATCTGGGCGGTCTGCTCGGGCGTGCGGAAGGGATTGAGCCCCTGGATGACGCCCTCGGACCACTGGCGAAACTCGCCCAGCCGGTCGGGATCGACGCCCAGGATGGAGGCGATGACGTCGATCGGGATCGGCACGCAGAACCGGTCCATCAGGTCGAACTCGGCCTCGCCCTCGAGGGCGTCCAGCGCCGCTGCGATGATGCGTTCGACCTCCGGCTTGAACCGGGCGACCCGCGCATACAGGGCCTGGGCCAGCGGCTGGCGAATGCGGGCGTGGTCGGGGTCGTCCAGCATCAGGATCGAGGTCACGCTGGTGCGCGGCGTGCCGGGCTCCAAACTGTCGATGAAGCGGCGCTGCATGATCGCCCCCTCCTCGGCGTTGATCGGATCGCGCAGCAGGGTGCGATCCGACACCACCGACCGCACGTCGGCATAGCGGCTCAGCAGCACGCTGCCCGAAGTCGGATCGCGGTGGACCGGGCACTGCTCGCGCAGCGGATCGAGCACCGCGTGGGGGTCGGCCCGATAGGTCGGGTCGAGCGGGGTCAGTTGCAGGATGCTGGGCGGCCCCTGGCTCATCGTCATCTCCCTCGGCCGCCGGACTTCTTCTGTTACCGGTCGGTGACGAGAGTTTGGCCCGGACCGACGGCGCCTCCAAGGGGAAACCACCTCGACCGCCGCGTCGGTTGGGCTTCATTCATCTTGCGACCTACATTGTTCGGGTCGAGCGGGAGCAGTTCGATTTTGGAACCGGAACGATCAGAGGCCGAGGCGTTCTCGAGCGAGGGCCTGAAGGCGACGATCGACGCCATGTCCGGCGCCCTGGTCGACGCCGTGCCGCCCGATCCCCAGTTCGCGCCCATCGTCCGGCTGGACCGGCTTTCGGCGGCGGTTGTCGATCGCTCGGGGCGACTGCTGCACGCCGATGGCCTGTTCGCCGGCCAGGAGGCGGACATCCTCGATCTGGCGGGCTCGGGCGAGGTTCGCGAGGCCGACGAGCGGGTCGTGGTGCTCGACTGGACCCACCCCGACGGCCAGGACATGCCGGTGGCCGTGGGTCGGGGCGAGGTGCTGACCCACTGGACGCTGCCGCCGGCCGCCAGGGCCTGCGCCGATCGCGCTCCCGGAGCCACGGTGCTGCTGACCGCCGGCGCCTGGCGCGCCAAGGGCGCCCTGGACGAAGCCTGCGCCGCCTTCGGGGCCACGCCCGGCCAGGTTCGCATCATCGCCGCCCTGGTGCGGGCCGGGGATGTGCGCGGCGCGGCGCGGCTGGCCAACGTCCGCTACGACACCGCCCGGGCGGTGGTCGGCGAGGCGATGGCCCTGGCGGGCGTGCGCAAGCATGCGGCCCTTATCTCCCGCATCGTTTCGCTTAGCTTCGGCGTCCTGCCGTCCGAGCCGGACCACGTCGCTCTGATGACCGACCTCTGGGGCCTCACCCCGCGCCAGGCGGCGATCGCCCGGGCGGTGACCGAGGGCGCCAGCAGGGCCCAGGCCGCCAGCGCCGTCGGTGTCTCCGAAGCCACGGCCAAGAAGGAGTTGCAGAACATCTTCCTGTCGGCGGGGGTGACCAGCGCCGGCGCCCTGAGCCGCAAGGTGATCGACGCGATGAGCCTGTCGGTGCTGGCCCGCGTGACCGGGGGCTCGGCGGCGGTGTCGCCGGTGGGACGCGAGCCCCTGCGCTTCTGTTCGCGGCCGGGCGGCGGGATCATCGCCTTCAGCGACTACGGCCCCTCGACCGGAGAGCCGGTGCTGGTCCTGCACACCTCGTTCGGAACCCGCCCCACACCCTCGCGGCTGGTCGAGGCCCTGCAGGGCCGAGGCTGGCGGCCCATCGCCATCGACCGGCCGGGGTTTGGACTGACCGACGCCGCGCCCGGCCCGGATCAACACCTCGTCCAGGCCGTCGAGGACCTGGAAACCGTCCTGTCGCAGTTGAAGATCGAGCGTATCGCCATCATCGCCAGGGGCGGCGTCGCCTTCCTCGCCGAACTGGCCCGCAAGCGACCTGACCTGACCCGCCGGGTAGTGCTCGTCTCGGTGCCCGCGCCGGGCGCGCGGACCAGCGCCCCCGCCAGCTTCTATGGCCTCATGCAGGCGGTGACCCGCCGCTCGCCGCACCTGCTCGGCGAGATCACCCGGCGGTGCGCGGTGCTGTTTCCGATCGCCGACATCCGCCGCAACATCATCGACTCCCTTCGGGACTGCCCGGCCGACGTGGCGGCCCTGGAGGACGACCTGAACTTCGCCGACTACTGGCGGGGCCTGCGGATGTTCGCCACCGGCCGGATCGAGGGCTTCGTCATCGAGCAGCAGCGACTGGCGGCGCTGCCGCCGCCCGACCTGTCTGACCTGGCCGGCGCGGACTGGACAGTGGTCATTGGCGATCTCGACCCGATGTACGATCCCGGCGAGACGGCCGCCTGGTGGCGGGGCGCCCTGCCCGGCGTCCAGGTCCGTCGCCACCCCGCGGCCGGCCGGATGATGGTCTTCACCCACCCTCACGCCATCGTCGACGCCCTGGAACAGGACGGCGCCCGGGCGGCGGCATAGGTCGCTTACGCCTGAAAAATTGATCTGGATCAATGACCTGCGCGCTCCGATCGCCCAGCCTCGCGATCGGTGGAGGCGGGCTCGCCTCTGCACGGCAAAAAGATGACGCCCCCGTCACTTTTGGGGCGCGCGGGAGACAGCGATGCTCAAGGTCAAGCTGGTGGAAGGGCCGCCCCAGGAGGTCCGCACGTTCGATGATGACGAGTTGGCCTCCAGGCTGACGGCCGAGGACATCGAAGTGGTGCGCGAAATCTTCCGCACGCCGCTGACCGGCAGCTACAACTGGGATTACCAGGACGCCAACGCCCGCATCCGCAAGCTCTACGAGCTGGGCAAGCGATTCAACTGGGACGCCCAGATGGACGTCGACTGGGATACGCCGTTCCCGCACACCGAAAGCCCGAACGTGCCGGAGATGAACGCCTTCGCCGGCCATCCCAAGTACGAGGCCCTCAGCCCGGAACAGAAGCTCGACTTCGCCTGGCGCGGCCACGCCCAGACCCTGTCGCAGTTCATGCACGGCGAGCAGGGCGCGATGCTGGTCGCCAGCCAGCTGGTCAGCTGCGCCCCGACCTATGACGCCAAGCTCTACGCCTCCTCCCAGACCTTCGACGAGGCGCGGCATGTCGAGGTGTTCCACAAGTACCTGACCGACCGCTGCCGGATGATCTACCCGATCAATCCCAACCTGAAGCTCCTGCTGGACAAGGTGCTGACCGATCCGCGCTGGGACCTGAAGTTCATCGGCATGCAGATCCTCATCGAGGGCCTGGCGCTGGCCGCCTTCCAGTCGATGGCCATGACCACCCGCGACCCCCTGCTGCGCCAGATCGTCCAGCTGGTGATGCGCGACGAGGGCCGTCACGTCGCCTTCGGCGTCAACTACCTCGAGAACTGGATCCGCGCCCTGCCCCAGGACGAGATCGAGGAGCGGGCCGAATTCGCCTACGAGGCCTGCGTGATCATGCGCGAGCGGCTGTTCAACACCGAGGTCGCACAGGAGTTCGGCTTCACCCGCGAGGAAGCCCGCGAGATCAACCACAACGCCGCTGGCGGCCAGGCTTTCCGCGACTTCCTGTTCGAGCGGATGATCCCCAACCTCAAGCGCATCGGCCTCTTGACCGACAGCGTGCGGCCGAAGTTCGAGGCCCTGGGCGTGCTGAAGTTCGAGGATGCCGTCCATGACGGACTGATCGACTGGGCCAGCCTCGAAAAACCCCTTCCCGTGAAGAGCCAGATGCTGGCCGCCGAATAGAGATCCGCCTCCGCGAGGAGGTCGATACGGCGCGACGGAGCTCCTCCCTGAAGCGCCGGACTCGAGGCCCGACGGACCCCACGCCGTCGGGCCTTTTCTTTTGCCCTCGGAGACAGAAAATTGAGCTAGATCAAATCTTTATCCGCCCCGCGCGCTAGGATCAGACATGACGTGAACACACGCCGATCCAACAAGGGGATAGTCATGAAATCGCTCGCCTTCGCCGTCGCCGGACTGGCGCTCGCCACCGCCGCGCCGGCCATGGCCCAGGACTTCGCGCCCAAGGAAAAGGGCACGCTGATCGTCGCCGGCCGCATCACCGGGGTGCTGCCGGACGAGTCCGGAGACATCAAGACCGCCGCCGGCGTCGACACCGGCCTGAACGTCGAGGTCAGCGACGACTGGAAGCCGACCCTGGGCTTCACCTACTTCCTGACCGACAACGTCGCCGTCGAGGCGATCCTCGGCGCGACCAATCACAAGATCGAGGCCGTCGGCGGCCCGACGCCGGTCGAGGTCCACGAGACCTGGGTGCTGCCGCCGGTCGTGACCGTCCAGTACCACTTCAACCCCAAGGGCCGGATCAGCCCCTATGTCGGGGCGGGGGTGAACGCCATGTTCTTCTTCTCCGGCGACGACAAGAACGGCTTCCAGGTCGATCTGGACAACGGCTTCGGCTACGCCCTGCAAGGCGGCGTCGACGTGGCGATCAAGGGCGACTGGAGCCTGAACCTCGACGTCAAGAAGGTCTTCTTCGAGACCGACGCCAAGATCAACAAGGGCGCGCTGAAGTCCAACGTCGAGCTGGATCCCTGGGTCGTGTCGGTCGGCATCGCCCGCCGGTTCTAGCCCTGGAGAGCTAGGGGCCAGACCCGCACTTCTCCGGTTCGCCTCCCGGAGGTCAGGCCCCGAAGACGGGACCCGCGTTCGCCCCGCGGGTCCCGTTCGCTATTCCGGCCACAGCTCGGTGACGCCGCCCTTGCGGTTCAGCATGTGCGTGGCTCGCTTGATGACGGTCAGAAGCCGTTCGATCCGCACATCGCGGTCATAGGTCAGGTCCGCCCGCGCCAGGCCCTCCAGCATGAAGCGGGCAAGGTCTCGGCTGGCCTGGAAGCGGGGGCCGGCCCCGGCGTGCAGCATCTTCAGGAAGTGGTCGCCGATCTGGGCCCGGTCGAACTCCGCCCTCGCCGGCGCAATGCGTTCGGCCACCACCGGATCGGTGCGGGCGGCCAGTTCCAGCTCCATGAAGGCGGTGAACGAGGGATGCTGCAGCAGCTCCCAATAGCTGTCGATGGCATGTTCCGTCACATCCGCGCCGGCGGGCAGCGCATCGCTGGCGCTGCGGAACAACTCGGCCCGTTCGGCCTGAAGATGTTCCACAACCGCCGCCAGCAGGTCCTCGCGGGTGGGGAAATGGTAGAGCATCGCGCCGCGCGTGATGCCGGCCGCGTCGGCGACGGCGGCGTTGGTGGCCGCGCCATAGCCTTGGGCGGCGATCACCTTGACCGCTTCCTCGATGATCCTTGCCCGGGTCCGCCGAGACTTTGGCGTATCCCGATCCTTACGCGCGACTTCCATGCTGGCGATCTAGGGAACCGCCCCGGCTGCTGCAATGCACAAGCACGGCGCCGCGACCCATTTCATGAAAGCGACATGCAATCAGCCTAGCGGCTGGGCGATCTGGGCACTGCCGGGGGCGCGCCATGACCACCGAAACGGCGATCCGCCGCTATCGCAGCCTGTTCCTGTCCGACATCCACCTGGGAACGCGAGGCTGTCAGGCCGAGCTGCTGCTCGACTTCATCCGCCATGTGGAGTGCGAGCAGCTCTACCTGGTCGGCGACATCGTCGACGGCTGGAAGCTGAAGGGCGGCTGGTACTGGCCGCAGGCCCACAACGACGTCGTCCAGAAGATCCTGCGGATGGCCCGCAAGGGGACGATCGTGACCTACATCCCGGGAAACCACGACGAGTTCGGGCGCGACTTCTGCGGCGTCCATTTCGGCGGCGTCGTGGTCGCCCGCGACGCCCTGCACGAAGCGGCCGACGGGCGGCGCTATCTGGTCACCCACGGCGACGAGTTCGACGGCGTCGTCCAGCACGCCCGCTGGCTCGCCTTCCTCGGCGATTGGTCCTATAGAACGCTCCTGATGCTGAACAC
>VFQU01001249.1_pt1 | contig 15832 bp, 14 predicted proteins | sample 3512311 | NCBI WGS metagenome assembly VFQU01 (sample SAMN10412377, study PRJNA504923) | tailings metagenome | isolation source: Relicate 3 Philex TSF3 active mining site | place: Philippines: Tuba, Benguet | collected 2017-08-29
AATTTGCCATCACTTCCAACGAGGCATTCGACCTGCCGGCGCTGCCGCATTCGATCCTCATCGAAGGTGGCGGCTATGTCGCAGTCGAATTCGCCACCATATTTGCCGGGCTCGGCGTCAACACAGCCATTGTCTATCGCGGCGACTGCATCCTGCGCGGTTTTGACGAGGACATGCGGCGCGGCCTCGAAGCCGGGCTGATCGAACGCGGCATTCGCCTCATCTACCAGACCAGCATAACCTCGCTGGCCAAGCCGGGTGACGATGTGATGGTCACCTTCAGCGATGGTGTTACTGCGCCGTTCGGAGCGGTGATGTTCGCCACGGGGCGCAAGCCCAATATCGAGGGGCTGGGCCTCGAAACGGCGGGCGTGACCCTCAACGAGAATGGCGCCATTGCGGTCGACGCCTATTCGCAGACGTCCGTGCCGTCCATCTATGCCGTGGGTGACGTGACCGGGCGCGCGCAGCTGACGCCGGTTGCCATTCGCGAAGGTTGGTATTTCGCCGAAACCGTGTTCAACAACAAGAAGCTGGCGGTCGACCATTCGATAATCCCCACGGCGGTTTTTGCCGAGCCGGAAATCGGCGTTGTCGGGCTAACCGAGGCTGAGGCGGCAACTCACGGCGATGTGGATGTCTATCTGGCGCGTTTCCGCCCGATGCAGAACACGCTCTCCAGCCGCACCGAGCGCATGCTGCTCAAGCTCATCACCGAAAAGGATGAGGGTATCGTGCTGGGCGTGCATATTCTGGGGCCGGGCGCGGCCGAGATGATCCAGCTGGTGGCCATTGCCGTGGGCATGAAGGCGACCAAGGCCGATTTCGACCGCACCATTGCCCTCCATCCCTCCGCCGCTGAAGAACTGGTGACCTTCAAGGCTCCCAGCTACACCTATCGCGATGGGCATAAGGTCGGCGGATAAAGGCGGGGCCTTCGTCGAGCCCCGAATATCCTTGTTCCCCGACGCCGGCCTTGGTATTCCGCCCGCAACAGCCTGTAACCTGCGTGAGCATGACCATTATGACCTCCTGGACCCCCAGCTCCTGGCGCGACAAGCCCATCAAGCAGGTTCCGGCCTATCCCGATGCTGTGGCCCTGGCCGATGCCGAACGGCAATTGGCCAGTTTCCCGCCGCTGGTTTTTGCCGGTGAGGCGCGCGAACTGAAGTCGCGCCTGGCCGCTGTGGCGCGCGGCGACGCATTCCTGCTGCAGGGTGGGGACTGCGCCGAGAGCTTTGCCGAGCATGGCGCCGACCATATCCGCGACTTCTTCCGCGTTTTTCTGCAAATGGCGGTGGTGCTGACCCATGGCGCTTCCAAGCCGGTGGTCAAGGTCGGTCGCGTCGCCGGTCAGTTCGCCAAGCCGCGTTCCGCCGATACCGAAATCATCGATGGGGTGGAGCTGCCCTCCTATCGCGGCGACATCATCAACGATATCGGCTTCACCGAAGCCGCACGCGTGCCCAATCCGGACCGCATGTTGCAGGCCTATCGCCAGTCCGCCGCCACGCTCAACCTGCTGCGCGCCTTTTCCATGGGCGGCTATGCCGAGCTGACGCGCATCCATGAATGGACCATGGGGTTCATGAAGGGCTCGAACTGGAATGTTCGCTTCGAGGAAGTGGCGCGCAAGATCGATGACGCCATCACCTTCATGGCGGCGCTCGGCCTCAATCCCGAAAATACCCCCGCTCTCAAGCAGACCAGCTTCTATACGAGCCACGAGGCCCTGCTTCTGGGCTATGAAGAGGCGCTGACCCGCCGGGATTCCATCACCAACAATTGGTACGCCACTTCGGGCCATATGCTCTGGATCGGTGATCGTACGCGCCAGCCCGACGCCGCCCATGTCGAATATTTCGCCGGCATTCATAATCCGATCGGCGTCAAATGCGGGCCGAGCCTCGCCAATGACGACCTGCTGCGCCTCCTCGACCGGCTGAACCCCACCGACGAAGCGGGGCGCATGACGTTGATCTGCCGCTTCGGCGCCGACAAGGTCCAGGAACATCTGCCACGTCTCATCGAGACGGTGCAGAAGGCCGGCCGCACCGTTGTCTGGTGCTGCGATCCCATGCATGGCAACACGATCAAGGCATCCACCGGTTACAAGACGCGTCCGTTTGACCTCGTGCTTAAGGAAGTGCGCGGCTTCTTCGATGTGCACCGCCAGATGGGCACTTATGCCGGTGGCGTTCATATCGAGATGACGGGCGATGATGTGACCGAATGCGTCGGTGGCGTGTCGGCGGTGACCGAGGCTTCGCTTTCGGATCGCTACCACACCTATTGCGACCCTCGGCTCAATGCCAGCCAGGCACTGGAACTGGCTTTCCTCGTGGCCGAGGAAGTTCACGCCCAGAAGCCCCCACGGGTTCTTCAGGTGGCCGGCGAATAAACTTGCCGACTGCGTGAACCGAAAGCCAAGGATGCGCGTTGACAGCTTGGCGCGGGGTGTGGCCCCGCGTCCAGCGTCATCAATGCGGTCTATGAGTGGGCAATGCCAAGAACCCTGTTTCCCAATGCTGCCCCCGAGACTCGCGCGCGTCTCGAAAACGACCCCACACTTCGGCTTTTCAATAGTTACGACTGGACCGCCAATGTGCTCGGTCCGATCCCTGATTGGCCGGAAAGCCTCAAGGGCGCCGTCCGGATGATGGTGGCGGCCTCCACACCCATGGTGATGATGGTCGGGCCGCACGGCATCTTGCTCTACAATAACGGCTACGCCGAATTTGCCGGTCAGCGGCATCCTGAGATTTTCGGCATGCCGACCCTGGAAGCCTGGCCGGAAATTGCCGATTTCAACCGCGACAATATCGAGCGCGGTCTGCGCGAGGAATCCTGGGCCTTGCGCAGCCAGGAACTGGTACTCAACCGCCACGGCGAGCCTGAATCTGTGTGGATGGACCTCCACTACAGCCCCATTATGGGCGATGACGGCCGATCCATGGGAACGCTCTGCGTCGTTCACGAGACCACCGACCGCGTGCTGGCGGAACAGGCACTGATGCGCAGCGAAGAACGCATGTCGCTGGCCATCAGCGGCACCGATCTGGTGGGCACATGGGATTGGGACGTGGCCAGCAATCGCGTCACCGCCGATGACCAGTTCGCCGCGCTCTTCAATCTGGATTCGTTACGCGCCGGGCTCGGCGTGACCATCGAGGAGTTTCTGCGCGCTATCCATCCGGCCGATGTGGTGCGCGTGGGCGAGGAAATTGCCGCATCAGTGCGCAGCGCCTCGGTTTTCAAATCTGAATATCGTCTGGTCGCGCCGGACGGCAAGGTCACATGGGTTGTGGCGTCGGGTCGCCCGCGCACCGATGCCGATGGCCGCGTCAACAGGTTTCCCGGCGTAGCCATCGACGTAACCGAGCAGCACAGGGTGGCCGAGGCGCTGGCCGAGAGCGAAATCCGCTTCCGCACCCTGGCCGACACCATGCCGCAAATGGTGTGGTCGACGCTGCCCGATGGCTTCCACGACTACTACAATGCGCGCTGGTATGAGTTTACCGGCATGCCCGAAGGCTCGACCGACGGCGAGGGCTGGAACAATATGTTCCACGCCGATGATCAGGAACGCGCCTGGGCGCTGTGGCGCCATTCGCTGGAGACCGGCGAGCCCTACCAGATCGAATATCGGCTGCGCCATCATTCCGGCCAGTATCGCTGGACGCTGGGTCGCGCCCTGCCCATACGCGACGCCGAAGGGCAGATCGTGCGCTGGATCGGCACCTGCACCGATATCCACGAGTCTCGGGAGGCTGCGGACGAGCGCGAACTCGTGGCGCAGGAACTCAGCCATCGCATCAAGAACATTTTCGCCGTGCTTACCGGCATTATCAGCCTGTCGGCGCGCAGCAATCCCGAGGCGCGGCCCTTTGCCGACCAGTTGCGCCAACGCATCTTCGCGCTGGGCGAGGCGCATGATTTCGTTCGCCCTCATAGCAAGCATTCCGAGCACGGGGGCGGCGAACGCAACCTTTCCGACCTGATCAGCCGGCTGATGCGACCCTATAATGAAGAGGGCGATGCCGATCGCGTCGTCTTTTCCGGCGACGATGTGATCATCGACGATGCCGCGGCAACCCCGCTGGCTTTGCTGTTCCACGAATTGGCGACCAATGCCGCCAAATATGGCGCACTGGCATCGCCGGACGGGCAGGTGAACCTGTCGGGGCGTATCGATGGCGGAAACTACCTGATGCACTGGACGGAAACCGGCGGGCCGCCCGTCGGCGCCGAACCGTCACTGACCGGTTTCGGAACGCGGTTGGTGAGCCTGTCGGTCGAAGGACAAATGCGTGGGTCGGTCGAGCGCAAATGGCGTCCGGAAGGGTTGGAGGCCATCATCTCCATGCCGCTCGACGCGCTGAGCCGCTCATCACGGTTACAGCGCCTGCCCTTGTAACGGGAAAGACGGTCAGGTCGGCAGGGGCGTATTATTGCCGCCGCCCCAGTCGAACAGCTTCAGCCGCCGGGGCGGGGAAGCCTGATCGCGGGCATGGCGCGCCACGGCGAAGCTGACCACATCGCGCAGATCGCGCTCGCTGGCGGGCTTGGGCAGCACACCCACAGTGCCGGGTACGCCCGGCCCGAGCTGGGACGGGTTGGCGGTCATGAACACCACGGTCACGCCATGGGTCTGCGCCAGAATCTGGCCGATTGTGATGCCGGTCGGGCCATCGCGAAGATTGAGGTCGACAAGCGCGATGTCGATATTGCTGGCATGGGCGAGGGCCGACCGCTGATCCATTGCAATGGCCACAGGCTCGTGGCCCATGTCGGCAACGACATGTTCGATTTCGGTGGCGACGAAGAATTCGTCTTCAACAATCAGGAAACGGAAGGCCATCTTAAAAACAGTGTTTAGCTCAACATTTGCCTCACGGCAGCGGTCAAACTCCCCAGACAGGCATTCGGTTGCGCGTAAAAACGCCTGCTAGGTCGGATTTGATCACATTATGCGGCTTGGCGGTTAGCAAATCCCCAAGATCACAGCCATTCTCGTTTAGCCGCCATTAACCCTAACTGATCCATAAAGGCAGAGAGAAAACATGTTTTGTGCCCGAACGGGAGATGTAAATGGCCCGCAAAATCGTCAGCACCACGCTTTTGGCCCTCGCTCTGGGTGGCGCCTGCGCGGGAACTACATTGGCGGCCGACTATCCCGAATTTCGTCCTCCCTACGAACCGGGCTGGGAAACGGGCGAAGATTCCATCCGCTTTGAAGCGGGCGTGCGCTACTGGTCCAGCTGGGGCGCGCAGGATGCGGTGTTTGTTTCCCCGCTAGGCAATGTGGCCGTCGATTTCGATGATCAGACCCAGATCGGCGAACTTCATGGTCGTATCGACGACCTCTACACCAACACCTACCTGAAGGGGCAGGCCGGTATGGGTTTCCACACCAGTGGAACCTACGCGGTTGTCCCGTCCGCCAGTGGACCTGTCGGCAGCCGCTCCGCCATCGGATATATCGGCGCCGACTATGGCTGGATGCCGGTTGGCAAGCTGGATGAAGGCTTCGCCCTTGGCGGCTTTCTTGGCTACACCTACTGGAAGGATGCGCCCGACGTCGGGCAGGGCCGCATAGTCACCGGTTTCGACGGCGCTGGCGTGCCGAACGCATTTGCCGAGGCCAAGGATGATTTCGACATCCACGCTTTGCGTCTGGGCCTGCGCGGCACTGCCGAATTCGAAATGTTCGATCTGCAGGGCGAAGTCGCCTATGTGCCCTATGCTCATGTGAGCGGTGTGCTGGGCGGCTCTGGTAGCGATGGCTTCACGACCCCGCTCGGAACCGCCTACGAATCCGCGCCGACTACACTGACCGGGCGCGGTCATGGCGTCATGGCCGAGGGCATGATCGGTTTCCGCCCCACCGAAAACCTTGCGCTCCGCTTCGGTGGCCGCGCCTGGTATGTCGAGGGTGATCTGGAAGCACGGCTGAATTTGCATGGTCTGCCCGCGCTGACAGCGCAGTCCTCCATCGCCACCATCTTCCGCTATGGCGCTCTGTTCGAGCTGACCGGCCGGTTCTGATCGCGGCACTGCCCGCGTTCATTTCCTCATTCCCATGCTCCGGCGAATGCTCTAAGTCTGGCCCGCGCCCGGCCGCCCGGCCGCGCCTGCCCTTTGTCGCCAACAGGCCAGCATTACCGTGACCGACACGCTCAGAATTGCGCTTGCGCAGCTCAACCCCAAAGTGGGCGATCTGCCCGGCAATCTCGCCCTTGCCCGCAAGGCCCTTGCTGATGCGCAGGCGGCCAAAGCCGATATTCTGATGCTCTCCGAGCTGTTTCTGACCGGCTATTTCCCCGACGATCTGCTGTTCAAGCCACAGTTTGTCGCCGACGCCATGGCTGCGGCGAAGACCCTGGCCGCGGAAACCGCCGGCACCGATGTGGCACTGCTGCTGCCGACCATTTGGGAAGACAAGAGCGGGCTGCACAATGCGGTTCTGGTGGCCGAAGCGGGCGAGATCACCGCAATTCGCCTCAAGCGCGAACTGCCCAATTCAGACGTCTTCTACGAGAAACGCTACTTTACCGCCGGTCCGCTGCCTCTGCCGGTGACCATCAAAGGCGTCTCGGTGGGCATTCCCATTTGCGAAGACATCTGGCATCGCCCCGTTTGCGAGCATCTGGCCATGCGCGGCGCCGAAATCATGCTCTGCCCCAACGGTTCCCCCTACTGGACCGACAAGCAGCATATCCGCAAGGATCTGGTGCGTGCCCGGGTCGAAGAGGACGGCGTGCCGCTCGTCTATCTCAATCAGGTCGGCGGGCAGGATGAACTGGTCTTCGACGGTGCGTCCTTTGCTATTGAGCCCGGCGGCAAGCTCGTCTTGCAGGGCAAATCCTTCGAAACCGACTTCATAGTTTCCGACTGGCAGCGCGGGGAAGATGGCTGGACCTGCATCAATGGTCGGGTCGAGGAGCTGACCTCGGTGGAAGAAGCGCCCTGGCGCGCCGCCATGCTCGGCCTGCGCGACTATGTGCAGAAAAACGGTTTCAAGCATGTGGTGCTTGGCCTTTCCGGCGGCATAGACAGCGCCGTAGTCGCGGCGCTTGCTGTCGACGCTTTCGGACCTGAAAAGGTCCACTGCATCATGCTGCCCTATCGCTACACTTCCAAGGACAGCCTGCGCGACGCCGACGACTGCGCCCGCCTGCTGGGCGTGCGCTATGACGTGGTTGCCATCGGCAGCCCCGTTGACGAGGCGCTGCATGAACTGGCGCCGATTTTCGGCAACCGCCCGCTCGATACCGCCGAGGAAAATATCCAGTCGCGCATGCGCGGCACGATCCTCATGGCCGTCAGCAACAAGCTCGGCTCGATGCTGCTGACGACAGGCAATAAGAGCGAGATGGGCGTGGGTTACGCCACCATCTATGGCGACATGAATGGCGGCTATAATCCGCTCAAGGACATGTTCAAAATGTCGGTCTATGCGCTGGCCGACTGGCGCAACCGTAACCGGCCCGGCGACAGCCTCGGCCCATCAGGCATGGTCATTCCACAGTCGATCATCGACAAGGCCCCGAGCGCCGAACTGCGCCCCGACCAGACCGACCAGGACAGCCTGCCGCCCTATCCGGTGCTCGACGATATTCTGCTCTGTATGGTGGAAGAGGAAATGTCGCTGGCCGAGATCGTGGCGCGCGGCCATGACGAAGCCACGGTCAAGCGCATCGAGCGGCTGGTGAATATCGCTGAATACAAGCGCCGCCAGTCGGCGCCGGGCCCCAAGCTCACCCCGCGCGCCTTCGGGCTGGGGCGAAAATATCCGATCACCAATGGCTACAAGGATCCCACTATCGGATGAGTGTCATTGTTCGCTGGGCCCCGTCGCCCACTGGCCGCATCCATCTGGGCAATGCCCGTCCGGCGCTGCTCAACTGGTTTTTTGCCCGCCGCCACGGCGGCAAATATGTCTTGCGCATGGACGATACCGATCTGGCGCGCTCCACTCGGGAATCCGCCGATGGGATCGAGGAAGACCTGGCCTGGCTCGGTGTCGTACCCGATATGCTGGTGCGCCAGTCCGAGCGCACCGATCTCTATGATGCGGCGCGCGACCGGCTGATCGCCGCAGGCCGTCTTTATCCCTGCTACGAAACCGAGGAAGAGCTGGACCGCAAGCGCGCTCGCGCCCGTCTTCTCGGCAAGCCGCCGATCTATGATCGCGCCGCCCTCAGCCTCACCGCAGAGGATCGCGCCCGCCTTGAGGCCGAGGGCCGCAGGCCGCATTGGCGCTTCCGGCTCGATGGCCGCCCGGTCTCCTTCGAAGACCTGATCAAAGGCCCGCAGACGGTCAACACCGCCTCCATGTCCGACCCGGTGCTGATCCGGGCCGACGGCTCCTATCTCTATACGCTCCCTTCGGTGGTGGATGATGTGGACCTCGGCATCACCCATGTGATCCGCGGCGAGGACCATGTGTCCAATACCGGCACACAGATCGAGATTTTCGAGGCTTTGGGCGGCGCGGTGCCGGTTTTCGGCCACCATAACCTGCTGACCGACGCACAGGGACAGGGCTTTTCCAAGCGGCTCGGCAGCCAGTCCATCGCCGATTTCCGCAATGAAGGCTATGAGCCGCTCGCCATCGCCATTGTGGCGACGCTGACCGGCACCAGCCTGTCCGTCGAGCCCTATGACAGTCTCGATGCCATCGCCGAAAAGCTCGATTTCTCGATGATTTCGCATGGTGCGGCGCGCTTCGATCCGTCCGAACTCGACACGCTCAATGCGCGCCTGCTGCATGCCATGCCCTATGCCGAAGCGGCGCCGCGTCTATCGGCGCTGGGGCTGGAGGGCGAGGCCATCTGGGTGCTGCTGCGCGAAAATCTCGTGCGCTTCCCCGATATCGTGGAATGGTCCCGGCTCGTCACCGGCCCCATTACGGCGGAAATCGCGCCTGAGGATCATGAATTCCTTACCCTGGCTAAGGCTCTTTTGCCGCCCGAGCCCTGGGACGACACGACCTGGAGCAAGTGGACCGACACGCTCAAGACCACGACGGGACGCAAGGGCAAGGCCCTGTTCATGCCGCTGCGCCTGGCGCTGACCGGTCGGCATGATGGCCCCGAGCTTAAGTCCCTGATTCTCCTGCTTGGGCGTAAGGCGTGTCTGGACCGACTACCCTGACTGCCCGGTTGCCGAAATGCACGATGCGCAGTTCGGCCTCGGTTTGGGCAGCGGCGACGGGCCGAGCCACTTCGCCGGGGCCGGCAGGGCGACGGCGGGGCAGGGGAATATCGACCATAGCCACCGTGCTCACCGCTTCGAGCGCAGCGGCCTGAACCGGCACCACGCCACGCGGATTGCGTAACGGCAGCGGAAAGCTCACCCCGTTGATCTCAAGCATGGCGCGATTGCTGCCATCTGCCGCCGCCACCAGACTCACCGCGCCATCGGCGGTCGGTGCGGCGCGACAGGTAGCCGTGGTGTCGAAATTGGTGCGGTAGGCAAAGGCGGTGGGCAACGCCGTATAGGGCGTGCCCGCCAAGTTACGCATCTGCTCCGGCTCTTCGCCGGGATTGCTGTAATAATAGAGTTCCACCGGCGTATTTGGACACATCTGGCTACAGGCCTGCGCGTCCTGGCCAAGAAAATCGGACACGGTCGAATAGCTGATGGGCCAGAAATAGCCGTCGCTCTTGCGAACGCAGACGGTGCGGAACGTGCTGTAACCCTGGTAGCCCCAATAATCGCCGCCATCGACAAAGTCGCCATCGGTGAAATCGCCGTCGGTCGTCGTGCCGAAAATGCGGTCGAACAGGGTCTGGCGTTCCTGGGTGAAGGTGGCGCTGGAGCCGCGATCGGTGCCGCAGCCGAAGCGCGCCATTTCCTGCAGGATCGCCTCGCGCTGCTGGCCCACCGCATTGGCCGATTCGACCGAGCGGGAAACCTGCGAATACTGCTCACGCAGGCGCAGCACTTCGCGCGCCACGCCCTGGCATTCCCGCGTCAGCGTGCGACCGGCCTTGGCGTCGTCATTACATCCATCGCGGATATAGCGGCTTTCCGCATTCTGCACATCGCGCTGCAACTGACGCGCAGTCTGCGAATTATTGTTGAGCTGGCGGAAATCGTTGTTGCGGTCGAACTGGTTGAGCGCGCTTTGCAGGCGCGAACACTGATTGGCCTGGGCAAACGCCATTTCGGCGTCGAGGGCCGTGATCAGCAGGGCCAGCGTCACGAGGATCAGGGCACGCATGCCGCTCAGTCTGAAAGTCACAACCAATTCCTGTTCACCGGGTGCCACCGCAAGCACCCATGCGCCCTTAAGACATCGCTAGGGCGAACGAAAGCATTATAAGGCTTCGCTCGCCCGCGTGATAGGGCGACCATGCCACACTCTTGGTCGGAGACGTGTCCCGATGAAACTCGCCAGCCTGCGCGCCAATCGCCCCGATGGGCAACTTGTCGTGGTTTCGTCCGATGGCGCCCGCTATGTCGCCGCAGGACGAATCGCGCCAACCCTGCAGGCCGCGCTGGACGATTGGGAGCGCACCGCGCCCGATCTCGAAACCCTAGCTGCCCAGTTGGAGGCCGGCGCAATTGCCGGACAGGCCTTCGAAGCCGCCGCCGCCCATGCGCCCTTGCCCCGCGCCTATCAATGGATCGACGGCTCGGGCTATCTCAGCCATCTCGAAAGGGTGCGTTCCCTCAAGGGCAGCAAGGATGCCGAACTGCAATCGGCCCGGCCGCTACTCTATCAGGGCGGTTCGGACAGTTTCTGCGCTCCCACCGACCCTATCACCATTCCCGCCGACGACCTGGCGCTCGATTTCGAAGCCGAGGTCGTTGTGATCACCGGACCCGTGCCGATGCGCGCCACCCGCGAGCAGGCCGCCGCCGCCATCCGGCTGGTCGGCATCTGCAATGACGTGTCGCTGCGCCGCCTCGTGGTCGACGACCTGCAAAACGGCTTCGGCTTTTTCCATGCCAAGCCCGCTACCGCTTTCGCGCCCATTGTCGCGACGCCCGCCTCGCTGGGCAATGCCTGGCGGGATAACCGTTTGCACCTGCCGGTGCGCATCGAGGTCAATGACACGCTCTATGGCCAGCCCGATGCGGGGCAGGGCATGCATTTCGACTTTGCCGATCTGATCGTGGAGGCGACGCGGACCCGCGCGCTGGCTGCCGGCACCATTATCGGCGGCGGCACCATTTCCAACGCCCACGATGAAACCCTGCCCATCAAGCGCGACGGCATCGGCTTTGCCTGCATTGCCGAGGCGCGTACCGCCGAAAAGGCCAAATATGGCCGGGCCCGCACGCCTTTCCTCGCGCCCGGCGATCAGGTCCGTATCGCAGCCGTCACCAGCTCGGGCGCCGCGATATTCGGCGCCATGGAGCAACGGGTGCGCCTTCTCAACTGATTGATAACATTCGCGTGTGACCGTTGGGTCGGTCACATTCCCGTGCAACTGTGCCAATATCGGTGAGGGGCCGGTTTGGCATAGGTCTGGTTCAAGTCTAGGGTCTTTTTAGATGCTCATCCGCAAGTTTTCGGCTCTCGCCCTTACCGCCGTGCTGGCCATTGGTGCCGCAGGTGTTATCGCGCAGGAGGCTTTTACGCCGCCCGCCACGCCTCAGGAAGCCATCCAGATGCGTGAAGACGTGATGAAGGAAAATGGTGGCCTGCTGCGCAGCGCGGGCAGCCTGACGGGCGATGCAGCCGTTGCCGCTGCCCAGACCATTCTCGACAATTACACCCATCTGCCCGAGCTGTTTCCGGAAGGCTCCGAAGGCGGCGATGCGCTGCCGGCCATCTGGCAGAACTGGGAGGCCTTCACCGCCATTATCGAAACCGGTCGCGCAGGCGCCGAAAGCGCGCTGGCGGCAGCACAGGCCGGCGACACGGCCGCCTATGCCGCCGGGCTACAGACCGTCATGGGCACCTGTGGCCAGTGCCACCAGCAGTTCCGCTCCTGATCGAAACCAGATAATCATCGCCTCCAAAGCGATTGGGGCGGCCTTCGGGCCGCCCTCTTTTTTTGATTTCGCTTGATTTATTGGGTTTGCGCGGTCAATCTCCGCGCCATGAAGACCAAGTGCACCATTACCGCCTGTATTATTACCTGCTAACCCAAGCGTTGGCGGAGCGGTCTTCTTCATCCCGATAGGTTCGAACGGATAGAGGCTCCCCCGCCAGGGCACAAACATGTCTGGCCAACAGGAAGCCTTTATGACCACGGCAAAGCCGCAGCTCACGCTCTACAATACCCTCACCCGCTCCAAGGCGCCCTTCGTGCCCATGGACGAGAGCAATGTGCGTCTCTATGCCTGCGGCCCCACGGTCTATGACTTCGCTCATATCGGCAATGGCCGCGCTGCCATCGTGTTCGACCTGCTGTTTCGGGTTCTGCGCCATGTCTATGGCCCCGAACATGTCACCTATGTGCGCAACATCACCGACGTCGACGACAAGATCAACGCGCGCGCCCTGCGCGACCATCCCGATCTGCCGCTGAACGAGGCTATCCGCAGGGTCACCGAGACCACGGCGGCCCAATACCAGAAAGACACGGGCGCACTGGGCTGCCTTGAGCCCACCGTGCAGCCGCGCGCCACCGAAAACATCGCGGAAATGCAGAGCCTGATCGGCACGCTGATCCAGCATGGTCATGCCTATGAGGCGGGCGGCGAAGTGCTGTTTGCCGTCGATTCCATGCCCGATTATGGCCAGCTATCGGGCCGCAATATCGAAGATAATCTCGCTGGTGCGCGCATTGCTGTCGATGCCCACAAGCGCAATCCCGCCGATTTTGTGCTCTGGAAACTGTCATCCGCCGACGAACCCGGCTGGGACAGTCCCTGGGGTCGTGGCCGCCCCGGTTGGCATATCGAATGCTCCGCCATGGCCGAACGTTATCTCGGAAAAACCTTCGACATTCACGGCGGCGGGCTCGATCTCATCTTCCCGCACCACGAAAACGAAATCGCCCAATCCCGCTGCGCCCATGGCTCGCATGCCATGGCCAATGTCTGGATGCATAATGGCTTTCTACAGGTCGAAGGCCAGAAAATGTCCAAGAGCCTGGGCAATTTCTTCACCATCCACCAGTTGCTCGAAACTGCGGATTTCGGCGGCAGGAAGTGGCCGGGCGAAGTGCTGCGCCTCGCCATGCTGATGACCCATTATCGCGAGCCGATTGATTTCTCCCAGCGCCGGCTGGAAGAGGCGGTGAACCTGCTCGAAAAATGGGAACGCGCGGCCGGAGACGCCCAGCCTGCCGAGCAACTCGCCCCAGATCTCGTCGAGCGTCTCGTGGACGATCTCGATACGTCAGGCGCTATCGCGCGTATCCACGCCCTGATCATGGACGAAGGCCGCGCTGCCGACGGGCTGGCTCTGGCCAACCTCATGGGCATTGGCATCCAGCGCGAGGTCGCGGTGGATGAGGACGTGGCCAAAAAAGTCGCCGCCCGCCTCGCCGCCCTCAACGCCAAAGACTTCGCCGAAGCAGACCGCATCCGCAATGAACTGGCCGATCAGGGCATCGTGCTGATGGACTATAAGGACGAGGCCGGTGCACGCCGGACCAGGTGGGAGGTCAAGCGGTAAATGTCTGCGCAAGCGGATAAAACCCCTCACCCGTCTCGGCCTCTGGCCGATCCACCCTCTCCCTCGAGGGGAGAGGGGAGCATCGAGTCTGTCGCGAGCGCAGAACCCCCTTCTCCCCTTGAGGGAGAAGGTGCCCGAAGGGCGGATGAGGGGTCAGGGATACAAAAGCGCGCGCGGAAAGACTGGCGGACCGCGAAGACTCCGATTTTGCGCGGCTTTGCCAAAGGCATGCGTCACCAGCCGACCGAGGCGGAGTCAAAGTTGTGGACGCTGCTGCGCAATCGGCGATTCGCGCAATTCAAGTTCCGGCGGCAATTACCGCTGGGTGACTACATCGCTGATTTTGTGTGCTTATCACACAAGCTAATCATCGAAGCCGATGGCTCCCAGCACGTCGAGTCACCCCGAGACGCCATCCGCGACGAATATCTCCGCGCACAAGGCTTCCGCCTGCTCCGCCTCTGGAACAATGACATCCTCGCCCGCCCAACCCTCGTCTCCGACGCCATTTGGGCGGCGCTGCATGAAGACAAACCCCTCCTGACAGCCCCTGTCATCGCCTCAAGCTCAAACGCTGTCTCCACACCAAGGGAGACATTTCCATGATCGATCATACCGGCATCAACGTCGCCAACTGGGATAAGGCACGCGTCTTTTACGACGCGGCTTTTGCCCCGCTCGGCTATAGCCTGCTCGCAGAGGTCCCCGAACAGTTCACCGGCGGGGTCAAGGTCGGTGGCTATGGCAAGGCCAAGCCCGATTTCTGGCTGACCGAGAGCGCCGATACCGGCCCCGGCCGTCACTATGCCTTTGTCGCGGCGTCGCGCGCCGAGGTCGATGCCTTCTATGCGGCGGCCATGGCCAATGGTGGCCGCGACAATGGCGGCCCCGGCCCGCGCCCGCATTATCACGAACACTATTATGGGGCCTTCGTCATCGATCCGGATGGCAACAATGTCGAGGCGGTCTGCCATGTCGGATAAAGAAGCGCATTCCGGCGGCTGCCAGTGCGGCGCCGTGCGTTTCCGGGTGACCCGTCTGGGTCGCCCGTCCATCTGCCATTGCCGCATGTGCCAGAAAGCCTTTGGCGGCTTTTTCGGGCCGCTGGTTACTGGGCTCGAATTCAGCTGGACACGCGGCGCGCCGAAATATTTCGCCAGTTCCAGCGCCATTCGCCGGGGCTTTTGCGGCGATTGCGGCACGCCCCTGACCTATGAGGGCGATACCTATACCGAATTCGCCATCGGCGCCTTCGATGATCCCGAAGTGGCCCGCCCGGTCATTCAGGCCAATCTTGCCGACAAGCTCTCCTATACCGACCATCTGCATGAACTGCCCTGCCTGTCGGACGAGAAACAGGCCGAGCGGTCAGCCGTTTACGCCACGCGGACCTCGCACCAACACCCCGATCACGACACGACCGACTGGCCACATAAGGAGCAAGGCTGATGGATCGCTACACGATGGAGGTCAGCGGCGGCTGCCAATGCGGCGCGGTGCGCTATCACGCCACCGAGATGTTCGACAATTCCCATATCTGCCATTGCCGCATGTGCCAGAAGGCCGTGGGCAATATCTTTGCCGCCCTTGTCGCCGCCCCACGTGAGGCAATCACCTGGACGCGCGGCGAACCTGCCCGGTTCCGGAGTTCCGAACATGTCGATCGTGGCTTCTGTGCCGCCTGCGGCACGCCGCTATTTTACGACACTGTCGGCGGCAATCGGGTGAATTTCACCATTGGTTCGCTCGACCATCCCGAACTCTTCCCGCCCGGCGCCAATACCGGCACCGAAGCCATGGTGCCGTGGTTTCCGACCTTGACCACAATCGAGGACGGCGGCCCGACCGAAGCCCCCGCTCTCAAAGACTGGTGGAGCGCCATCAAGGCCACCAATAACCAGCATCCAGACCACGACACGTCCGTCTGGCCGCCAAAGTAAACGACCCGAGTAAGGCCCCCAAAATGTCCCGCGACCGCCTCTATCTCTTCGACACGACCCTGCGCGATGGTGCCCAGACCGCCGGCATCGAGTTTTCGCTGGAAGACAAGATCGCCATTATCGGCCTGCTCGAAGAACTGGGCGTGGACTATATCGAGGGCGGCTATCCCGGCGCCAACCCGGTCGATACGGCTTTTTTTGAGAACAAGCGCACGAAGAAAGCGACATTCACCGCTTTCGGCATGACCAAAAGGGCAGGGCGCTCCGCCGCCAATGATCCGGGCGTCATGGGTCTGGTCAGATC
>VFQU01001250.1_pt1 | contig 15823 bp, 16 predicted proteins | sample 3512311 | NCBI WGS metagenome assembly VFQU01 (sample SAMN10412377, study PRJNA504923) | tailings metagenome | isolation source: Relicate 3 Philex TSF3 active mining site | place: Philippines: Tuba, Benguet | collected 2017-08-29
GCCTCCATCGCCTTCGTCTTCTGGGCCCAGCGCATGCTCAATCTCGAGCTCGACGGCCACTATGCCGAACTGATGGAACTGGCGCTCTACAACGGTGTCCTCTCCGGCCTCGGCCGCGACGGCACCCTCTACTTTTACGAGAACAAGCTCGAAAGCGACGGCTCGCACCGCCGCTGGCCCTGGCATCCCTGCCCCTGCTGCACCATGAACGTGTCGCGCCTCGTCGCCTCGGTAGGCGGCTATTTCTACTCGGTCGGCCCCGACTCCATCGCCGTCAATCTCTATGGCGGCAACAAAGCCGATCTGGAGATGAATGGCCGCCGCATCCGCATCGAGGAAAATTCGACCTATCCATGGTCCGGCCGGATCAAGCTAACGCTCCACCCCTATGGACACGGACCCTTCGCGCTGAAACTGCGCATCCCAGCCTGGGCCAATGGCGCCACGGCCAGCGTCAACGGCAACCCCGTCGACCTACCCGGCCAGACGGAAAACGGCTACCTCGTCATCACCCGCGACTGGCTCGACGGCGACAGTGTCGACCTCGACATGCCCATGCCCCCGCGTCGGCTCTATGCCAATCCCAAGGTCAAGATGGACCGCTATCGCACCGCCCTCGCCCGCGGCCCGCTGATCTATTGCGCCGAAGCGGTCGACAATCCCGTCGCCCCACACGATCTCCTGCTGCCCCAAAGCGCCATAATCAGCGAAACACAGTCCGACCTCTTCGGCGGCATCGTCGCCCTAACCGCCGAAGCACAAACCATAGCCACCGACGACTGGGGCCCCGACCTCTACCGCACCACCCCGCCCGCCGCCTCCCCCGCCACCCTAACCGCCATCCCCTACTACCTCTGGGCCAACCGCGATCCAGGGCCGATGCTGGTTTGGCTGCAAACCGTCCCATAGGGCTATTCGCTCCAGTGGAGCGAATAGAGGTGAGCAGGCCATGAGAGCTATGCTCGAATGGCGGGCAAGTCCCGTAAGGGCCAATCGCTCCAGTGGAGCGATTGGAGGTGTGAAGGCCATGAGACTCCGACCCGTCCCGCAGGGCCCCACACGCCAGTGGCGTGTGGGGAGGCGAGGAGGCCACGAGAGCTAAGCTCGAGTGGCTCGCTCGAATGGCGGGCCGACACCTCCACGCACGCCGCCACCCACCTCCCCCTTTGACGGGGGAGGCAAGCAAAGCTTGGCCCGCAGGGCCTTAGCGACGCTCGGAGGGGGTGCCAACGCACTGTATCCCCTCGCACTCGACCACCACCCAAGCCTCGCCACGCCCCCCAATCCCCCATAGGCTCACCCCAATTGCACCTCCGAGTCGTTTCATGCCTCCATCCATTCAGCAGCGGCCAAATCCGCTGCATCTCCTGATTGCCTTTGGCAGCGGTTGCCTGCTTACCTTCGCCGTCTTCATCAATGCAGAGGCGGGCCGCTATGGCGGCGCCCTATACTCCTCATGGCTGGCCCACGGCACCGGTTCGGTCGCGGCCATCCTCGTCCTCGCCATTCTCTGGTTCCGCGACCGACCCGCCGTCACCGCCATTCGCGGCAAAGCCCCGCTCTGGGCCTATCTCGGCGGCATTTCCGGCGCCGCCACCGTCATGCTGACCTCCACTGCGGTCAATTCACCCCTCGCCCTGGCCGGCACGCTGGCGCTGGGGCTGGCGGGTCAGGTTGCTTTCAGTCTCGCTGCTGACCAGTGGGGTCTGCTTGGCATGCCCAGGCGCCGCCTCACCCGCCGGGACGCAGCCGCGGCCGCACTCATCACTGCCGGCAGCCTGCTCATCATTTGCTTCGGCATGGGGGATGCGGCATGACCCTCTTCGTCGCCTATGCCATCGCCGCCGGCGTCCTCGTCGGCCTCAGCCGTCAGCTCAATGGCCGGCTGGCGCTCTCCACCACCCCGCTCATCGCCTCGTTCTGGAACCACGTTGTCGGTTTCGTTTTTCTGACCGGCCTCGGATTGCTCCTCGGCAATCTCATCCTGCCAGGCGCGGCCGACGCCCCTTGGTGGGTCTATACGGGCGGCCCCATAGGTGTGGCTTTGGTCACGGCGGGGTCCTGGCTCATCCCGCGCATCGGCGCCGTCAATTCCGCGCTTCTGGTCATCGGCGGCCAGATGGTTTCCGGCGTCGTCTTTGATCTGGTTCGCGGCGCGCCCATGACATTTTGGGCCAGCGCAATCGGCGTCGCACTCATTCTCGCCGGAGTCGCACTTACGCAACGCTCAAAGTGAACAGTCTGCTAACAACAAGGGGCCCGAAGGCCCCTTGTGTGAATGCGATTTTTGTCTCGATCAACCGGCAGCCGTATAGGCCGTCTTCACGATGGTGAAGAACTCGGCCGCATACTTGCCCTGCTCGCGCGGACCGTAGCTCGATCCCTTGCGCCCGCCGAAGGGCACGTGGAAATCGACGCCCGCCGTCGGCACATTGACCATCACCATACCGGCCTCGGCATTGCGCTTGAAATGCGTCGCGTACTTGAGAGAAGTCGTGACGATACCGGCACTTAGCCCAAATTCCGTATCGTTCGCCGTAGCGAGAGCTTCTTCGTAATCCTTGACCTTGATCACCGCCGCGACCGGTCCAAAGATTTCCTCGCGGGCAATCCGCATCTGGTTGGTGGCGCCGGTAAACAGCGCCGGCTGCAGGAAATAACCCTCGGTCGGGGCATTGACGCGGTTGCCACCGGCCCGCAATTCAGCGCCTTCGCCGCGGCCGATCTCGATATAATCCATGTCCTGCTTAAGCTGACCGGGATCGACCACCGGGCCAATTTCCGTATTCTTATCAAGGGCATCGCCCACGCGCAGATTCTTGGTCCGCTCGCAGAGCGCATCGACGAACTTGTCGTGGATACCCTCGGTCACGATCACGCGGCTCGACGCCGTGCACCGCTGGCCGGTCGAGAAAAATGCCGACTGGGCAACGCTTTCGACGGCAACTTTGAGGTCGGCATCATCGAGCACGATGGTCGGATTCTTGCCGCCCATTTCCAGCTGGAACTTGCGGCCAACCTTGGTCGACGCCTCCGCCACCCGCTTACCCGTACCCACCGAACCGGTGAAGGAGATCGCAGCAACATCAGGGCTGTCGAGCAATGTCTGGCCTACGACCGACCCCTTGCCCATCACCAGGTTAAGCACACCCTTGGGCAGGCCGGCCCGCACCAGAATGTCCACAATGGCCCAGGTCGAGCCCGGCACGAGGTCTGCGGGCTTGATGACGACGGTGTTGCCATAGGCCAGCGCCGGCGCAACCTTCCATGCCGGGATGGCAATGGGGAAATTCCAAGGCGTGATGATCCCGATGACACCCACCGGCTCACGCGTGATTTCCACGCCGACGCCCGGACGCACCGATGGCAGAACTTCGCCGGAAAGGCGCAGTACTTCACCAGCGAAAAAGTCGAAAATCTGAGCGGCACGAGTGACTTCGCCAATGCCTTCGGCCAGCGTCTTGCCCTCTTCGCGGCTCAAAAGCTCGCCCAGTTCCTGCTTACGGGCCAGGATTTCCTGGCTGGTTTTGGACAGGATCGCATGACGTTCGAGAATGCCTGAACGCGACCAGGCCGGGAATGCGGCCTTGGCGGCGGCAATAGCCTGCTTGGTTTCCTCGGCGGTCGCGCGCGCATAGACGCCAACGACCTCGTTTATATTGGACGGGTTGATGTTCTCAGTCCCGTCGGACCCCACCCACTCGCCATCGATAAGGTTCTTGTGCAACTCGGTCATATTTGGTGGCCTTTCGGAAAAACCGCCGCCCGTGGGAGACAGGGCGCCTGGTCAGGAAAACTAGATGAGGCTGGCGCGGCACAGGTCGCGCAGCAGATGGCTGGCGCCATAGGTCCAGGGCGGACACTTGGTAGATAGGTTCACCCGGTTGGAAAGTGTACCCAGGCTCGGTGTCGAAATGGAGACGACGTCCCCGATCTTGTGGGTGAAGCCCTTGCCCGCCCCGTCGCGATCCTTGACTGGTGCGAACATGGTGCCGAGGTAAAGCACCAGCCCGTCCGGATATTGGTGATGTTCGCCAATGGTCGCCGCAACCAGCGATTCCGGCGTACGCGAAATTTCGGCCATATTGGACCGGCCTTCGAGCACAAACCCGTCAGCGCCTTCCACCAAAAGGGAAATCTCGGCCTGCTTGACGGTTTCCAGCGTGAATTCACCGTCGAAAAGCCGCACGAACGGCCCGAGCGATGCCGAGGCATTATTGTCCTTGGCCTTGCCCAGAAGCAGCGCCGAACGGCCTTCCACATCGCGCAGATTGACGTCATTGCCCAGTGTCGCGCCGATAATCTCGCCTTTGCTGGTCACCAGCAGCGCCACTTCCGGCTCAGGATTGTTCCAGCTCGAAACCGGGTGCAATCCAACTTCGGCGCCATGGCCCACCGCACTCATCGGCTGGCCCTTGGTGAAAATTTCCGCGTCCGGCCCGATGCCGACTTCCAGATACTGGCTCCACACGCCCTTGGCGATCAGCGCCGCCTTGACCTTCATCGCCGCGTCCGAGCCGGGCACAAGCTGGCTGAGATCGGTGCCGATCAGCTCGAGTATTTCCCCGCGCAGCGCGTCGGCGCGCGACTTATCCCCCCGCGCCTGTTCCTCGATCACCCGCTCCAGCAGCGACACAACGAAGGTCACGCCGGATGCCTTGATGGCCTGAAGATCGATAGGCGACAGCAGGCGCGGCAGATCAGAGCCGCCGCTCTTGGAATTGGCGACAACCGCCTCAATATCCCCGATAGCCCGCCCCGGCGCATTGCGCACATGCTCGGCGGCCCTGCCACTCTCGGCAATGTCGCGCACGCTTGCCATGCCGCGAGCCGTAATATCGGTCAGTTGTCCATCGCGAACGGTGACGATCCGGGGATATTCGAAGTCCGGAACAAGGGCGCGCCCTACGAGAATGCCCTCAGGAATGTCATGCGCACCCATTGCGTCCCCCGGAAATGTCCGACGAGTGACTAGCCCACCCCGAGCCGCATGCGCAAGCAAAGAACGCCAAAAATCATACTTTTTGTTGAGCCTGCTTCTTCGTCAGTGCCGCAATATAGGCGACCAATTCCGCGAACTTCGTGACGGATTTCCACGACTTATCGGCGGCCCGTTCAACTCCGGTTCATCTGCGCCGCAATAAGGACGCATTGGCTCGGGAATTCTCCCCTACACCGAGCAGCTACTTAAGGAGTTTGCCATGCGCCTCAGCGTCCTCGTTCCCTTCGCCCTTCTCGCCACCGCTCTCCCGGCCTATGCCGGCAGCATTTCCATCGATGGGCGCGGCGAAGTGCGGGCCGCGCCCGACATGGCTACCGTTATGTCCGGGGTGACCACCCAGGGCGCCACTGCCCGTGAGGCCCTCGACGCCAATACCGCCGCCATGTCCGAGCTGATCGCCGCGCTCAAGGAAGCCGGCATCGAAGCCCGCGACATCCAGACCTCAGGCTTTTCCGTCAATCCCAACTATGTCTATTCCGACGCGCGCGACGAACTGGGCTATTCTCTGCCGCCCAAGATCAACGGCTATCAGGTCGCAAATTCCGTCACCGTGATTGTCCGCGACCTCGAAGAGCTGGGCTCCATTCTGGACAAGTCCGTCACGGTCGGCGCCAACACCGTCAATGGCGTGAGCTTCTCGGTGGCCGATCCTTCCGAACTGCTGGACGAGGCCCGCAAGGCGGCCTTTGCCGATGCCCGCGCCAAGGCCGAGCTTTATGCCGGTGTTTCCGGCGCCAAATTGGGCGATCTCGAGTCCATCTCGGAAAGCCAGGACTACGGCGCCCCCCAGCCCTATCCGATGTATGCCCGCGCCGAAATGGCCGCCGCGCCTGTACCGGTGGAAGTGGGCGAGTTGACCTTCGCGATCACCGTCAATGTGTCGTGGGATTTGGACAACACTGCCGAGTAATCAACAGGGCTCTTCGGGTCTTGCCTTGTTTTGGCCAAACCCGGAGGGCCCTTCGCGCGTTGTCAATTCAGGGGTGGGATGCTGCAAGCCCGCCCGTGAGTTCCCGGATCCCCTCATGCGAGGGGGCTTGGGCGGTGGGGACGGATCCACCGTAGTCACCCCGTCCCCACCAACCCTCATTCCCCGATGAGATGCAGGACCCCACTTCGCGCTCATGCGGCCTTTGCCTGTGCTCGAACAGATAAAGCCCCTGCCACATTCCCAGCACAGGACGCCCGCCCGATAGCGGAATGCCGATGGAGGTCTGCGTCAGCGCGGCCTTTATATGGGCCGGCATGTCGTCCGGTCCTTCGGTCGTGTGCACCAGCCAATCCATGCCTTGGGGCACCAGACGTCGGAAAAACCCCAAAAGATCGGTCTGCACATCCGGGTCAGCATTCTCCTGGATGACCAGCGAACACGACGTATGCCGCACATAGACCGTCAGTAGACCCGTCACGATCCCCGACCGGGCGGCAAAATCACGCATCGCATGGGTGATTTCGTAGAGCCCTTGCCCCTGGGTGCGCACATGGATTGATTCAATGAATTGCTGCATGCATTGGGCCTATCATATTCTACCGATCTGTGGAGCCCAACGTCCGCCCGCCCCATTCCTGCCCCATTGCGCAGGCCACTTGCCCATGGGTCAGCGGTGGAACCATGCGCAAAGCCCTGCGTTTCCGGCCTTGCGGGGACTGTAGGGCCTTTTTGCTGCTTCACCATCCATTCAGGGTGGGTTCAGGAAACACCGACAATGCTCGACAGACGTGTGCCAAACACAAAGGAATAAACACATGCGCCTCAAGACCTGGCTGCTCGCCGGAACCAGCATCGGCTTCATGGCCCTTGCACCGCTATCAGCACTGGCCCAGGACGCCGAGCTTCAGTCGGCCTACCGCGCCTATCTCGACGCTCAGGCCTCTGGTGATTCTGCCGCATTGGCCACTGCACAGGCCGAACTGACCGAACTGTGCATTGTTGGCGGCTTTGCGAGCATTGAAGACTGTATCGCCGCGCTCAACGCGATGGCCGCGCCTGCGGCCGAGCCGCAGGCCGAACCTCAACCCGAGCCAGAGCCCGAGCCTGTAGTGGAGGAACCTGCTCCCGAACCCGAACCTGTTGCTGAGCCCGAGCCTGTCGTCGAAGAGCCTGCTCCAGAACCCGAACCGGTTGTTGAGCAGCCGGCGCCTGAGCCGGTTATCGAACAGCCCGCTCCAGAGCCTGAGCCTGTTGTGGAACAGCCCGCACCCGAGGCAGAACCGGTGATTGAAGAACCGGCGCCCGAGCCAGTGGCGGAAGAACCCACGCCCGTGGCCGAACCTGAAGCCATGGCGGCAGAACCTGCGCCCGAACCGGTTGTCGAGGCGCCTGCCGTCGAGCAGCCCGCTGCCGTCGCGGTTGACTATGCGGGCCTTCTGGCCGAGCAGGTCTCGATCTATGAAGACGCTGCTGCCGACCTGCTGTCCGGCGGTGATCCCGTCGCCGCTCAGGCGCGTATCGACAGTGCCAATGCCGAAATCGCTGCGCTTTGCGCCGAAGCTGGCCAGCCGGACGTAACGGCTTGCCTGGCGCAATATGGTCTCGAACTGCCTGTAGTTCCGGCGCTTCAGCGTCCGGCGGCGCCCGCCGAACAGCCCGTGGTGGAAGAGCCTATCGCCGAGCAACCCGCACCGGTCGAAGAAGTGACCTCTGACGGCGACATTGCCGAGCCTATCGTCGAACTGCCGGCAGGTGTTACCGTCGAGCAGATCGCACCCGTACTCGATAGCGCCAAAGACGAACCTGTCGATGCAGGAGCCGCTGCCTTTGAGGTCGAGGCCACCGAGCCTCCGCCTCCGCCGCCGGTGAGCGACGAGGCCGCACAGTCCGAAGCGATCCGCACCCTTGCTGCCGAACCCGTCGCCGCTGTGACGGCCGAAGAAGGCACCGAGATCACTGCGACGCAGAACAACACTGTCAACCAGACGGTGGTGAACAACTACATCAACAACATCACGAATATAACCAACGTCACCAACAACACGACAACCAACAACACGACGGTCAATAATACCGTCAACAACACCACCAACAACACGCAGAACAATATCGGCCAGCAGAACAACGTCACCGTTGTCGAAGCCCCGGTGGTTCAGACGGGTACCAGCGGCGATGTCATCGCCCAGGTGATCCTGCAGGTTGGAACGCAGTTGATCGTCAACTCGATCGGTCAGGACACCGACCGCTTCTACAACCCGCAGCAGGACGAGATTTACTACGAAAATCTCTCCAATGGCCGCGTGCGCGAAGTGATCACCCGTCCCGACGGCACCCAGATCGTCACTGTCCGCAACCGCAATGGCGACATTCTGCGCCGTTCGCGCATCGACCCGAACGGGCGTGAATATGTTCTCGCCTATTTCGATGATCGCTACGGCAACGATCTGGACACCTGGCGTGATCCGGGCCTCGATCTGCCCCCGCTGCGTCTGAACATACCGGTCCGCGACTATGTGCTCGATGCCCGCTATGCCGACGAACGGGAGCTGGAGCAGTTCTTTGCTCAACCGCCGGTCGAACAGGTGGCCCGCATCTACTCGATCGACGAAGTAAAGCGGTCCGCACGCCTGCGTGACAGCGTCCGTAAACTCGAAGTGGGTAACCTCACCTTCGACACCGGCGCCGCCACCATTGGCCGTGATCAGGTCCGCTCTCTCTCCGGCATTGCCAATGCCATGCTGGCCATGTTGCAGCGCAATCCGAACGAGACCTTCCTGATCGAAGGTCACACTGACGCGGTGGGTTCGGACATCTCCAACCTGCGCCTGTCGGACAATCGTGCCGCAACGGTCGCCCGTGTCCTTACGGACTTCTATGGCGTCCCGCCGGAAAACCTGGCCACCCAGGGCTATGGCGAACGTTACCTCAAGATCCGTACCGAGGCGGCCGAACGCGAAAACCGTCGAGTTACCATCCGCCGCATCACGCCGCTGATCACCATCGCCAGCCGCTGATCGCAGCACCATCAAACAGAAAAGGCCGGGCCCAGCGCCCGGCCTTTTTCATGGCTGCCCTGCGACATCACCATCCATCTTGAAGGCGCCAACGGACCTGATATCTGTGCGCGGCTTTTCCGGAGCCGCCCATGAAGAACCTCGAGATTTTTGTCGAACGCATCATCCTCGCCTCCCGCTGGCTGCTGGTGGCGTTCTATATCGGTCTGGGCATTGCCCTGGCGCTCTATGCCTTCACCTTCTTCATCAAGCTGTGGGATTTCGCCAGCCATCTCATCGGCATGGACGAGACCGAGACCATCCTCAAGATTTTGGGCCTGATTGACGCCGCGCTGATCGCCAGCCTCGTCGTCATGGTGATCATTTCCGGCTACGAAAACTTCGTCTCACGCTTCGACAACGAGGGCGAAGTTCACTGGCTGGGCCAGATCGATGCCGGTTCGCTCAAGATCAAGGTCGCATCCACCATCGTAGCGATCTCCTCGATCCACCTCCTGCAGATCTTCCTCAATGTGCCGCGCTACACCAGCGAACAGATCATGTGGTACACGCTGCTGCATGTAACCTTCATCCTCTCGGCACTTTTCCTGGCCATCATCGATAAAATCTCAAAAAAGCCACAAAAGAGCGACGATCCATCGCTTTAGATAATCAATTCAACATATTGAATATTATAATTGAATCCCCCGGAAATCACCGATTTCGGGGGTTTCACATTTTCGGGAACTCTCCGTTCGGGGCGGCGTTTCTTAGCCAGCGTTGAAACAAAGGAGCAAAAGATGGCTACCCCCGAACGCGATACTGTTTACACCAATGACGGCAACCGTACCGTCTATACCCGTGAGAGCAATGGTACCGGCTGGTTCGTCGGAATCATCGTCGCTCTGGCTCTGCTGGCAATCGGTTACCTGGTGTTCTCGGCCAATTCCGGCCCGGCGACCACCGTTGATGTCAACACCACTCCGGCTGTTGAATCGCCTGTGACCGATCCGGCTCTGGCTCCGGCCCCCATGACCGAAACCCCGGTCGTTCCGGAAGCCGCTCCGATGACTGAGGCTCCGGCTGTCGATGCCGCCCCGGCCACTGAGGCACCTGTCCCGGCTGAAACGCCTGCCGGCACGGAAACCGAGGCTGCCCCGGTCGCTGAACCGGCTGCCCCCGGCGCCTAATATACTGATCCTATAGGCTCTGGCTCCTCCCTCCAGAGCCAACAAGACCCCGGCGCCCCACCGGGGTCTTTTCTTGTGCCGGGCGCCCCCGACAGGTTGCAGGCGGCCCCTCTCGTCACCATCTCCTCATCAACTCAAGGGAGCCCAAATGTTCAACATCGACCAAATCCTCAAGACCCTGCAAACCGACCAGAATGCGCAGCGCACGGCCATGAGCGGCGCGGCGGGCCTTGCAGCCGGCATGCTGCTCTCGGGTGGCAAGCCAGGGAAGCTCCTGGGCAATGCCGTCAAGGCCGGTGCACTGGCCGCTGTGGGTGGCCTCGCATACAAGGCCTGGCAGAATTACCAGCAGGGCCAGTCCGGCGCCGCTCCGGCACCGTCGGAAGACGCGTTTATCCCGGCTCCCGCCGATACCCAGGCGCATGAAGAGCTCGGCAAGACGCTGGTGCGCGCCATGATCTCCGCCGCAAAGGCCGATGGCCGCATCGACGCGACCGAAAAGGAGGCCATTTTCGAGCGGCTCAAATCCATGACCCTTTCCGCAGAGGAAAAGGCCTGGGTTTTTGACGAATTGTCGGGCCCGCTGAACATCAACGCCGTGGTCGCACGCGCCGACACCCCGGCGCATGCAGCCGAAATATATGCGGCCTCTCTCGTCGCCATCAGCGCCGATACCGCCGCCGAACAGGCTTATCTCGAAGCTCTCGCCGCCAAGCTCAAACTCGAACCGGCTTTGGTCGCCGAAATCCACCGCGCCGCCGGCGAAAAGGCCCCCGCGCCCGCCGCAACGCCATGGGCCTACACGCCGGACAATAGCAACGTCTGAGACTTTGACACCGCGCGGACACCATGCCGCGCGGTATCACCCATGTGCGTTCTTGAAGCGCTTGCCCCAGCCGTCCACATCTCGGGCCAAGGAGAACCACAATGGAACTTGGACTTTATTCCTTTGCCGAGAACACGCCCGATCCGTTGAATGGCAATCGGGTCCAGTCGCCGCAGGAGCGCCTGAGCGACCTCATCGAAGAGATCGAGCTGGCCGACCAACTTGGCCTCGCCTTCTACGGCCTGGGCGAACACCATCGCGCCGACTACGTCGCGTCCGCACCGGTCACCATTCTCGCTGCCGCAGCAGCCCGTACCAAATCCATCCACCTCTCGACCGCCGTCACCGTACTGAGCTCGGAAGACCCCGTTCGTGTCTGGCAGCAATTCGCCACGCTCGACCTGATTAGCAATGGTCGTGCCGAAATCATGGCCGGACGCGGCTCCTTCATCGAGAGCTTCCCGCTCTTCGGGCTCGACCTCAACGACTATGACGAACTGTTCGAAGAAAAGCTCGAAATGCTGCTCAAGATCAGGGAGGGCGGCAAGGTCGCCTGGCCCGGCAGCAAGCACACCAAGCCCATTCCCGGCCTCGAGATTTATCCCAAACCTTTGCAGGAGCCCTTGCCGCTCTGGATCGCGGTCGGCGGCACGCCCAATTCGGTGGCCCGCGCCGCCTATTACGGCCTGCCCTTGATGATCGCCATCATCGGCGGCCGCCCGCGCCAGTTCCAGCCGCTCACCGAGCTTTACCGCCAGACCGGCGCGAAGATGGGTCATGATGCCGCCAGGCTGAAGCTCGGCGTTTCCGGCCACGGCTTTATTGCCGAGGACAGCCAGTCTGCCCGCGACATTGCCTTTCCGGCCCATAACGCAGTGATGACCAAGATCGGCGCGGAACGCGGCTGGCCGCCGGGCACGCGTGCCCAATTCGACGCCGGCGCAACGCCCGAAGGCGCCTATTATCTCGGGTCGCCGCAAGAGGTGATCGACAAGATCCTCATGCAGCATGAATGGTTCGGCCACGACCGCTTCGGCCTGCAGCTGAGCGTCGGCACCCTGCCCCACGACAAGGTCATGAAGGCCATCGAGCTTTATGGAACGGTGGTGAAACCCGCCATCGACAAGGCACTGCCGCCCAAATCCTGATGACAGAGTGCCGATCCCGTGGTTTGCTCACGCAACATCACGGGATCGCAGCATGGTTGAGGACGCGCCGCCGGAAAGACCAATAGTCCGCCACCCGCTTTATATCGCCTGGAGTGGCCTGATCCTGCGTCTCAGCGACAATGGGGTCACCCCAGACACCGAGGGCCTGCACTTCACCCGCGATGGCCGCAAGACCTATCGCCCTTATTCGGATCTGGTTGAGGTCAACCTAGCCATGACGTCTATGCCGCGTGCTGCAGACATCGCGCAGATGACGTTACGATTTTTCGATGGCACGAAAATGCGCGTGCTCAACACCGATGCCTGGGGCAGAGCCGATGCGAATCACAACCAGCACTATTACCGCTTCAAGGCCGACCTCCATCAACGCCTTGTGGAAAGCGGAGCCGCCGGCCGTATCCGCTTCACCACCGGCGTGTCGCAGGGCAGATCGAGCGCCCAACGCGTCATCATGGTCATTGCCGCCGCCTTCTTCATCGGCGCCCCGATCGTCATCTTTTTCATGACCGGGAGGGGCGAAGCCCTTCTCGTCATGCTGGGCGGCATCGCGCTCGTCCTGCCATTCATGCGCGCAATGGATCGAAACGCCCCGGCCAGTTACGACCCGCGCGATCCACCCGATATGCTCCGGTGACTACTTGCCGCTACGCTTGATCGACTTGATCGCCAGCGGCGGCACGCCGGACTTTTCCGAGATCGCCCGGTCCTGATCCATGATTGCGGTACGCGCCGGCTCATCGCCGTCCAGCCCGCCGAGCAGGCTTGCATCGACCTTGCGGTTGGACCGCTGCGAGCCGTCCTCATAGACAATGTCGAACATGACGAATTCGGTGCGGGCAGTTGGCTTTTTGGCCATTGGAGTGTCCTTTCAAAACAGAACCGCGAGCCGGAACGGCCCGCGGTCGTCAAATGCAGTTCCGGCCGGGTTCAGCGGAAAATGTGTTCGCCCTGCTCGTCGATGATCTGGCGGCCCTTGCCCAGCGCCAGCGCCACGAGATCATCGAGCGAACTCATGCGGTCGGCGCGAATGAACCGGTAGGTCTTGAGCTCGCCGCCAATATCCTTCTCGATGGTCCCGGCCAGTTGCAACTCGCTGCCCGCCTTCATCTCGATGGCCTTGATCAGGAACCCCTTGTAGTTCTCCTCGCCGAGAACCTTGTCACCCGCTGGCTCGGCACTGGCCGAACCGCCACCGAACAGCCTCTTGAGAAACGACATACGCGGCCTCCTTATAGTTTTCGCTTGCGCTCGGGCCGGGGTCGCTCCAGCTCTCCGCGCCTGTCCATCTCCTCCTGCAACCAAAGCGGCGAGATGTCAAAATAGTTCGGCCAGATCGGCTTGCCATTGACCAGATCGACCTTGGCGAAATAGGCCCGATCACGCAGCGGCTCCGTCCCCTCGCCCCGCTCTGCCAGCATCGGTGCCGCATTGAACGTGCCGAATGTCCCGTCCGAAAACGTCACCACCAGCTTGAACGGAATGGCGGCGCGCAGGGACGTGAGCGTGAGACGGGGAGCCGCCATGGGGCGACTCCTAGTTGTCGAGGAAACTCCGCAGCTTGCGGCTCCGGCTCGGATGCTTGAGCTTGCGCAGCGCCTTGGCCTCGATCTGGCGGATACGTTCGCGGGTCACCGAGAACTGCTGGCCCACTTCTTCCAGCGTATGGTCGGTATTCATACCGATACCGAAGCGCATGCGCAGCACGCGCTCTTCGCGCGGTGTCAACGAGGCGAGAACGCGGGTCGTGGTTTCACGCAGGTTCGACTGGATGGCAGCATCGATGGGCTGGATCGCATTCACGTCCTGGATGAAATCACCCAGATTGCTATCTTCCTCGTCACCAATCGGCGTTTCGAGCGAGATCGGTTCCTTGGCGATCTTGAGGACCTTGCGGACCTTATCGAGCGGCATCTGCAGTTTTTCGGACAGCTCTTCCGGCGTCGGCTCGCGGCCGATCTCGTGCAGCATCTGGCGGCTGGTGCGGACGATCTTGTTGATCGTCTCGATCATGTGCACCGGAATGCGGATGGTGCGCGCCTGATCGGCAATCGAACGGGTGATCGCCTGGCGGATCCACCACGTCGCATAGGTGGAGAATTTGTAGCCGCGCCGATATTCGAACTTATCGACCGCCTTCATCAGGCCGATATTGCCTTCCTGAATAAGGTCGAGGAACTGCAGGCCGCGGTTCGTGTACTTCTTGGCGATGGATATCACGAGACGCAGATTGGCCTCGACCATTTCCTTCTTGGCGATGGCCGCTTCCCGCTCACCCTTCTGCACCTTGTGCACGATACGGCGATATTCGCCCACATCGAGACCGGCTTCAGTGGCGAGCGTTGCAATATCACGACGAATTTCAGCGATAGTGTCGGTCTCGCGCCGGGCAAACTCGGCCCAACCCTTGCCTTCAAAGCTTTCCAGCGACCATTCCCAGCTTGGGTCCAGTTCGCGGCCATAATAGTTTTCGAGGAAAGCCTCGCGCTTGACGCCATAGCTTTCGGCGAGACGCAGCAACCGACCTTCAAGGCGAACGAGGCGCTTGTTGATGTCGTAGAGTTGCTCGACCAGGCTTTCGATACGTCCGGCATTGAGCGACAGCGACTTGACGTCCGCAATCACCTCGGAGCGCAATCCCTTAAGCTTGCTGGTTTCAGCGTCCGAAACAGTCGCGGTCCGGTCCTCGGCGTGACGATCCTGCATCTCGCGCATACGCCCATAGGCATCGGCTATGCGGTCGAATGTCTCAACCACCTGCGGCTTGAGCTCGGCTTCCATGGCCGACAGCGACAGCGCATTTTCGAATTCGTCGTCGTCGTCCTCGACCGGGTCCTGCGGCGCTTCGGGCTCTTCGGGCACATAGTCGTCATCGTCGCCCGATGCGGCGGCGCGGCGCGGCGCCGGCTTGGCCTTTTCCTTGACCGGTTCGGGTTCCGGCTTGGGCGCAACCTGCACTTCGGGCGCAGCTTGCTTGGCGTCGGGGCCAGCATAGGTGGCTTCGAGGTCGATAATGTCGCGCAGGAGGATTTCGCCCTGCGCCAGCTGGTCACGCCAGATGATGATGGCCTGGAAGGTCAGAGGCGATTCGCACAGACCCTCTATCATGGTCTCGCGACCGGCCTCGATGCGCTTGGCGATGGCGATTTCGCCTTCGCGGCTGAGCAGTTCCACCGAGCCCATTTCGCGCAGATACATGCGCACCGGGTCGTCGGTACGGTCGGAGCCGGATTTGGTGTTGGAGGTGCTGGCCAACGCCGTGCCGGTCGAGGTGGCGACTTCCGTGCCGCTATCGTCCTCGTCCTTTTCGACTTCGGTTTCCTCAACCTCGTCTTCGTCGACGACATTGATGCCCATTTCCGAGAACATGGACATGAAGTCTTCGATCTGCTCCGAACTGACTTCGTCCGAGGGCAGAACGGCGTTCAATTCTTCATAGGTGACGTAGCCGCGCTTCTTGGCGACCTTGATCAATTTTTTTACGGCGGCATCGTTCTGATCGATCAAGGGACCGTCATTGGACGTCTCAGGCGCGCCGGATTCCGGCTTTTCGGTATCCTTGGAAACTTTGTTCGCTGCCTTGGTGGCCATCATGTACTCCTCGGGACCCGTGGGCGAGTGGTCCCGGCTGTGTCTTTAGGTGGTGACAACTCAAGACAAGGTAAAGGTCTGGTCACCGGACCGTTAACGATCCATCCCAATTCTGGTCGCTTCG
>VFQU01001251.1_pt1 | contig 15818 bp, 14 predicted proteins | sample 3512311 | NCBI WGS metagenome assembly VFQU01 (sample SAMN10412377, study PRJNA504923) | tailings metagenome | isolation source: Relicate 3 Philex TSF3 active mining site | place: Philippines: Tuba, Benguet | collected 2017-08-29
GACTCCGTCAGCGTCCCCTCGCGGGCGAGGTCGGAGACCATCGAGTAGAGGGTCGCGAACGCCGGGGCGATGCACGACCCCGCGACGAACAGCGCCGGCGCCAGCAGCAGCGGCCGTGGGGCGACCGCCACCAGCACGTCCGCGGCCGCCGTCGCCGCCAGGAGCACCACGAGCCGCCCCCGCGGGTCGGACGGGGCGCGGCTCCGCGCGGTCGCGATGCCCCCCACCAGGCTCCCCGCCGCCCACGCCGCGAGCAGCGGGCCGACGAGGGCCGGGGATCCGTGCTCGTCGGCGTGGGCCGTCGTCGCCACCTCGATCGCCCCGAACGACGCGCCCATGCACACCGACGACGCGACGAGGGTCAGCAGGGCGGGGCTGCCGAGGGCCCCCGTCAGGGTCCGCACCGCCGCCGACGCCGGCCGCCAGTCGCGGGAGGACGGGGCCGTCGTGAACAGCAGCGTCCCACCGACCAGCAGGACGGCCGCGGCGAGGAGGGCCACCGACGGCGACGCCACCCCCGCGAGCACGCCGACCAGCAGGAGGGGCCCCGCGATGAACGTGAGCTCCACACCCGCGGCCTCGATCGCGAACACCGCGTGCCGCCGGGCGGGGGGCACGAGCTCCGGCCAGAGGGCGCGCATCGCGCCGCTCAACGGCGGGTGCGCCATCCCGGCGAGCGCCGCCAGCACCACGAACACGGCGACGTGGGTGTCGTCGGGGACCAGCGCCGCCGCCGTGAGCGGCAGGGCGCAGAGGACCGCGCACGGCAGCAGCACCGCCCGCTGGCCGTGGCGGTCGACGAGGCGCCCCACCACGGGGCCGAGCAGGGCCAGGCCGACGGCGAAGGCGCCGGCGGCGGCGCCGCCCTCCGCGTAGCCCCCGCCCGTCTCGCGCACCCGCAGGATCAGCAGCAGGCCGATCGCCGTGTACGGCAGGCGCCCGAGCAGCGAGGCCGACAGCGTCCGGCCGACCTGCGGGATGCCGAGGAGGGAGCGCAGCGAGGTCTCGGCGGCCATCAGACCAGGCTCTCACAGCCGCCGCGCGCCGGCCGTCCGGGATCCGGCGCTACCATCGCCACATGACCAGCAGCGGGTCGGCCGCCGCGGGCGGGGCGGGCTACGGACAGCACATGACACCGGGCGACCTCACCGTGCTGCTGCGCCTCGCCGGGGTCCCCGACGCCCACCACGCCGAGGCCCTCCGCCGCGACCCCGGCCTCGTCGACCGGACGCTCGCCTCCGACGCCGCCGCCCACCACCTGCTGCGGCACGGCGCCGACGACCCCGAGCGCGAGCCGCTCCTCCGGGCCTCGCCGTTCCTGACCTTCGCGGTCGCCGTCGAGCGGGTCGCCGAGGAGCTGCGCGGCGCGACGTACGTGCAGGAGTGGGTCGGCCCGCGTCAGCGCATCCCGCTGCTCGGCGCCGACGACCTCGCCGAGCTGCTCGCCGACGGCCGGCGGCGCGTGTTCCTCGCGACGCTCCTCACCTCCTACACGCGCGTCGCGAGCGGCAGCGTGTGGCGCGAGACGCCGCGGGGGTGGCGCCGCCAGCGCTACAGCGAGCTCGACCCGGTGGAGCTGGCGTCCACGCTCGACGCGTTGCCCGAGGCCCGCCACCCCATGGTCCACCGGCGCCTCGGCGACCTGTCGCTCTTCCTCGCCGGCGTCTTCCCCGACCACACCGCGTCCCGGGCGTTCCGGCCGATCGACCTCCACCGCCTCGGACGCGCCGCCGAGGTCGGCGGCACGTCCGGTGAGACGCTGGGGGAGGCCCTCGAGAGCCGGGGAGGCGTGGGTCTGCTCGATCAGCTCGGGGCGCGCTGGTACCGGCTCGCGGCGCGCGCGCAGGCCCCGGCGACGCCGCTGCTCGAGGCGATCGCCGACCGGTTCGTGCAGGCCCGGCGGGCGCTGAACGTGCTCGCCGACCGCCACCTGTTCGCCGTCGCACGGGGCTGGTTCCCCGCGCCCTGAGCGAGGGCGACGCCGGCGAGGCCCGCCGCCCCGCCGAGCGCCGGCAGCGCCACGCGACCCCAGTCGCCGCGGCCCGTGACCGGCGCCGGGCGGCGCAGGCGCACCGGGTGCGCGTGCAGCCAGGCGGCGGCCCCGACGCCGACGGCCATCACCAGGCCACCGGCCGCGGCGTCCACCACGAAGTGGTTCGCCGTCGCGACGATCGTGAGGAACACGACCACCGGGTACGCCAGGGCGAGGGACCCGAGCACCCGGTTGCGCGACAGGGCGAGCACGCCGCCGCCGATCAGCGCCGCGTAGCCGAAGTGCATCGAGGGGACGGCGGCGTACGGGTTGAACAGCCCCGACAGCGGACCGCCGTGCAGGTCGATCCCGCTGACGGTGCGCAGGGTGTCGTCGAGGCCCGGCAGCGACGCGAGGCGCGGAGGCGCGACGGGGACGGCCACGAAGATCGTCAGGGCGATCGCGTTCGCGGCCAGGAAGCCGTCGCGGAGCACCCGGTACGCGGGGCGGCGCCGGCGGTACACCCACACGAAGAACGCCGCCGTCACCGGCAGGTGGGCGAGCAGGTAGAACTGGTTCATCGCCGGGACCAGGCCGTCGTGGCTCCGCGCCCACGCCTGGATCGCCGGCTCCCAGAACACGCCCGCGGCGCGCTCGGCGTCGACGATGGCGGCGGTGTTGCGCAGGGCGTCCTCGGCGTCGCCGATCACCACGGCGCGCGACGCCTGGTAGGCGAGCAGCGCCATGGCGAAGACCGTGAGCTCGGCGACCCATCCCGTGGGTCGCGTCAGTCGTGCGGATCGTGTGCGGTTCATCGTCGAGCCTTTCTCCGTGCCGTCAACGCCACGCTACGTCGGGGTCCCGACGCGGCGAGTCGGTGAAGCCCCTAGTCCGGTCCCTGGTCCGCACCCGGGCCCCGTCGCGTGCTCGGGGGGGTGTGGCCGGTGACGGGGCCGACGCTATGGCGGATCCGTCGCCGCGCCATCCACCGTCACTCCGATCCGCCTCCGACCGCGGGATGGTCCGCGGTGCGCGGCACCCATCCCGTGGGCCACCCGGCGTCATCCTCGGGGATGACGCGGCCGCCGGGCCGGGGTCCTGCGCCGATGCCCGGGGGGAGGTCATGGACGCCACGCTAGGACTTCGACCGGACTCGAAGTCAAGCCCGGGGCGGGTGCGTGACCACCACGCGGCGGTCTGATGGGATGCCCGGCGTGGAGCCGATCTTCTTCCCCGACGCGGCCGCCCTGCGCGACTGGTTCACCGCGAACCACGCCACGGACACGGAGCTCGACATCGGATTCTGGAAGCGGTCGTCGGGGGTCCCCGGCATCACGTGGCCGGAGGCCGTGGAGGAGGCGCTCTGCGTCGGCTGGATCGACGGCGTCGTGCGCCGCATCGACGACCGCCGCCACCGCCAGCGCTACACGCCGCGCCGGCCGGGTGGCATCTGGAGCACCGTGAACGTCGCGAAGGTCGCGGAGCTCACCGCCGCCGGGCGGATGCGGCCCGCCGGCCTCGCGGCGTTCGCGGCGCGCGCGCCGGAGCGCACCGGCGTCTACACCCACGAGCAGCGGGGCGAGCTGGAGCTGCCGGCGGACCGGCGGGCGCAGCTCGACGCCGACCCCGCCGCGGCCGCCTTCTTCGACGCCCAGCCGCGCGGGTACCGGCGGGCGGCGATCTGGTGGGTCCTGGGCGCGAAGCGCGCCGAGACCGCCGACCGGCGCATGGCGGCCCTCATGGCCGACTCCGCGGCGGGGCGGCGCCTCGCCCGGTTCGAGACGCGCCGGCCCCCGGACCCGGGGGGTCACTAGGCGGGGCGGACCCGGACGGGGTACTCTCGCGCGGCTTTCACGAATCCGTCACATCTCGGACGGCGCCCGCACACGCGGCGCCGAGGACCCGCATGCGCAGAGCCCGTCGCCTCATCGCCGCCCTCGCCCTCGTGGCCGTCGCGTCCGTCGCCCTCGCCGCCTGCGGCGACGACGACGACACCTCGGCCGCCTCGACCGCCGCGACGACCGCGACCGCCTGTGAGCGGAGCGATCTCGACCTGGTCGCGGACGACACGCTGACGATCGGCACCGACTCCCCCGCGTTCCCCCCGTACTTCGTCGATGACGACCCGACCAACGGCGAGGGCTTCGAGAGCGCCGTCGCCTACGCCATCGCCGCCGGACTCGGGTTCGCGCCCGACGAGGTCACGTGGGCGGTCGTCCCGTTCAACTCGTCGTACGCGCCCGGTCCGAAGGACTTCGACTTCGACATCAACCAGATCTCGATCACCCCCGAGCGGGCCGGTCAGGTCGACTTCTCCGAGCCGTACTACACGACCCCCCAGGCCGTCCTCGTCGCGGCGGGCTCCGACTACGCGGGCGCGACCAGCGTCGCCGAGCTGAAGGACGCGAAGATCGGCGTGCAGGTCGGCACCACCAGCCTCGACGCGGTCACGAGCGTCATCGGCCCGTCCTCCGAGCCGCAGGTCTTCAACGACTCGAACGACACGGTGCGGGCGCTGAAGAACGGCCAGGTCGACGCGATCGTCACCGACCTGCCCACCGCGATCTACCTGCGCGACGTCGAGATCGAGGGCTCCGAGGTCGTCGGCCAGTTCAGCGCCCCCGGCGGCGACGACTGGGGTGTCGTGCTCGCGAAGGACTCGGCCCTCACCCCCTGCGTCTCCTCGGCGGTCTCGGCCCTGCGCGAATCGGGCGAGCTCGCCGCCATCACCGAGCAGTGGATCGGCGCCGAGGCGCCGGAGCTGGACCTGGAGTAGGCGGTCGCCGCCCCGCACGACGGCGTGACCACCGCATCCGCGCGCCGGGTCGCCCGTGAGGCGGCCCGGCGGCGGCGCGCCCGCCGCGGCACGGTCGTCGCGGCGGTCTCCACCGTCGTCGTCCTCGGCGGGCTGGCGCTGCTGCTGGTCAACGCCCCCGGCTGGGACGACGTCCGCGAGACCTTCTTCTCGTGGGAGGTCTTCCGCGAGTCGTTCCCCGACGTCCTGCGGGGCTTCTGGCTCGACGTGAAGCTGTTCGTGGTCGTCGAGGTGATCGTGCTCGTCGCGGCCCTCGGCGTCGCCCTCGTCCGCGTCACGGGCGCGCCGGCGCTGTTCCCCGTGCGCCTGCTCGCGACGGTCTACACCGACGTCCTGCGGGGCGTCCCCGTGATCCTCGTCGTCTACCTCGTCGGGTTCGGCATCCCGGCCCTCGGGGTGCGGGGGTGGTTCGCCGACCCCGTCGTGCTCGGCGGCTTCGGCCTTGCCCTCTGCTACACCGCCTACGTCGCGGAGGTCTACCGCGCCGGCCTCGACTCGGTCCACCCGAGTCAGCGGTCGGCGGCGCTCGCCGTGGGACTGACGGAGCGCCAGGCGATGCGCTTCGTGATCGTGCCCCAGGCGGTGCGGCGCGTCGTCCCGCCCCTCCTCAACGACTTCATCTCGCTGCAGAAGGACGTGGCCCTGGTCTCGATCCTCGGGCCGCAGGAGGCGTTCCGCGTCGCCCAGATCAACGCGGCGTCCGACTTCAACTACACGCCGTTCCTCGCGGCGGCGCTGCTCTACCTCGCGGTGACCGTGCCGCTCGCCCGCATCGTCGACCACCAGCAGGCGCGCGCCCGGCGCCGGCAGGGGCACACGGTGACGCCGTGAAGCCGCCGGTGATCGAGGTGCGCGGCGTGACCAAGGCGTACGGCGAGCGGCAGGTGCTCCGGGGCATCGACATGGAGGTCGGGGAGCACCGGGCGACGGCCCTGATCGGCGCGTCCGGGTCGGGCAAGTCGACGCTGCTGCGGTGCATCGACCTGCTGGAGGAGATCGACGACGGCGACATCCTGCTCGACGGCGAGGTGATCACCGACCCCGCGTGCGCGGTCGTCGGCGTCCGGCGCCGCCTCGGCCTCGTCTTCCAGGCGTTCAACCTGTTCCCGCACCTGTCGGTCATCGAGAACGTCGTCCTGGCGCCGGTGCGCGCCGGCGGCGTCGACCGGGCCGAGGCGCGGGAGCGGGGACGCGACCTGCTCGCGCGGTTCGGCCTCGCGGGACGCGAGGACGACTACCCCGACCGCCTCTCCGGCGGCCAGCAGCAGCGCGTCGCGATCGTCCGGGCCCTCGCGACCCGGCCGCGGGCCCTGCTGCTCGACGAGGTCACGAGCGCCCTCGACCCGGAGCTCGTCGGGGAGGTGCTCGAGCTGATCCGCGGCCTGAAGGCGGAGGGCATGACGATGGTGATCGCCACCCACGAGATGGCGTTCGCGCGGGACGTCGCCGACGAGGTCTGCTTCCTGCACGAGGGCCGCGTCGTCGAGCGCGGCGACCCGGCGCGGATCTTCACCGCCCCCGAGCGCCCCGAGACCCAGCAGTTCCTGCGCCGGGTCCTCGCGTCCGGCCGCCTCTAGGCCCCGCTACACGACCGGGCCGCGGCGCTCGAGCAGCAGCACGTCGCGCCACCGGCCGTCGCGCTTCGCCAGCCGCTCGCGCGTGCCGACGACGCGGAACCCGCACGCCTCCAGCATCTTCAGGCTCGCGGTGTTGTCGGGGAAGACGATCGCCTCCATCGTCCAGATGCCGGCCCGGTCCGCCTGCGCGGTGAGGGCGTCCATCAGCGCCTCGCCGACGCCCATCCCACGGGCCTCCGCCGCGATGTAGAGCGAGCACTCGACCCGGCCCCGGTAGACGGCGCGGTCGGAGACGCGGGCGACGGCGGCCCAGCCCATGATGCGCCCGTCGATCCGCGCGACGGGCCGGGGCGCCGGGAGGTGCGCCGCGTCCCACCGTCCCCAGGGCGGCACCTCGGTCTCGAAGGTCGCTCCGCCGGTCGCGATCCCCTCGGCGTAGATCTCGGCGACGCGCGGCCAGTCGGCGCGCCGCATGGCCACGATCTCCACGTCCCGCTCCGCCGCGCCGTCCATGGCGCCCATCATGGCCGGTCCGCCGGCCGCGGGCCCGGTCGGGCCTAGGCGACGATCTCGACCGGGGTGCCGGGCCGCACCAGGTTGTAGAGGCGCGTGACGGCGGCGTTGTCGATGCGGACGCACCCGTTGCTGACCGCCTGCCCCAGCAGGTGCGACGCGGAGGTGCCGTGGATCGCGACGAGGCCGTTGCCGCCCATGAACGTCTGCAGCACCGAGCTGTAGGCGGTCAGGGTGAGGATGTACGGGCCGAGGTACGACCGCTGGGACGCCGACGACGGCACGGGGTCCTGGATCGCGAAGAGGCCGGTCGGCGTGGGGGTCGCGTCGTTCCCGACGGCGGCCCGGTACGAGGCCACCTTCCGGCCGCCGCGCAGCAGCTCGACCTTCCGCCCGCTCACCGACACGCGCAGGCGCAGGGAGGTGGTGGAGAGCTTCACCGCGTCGACGGGGACGAAGCCGCTGGAGCGGTTCGGGCGCTCCGGCAGCCGCACCCGCACCCAGCCCTTGCCGGTGGCGTCCTCGGTCACGGCGCTCAGCACCAGCAGGCGCTGCGGCCGCCGCCAGAAGGCGGTGACCCGGTCGACGCGCGCGACGGCGCGCGACGACAGACCGGGCGCGGAGCGGGCCGTGACACCGCGTGTCAGTGAGGCCGTCCACGCCGACGCGTCGGTCGGGGGACCCGGCGCGGGCGGCCCCGCGGCGGCCGGGGCACCGGTCGCCGCGGCGGCGGACGCCAGCAGCACGATTGCGGAAACGGGCAGGAACGATCGGCGAGTGGGCATCGCGGCATGAGACACGTCCGCCCGCGCCAACGCAAGCCGGATTGACAGTTCCCTCACACCGGGGGTGCCCGTACCTCCCAGAACGTTCACGTCGGGCGGCCCGCGACCTCCGCCGGGGCGGCCGACGGGCGTTCGCGGACGACCGGTCCGCGGCCCAGGGACAGGGCCGCGCCCGCGAGCGCGATGGCGGCGCCGACCAGCATCGCCAGCCGGTAGCCGTCGAGGTACGCGTCGGCGCCGGCCAGGCCGTCCGTCGCACCGCCGAAGAGCGCCCGCGCACCCTCCGCGCCGAGGGGCGCGGCGGCGAGGGTGCCGAGGATGGCGAGCGACAGCGTCTGGCCGAGCGTCCGCATCATCGCGAGGACGGCCGCGGCGACGCCGAGTCGGTCGGGGTCGGCCGAGCCCATCACGGCGGACGTGTTCGGGGAGCTGAAGGCCGCCATCCCGAGCCCGGTGACGGCGAGCCCCGCGACGACGTGGGGGACGGGGATGCCGGCCGGCACGAACGCGAGGATCCCGAGGCCGGCCGCGACGAGCACCATGCCGCCGCTCGCCAGCGCCCGCGACCCGATCCGGTCCGACATGCGCCCGGCGACGGGGGAGAGGGCGACCATGATCACCGGCTGGGCGATCATGATCAGCCCCGCCTGCGTCGGGGAGCGCCCCCCGGAGATCTCGAGCAGCACCGCCGTGAGCGCGATCACCCCGAAGACGGCGGCGTAGTTCAGCAGCGCCGCCAGGCTGCCCAGGGCGAAGAGGCGGCTGCGCCGGAACATGGCGAGGTCGATCAGGGGCGCACGCACGCGCGTCTCGGCCACGGCGAACGCGGCGAGCAGCCCGGCGCCCGCGGCGATCAGCCCGCCGACGCGGGGCGATCCCCACCCCCAGACGGGGCCGAAGGTGAGGCCGATCATCACGCCGCACAGCCCCGCGCCGAGCAGCAGCGTCCCGACCGGGTCGAGACGGGGCCGTCCCGGGACCGGCCGGCCCTCGGGGAGGCCGAGCGAGCCGAGGAACGCGACGGCGGCGACCGGCAGGTTGACCAGGAAGATCCACCGCCAGCCGGCGTGGTCGACCAGCAGCCCGCCGATGAGCGGCCCGAGCGCCAGGCCGAGGTACAGGGCCATGACGTTGAGGCCGAGCGCCTTGCCGCGCTCGCGCGGCGGGAACACGGCCGTCACGAGCGCCGTCGACGTCGCGGCGAGCATCGCCCCGCCGCCGCCCTGCAGGGCCCGCCACGCCAGCAGCGCGGCGTCGCTCTGGCTGACGGCCGACCCGAGGGACGCGAGGGCGAACACCCCGATGCCGATGCGCCACACCCGCAGGCGCCCCAGCTGGTCCGACAGGCGCCCGGCGGGGACCAGCACGAGGGCGTAGGCGAGGAGGTACCCCGCCTGGATCCATATCGCGCCCGAGAACGAGAGCCCGAGCTCGCGCCCGATCGCGGGCAGCGCGAGCGCCACCACCGTCACGTCGAGGGGGCCGAGGAAGGCGCCCATCCCGGTGACGGTGAGCACCCGCCAGCGGCGCTCCCGTAGCGCGCCGAGCGGGTCGGGCGGGGTCGGGGAGGGCGCGGGCATCCGCCAAGCGTAGGCCCCCGGGGTGGGTCGGAGCCCGCCGGGCGCGCCCCGCCCCGGCGCGCTATAGTTGCCTTCCGGCAAGCAATAGATCACGAGGTGCGACCACGAGCGAGCCCCGCCCCCCCGCGATGGACGAGGAGTCCGTCATCCGCCTGCGCAACGCGATCATGCGCACCGGCCGGCGCCTGCGGACCACCGCCTCGGAGGAGGGGCTGACGGCGACCCAGTCGAGCGTGCTCGCCACTCTCGTGCGGCAGGGTCCCACGGGCGCCGGGGAGCTCGCGGCCGCCGAGGCGGTCAACCCGACGATGCTCTCGCGGGTGCTCGCCCACCTGGAGGAGGCCGGCCTCGCCACGCGGGCGCCGAGCCCCGACGACGCCCGCTGCACGCTCGCCCGGGCCACCCCCGCCGGGCGGCGCCTCGTCGCCCGGCTGCGCGCGCGCCGCGCGGCGCTGCTGCTGGAGCGCATCGAGGAGCTCGACCCCGCGCACGTCGCGGCGCTGCTCGACGCCCTGCCGGCGCTCGAGGCCCTCGCCCGCGTGGACGAGGCCCGATGATCCGCGCCTGGGCCGGGGGGACGTTCGCGGCGCTCGCCACGCCGAACTACCGCCGCTACTTCGCCGGGCAGGCCGTCAGCCTCGTCGGCACGTGGATGCAGACGGTGGCGCAGGCCTGGCTCGTCCTGGAGATGACGGGCTCGGGCACCGCCCTCGGCCTGGTCGCCGGCGCGCAGTTCCTCCCGATCCTGCTGCTCGCCCCCTACGGCGGGCTGCTCGCCGACCGGATGGACAAGCGGCGCCTCCTGATCGCCACCCAGGTCGCCCTCGGCGCCATCGCGCTGACCCTCGGCGTCCTCACCGTCACCGGGGCCGTCGAGCTCTGGATGGTCATCGCCCTCGCCCTCGCGCTCGGCCTGGTGACCGCCTGCGACAACCCGGCGCGGCAGAGCTTCGCCCAGGAGATGGTGGGGGCCGGCGACCTGCGCAACGCCGTCAGCCTCAACAGCGTCCTCGTGAACAGCGCGCGCGCGGTGGGGCCGGCGGTGGCGGGCGTCCTGATCGCGACCGTCGGCACCGGCCTCTGCTTCCTCATCAACGCCGCGAGCTACATCGCGGTCGTCGTCGCCCTCGCCGGCATGGACGTCGCGGCCCTCCGTCCCGCCCCGCGCGCCGCCCGCGAGCCGCGTCAGGTGCGCCAGGGCCTCAGCTACGTCGCGCACACCCCCGACCTGCTCGTCCCCCTGATGATGCTCGCCGTCGTCGGCACGCTCGCCTACGAGTTCCAGGTCGTGCTGCCGCTGCTCGCGGAGGGCACCTTCGGCGGCGGCGCCGGCACCTACGGGCTGCTCACCTCGGCGATGGGTGCGGGCGCCATCGTCGGCGGGCTGGTGGTCGCCGGCCGCGGCCGCACCGGGCTGCCGGCCCTGACGCTCGCGGCGGCGACGTTCGGCGCCGCGATCCTCGTGGCGGCCGCCGCACCGACCGTCGCGGTCGCGCTCGTCGCGCTCGCGGTCGTCGGCGCCACCAGCGTCACGTTCCTCGCCGTCGGCAACACCACCCTCCAGCTCACCGCGGAGCCCCGGTTCCGCGGCCGCGTGATGGCGCTCTGGGCCGTGGCGTTCCTCGGCAGCACGCCCGTCGGGGCGCCCCTGATCGGCGCGGTCTCGGAGCACCTCGGCGCCCGCGGGGGCCTCGTCATCGGCGGCGTCGCGTGCCTCGTCGCCGCGGGCATGGGGGCGGTCGCCTCCGCCCGCCGCCGCGACCACGACGGACGCCCCCGGACGGTGGAGCCGCATCCCGCCTGACGCACGGCGGACCGCCGAATCGACCACGTCGACGTGGTCCCGCGCAACTCCTCCGGGTGGGTCCGCAACCTGCAACAGACGAAACGCCGATTTCAGCCCGGTCGCAACGCGCGGACCTTTACGGAGCCACCCCGGGCGTGATCCTTGTCGAGTCCACGGCCCGCAGAGGGCCCTCGCGCGGTCGTCCCAGGAGGAGTGTCCATGGCTGTGAAGACCCTGCCCACGATGCGGATGAGGAGACTCGGCGCGCTCGCGGCCATCGCGGTGGTCGGCGGCGCCGGCGCCGGGATCGCCATCGCCGCGACCCCCCACCAGTCCGGGGTCGGCTTCACCTGCGAGGGCAAGCTCGCCACGCAGGTCGGGACCGAGGCGGCGGACAACATCACGGGCACCCCCAACGCCGACGTCATCGTGACCCTCGGCGGCAACGACACGGTCAACGGCGGAGGCGGCGACGACGTCATCTGCCTCGGCGACGGCAACGACGGCGCCAACGGCGGGGACGGCAACGACCGGATCTTCGGCGAGGGCGGCGACGACAACGTCAACGGCTCGAACGGGGACGACCACCTCGACGGCGGCGAGGGCACGGACCGCCTCGTCGGCAGCCTCGGCAACGACACCGCGATGGGCCGCTCCGGCAACGACCGGATCGACCTCGGCGGCGGCGACGACATCGGCGACGGCGGCGAGGGCAACGACACCATCCTCGGCGGCGCCGGCAACGACAGCCGCCTGAGCGGCGCGGACGGCCTCGACACCATCTCCGGTGACGCGGGCCGCGACACGATCCTCGGCGGCTCCGGCCGTGACAGCCTCAACGGCGGCGCCGGCATCGACCGGATCTCCGGTCAGCCCGGCGTGGACGTGATCACCGGCGGCGGCGGCAACGACATCGCCAACGGCGGTCCCGGCAACGACACGCTCAACGGTGGCGCCGGTGGCGACCGCCTGCGCGGCGGTGGCGGCAACGACCGCGTCAACGGCGACGGCGGCGGCGACCGCCTGTTCGGCGAGAGCGGCGACGACAGCCTCGACGGTGGCGCCGGTCGCGACGCGGCCAACGGCGGCATCGGCACCGACTCGTGCGTGAACGTCGAGTCGCGGAAGGCCTGCGAGAGCTGATCGCACGCGGGGGGGCCCGCCGCCGTCCGTGGCGGCGGGCCCCCTCCGGTCCCGCGCCTACTCGTACTGCAGGGCGCGGAGCACGTCGAGCCGGGCGGCGCGCCGCGCCGGCATGACGGCGGCGACGACGCCGACGACGGCGGCCACGGCGGCGAACGCCGCGAGGCTCCCGAGGGGGATCTCCAGCCGCACGCCCCACTCCGAGAGCGACCGGACGGCGAGGGCGGCGATGCCGATGCCGACCGGGATGCCGACCGCCGCGCCGATGAGGGCGGTGACGACGCTCTCGCCGCGCACCATCCGCCGGGTCTGGCGGCGCGTCATGCCGACCGCCCGCAGCATTCCCAGCTCGCGGGTGCGCTCGTGGACGGCCAGCACCAGGGTGTTGACCATCCCGAACACGCTCACGATCACCGAGAGGGCCAGCAGCACGTAGAGCATGTTGAGGATCGTGGAGAGCTCCGCGGTGGTGTCGCGGGCGAAGTCCTCGGTCGTGCTCACCGTCGTGTCGGGGAAGTCGGTCAGCGCCCGCTCGATGCCCGCGGTGCCGCCGTCCGCCCCCGCCACGAACGTGTAGCGGTCCTTCGCCCGCGGGAAGCCGTCGTCGAACGCGTCCTGCGAGATGACGACGGGACTCAGCACCGGCATCAGCCGGGGCGGGTCGTAGACGCCCGCCACGGTGCGGGTGAGCGTGGCGCCCGAGGGGCTCGTGATCTCCAGCGACGACCCCACGGACAGGCCGTGGTCGTCCGCGAAGGTGCGCGTGACGAGGGCCCCGTCGCCCGCGAGGGACGCGAGCGACGCGGCGGAGCCCTCGCTCCAGGTGAACGCGTAGGCGCGGTCGATGGTGCCGGGGTCCACGCCGCTCACGGGGACCGGCTCGCCCTGCACCAGCGCGCGGTCCTCGCGGACGCTCGAGACGAGCGCCTCGGGGTGTGCGGTGGCGACGGCACGGCCGGCGCCCGTCGGGGCCGGGTCCCAGCCGTTCGACGAGGTGATGACGTGCGAGGCCGCGACCTGGTCGGTGACGTCGGACCGGGCGGTCCCGATGAGGCCCGCGCCCAGCACCGAGACGAGCGTGACGAGGGCGAGCCCGATCATGAGGGCCGCCGCGGTGGCGGCCGTGCGGGAGGGGTTGCGGATGGTGTTCTCGCGGGCCAGCTCGCCGGCGACGCCGGTACGGGCGATGGGCCAGCCGACGAGGCCGGCGATCGGCCGCACGAGGCGCGACGACACGACCGCGATGCCGACGAAGAGCGCCAGGGCCCCGCCGCCCAGCATCAGCAGGCGCTCGGCGGCGCCGAGGCCGTCGGCCAGGAGGCCCCGGACGAGCATCGCGGCGGCGAGGAGCGTCGCGGCGCCCGCGACCACGCTCCGGCGCCGCGAGGCGCCGCCCTCGGCGGCCGCCGCGCCCTCGCGGACCGCGAGGATCGGCGGGACCCGCGTGGCCCGGACGGCCGGCACGACGCCCGCCAGGAGGGTCACGACGGTCCCGACCACCAGGGAGACGACGACCGTCGAGGTGGCGAAGACGGTGTCGCCCTGCGGCATGTCGAGGCCCATGGCGCGGAAGAGCGCGGTCAGGCCGGCGGCGAGCCCGAGGCCGAGCGCCAGCCCGACGAGCGACGCGGTCAGCCCGATGATCGCCGCCTCGCCCATCACCGAGCGCAGCACCTGCCGGCGCGACGCGCCGAGGGTGCGCAGCGTCGCGAGTTCGCGGGAGCGCTGGGCGACGGTGATCGACAGGGTGTTGAAGATCACGAAGGCGCCGACGAACAGGGCGATGCCGCCGAAGGCGAGCAGGATGCCCCGGATGAACGTGATCGCCTCCGAGATGACCTGCTTGTCGGCGGCGGCCTGCTCCTCGCCGGTGCGGACGCCGGCGGTGTCGGGCAGGACGGCCGCGATGCGCGCGGCGAGGGCCTCGTCGGGGACGCCGGGCGCAGCGGCGACCTGGATCGCGTCGAAGCCGGTCTTGCCGAGCACCGCGCGCGCCGTCGGGATGTCGAACACGGCGATCGTCGCCCCGCCGAGCGAGTCGACGTCGCCGAACCGGGCGATGCCGCTCACGGTGTAGGAGCGCACCGGCCCCTCGGCCACCACGCGGATCGTGTCGCCCACCGCGAAGTCGTGGTCGGAGGCGGTGGTCACGTCGATGACGACCTGTCCGGGGCCCGACGCCCACGTGCCCTCGGCGAGGGTGAGCGGGTTGAAGCGGGGGTGGGCGGGGTCCACGCCGAAGCCGAAGGACGGCATGTCGCCGCCGATGACCGCGCCGTCGCGGTCGAGCATCTTCGCGGTGTTGCCCGTGCCCGAGAAGTCCACGAGCGTGCCGCCCGCCTCGGCGACCCCGGGGATCGCCTCGATGCGCGGGAGCAGCGACGCCGGGACGGTGGGGGTGCCGGCGAAGGCGTCGTCGACGACCGGTGTGCCGCGCACGACGAGGTCGGTGTTGGTGTACGAGCTGCTGAAGATGTTGGTGAACGCCCGATCGATGGTGTCCGTGAGGATGAGGCTGCCGGCGATCATGGCCACGCCCAGCACGATGGCGAGGGCGGTGAGGGCGGCGCGGGTGCGCCGCTCCATCAGGCTCCTGAGGGTGGCGAGGGTCATCGGGTCACCTCCGCGAGGGCGTCGAGCACCTCGGTCGACGTGGACCGGCCGAGCGTGCGCACGATGCGCCCGTCGGCCAGGAAGACGATCCGGTCGGCGATCGTCGCCGCCCGGGCGTCGTGCGTGACCATCACGAGCGTCTGCCCGTGGTCGTCCGCGGAGCGCCGCAGCAGGTCGAGCACCTCGGCGCTCGCGCGGGAGTCGAGGTTGCCCGTCGGCTCGTCGGCGAACATGACGGTCGGGCGCGAGAGCATCGCCCGGGCGATGGCCACCCGCTGCTGCTGACCGCCCGACAGCTGCGCCGGACGGTGCCGGCGCCGCTCCGAGAGGCCGACGGAGTCGATCACCTCGTCGAGCCACCGGGGGTCCGGGCGGCCGCCGGCGATGCGCGTCGGCAACGCGATGTTCTCCTCGGCGGTGAGGGTGGGGAGGAGGTTGAAGAACTGGAAGACGAAGCCGATGTGCCGGCGGCGGAGCTTCGTGAGGGCGGTGTCGCCCATCCCGGTGATCTCGCGGTCGTCGATCCAGACCTCGCCCTCCGTCGGGCGGTCGAGGCCCGCGAGGATGTGCATGAGCGTCGACTTGCCGGAGCCCGAGGGGCCCATCACGGCGACGAGCTCACCACGCTCCACGGCGATCGAGACGCCGTCGAGCGCGCGCACCGCGGTCTCGCCGGCGCCGTGCAGGCGGACGAGGTCGCGGGCGACGACGACGGGGTGTTCGCGGGTGCCGCCGTCCGCGACCAGGGGGGTCACGAGGGGGGATGCGGTGGTCATGGCGCTGCCTCCTGGAAGGGGTGGTCCGGTGATGGGGCGACGCTACGACCGGCCCGCGCCGCCGCCATCGGCCGCCCTCCCGATCCGGCGGCGGCGGGGGGATGGTCCCGGCGGCGCCGTGCGCATCCCGCCGGCGCGGCGGCGTCATCCCCGGGGATGACGCGACACCGCCCGGACGGGCGACGTCGCCGCGGACCTCCCGATGTACCGTCCCTCCCATGAGGCTGCTGGGAGGCACCATCGAGCGGGTATGGCTGG
>VFQU01001252.1_pt1 | contig 15815 bp, 15 predicted proteins | sample 3512311 | NCBI WGS metagenome assembly VFQU01 (sample SAMN10412377, study PRJNA504923) | tailings metagenome | isolation source: Relicate 3 Philex TSF3 active mining site | place: Philippines: Tuba, Benguet | collected 2017-08-29
TTCTGAGTTCCTTCTGCGGAAGCAGCTTTTCCGCCTTGAGGTTGTTTTGATAAACCTTCATACTTTACAGCAAGATCTTTGTAATCCTGAGCCCTTTTTGCGAAGTATTCTTTTGTCGTTTTTTTTGCCTCCGGTGTAACCGCTTCCTTTAGGAACAACTTTTCCAATTCGGAAATCGCAGACATTTCCGCTGCGGCCAAAACCAAACAAATCAAAAAAATCTTTTTCATCATTTGCATCTCCTTTTGCCCACAGTGGAAACCCGCTTTCTAGGAATTCATTCTTTTTTTTGAGGGTGAAAAATGATTTTATACCATTCCTTAAATTTTGGATCGTTCTAAATTCACTTCTTCCAGGTATAGGTTTCTCCGACTCCCAGAAGGACTGCCTTGTCTCCCAGAGGTTCCAAAGCTCTTTTGATTTCGGGAAGTTCCGATTCTAGGGATCTATAAAAAGTGCCGTAATGCATAGGAATCATTATTTTAGCATACAGATCCAGATAACTGCGGGCAGCTTCTTCCGGATTGATATGAACTGCGTTATTCGGGCCTTTGCTCGGACCTACGGGGAGTAAGGCGACATCGATTTTGAATCTTTTTCCGATTTCCTTAAATTCCTCTTTTTGATATCCAGTGTCTCCCGCAAAATAGATGGTCACATCCTTGTATTCAATCACATAACCGGTATAAGGATCACCGTCCCAGAAATTGTCCACTAGCCATCTTCCTCCGAAATGGCGTGCGGGAACGGCAGTGATTTTAATTCCTCTGGTTTCAACAGAGTCCCAAGGATTCATTTCCTTGAGATTTTCATCCCATTTCGAAGGGACGTAGGTTCCCGCTCCTTTCGGAACAAGAAGGTTTCCTTGGATGGAAATGGATTTTAAGGAAGGTTGGTCCAGATGATCGAAATGGCTGTGTGAAACCACCACAGCATCCAAAGGAGGAATCATTTCCGGGGAAATGGCCGGTTCGACATAACGTTTAACCACAAAACCTAAATTTGTTGAAAAATTGGGATCTGTCAAAATCCACTTATCGTAAATTTGAATGAGAAGGGTTGCATGCCCGATCCAATGGAATCGAACTTGAGAAGGGTCTACCGCTTCCAAACGGATCGTTTGAGTCGGTTTGTCCAAAGAACGAAAGACGAAACATTGTAAGTGGAAGAAACAAAGAAAGGCCAGAAGAAAAATTCGAAACATGTAATGGGGTCACCTTTTGAAAAATCAGAATTTAGACCCGCCGAAATCGAATTCGGTTCCGGCGGGAGCCGATTAATTCGTATTTTCGATCACGATCGCAATTCCTTGTCCTCCTCCGATACAAAGGGAAGCGACTCCTCTTTTTAGGTTTCTTCTTTTGAGTTCGTAAGCTAGAGTGAGTGTGACTCTGGTTCCGCTGGCTCCTAGCGGATGTCCGATGGCGACCGCTCCTCCGTTTACGTTGGTTTTGTTTTTATCCAAGGAAAGTTCTTTCATCACTCCCAGTACTTGCGCACTGTATGCTTCATTGATTTCGAAAAGATCAATATCTTGCAAACCGAGCCCCGCCATTTTTAAGGCTTTGGGAATGGCAAATACCGGACCTAATCCCATAGTGGAAGGATCGCAGCCAGCCGCCGCATAACCTAAAATTTTTGCAATCGGTTTGATGTTTCTTTCTTTTACGAAATGTTCGGAAGCCAAAAGAACCGAGGCAGCACCGTCATTGATTCCTGAAGCATTTCCTGCGGTTACGGAACCGTCCTTTGTAAAGGCAGGAGGGAGAAGAGAAAGTTGTTCGACACAAGCTATTCCTCTGATGTGTTCGTCCGAATCCAAAAGAAAAGGTTTTTTACCGGGAATGGAAACGGGAACGATCTCTTCTCTCAAATAACCTTTGTTTGTAGCTTCTTCCGCCCTGGATTGGGAGATTGCCGCCCAGTCATCCTGTTCTTCTCTGGAAAGTCCGTACAAAGAAGCGATGTTTTCTGCGGTTTGTCCCATAGGAAGACCAATGAAACTGTCAGTGAGACTCTGAGCCAAACTGTCTTCTACAGGACTATTACCATATTTCCATCCCCACCTAGCATTCCTTAATACCATGGGAGCGCCGCTCATCGATTCTGTTCCTCCAGTAAGGATCAAATCGTTTTCATGAGAGAGGATCTTTCTAGCTCCCGATACAATCGATTCCAATCCGGAACCGCAAAGCCTGTTTACATTCAAGGCAGAGGAGGAGAGGGACATTCCCGACTGAAGGGCTATATGCCTTGCCAGATAAGCGGAGTTCGCACTGTCTTGGATGACATTTCCGTAAATCGCTTCTTCTATTTCTTCCGGATTTACGTTCGATTTAAGAATGGTTTCTTTAGCGGAAATCACTCCTAGTTCCGTGGAGCTGAAACCTTTGAGAGCTCCTCCGAATTTTCCGAAGGGGGTTCTTTTTCCTTCTACGATAAATACCATATTTTTCTCCTTATGGTGTATATACACTATTTAAACGTTTCTTTTTTGTTTTCGTTTTTCCTTTTTCATTTAGAGAAATTTTTTCTTTTCTGCTTTGTGATGATTGAGTAACTTAAACTTCCGCAAACTTTCTGATCTCGGAGAGAAGCGACAGGGTTTCTTTCCACTTTTTAGAACCTAAGTTTTCGGAAAGGTTCTTTTGGGCTTTCTTCCATAGAACCAGTGTTTCTTTGAGTTTGGATTCTCCTTCTTTGGTAAGACGAACGGAGCGGATATTTCCTGTGTCTTTTTTTTCTATCTCAACCAAACCGTCCCTTTTTAAAATTTCCAAACTTCTTTGTAAGGTGGTTCTGTCTATGTCAGTGATTTTGGAAAGGTCAGTGATGCTTTGTTCTTTCTCATAAGCGATGCTCGCTAAAACGGTGAACTGTGTGATCCTGATTTCGCTCGGTTTGAGAATCTGATCGTAATAAGAGGTGAGGATACGATTTGTTTTTCTTAAATTAAAATTCAGGCAGCTTGTGCCGATTTCTATGAGTTGTGCCTGGGAAAGTTTCAAAATCGTAACCTCGATACGTCAATCGTGTATATGCACTATATGGGGTCAAGAAATAATTGGCGGCGGACAAATCCATTTCGTCCGCCCGCACTGGCCGCCTTATTTTGAATCGGAGCGGAATCTTTTGTTCGAAAAACTTGCCTTTTTTCGAAAAGGCTTTTTCCCTGAAGGAAAGTTTTCCCTCTTTTGGCCTTTTTCTTCCTTTTTTACGAAGGGTTTGTTTTCTTTTTTTCCGGAAGGGACATGGTTTTGTTTCGTATGACCTTGGTTTGGCTGTGATTTTTTAGTTTTATCCGCCGTTTGTTCCGTAGGAAAAGAATAGTTTTGATCCACAGGGATCTGTTTTCCTATTTTTTTCTCAATGTCTTTTAAAAGAGGGCGCTCTTCTCTGTCGCAGAAAGAAATAGCCACTCCTTCCGCTCCCGCTCTTGCCGTTCTGCCGATCCGATGTACATAACTTTCAGGAACGTTCGGAAGTTCATAATTGATGACATGAGTGACTCCATCCACATCGATCCCTCTTGCTGCGATGTCCGTAGCGACCAAAGCTCTGGCTTTTCCTGTCCTGAAATTTTCCAGTGAGGTTTGCCTTGCCGTTTGGGATTTATTTCCATGTATGATTCCCACGGAGATTCCTCTCTTTTGCAAAAGCTCCGCCACCTTATTGGCACCATGTTTGGTTTTTGTGAAGACTACTACTTTTTTCAAGTCCTTGTTTTGGAATAAGGAAACCAAAACTTCTTTTTTCTTTTCCTTATCCAGAAATAAAACGGACTGATTGATTTTTTCCACTGTCGTCGATTCAGGAGTGACTTCGATCCTGACAGGGTCAACTAACATTGACTTAGCTATTTTTTCTACTTCAGGAGGCATTGTTGCGGAAAAAAACAAATTGTGCCTTTTGGAAGGAAGAAGATTTAAAACTTTTTTGATGGCATGAATGAAACCCATATCCAACATTCTGTCCGCTTCATCCAGAACGAAGGTTTCAACACTGTCTAATTTTAGGTATTTTTGATTGATGAGATCGATGAGTCTTCCTGGAGTAGCGACCAAAATGTCCACTCCGCTAGAAAGAGATTTTACCTGAGGCGATTGTCCAACTCCTCCGAAAATCACAGAATGTTTCAAGTTTAGATATTTTCCATAGGTTTGAAAATTTTCCGAAACTTGGATGGCAAGTTCTCTTGTAGGAGTTAAAACCAAAGCTCTCGGTTTTTTAGGCTCCAATTGTCGCTTGTGATTTGTTAAGTGATGCAGGATGGGAAGTGCGAATGCTGCGGTTTTTCCTGTACCAGTTTGCGCACAGCCGATCAAATCTCTTGTTTGTAAAAGTAGGGGAATGGCTTGGGTTTGAATGGGAGTGGGGGAAGTGTATCCGGACTCGTCTATCGCTTTTTGAATTTGAGGATGTAAACCGAATTGGAGGAAATTTGTTATTTTTTGCAAGGGAGTTCCTGTGAAAATTTAGCCGTATCGAAACTTTTTGCAGGATCGTTCGGGGGAATGTTCTCTATTTGCCACTTCCTCCGATGGAACTCACCTTGGAAGTAATAAATTTAACCGGAAGTTTGGTTTGAATTCCTTCGGCGAACATGGTAAAATGGAAAACGGTTAAGGCGAAAGGATGATTTTACAAAAAACAAAAATACAATCGATTGCTCTCTATCTATTATTCTCCCTGACTCCTCTCTGGTCTCAGGATTTGGTAAACCTACTAAACAACGATTATTCGAAGCAGGAATCTCTACTCATTCAAAATGAAGTTCGAAAAAGATTGGGAAGTAAGTCCGATGTTTCTTTGGTTCGGGAAGTCACAAAAAAACTGCTTCCTTGGGCAATGATGGAAGGATTAAGTCCCGAAGAATTCACGAATTCTTTAGTGAGGATGGTGGCCAACGAAGAAGCTGGAATTCCTTTCGAAAGCGGGGAGGACCTTCTTCCCTTAGCTCCTAAATTCGTGGGAAACGAAACGGACTTTTTGTACACTTCCAAGTTTTTCAAAGAGGCGGAAGAAGCGGAACTTCCCGTGGCACTTAGAGATTCTCTTGTTGCAGGCAGCCAAAAGAAAAAATGGGAAGGAGCCAGCCTTCTGCTAGGAGGAAGGCTTTTGATTCTTTCCAGAAGAGAAAAGATAGAAAGTGAAAGTTATAATAATCTTCTTCTTTCCGGGATACCGCCTAAAACCGGTTCTCTGTCAGATGCAAAATTAAAATCCTTAATCTCTTCCTTAACATCCGATTTCAAATCCGAATCCGGCAAAAAAAATCTTGTTCTTTTGCAGAAGGATTTTTTCGAATTGAGAGCATCTAAAGGGAAGAATATTACCAAACAAATGTTAGTTTCCTCCAGAAATATAGATTCTAAACTTTCGGAGATAGGCGCTTTGGAAGTAAGAGAAAGGCCGAAATTGCAGCTGAGTCCCGAAGACTTAGGAATCACGAATCCTGTGGAACCGAATTCGGTTGAAAACCAAACAGGAGATTGGCGTTATCTTTCCCGCGAAAATTATAAGAAAGTAGTGGCAGGATGGATCGGAACCAAATATCTGTACGGCGGTTCCAGCAAATCGGGAACGGATTGTTCCGGTTTTACCAAATCGGTTTTGACGGACGCCTCCGTTGCGGTACCTGCGAAAATCATACCTCGTTCCGCTAGAGATCAAGCACAGATGGGAGCATTCATTCCTCGCAATTCCCTTTATGAAGGAGATTTAATCTTCTTTTCCGCTTCCCCGAATCAAACAAAAATCACTCATGTGGGAATTTCCATGGGAAAGGATCAATTCGCACATGCTTCTACAACAAGAGGTGTGGTGGTTCAGAGTCTGGATGAAAAATGGTGGAAAGAAAGATACACCACATCCAGAAGAATTTTTTTGAAAGTGAAGTAAATGTCTCGAAAGAAAGCACTCGTATTGTCCGGCGGAGGAGCCAGGGGATCTTATCAAGCAGGTGTTTGGCGGTATTTGGAGGAAATCGGTTGGAAACCGGATATCATCTGCGGTACTTCCGTAGGAGCCATCAATGCTTCCGCCATAGGTTCAGGAATTCCTGGTAAGGAACTTACCGAACTTTGGCTGGATTTGGATCGGGAAAAGGTGATGTTGTATTCTTGGAAGAATGCAATTAAGGAGTTATTTCGTAAAAAATACGCGCCTCTTGCAAGCACTGCACCTCTCAGAGAATTGATATTGGAAAAATTGAATCTGGACGCTTTGAATCGTTCTGAGACAAAGGTCGTTCTTTCTGCCGTAAATATTTTAACCGCAGAACTAAAGTTCTTCGAAAATCCGGATATACGTGTGGAACATATACTTGCTTCCAGTGCGATCCCTCTTTTTTTTCCCTGGCAGATGATCGAAGGAGAACCGTATTGGGATGGAGGTGTGATGGCGAACACTCCCATTTTACCTGCAGTGACTCGAGGTGCTGAAGAATTAATCGTTGTTTTACTTTCTCCTGTGGGAGGTTCCGTACAGATGAAGGTTCCTAAAAACAAGGATGAAGCTTTGGAAAGATTGTACGAATTGTATTTACTCGGCTCTTATCGAAATATAGAGCAGGGGATCGAATTCCAAAAAGAGAAGTCGAAACATCTGTCTCCTGTGGAAACTTTTTTACTTCATTTCCGAGGACTGATAGGAGACACTAAAATACATGTGATCGCTCCCAAGGAACTTTTGGGTTTAGGAAGTTTTTTAAATTTCACCAGAGAACAGGCAGAAGTCCTCATCGAACAAGGATATGAAGATGCTAAGGAATATTTCCTAAAAATTGAGAGATAAAATTCATAAATAGTAGTTTCTTATGCAAATTGATTTTTTCTTCGGCAAAGTTTGGGTTTTATTTGTAATTCTAATTTTTCTGCATGGATGTATTGGAAAAATAAGATCCCGAAAATACATTAAAACAAACCCCGAATTAGAAGCAGGGTATAAACAAATTTTCTTTTTTTGGGTTGTCTGTGGAAATATTCCATGGGTCATCATCGGACTAGGAAATGCGACTCATTTCACTGAAAGTTTTTTTGAATATTTTAATCCGATCTCATTCAATCCATTCGTAATAATGTTTAATATTTCATTCATTTTCCTTTGGTGTTCTGCTGTAAGATGGATATATTTTAAGAATGGAGCCGAGTTTTTGGAAAAACATCCAGGGTTCTTTGCCAGAAGTAGATTTAGCAGCGATATAAAAAAAGAGATCAATGCGAGACAAATCAAGATTAACTTAGGAATCGGTTTTTTCAATATCCTTCTTTGTTTGGGGATCATGTGGGTTTATGGGATCGGTTTGATGCATTAATTCGATTTTAATCCATTTGTCTAAAAATTTCTGATATAAAAGAATCATTACTATTTGCTAATTTGTTGAAAATAGAATAAAGGTTTATCATGAAATTCATTCAAGTTATTGTTTTATATATAATCATTACGATGTGGGTAGGATCCTGCTCTAAAACGGAAGGTTATATTTATTCAAATGCAGTTTCAGGTCTACGCATCAGAACTCTTCCTAATTTGAATTCTGAAAAAATAGCAACTTTTCCATACAAAGAAAAAGCGGTTCTAATTGAGAAAGAAGAACGTTTGGATGAAATTGACGGACTCGTAAATTATTGGTACAAAATTAAATATTTAGGCCACACCGGTTGGGTTTTCGGCGCTTATATTTCTCATATTCCTTTGGAAGAACGTAAACCGGATGCGGATGCTTATACAGGATTAATATATAAAAATGATCTTCCTAACTTCAAAACAGTTTCGGTCAATATCATCTCCGAGCAGATTCGTTTCAGTATTTATAGTGATCCTAAAAATCATTTTTATGGATTTTTAGAGGAACAAAATAGATTAGATGAACAGACAGTAGAAAAGAAAATACTTCATTCGATTCAATTTGATTTAGGAAAGAACGAAGAATTTCTTCAGAGTATGAACCAATGTCTGACTCCTGATGAGCAAGAAATCATTTTTGCTATTTATTATTTAGAAATCGATACTACGGGAGAAACGATCGGCAATCACTATGAATTGGAGATCAAAAAATTTAAAATCATTAAATCGTGGCTCTTAAGTGAAGATAAACAAAGTCTTTTGCCGTTGAATTATACAAAAGGAATTAAATGTATTTTTCCCGATCCGGCCAATATTCTTGAACCTGTATCCGATTGATGTATCGAATGTATGAATTAAGGAAGCACTGCGAATTGAAGGGAGATGGTAAATTCGGCAGGGGAGCTTCTTTCTAATTTCCCTCCTAATTGTTCCGCTAAAATCTTAACTAAAGAAAGCCCGATTCCCTTTTGGGTAGGGTTTACGGAAGGATGATTTTTTCCGGAATCTTGCACAGTAAGAACGGCGGCCGTTCCTTCTTTTTTTAAAGAAACGGAGATGATACCGGCTTCTTGTTCGTTATATGCATGTTTGATGGAGTTGGTGATGAGTTCGTTTAAAATCAAACAAACCAAAACAGTATTTTTTAAGTCTGCTTTTGTTGCATCCAAATCACAGTGGATTTGAATTCGATTCTCCACATTGCAGACTTCCAGTAAAGTTTTGCATAAATTTTGAATATAACCGTCCAAATCGACGTTCTGAAATTCGCTCTCCGCTTTACTGTAAAGCATTTCATAAATTCCCGCCATAGTCATGATTCTTGTTTGGGCGTTTTGAAATATTTTTTGAGCGGCTTCATCATCCAGTTTGGAAGCTTCCAAAGAAAGCAGGCTGCTTACGATCGCAAGAGTGTTTTTTACCCTGTGTTGTAACTCTTTCATCAGAGTTTCTTTCAATTGAATTAAGTTTTGTAATTTATTTTCAGCCAGCTTTCTTTCTGTGATTTCATATGTCAGTATGAATAGACCTTCTTTGATCGGTTGGATGCTGAATTCGAAAAAACTTTTAGTTCCATCCGTATGGATAAATTCCATTTCCTTTTGGCAATGAGTTCTGGTTTTCATTGCTTCATCTAAGGTGAAAAATAAATCTTGCGTTTCAATTCCCGGATATACTTCGAAAATGGATCTGCCGATCAGTTCCTCTACTTTTTTCTTCCCGTAGTTTGCTCCGCTTTCGTTGATATAAAGATAGTGCCAGTCGTAACCTAGGATTTGACATCCTTCGATCATAGAATCGAGTGTGTTCCTGAATCTTTCCCTACTGGTTTTGATTTCGTTCTCTCGATCCAATAGTTCTTTTTCCGATTGAATCAATTGTAAGTTGGCAGATTCCAACTTGTTATAAGCTGCTTGTAGTTCAGAATTTTTTTCCCGAATTCGATTATGAGCTTCATGCAGTCGGAATGCCATTCGAATGGAGGCAGCTAAGATATGAATGCCGGAAGATTTCATCACATAACCGTAAGATGTGATCGATTCCGTTTTTCTTACGATATCTTTTTCCGAATGAGAAGAAACGAATATGATGGGAATATTTCTAATTTGTAAAATTTCTTTTGCGGCTTCCGTCCCGTCGATTCCCTTTCCTAAATCGATGTCCATTAGGATTAAGTCGATGTCTTCCTGTTGGGAACGAATCATTTCGATCGCTCTTTCTCCGCTCCCTACACTCAAAACTGTAAAGGAATCGTTTAATTCCAGTGAAGTGGCCATCGCGATGATGGCTTCGTCTTCTACCAAAAGGACTCTTTTTTTGACTTCTGTAGCTTCCATTTTTTTTAGGTAGAACTTCCTCTGTAAGGATACATTGATTGGCGTTAGTTGTCAATTTTGGAATCCCCCTATGCGAAAAAATCTTCAAATCAGGGGAGGGTAGTATGGGGTATTGACGGGATTATGTCTGGCAAGATGGGATTTGATCACTTTCGGAAGTGAGGTTGGTGGAATGGAGAAGGGATTGAAAGTTTTATCTTCTAATAAAATTTCTTTTAGTAGGTAATTTTCTATCTTACCAATCTTTGCTCGTAATTTAGACGGTAATTTGAAGGATTAAAATATGCTTACTAAAATCCAAAATGTAATACTCTGTTGTTTTTTATTTCTTAGCACCTTGTGTAACTGTAAATCCAGTTCAGTTGGATTTGGCTACTCTTCTCATAATCAAGTAAATGTTCATGAAAAGCCACTGCATAATGGCCAGGTTATTTATGAAATAAATAAGAACGAATATTTTGATATAATTCAATATGATGTGGAAGAAAATTCTAAAACCCCATTTAAGTGGCATAAGGTAAGAAGATCTGGCTCGAATTCGTCCGGGTATATTCATCAGGATCAGACTGTTTCTACAAACAAAACTCAAATATTTTTGCCTGTAACAAAGGATAATTATGGTTTAGTGATCGCTTCAAAATTAATGCTTAGGCAGTATCCGGATGCTAAATCTTCCGTATTGGAGCAATTGAATACAAAATCTATAGTGAATATTTTGGACGAAGGAAAAAGTCAAGTATTCGTTGATGGTAAACTATCTTATTGGCTAAGAGTTAAGACGAAAAACAATCTAATCGGTTTTGTATTTTCTCCTTATATTGTCCCTGGAGTCAGTGAAGAATTCTTATTATCTTTAAGTGAATTTGAATCTCCTGAAACCGGCTGGGCTTATGTAAATAAGTCTCCTAAACACGTTTATCAAAAAGTAAATGGTAAGCTAAAGTCTCAAGGAAATGATGAAATTCAAGAAGGTGAGTTTTATCGATTTAAAAGTCGATTTCTTGCATCGAATGGTGAAATTTATTTGCGGCTAGTTAAAGAGGAAGCAAAAACGCCTGATTGGTATGCGGATACAGAAGTTGAGACAATTTTTAGCTACTATATTCCAATAAAATACTTAAAATCTTCGTCCAGATACGCATTGTTATACTCTTCTGTTTTTAATTCTAATGCACAAACAAAAAAAATGATTGAATTGATGGATCGTCAGAACAGAGAAGATTTTGATATTGATAAAACTCAAATTAATTCTTTTGTTCATGCAGGAAAAAGAATTTATGTAATCACAACTGAATTTATGAATAAATATGATTCTTGTATCGGCTTCTTTTGTAGTTCACCAAAATGGGTCTACGTAATCAGTGAGGATGGTGAATTACTTTTTCACAGATCTAGTGCGTCGGAAGAAGACATTACTTTTACCAATAGCAATGGAAAATATCGAATTACTACTCTTGAAGTTACTCCTCCAGAAGGAGATAAGCCGGCAGGAATAAAAACATATGACAAATTTGTCTTTGATGGAAAGACATTCGTTTTTGAAAATTGATTCAGGCCATTCTCTGTTTTAAGTGATGGCTAATGTCTCTCGTTGTGATGACAATGACTGAATTCAGAAAGGAGAGTCTTTCCCCTTCCCCCAACAAACTTCAGTTTGTTTTGAATCAGCATCTACTTGGGAAGTAGGGCGATTTCCTAGCGATTCCTCTTCTCGCCTGAAAAAATCAATTGCCCAAAGATCAGCCTCACGCATCATGACCTTACCTATTCCGCCCTGGTAGTTCAACGGATAGAACATCGGTCTTCGGAACCGACAGTGGGGGTTCGATTCCCTCCTAGGGCAAAATCTACTAAAATCGAATCCATTCTCCAGCAAACAAAAATAAGTCGAAATCCGACTGTTTTGCCAGCAAAATGCAATCAGCCATAAATGCGGAAACCTTTGTTATGAGGATGGTTGACGACTACCAAAACCCTGCCTAGGAATTAAAAAATAGTTTCCTATCTTCTTTCTTTTCCATACATTCTATCTTTATGACCCATTGTCCCATCTGTATGTCTCACTCCGAAAAAAAGGAAATCCTTTGGGAAACGAACCATTGGATTTTAAGGAAAGCGCCTTCAACCAAGGAACTGGAAGGGTATTCTTATTTGGAATCCAAAAGACATGTGGAATCTTGGACTCAGCTTTCCGAAGAAGAATGTTCCGATTACGGCCGCATACTTCATAAGGCACTTTCCCTATCTTTACAGCTTTCTCCTTCCCCGGAAAAAATTTATTTTGCTGCCATTGCGGAGCAGGTGCCCCATCTTCATATACATTTAGTGCCTAGATATTCCGGCCAGGAAAAGGGGATCAAACATTTGGAAGTTGCTTTGGGTCCCGGTTTTTCCAAACCTCTATAAAAAATTCTTTCTTTTCGGATCGGATTCTTTATTAATCCAAACATGATTCGTTTAAAAGAAACCGAACCTGATGAAGTTACTTCCGAATTATCCGAAAAGGATGTGGAAAATCTTCAGGAAAGACTTTTTATCTTACAGAACAAAGCGTTCGAAGCCAAGATTGCAAATATCTTTCTGATAGAAGGCTGGTCTTCCAGTGGAAGAGGAGAGATTCTGCAGGTTCTTACGGAAAGGTTAGATCCTAAAAAATTCAAAGTACATTCGCCTTTCGTGCATCAGTCGGAAGATAAAAACTTTCCTTTTTTACGAAGTTTCTGGCAAGTTCTACCTCGTTTCGGCGAATCCTTGTTTTATCTGAATTCTTATCTGGGAAGGCTTGCCTTCCTTAAGAACGAAGATAAAATTGAAAAAGAGGAATACGAAGATACGATTCTTTCCGTCTTGAATACGGAAAGAATGCTCTCCAAAGATCGCCTTTATTTTCATAAATTTTTCCTTCACATCTCTGAAAAGGAACAATCCAAACGTTTGGGCAAATCCAAAAAGAACAAACGAACTTGGGAACTTTCTTCTTACGACAAAGACCAATCCAAACATTATTCCAAGTATCGTAAAACTTTCGAATCGCTGATGAATTTTTCCCATTCTGACATTTGTCCTTGGATCGTTATCTCTGCGGACGATTCGGAAAAAGCAAAGGCACAGCTTTTGACCACTTTGGTCGAAAGGTTGGAAAAGATCTTAAACATCGATTCTGCCGAAGAGCTAAAACTTTTATTGGGAGGCAAGGTATGAAATTCAATTTATTCGCAGATAGAATCCTTAAACTCAAAGATGTAAATTTGAATCAATCTTTGGATAAATCCGAATACAAAGCTGCTATCAAAAAGTGGAAAGAGAAGATCCGTCTTTTTAGTTTTTATGCGGATCAAGTAGGACGGCCAGTCGTTCTTGTTTTTGAAGGATGGGATGCAGCAGGAAAAGGAGGGGCGATTCGTCGTCTAACAGGAGAAATCGATCCTAGGCTGTACCAAGTGAACGGGATCGCCGCTCCCGACTCCGAAGAAAAACAAAGGCATTATCTTTGGCGGTTTTGGAGAAAGATTCCTCCCAAAGGTCATTTCGGAATCTTCGATCGCTCTTGGTATGGAAGAGTCCTAGTGGAAAGAGTGGAAGGCTTTGCTACGCAAGAAGAATGGTCCAGGTCTTTTGAAGAGATCGTAGATTTCGAAAAACAATTGTATCAATCGGGTGCCATCATCATCAAGTTTTGGCTTCATATATCTCAGGAAGAACAATGGAAACGTTTTGAAGACCGTAAAAACGATCCTTTGCGTAGATGGAAATTCACGGAAGAGGATGTGCGCAATCGGGAAAAGTGGCCGCTTTACGAAGAGGCGGCAGACGAAATGTTCGAAAAAACCGATTTTCATTTCGCACCCTGGATTCTTGTTCCCGCAAATGATAAATACTATGCCAGAATCAAAGTGATGGAAGAGGTAGCATCCAGATTGGAAACCATTTTGAAGATTCCTAAAAAGTTCAGCTGATAGATGTTATTTGTTCCAACGATAGGGCTTTTGTCTGATCCGATACACCACTCTTTCTTCGGGAGTGGTGAGGATCCATTCCGAAAGGAAGGCTAAGTCCATATATCTGAATTTAGAACGAAAGAAAGAATAGGTTTCGTCGAAAACTTCCGTTCTGCAATGTTCTTCCAGTTCCCTTAATTTGAGCAAAGATACGGAATGATATAAAAAACCTTTGGAGTAGGTGGGAATTTTTTTTTCAGGGATATTCATTTCTTCCGTATAACAAACAACCCCTTCTCTCGTTAGAATTCTAAATTCCAGTTTCCAATCTTTTTTAGGCAAAATCAAATTTTCGTTCGTGTTGTTCTCTATAAAAAGAAAGTATCCTTGGGATAGATCGTCGTTCTCTCTGGAAAGACTTAGATAGGCTTCATTCCCTGCTATTTTCTTTTTTTCCGATTGAGTGGGGCTTTGAAAACTTCCTGGATTGAGCGCTCTAAATGCCAGATAAAAAACAAACAAAAGCAGAAGAACATCTATAATGATGATCACCTGCTTCCATTTGATTCTTTTTCCTTGTTTCTGCATGGACTTCAGATATTCCCGAAATTCTTCGGGCGATCTGGAATGATATCCGCTTCCCATTATAGTTTTCTCACAAGATAGTTTAGGATTTCGAAAGCGCTGGGAAAAGGTTCTTCTGTTTCTCTTGTTCCTTCCAAAAAGGAAAGGGCATAATACACCGAAGTTTCTATGGAATAACCCAAGGACAAAAAGCGGGCGATGATTCCCACAAGTAAGTCCCCCGTACCCATGGTCGCTAATTTAGGATTAGGCGATTCCCATACGAAAGAATTTCCTTCCGGTGTTACGAAAAGACTCACATAGGACTTAAAAAGCAAATGCACCTTGTTTGTTTTGCAGAAATCCAAAGCAACAGGATGGGCGGATTGTACTGTTGTGCAACGTTTCCCTGTGAGCCTTTCGAATTCTCCTGCATGAGGAGTCAGAAGGATTTTTCCTGAACGAGGGAGAGGTTCTCCTAATCGAGGGATGGACCCTGCATCTAAAATCAATGTTTGGTGTTCTTCCAAAACGAACGTTTTTAGAAATTCGGGATATTCTTTCGTTCCTGGACCGACTACGATCGTTTTGGTCTTTGGAAAGAAAGGATCTGCTGAAATCTCGTTTCCTTTGCTTACGGAAACCATTTTGGAAGGATCCGTATGCAGTATGATTTCTTTGGTCGTCAGGGAAGGAGTGAATATTTTCGAAATGCCTCCGCCTAGACTTTGAAAGGCGGAACTGGAAAGTAAAACAGCTCCTTCCATTCCTTCGTCGCCTCCGAAAAAAATCGCTGATCCCGCTGTGTATTTATGAGAATCCGTTTTTCTTTTGAGAAGACCTGAAAAATCTTCCCAATCCAGTTTTTCCAGATAATATCTGTTAGAGAAAAAAACTTCTCCGTTTAAGGTTCTTGTGGGAAAACCGATGCTTTCGTAATAACGAGGCACCATTTTGCCTTCGGAAAGAAACCCTATGTTTTCCCATTTCCTAGTTCCTAGTTCTTCAATGGAATCCGCTTCGATATGAACGGAGGTTTCCGTATTCGGCGAAAATCCGCTGGCAGTGTCCAAGGATAGTTTGTAAAAGAAAGCGGGGGAAGAATTGATCCATCGGATGAGGTTTGCGATCGGTTCGGAAACAGGAGCCTTAAAACCGGTTCCCAGAATAGCATCCACCAAAAGGACAGAACCTTCTTCCGCTTCTTCTTCCTGAATCGGCAGATCGTTTGCGGAATAGATTGGAATTTCGGATCGTTCGCAGAGAGACTTATAAAATAAAGAATCTTCTCTTTTTGAATCACCTAACGAAAATAAGGAAACGGAATGTCCTTCTTGAAAAAGAATATTCGCTAGAGCGTAACCGTCTCCTCCGTTTCCTCCCGTTCCCGCTACGATCCAAATTTCTTCCGCAGTGGCCCAAAGATCTTCGTTGGCATGATAAACGGACAAGGCAGCCATCCCCATCAAAGTAGTTTCGGGATAACCCAATTCAGTATGGCAAAATTCGTCGATCCTTGCGGATTCCTCCTTTGTAAAAAGAGGATGGGCTTTCCAGTCGTTCAGATCCAACGATATACTTCCAGCGCACCTGCGCGAATGCGAACGGAATAAATATTGTCGTCCGAATC
>VFQU01001253.1_pt1 | contig 15794 bp, 14 predicted proteins | sample 3512311 | NCBI WGS metagenome assembly VFQU01 (sample SAMN10412377, study PRJNA504923) | tailings metagenome | isolation source: Relicate 3 Philex TSF3 active mining site | place: Philippines: Tuba, Benguet | collected 2017-08-29
TAAAAAAACAATATTGTCAAAATATTTCTGAAAAACCCACGTTAAAGTACGAAGGATCTGTTAGTTTCTTTTTCCTCCCCATTCAAGTCGTTTTCGTTTTCCCCATCACCCGATACAAGTTTTCGACTCCTTCACAAAGAAACGTCACCCAAGGACGTTTTAGAAAACTACTTAGAAACGAATTGCGGATGAGACAAAATCCTCTCTACCCATTCCTTCTTTTGAGCAGGATCCAAATTCTTCGGATAACGAGCGTCACTTTTCTCCCATCGGGAAAGCCATTCTTTGCCTAGTAATCCTGAAAGTTCCGATTCCGTATTTGGTTTTCCGGAATAAGCAACTGTAGTTTCCGATTTGGGACCGGATCCCAAACCCCTTCCCACCCAAAAACCGCTGTGGAGCAAAGAGGAACGCACAGCAGTGGATGCGGAATAAGTATACAAACGAACCAGCCTGGAAGAATTTCGAAGCCGATCAAAGAGTTGTTCGAAAAAAGTATGAGTCCATAAGGAGGAATCCGTCTTAAAAGAAAACGGATCGTAAAAGATAAGATCGGGGATCTCTTTCTGTACAAAATGTACAGCAAAATCCCCTTCTACAAGTTCCCAAATCAGATTTTTAGAATCGGATTTCCAAACATTATATTTCAAGAGTTCCCAGGGCGCTTTGTGAAACAGATGGGGAAATTTTCCATTGTTCTTCAAAGCCAAACGAAGTGGATCTAAATCCGATTCGAAACTGATGATCTTTAAAGTGCGAGGAACTTCTATTTCTTCGAAACAACGAACCGCCATCATTGCGTTCGTGGCAGCGCCTAAACCTACGTCCCAAATCACAAGAGGAGCCGTATCGGAAGAAGAACGAAGTATTTCGGAAAGTCCGGATTGTTCTATATAAAGTTGCTTCGATTCCAAATAAGGATCGTTCACCGAATGCATCACTTCACCCGAACTTTTCTGGCGAACGCTCCAATACTCCCCAGCAGGATTTTCAATCAGCTCGTAATCCCCTAAACTTTTTTTACGGTTCGCTTTGGATGGTTTCAAACGATGGAAAGATGGATTCACATTATCGGTTCGATCCAATTCTTCCTTTTTTCTTTCATAAAAGGAAGCAAAAGTATCGGATAAAATTTCTTCCCGCATATCTTTCATTAATTTATGATAAAAATAAAGATTATGAATTCCTAATAAATGCCAGCCTAAGACTTCTTCCGTTTTCGTTAAATGATGCAGATAAGCTCGAGAATAGGAACAACAACAACAAGGGCAATCACAATCAGGATCCAAAATTTGATCTTCAAATTTATAAACAGTCCTATGAATCTGCAATTTACCTTTGCTCGTGAAAGCGACTCCTCTCTGAGCCAGCTCAGTAGGAATGGTACAGTCGAACATATCCACACCCCGATGCACAGCTTCCAATAAATCCAAAGGAGTGCCCACTCCCATTAAATACCTGGGAAGGTTCCTAGGGAGTAAGGAAGCGGAAAGTTCGCAGAAATCGTTTCTCTCTTCTTTGGTCTCACCTACTGCAAGACCCCCTATGGCAAACCCGTCAAACGGAAGTTGTGTGAGAACTTCCGCACTTCTTTTGCGTAAATCCGGAAAACAAGCACCCTGCACAATCCCGAACATAGACTGAGGAGAATCCCCTCTGGCATCCAAACTTCTTTTCGCCCAACGATGAGTGACTTCCATTGCGGACTTAGCTTTGGAATATTCGACCGTAGAAGGAACACATTCGTCCAACACCATCATAATATCGGAGCCGATCGCTTTCTGCATACCGATACTGATTTCCGGAGAAAGGAGGACGTTCTGGCCGTTCACATAACTTCGAAATACGGCACCTTCTTCCGTCATTTTTCGTGCATTCGGAAGACTAAAAATCTGGAACCCTCCCGAATCCGTAAGAACGGGTCTGTCCCAATTCATGAATTTATGAATCCCACCTAACTTTTGAAATACTTCCGGGCCGGGGCGAAGAAGGAGATGATAAGTATTGGCAAGTAGAACGTTGGAGCCCGCCGCCTTCAACGTTTCCACGGTTTGGGATTTCACGGTGGCCTGTGTTCCCACAGGCATAAAAATAGGCGTTTTTACTTCTCCGTGTAAGGTGGTGAAGCGAGCAGCTCGCGCTTTCGAGCCGGAAGCCTCTTTCTCCAATATAAAGTCTAATCTGGACATGAAAGAATGACGGAAAGACGAGAACCTATTCTAAAGATCTTCGTCCGACCATCCTACATCCGATAAAAAGTCGTCATAGGAACCGTCAAACACAGTGATCTGATTGTTGTCGAAAACGATGAGTTTCGTAGCCACAGCTTTCAAGTGCATCTCATTGTGAGTGACCATCACTACGGAACCGTCAAATTCATCGATAGCTTCGATCAAGGAATCGCAGGATTGCATATCCAAGTGGTTCGTTGGTTCATCCAAAAAAAGAAGGTGGCAAGGAGTCACAAGAATCTTACCCAACATCACCCTGCTCTTTTCTCCTCCGGACAAAAACTTGATTTTTTTCAAAGCAGTGTCACCGGAAAACATAAGTCCTCCAGCGATGTTTCTGGATTTACCTTCCGTGCAGGATTTATCCGCACTCATAATTTCTTCCACGACTGTGGCATTTTCGTTTAAGCTGAGTTTGTTGGTTTGCCCGAAATAACCTTCTTTCAAAACGGGATGTTTGGAAACATTTCCTGAAACGGGAGAAAGCTCTCCCGCAAGGATCTTTAGCAATGTAGATTTTCCCTTACCGTTCTTTCCGATGATACAAATTCGATCTCGTTTGCCTACACTGATGGAAAAATCATCGATAAGCAAAGGTCCTTTTCCATCGTAAGAAAAGGAAATATTTTCTGCGGATAACATTTGATTTGCGCCAAAGGAAGCACTGTTGAAATAAAGCTCCAAATCTTCAATGTTCTCTAAAGCTTTCATCTCTCCCTGTTTCTCGAGTTTTTTTACACGGGACTGGGTTCTGCTGGCAAAACTCGCCTTAGCTTTGAACTTAGCGATGAAGATCTCTTCCTGTTTTCTTTTTTTGGCTTCATTCAAACGGGTCTTTTCGTAAATTTCTTCTTCCTGATTGATCTGGTTGTAGAGTTTGTCCGTATCTCCCTGTACTTTGATCGCCTTTGTGCGATGGATCGCCACCACATGAGTGACAACACTGTCCATAAAACTTCTGTCGTGAGTGATAAGAACAACTTCCCCTTCCCAGGACTTCAAAAAATCCTCAAGCCAACGGATCGTAACGATATCTAAATAGTTGTTAGGTTCATCTAACATCAACATATCGGGACCGGAAACTAAAAGTTTAGCCAGATTCATACGAATCTGATACCCGCCGGAAAACTCGGAAGGGTTTCTTTCCATGTCTTTCTCTGAGAAACCCAAACCGGAAAGGATCTTTTCCACTTTCCAAGTTTCGTATTCTTCTCCTTCAGGAAGTCCCAATGCGCATTCTTCCAAAACGGTAGGCATGGTGAAATGAAGATGCTGCTGTAAATGGCCGATCTTATAGTTTTTAGGAACCGTGATGGTTCCTGAGTCAGGTTCTACGCTTCCCAAAATGATTTGAAACAATGTGGACTTACCGTGACCGTTTCGCCCCACAATTCCGATCCTTTCACCTCTGTTGATGGCGAAGTTCAAATCTTCAAAAAGAACCTGTTTTCCGTAAGACTTATTCAGTCCAAAAATCTTTATCATCTGTTTTACTTTATTATTAAATTATACGAATTTACTTATTTTCAAAATTTTATAGTTCATTCCAGGAAATGGTTCCGACCGATCTGCGGATATTTCCTTTCTCGTCGATCTCAATGGGACTTCCCGGAAAGTCGGAACGAGTGAGGCTTTGAATCAACTTAACGGATCTCAATTGAGGATCCGGGTAAGGAATGCCGGGCACTTCCATTATTACAGGAATGATGTTTCCTTTCAAAAAATTGCCTTGTTTGTCCAAAGCAACTTGCAGAACCAAAGACAAACCGTTGTCTCCTTTTACGGAAAGAGTTCTATAACCCAAAAAGTTTCCTAAAGAATAAGCGATGAGTCTGTCTTTATAAATTTCCATTCCTCTGGGAACATGCGGCCCATGACCTAACACTAAATCGGCGCCTAAATCGATCATCCTATGGGAAAACTTCACCATATTTCCTCGGTTCTCTCCCAAGAAGATTTCTTCCTGATCGGGAGTATGAATCGCATTCGCTTCCGCTCCCGCATGGATGGAAAGAACCACCAGATCCGCATTTTGGACGGCTTCGTTTACCAAAGCTTCGGAAGCTTCGAAATTGGTGATCGAATTATGATATCTTTGGTAACTGAATCCGATGAATGCGATTTTCAGATTTTTCACAGTAGTGTATTGGATGAGACCTTTACCTCCGACTGCCAACATACCCGCATCGTTTATATTTTTAATCGTATCATTGAATCCTTGTTCCGTGAAGTCCATCGAATGATTGTTCACAACACTGAGAACGTTAAACCCTACATCTTTCATAAGTTTGGCATAATGAGGAGGAGTGCGAAACGCATAGGTATTGGGACGTTTGATGTCTTTTCCCGATTTAGGATAATCGGTGAGAGTGCTTTCGAAATTCCCGAATAAGATATCCGCACCGGAAAGATGTTCCTGCATAGGAGAGAACAATTTCGCTTCATCATCTATCAAATGGCTTTCGGGATAATTGGAGCCGGGAATGGTATCTCCCACCGCTTTGATGGTGAGCACTTGGTCTTCGTTTGCAATGGATGTCAGATGAGAATCGGTCTGTTGTTTTTTCAGAATGGTTTTGTTTTTTTCCCCGACGCAATTCAAAACGAGGGAAACGATCAAAATCAAAAAAACAAAACGGAAGGAAGAAGAAAGAGGTTTCTGCGGGAAGATCAATGGATTTTTCATTTCAACTTGGTTCAGATTTGATTCTTTTCTTTGGAAAATCCACGAGTCCACTCATTTTTGAAAAGAAAGGCTTATCGGATCCGTTTCTTCCCTTCGACCCTGTTTGGTTTTTAGGCTAAGAAGGAGAAATGAGGGAAGAAGTATTCAAATGCTCTAATATATACTTTTCGACTTTCTTCATCGCATCGATGGAAAGAGTGGTGAATTTAACTCCGGAAAGAAATAGATCTTCCCGGTTGGGATCTTTTTTACACCACATAACCAATCCTTGGCAGATGAATCTAAGAGTTTGGCCGGGAATATAAACGTTCAAACTTAAGATCGTATTCTTCGGAATTTCCTTATGACTTGTCATTTTAATTCCGACCGTGCTGATGTCGGTGATGACTCCTTCGTATCTTCCTCCCTCGGTCCAAAGAGTGAAGCTGAATTGAATATAGGTTTTTAATCTTTCCGTTTTGCGGATTTGGCTTTTATGAATGATTTTCGGTTTATGAATGGAGATGTATTCCCCTTCTCTTTCGGGAAGTATGGAAGATCTAAATTGAAAATTATAATTCGACATACTGAACTCTACCAAGATCGAACCGGAAATTTTTTCTCTCAGAAAGTTTTCGTCGATCTTGATTTTCATTCTGTCCGATTCCAAAGCGTCCAGTATTCCTTGAAATTTTTTTCCCTCAGGATTGTTTTCCTGAGGGAAAATCTGAACAGGAAGATTTTGTTGGAAAGCGGACATATCTATCTACCGTTTCAAAAACACATAACCGGTGATTCCCGCCCAAACGGCCATCATCAAATGAAAGACATGCCATCTTGCCAAAAGCCCGAACAATAATTCGTCTCCTGCTCCCACAACCAAACCAGCTAACAAAAGAATGATGCAGGATAGAATCGTAAGGAGACCTAAAAATCTTTTCGAATTTAGGAACATCTGTATCCCTGCCACCAAAGCGATGACGGTTGCGATGGCACCTACGGGAGTTTTGATCGCAGGAACCGACCCCAAAACGAAAGCGATTCCGAAAACGGCAAAAGCAGCGATAAGGATATAAGAAAATATCTTTTTCGTTTCCTTCAGATTTCCTGTAAGAAAAAGATAAGCACCCCCTAGAAGAATCAAACCGAAGACGGAATAAAAATCGGAACCGAATCTGTGTATACCCACAAGTTCATCGACCAAACTCAATCCGTAACGAGTCGCTCCCAAAAGAGCAACGGCACCTAACAATAACAAAGATATGGACGCCAGACTATGTCTGTATTTGCGGTCTTTCTTTTGAAACAAAGAAAAAGAAAACCAAAAGGACACGATCACAAGAACGATTTCAGAAACGGCATAATGCTGCATAGTTTTCCCCTAAACCCGTAGAAGACTAATATGGGAATTTTAGAATTCAAGCTTTTTCTTCTCCTTCCATCCCTCCTAGATTACTTGTCAAAGAAAAGGAGGCTCATATTCTGGAGTTATTATGACACTCCGCATCTTATGTTTATTCCTTCTTCTCCTCTCCTTCGGCTGCAAAAAACAAACAGTTTCCTTCGATGTTTGGTTGTCCGAAAACAAAAACGAGAAAGTAGTCAATCTTTCGAATAAGGAATTGGGAGATCTCCCCTCCTCCATAGAAACTCTGGAAGCTGTCGAAGAACTTACGTTACAGTACAACTCAATCTCCAAACTTCCCGACGAACTGGGAAATCTGAAGCGACTCAGAATTTTGAATCTTTTCGGAAATCCGATCCGCGAACTCCCAGAATCCCTCGGCGGACTGCAAAACTTGGAAATACTTCTTCTTGGCAGAACGGAAATCAGTTCGGTTCCTAAATTTTTACCGAAACTGGCTTCCTTAAAAACATTAGCCTTGGACGAAACCAAACTCACCCTTACGGAAGAGGATGTGGAAATCCTGGCACAAATTCCTAAATTGGAAATCTTGGATCTTACCCTTCTGAGAGAATTCAAAACCCTTCCTAAAAATATTTCCAAACTCTCTCATTTGAAAGAACTGCAAGTGCAGAAAGTCCTATTCGAAAAATCTGATGTAGCTCGATTGAGAGATGAACTTCCCAAAGTAAGAGTGAAACTATAAAGACTTAAATTTGCTGTTTTTCTGGGGGTAATGTCTTTTTCTTGGTCGTATCATGGCCAAATCCGAATCGGAAAACCCTTACTCTAAAACAGTATTGCTACCTACTACTGCCTTCCCTATGAAGGCAGACCTCGCCAGTCGAGAACCCAAACAAATCCAAATTTGGAAGCAAGAAAAAACGTTCTCTCGCATGAGAGAACTCAGAAAGGACAAACAAAAATTCGTTCTGCACGACGGGCCTCCTTATGCGAACGGAAATTTTCACTTAGGCCATGCATTGAATAAAATTCTGAAGGATATGATCGTAAAAAGTAAAAACCTAAGCGGTCATCCTGCGGACATGATTCCAGGCTGGGATTGCCACGGCCTTCCGATCGAAGTACAAGTATTAAAGAATCTTGGCAAAGAAGCTAGAAACACTTCCCCTTCCGAACTCAGAAAAAAATGCAGAGAGTATGCGGAAAAATTCGTCGCCAAACAGGGAGAAGACTTAAATCGCTTTCTCTGCTTTTGGGATGAAGACAATAAATATCTCACGATGGCTCCCGGCTTCGAAGCAAAAATCGTGGAAGTCTTCGGAGAACTTTTCAAAAAAGGTTATATCTACAAAGGTAAAAAGCCTGTTTATTGGTGTATCGATCTTGCTACCGCTCACGCAGAGGCGGAGATAGAATATCACAATCACACTTCTCCATCCATCTATGTTAAGTTTCCCATCCAAGGAGAAACAGATTCCTATTGCCTCATCTGGACGACCACTCCCTGGACTCTTCCTGCAAACTTGGCCATCTGCTTCAACGAAGAACTCGATTACGCTTTGTTTGACGGAGGAGAACAAGGAAAACTTATCTTAGCCACCGGTCTTGCGGAAACGGTTTCCCAAAAAACGGGAGTAAGTTTAACTAAAATTAAAGATTTAAGTTCGGATGATCTGAGAAAAATGATGTTCCGCCATCCTTTCCTGGATCAAAATTCCATCCCTCTCTTCGGAAACCACGTCACATTGGATGCGGGAACCGGATGCGTTCATACGGCACCTGGGCACGGAACGGACGACTATCGTGTAGGAATCGCAGCAGGATTAGAACCGTTCTCTCCTGTAGACGATTACGGTCGTTATACGGATGAATTCCCTATGATGAAAGGGATCAAAATCTGGGCCGCCAATCCGATGATTGTCGATCTACTGAAAGAAAAAGGAATGCTTCTGCATTATTCCGAATTCCAACACTCTTATCCTCACAGTTGGAGAAGTAAAAAACCTCTTATTTTCAGAGCGACTCCTCAATGGTTTTTTTCCATCGATTACAACGAATTGCGAAATCAATCCTTGGCAGCAGTAGACAAAGTAAAATGGATTCCCGATTGGGGGATCACACGCATTCGTTCCATGGTGGAATCCCGCCCTGACTGGTGTTTGTCTCGTCAAAGGAACTGGGGAGTTCCTATCCCATCGTTCACATGTAAATCCTGCGGACACACTCACCTAACGAAAGAAACGATCCAGCACTTCATCGAAATCGTCAAAAAAGAAGGGATCGAAGTTTGGTATGAAAGAGAAGCGGCAGATCTGCTTCCTACAGGAACCAAATGCGAGTCGTGCGGATCGGACGAACTCAAACAAGACAAAGACATTTTGGACGTTTGGTTCGACTCGGGAGTTTCCAACTTCGCAGTGTTTGGTGATTCTCCCGGCAAAGAACCTGCCGATCTTTATTTGGAAGGTTCCGACCAACATAGAGGCTGGTTCCAATCCTCCCTTTGGCCTTCCATGGCAATCAGAGGAGTTCCTCCTTACAAGGCGGTTCTCACTCACGGTTATACCTTGGACGACCAAGGAAGAGCGATGTCCAAATCCCTAGGAAACGGAATCGAACCTCAGGAAGTGATCGATGTTTACGGTGCAGATGTCCTTAGACTTTGGATCAGCTCCCAAGATTTCAGAGACGACCTTAGACTGACCAAAGACGGAATCAAATCCGTAGCGGATAACTACCGTAAGATTAGAAACACATTCCGTTATCTGTTAGGAAACACTTCTCCCGACATAGAAACCAACCCTCCGAGCGAGAACGATTTGGAACCGATCGATTCGTATTACCTTTCCCAACTGGCTTCTCTTACGGAAGAAGTTAAAAAACATTACGAAGCCTACCAGTTCCACTTGGTATATCAGAAGGTGCTTCTCTTCTGCACTGTGAACCTATCTCAGGATTATTTCGAAATCATTCGGGACAGAATGTATTGTGATGCGAAAGGTTCGAAAACAAGAAGATCCTCCGAATACGCACTCAGAGTGATTTTGGAAACGTTGACCGTTCTCACTGCACCGATCCTTTCGTTTACTGCGGAAGAAGTATGGAAAGAATCCGGCAAAAAAGATTCAGTATTCTTTCATGATTTCCCCGATCTAAACAAATTCAAAAATACAAAATCGGATGAAACTCTCTCTCTCATTTTCCAAACGAAAGAATCCGTTCAAAAGGCGTTAGAGGATGCACGACAAAAAGGGAAGATAGGAAAGTCTTTGGAAGCGAAAATCCGTCTAATTCCTAAAGAATCCGCAAACCCTCTTTCCGAATTCGGGAAAGAACAATTGGAGCTTGTGTTCGTGGTATCCCAAGTGGAGATAGAGAAAGAAAACAGCTCTGAAGAAGAACTGTCCTCTCACAAGGGAGAACATTACACAATCCAAGTTCTGAAACCTAAGGAACATGAATGTCCTAGATGTTGGAGACACACTAGAGACAACCACAAGGAAGGGGAATTGTGCGGAAGATGTAAGGAAGTGGTCCAATGAACACCCAATTTTTGTTATCCGTAGACTGGAATTCCATAAGATTAGATATGTATCTTTTCGCTAGCCTATTTATCGTAGCGGGAACAAGTCACTTTCTATTGGACAGGTTTTTCCTGAGGATTATGCCGAAGTGGGTTCCTTTTCCCAAATTCGTAAATTATGCAAGCGGACTTGCGGAGATTCTGTTAGGACTGCTTTTGTTTCCTGATTTAACTAGAAGTTATGCGGCATGGCTTTTGTTCGCACTTCTTCTTGCGGTTTGGCCTGCCAACTTCTACCATTATTTTTCAAGAAACAAAATGGATCCACCCAAATGGGTTCTTCTTGCCAGACTCCCTCTGCAAATTCCCCTTTTGTACTGGGCTTACAGTTTCACCTGGTAACTGTTAACTTCTTCTTAGTTTTCTAAGTAACTTTCCTAAAACGATGTCGGCTTCCGAAAGCCGACTGATTCCCGCCAAAAGAAAATAGATCACAATCGCAGGGCCGATCGAAATCACAAGAGAGACCCGGCTGAGATTTGCGTGCCCTAATCCGTAATTTTCTTTTCCCCAATCCATCCAAAACGGCTTCAGAAAAATCTCTCCTAAAAAGAGCCAAAGGACAAGCCCTACTAAAGGGAGGATCATTTTACCGACTCGAAAGGCGAGAGACTTCCAAGGAATGGAAACGGAATGTCGGGAAAGGAGAAAAACAAGCAAAACAGAAGTCAGAGAAGCGGCGATTGCGGAAGACAACGCAATGGCGCCGTGTTTCAAAAATGCCATCAATGCAAGGCTCATCCCTATGCTTGTAAAAAAGGAAACGAACTGAACTCTAAGGGGAGTTTTAGTATCTTGAAATGCATAATAAGAAGAAACGAGGACTTTGTTCGTACTATAAAAAGGAATCGCAAAAGAATAAAACACCAAAGGAAGATAGGCAGTTTTAGTGGCAATTGCATCCCATTTCCCTCCGAAGTAAATGGCATCCAATACGGTTTCGCCTAATATAGATAATCCGATAGAAGCAGGAAGGGTCAAAAACAATCCGAAACAAAGTACATCCAAAATCTCTTTCGGAACTTTTTCCTTTTCTCCCGCTCTTAGATCTTTCAAAAGAGAAGGAAGAATGGTCGTGGCAAGGGCCACTCCAATAATACCCGTAGGAAGCTGCACAAGTCTCTGCGAATAGTCCAAGCTCACTACCGCACCCAGTCCTGGATTCGCATTCTGGATATAATTTGCCAAAAAGATATCCACAAGAAGACCGATCTGATAAAAACTCCCCCCTAATGCGGCGGGCAACATCAATTTGAAAATTTTGCGGATGGCAGGATGTTTATAATTCAGTTTGAATACGGGACCGTATCCCAGTTTGTATACATAAACCGCTTGTACGATCAACTGAAGAACCCCTCCCGCTACGATTCCGTAAGCAAGAATGAATACTTTCTCTCTCAATTCCTTCAAAAAAGGAAATGCGAAAATAAAAACGATCAGATAACTAAAGTTAAGTATAATGGGAGAAAGAGAAGGAACGAAGTATTTATGATGAGAGTTGGAAATCGACATGAAGATCGAAGACAAACTGGCGGTCATAATCAGAAAAAAGAGAACTAGGGAAAGTTCCACTACGAGTTCTCCGTATTCCCTGCTTCCTCCTACGAGTGCGGGAAGAAAATCAGAAGCAAATAACCAAAAGAAGGCGACAAACAGAGACAAACACAAAAACAGAAAACTAAGAACGGTTCCCGCCATAACCTTGGCTTCTTCCTTTCCCATTGCTTCGTATTCGGAAAAAATCGGCATAAAGGATTGAGACAAGGTTCCTTCCGCCAAAAGATTTCGGAACATATTGGGGAGCCTGTATGCCACGCTGAATGCGGAGGCGACCATTCCCGTTCCGAAACTAACCGCCATAAAATGATCGCGGACCAATCCTAAAATTCTGGATAAGAAGGTATAAAAAGATAAGGCCAAACTGCGTTTGGCACTGGAAACGTTTGCTTCCGATTTTTGATTCATGAAATGCTGCTTGTAATAAAATTAGGAATTGAGTTTTTCCAAAAACCGCACAGCTCCCGTAGAACCGACGAATACGTCCGTTTTACAGTGAGGGCATTGGTGTTTTCCCACTCTCATGACCCTCAGTCTTGTACCACATGCTTCACATAAAATCACTTTTTCGAAACCTTCGGAAGATTGTTTCGATTTGGGTCCGATGTAGTTCGGCATATTTTTAGGAAGTGTGTCTTCTTTGAAAGGGAGTTTGTATCCAGAAAAACGTTTTTCCAATTCGGAAGAAAGAGTGTCTTTGATTTCCTTTCGAAGGCTCACCAATTTTTCCTCCAAAAGAACTTCCATAGAAGAAGGAGCATTTTCAACCGGTTCTGCTATGTAAGTTTTTGCCTGAACCTTTTTTTCTTGAACTGGTTCTATTACAGTCTGCGCTTTCACATCCAACGATTCCAATTGAGAAACAGGTACTTCCGAAGAAGATTTCACATCCGACTTGGGAGCTCCCGTATAATAAAAACGAATTTTTTCCTGGCTTGGTTTTGCGAACGAAGTTTTTAAAGTCTCAGAAAGTCTCGGTTTTTCTTCCTGAACTTGAAAACTTCTCAAATAGTTTTCCGCATCCGCCAAAGATTTACGAATCGGGAGTTTTTTATAGACTCCGAGCAAAGTCAAAACGGATTCCACTTCCCTACTGAGTCCGTAGAAGACGAAAGCGAGCCCGCCTCCATCTAACATCCGTTTTTGAATTTTCAAAAGGGTGCTGATTCCGTTCGAAGTGATGAAATCCACATGTCCGAAATTAAAAAGAAAACGAGTGTATCCTTTGCCGATTTGAGATTCGAGGTATTGGAACAAATCTTCGGAACTGACTCCGTCCAAAGCCCCTTTCAATTGGATCGAAAAAACTTTATCGAAAGATTGTTGGTTCAATGAAATCACCTTTTAACCTAAAAATATGGCATCCACCACTCCGGCAGGAGGAGGAGAAATTTCTCTGTCGGGAAGAACCTTCTGTGCAGGAACGCCCGCTTCATTATCAGTTTCCGTCAAATCCACAAGTGTGGATACCTCGGAAGGAGGAGTGATCGTTTTCTTTTCAAACAAAGGAGGATTCTCTTCGGAAACAACCACCGGAGAAGAGGATGCGGCTCCCCCTTCCTCTCTGGCAAAATAATGAAATAGAAAAAAGATCCCCCAAAGCAGAATACTTAGACAAACCGCAATTAGGCTGTAGTTCAAAAGAAGCCATTTAGCAAGCTCCAGTTGATTTTCGAATAAAAGAAGAAGGTTTCCTCTTTCATATTTGAAAATAACGGCTCCTAAAACTTCCAATTTGCCAGTATGATAAACGGGAGCATACATCCTGACTTCATTCGCATTGGCCAATGGAAAAAACTTTACAAGTCCTTTGGCAAATTCAGGCAATTCGGGGTGTTTGGTGCTTAGATCTTTGGAATCCTCTTCAGGATGGGACCATTCCCATTTTCTCATACGGATCGCTTTTCTAAAATAACTCTCTTCCGTTAAACCTACGCTAGGTTTTCTTTTTTCCAAAGGTTCCGCAACTTCCCCTTCTACGGAAGAAGAAAGTAAAACTCCTTTTACATTGAACAAACGGATTTCTTTCAGAATGAACTTTTCAGGATCTTGGGAAGTGACTTCCACATAACGACCGAAAGTTTTATTCAATTCGGAAAAACCTTCCTGGTTCAACCTAGGTTCTACCGCTTTTGCCAAAGCCAAAACGAAATCGCGGGCTCTATGGTCGGAGAGAACCGCTTCCTGTTTCAAAGAATTCTGAACCGATTCGTAAAAAGACCAAACAACAGCACTGAGGGCGACTGCTTCAAAAACGATAAATAATAGAATGAAATAAATGACTGATCTTAGAATGAACACGACATCGTCCTCTACAAAGAACTTCGGTTCAAACGGAAAGATAGAGGCGGAAAAAAGAGGAAAGAAGTGAAAAAGAGTAAATTCTTTAAGACTTTGCGGAAAACCCAAAACAAAATGAACAAAATTTCGCTACAATATCAACCTCTCCAAATGAAAGAGCATCGCTCCTGCAAATCTCAATTTTTCTTTTTCCCAATCCTTCACCTTGCCTAAACGTTTGAGAGAGATCATATTGGAAGAAAGTCCTCCGCAAGGATGAATCCATTGGAATGTGGACAGATCGTTCACTCCATTCAAAGCAAAACCGAAACTAGTGAAGTAAGACTTCGCATACACGCCCATCGAAACTAATTTTTTATCAGGAGAATCCTTCAGATACAGACCGGGGGAAGTTCGATTTTCTTCCACTTCCAATTTCCAAATCTCCAAAATGGCATTTCGAACCGCAATCGTAAGGGCCTGCAAATAGGTGCCCAAACTTTTGTCTCTTTTTTTCAAATCAAAATGAGGATAACCTACGATCTGGCCCGGTTCATGGGCAGTATAATCTCCTCCTCTGTTGATTTGAATCAGTTCGATGGATCTGCTCTTTAGGGTTTCCTGAGTAGCGAGTAGATTTTCCGCTTTCGCCCCAAGACCTCCTGTCAAACATGGATAGTGTTCTAAAAATAGAACGGACTCTTTTCTTTCGGTTCTCGCTCCTTCTTGGAATTGCAAATACCGATGATAGGAACAAGGCTTAGATAGGTAAAAGGACGGGAAACCACTGGAATGGAGAAACTTTGTCATGCGATACTTTGGATCCTGGAAAAATCTCCCAATGGTCGAACCAGACTTGATCTAGCGAAACTCCTCTACTATTCCGACGGAGTTCATTTCCAAAAACATGCTGAAATGATCACAAGAGGGATTTATATCCATTTGGAAGACTCTCCCTACCCCGTCAAATTGAACGAAGCCATCATGTTTTTAAAAGAAAAAGGCCACGTCAGTGCCACTCCCGTAATTTCTGCCAAGGGAGTTCAGGGATTCAATTTGAACTTTTCCCAACCTTTGGAAGGTCTAATTTTAACCAGAGAAGAAAAAAGAGTGATGAGGAAGGTAAATGAAGCCTTCCGAGGGAAAGTGGTAGATGAAAGCCGTCATTACCCTAATCTTTATGAAAATTACGTCGTCACACCATTATATGAGGCGATTCCCTTCGATGTGGCGCGCATCAACACCAAAATCCACGTATTTATGCAAAAAAGCCTTTTGAATTTGTCGGGCAAAATATTTAGGGTCTTATTTGAGAGGTCTCCGGAATGATGATCACTGTTTGTAAAGGTAAAATCCATAGAGCTGTCGTAACGGAGGCAGAATTGCACTACGAGGGAAGCCTCACGGTCGATCAAGATTTGATGGATTTGGCCGGAATGCGTCCTTATGAGCAAGTTTCCGTCGTAAATGTGAACAATGGGGCTCGTTTCGAAACCTATCTGATCGTAGGAAAAAGGGGTTCAGGAACCATTTGCTTGAACGGAGCCGCCGCCAGATTGGGGATGAAAGGCGATAAAGTCATCATCATCACCTACGGCCAATTGGAAGAATCTTCCCTTCCCGCAGACTACCAACCCAAGGTAGTGTTCGTGGATGAGAACAATCATCCGAAAAAACCCTAATCTTGTCCTAATCTTTCTGGGTCAATTCTTCGATACTTACTGTATAAACCTATCGGTAGTCAGAACATGAAAAAACTATTCACATTGATTTCTTTCGCACTCCTATTCGGGACAGTATCCGCTCAAGAACAAGGAACTCCTGCGAATACGGACGCGCAAGGCACACAAAAAAAAGACATCCAAGATCTTTATCCCTTGTCCATCTATGACACTCGCATCCGCTTAAAGAGCGTAAATTTTGTTAAACGTCATGCGGATACGGGAAAAGGCGAAATCCTTGATGTGCAAGTGGAATTGGAATCCAGAGTTCCGGAAGATAACACATATTCGATTTACGTTTTAGCCGGTTATGAAGGCAACCAAGTGAATGAAGCGGAAAGAAGATTGGTTCCGTATCCTGCTTGGAGAAAAAACGATCCGAAAAAGG